>OIDC01000854.1_pt1 | contig 12717 bp, 10 predicted proteins | sample 1581401 | NCBI WGS metagenome assembly OIDC01 (sample SAMEA3882518, study PRJEB24775) | human gut metagenome | biome: human-associated habitat; feature: intestine environment; material: feces | place: Netherlands | collected 2009/2010 | reverse complement strand
TACATGGTTGATGATGATCTGTGCTGTAAATGCTCTTCTTACAGACCAGTCCGGATAAGCTTCTGCAAGAGCATCCTCGATTCCTTTGACATCCTCTGCACGGCTGTCATTGAAGGAAGTACCAAAGCTTACTACCAGAAGCTCGTTCTCACCGATCTCATCCTGGTTACGTGGATCGTCTTTGGAAGCGTCTCCTGTGTCACGTCCGAAGTAATCCGGATCAGCGTTCTCGCCCTCTACCAGTTCTTTCTGAGCGTCTGTCAGAGCATCCCATGCTTCTTTGGCTGCCTTGCAGTCCTCATCTGTTGTGTCGTTTCTTTCCTGTACATAGATCTTGTCGATCAGAGCTGCTACATTGTCAGCTGCTTTCTGGTCTTCATCAGAAGCCTCTGTGGTATCAGCTGCCTCAGTACTCTCATCTGCGCTCTCTTCTGTAGCGGAATCATCTGCTGCCATTGCTGTTGTAGCTGCACCCATAGAGCATGTCATGGAAACTGCGAGCATCAGAGCTAACATTGTTTTTCTTTTCATTTCTTATCGTCCTCTTTTCATGTATTTCCAGAATACTGATATGTACAAAAAAACGGCTGCTTTCTGCGGCCGCCTGCTCACACACGATTCTCTCGCAATACACATAAAAAGAAGTTCTGTATTGTTATTGAGAATACAGATTCGTAGACCGCGAATCCTGGATCTCACAATAAGGCAGTTCTCCTGACTTGGTTCCACACTGCTTTCCCTTCCCGGTTTCCCAGTGGTATTTAAAAACAGCTCCCCGTTCACAGTGACGGTATCGTTCCGGATTCTCACCGGATTCTCTTTTGCACATCCGACTGGACGCAACCTTATTGCCATAACATTTGTACATATTCGATTTTACCTGGTTACTTATTCTTTTACCACAAAATCACAAAATTGTCAAGATTGCTGTCGGACGAATTATGGTGCTTTCCCTGCATCTGTCAGTTATTTTCAACATACTCCTTTCAATATTCATGCACATTATGCATGGTTTTATATGATTTATGTTTTTTATTTATGGTACAGTGATTTCCTACAACATAAAAGCAGCCCCTTTCCGCCATCACTGTGACAGCAGAAAAGGGCCGCTCATATTATTTACTGAAGTACTCCTGCTCCAGGTATCTGGCTACATAGATACCGCTGGCGGATGCATGGGAAAGAGAATGTGTAACACCGCTGCAGTCTCCGATAACAAAGAGACCTTTGTGGCAGGTTTCCAGATTCTCATCGATCTCAACTTCCATGTTGTAGAATTTAACCTCAACACCATAAAGCAGAGTATCGTCATCTGCTGTTCCAGGTGCGATCTTATCCAGAGCATAGATCATCTCGATGATTCCATCCAGGATACGCTTCGGCATAACAAGGCTTAAGTCTCCCGGTGTTGCGGAAAGAGTCGGTGTTACGAAGCTCTCCTCAATACGTGCTTTTGTGCTTCGTCTTCCACGGATCAGATCTCCGAAACGCTGTACCATAACACCACCGCCAAGCATGTTGGAAAGTCTTGCGATGCTCTCACCATATCCGTTGCTGTCATGGAACGGCTCTGAGAAATGTTTGGATACCAGAAGCGCAAAGTTTGTATTGTTGGTGTGTTTTGCAGGATCTTCATAGCTGTGGCCGTTTACTGTGATGATTCCATTGGTGTTCTCATTAACCACAACACCTCTCGGGTTCATACAGAAAGTACGGACCATATCCTCAAACTTCTCGGTTCTGTAAACGATCTTGCTCTCGTAAAGCTCATCGGTCAGACGGCTGAACACCTCTGCCGGAAGCTCCACACGGACACCGATATCCACACGGTTGGAAAGTGTGGGGATCTTAAGATCTGTACATACAGTCTCCATCCATTTACTTCCGCTTCGTCCCGCGGAGATGATGCAGTAAGTTCCCTCGTAACGCTCATCACCTACAACAACTGCATAGCCGTCTTCTGTTTTCTCCACTTTGTCAACGGACGCGTCAAAATAGAAATCTACATGGGCTTTCATCTTGTCATAGAGATTCTGAAGTACTACATAGTTGATATCCGTTCCCAGGTGGCGGACAGATGCATCCAGAAGATGCAGGCCGTTCTGAAGACAAAGCTTACGGATCTCACTGTTTGTGGTGGAATAAAGCTTGGTTCCCTCTCCACCATGCATCAGATTCAGTTTATCTACATATTCCATCAGTTCTGTGGCTGTATCCTTGCCAATATGCTGATACAGCGTTCCGCCAAACTGATTGGTGATATTATATTTTCCATCGGAGAAAGCGCCTGCACCGCCAAATCCTTTCATGATCGCACATGTTTTACAGTGGATACAAGATTTTACTTTCTTTCCGTCAATAGGACATTTTCTTTTTTCCAGAGGATGGCCGGCTTCAAAAACCGCAATCTTTTTCTCCGGATCATTATTCATCAGCTCATAGGCTGCAAAGATTCCTCCAGGACCTGCTCCTACGATCAGTACGTCATATTTCATAAATAAAAACTCCTTGTCTTGTGTTGCCTGTTTTCAATGTTTCGTTTTCGCACAAACCCTGACTATTCTACAACAAGTGTGTACAAAAGTCACCTGTTTTTTCCGGTTTTTGAAAAAATTTTTCAGTCCCTCCGAAACCTATATATCTTAAGCTTTTTTCCATCGGTTTCCACAGTAATGGCACCGTTTTTCATGGTATATTCCACCTGGCTTCCGGCCGCTTCCAGACGCTCTACGGTTTCCGGCGACGGATGCCCGTAAGTGTTGGTGGAAGAACAGGAAATGATCGCCAGTTCCGGCTTTATTTTTTCAAGAAACGCTTCCGTGGTAGAATAACGGGAACCATGATGTCCCACTTTCAGACAGTCCACATCCTTTAATATCCCGGACGCCAGAAGCTTTTTCTCCGTGTCTGCTCCGATATCCCCGGTAAAAAGCATCTGAAATTCTCCAAACGAGAGTTCCATCACCATTGCCTCCTCATTCACATCTTTTCCTGTGGCGTTTTTCTCCGGCCACAAGATGGAAAAAGATACCAGACCACAATGCAGCTCATCTCCCTTTTTTCCTGTCACAATTTTTATTCCAGCTTTTTGTGCCGCATCCGAGAGTTCCTCCCAGGCCTCCGGCTTTTCCTCCCATGAAGGAAGCACCAGATATCCTGCCCGGATGGTCGTGAGGCCATTTCCCATATATTCCAGAAGTTCCTTCGCACCGCTGATATGATCCTTGTCTGTATGGGAAATAAAAAGCCCGTCCAAATAAGAAATCCCCTGACTTTTCAGAGCCGGCAGAAGGCAGTATCTTCCAAGGTCCGACTGGCTGCTGCTTCCTCCGTCAATAAGAAAATGGTGATTATCCGGAGTCTCTACAAGGATGCCATCTCCCTGCCCCACATCCAGGCAGGTCACTTTCAGGTCTCCTGCCGGATGAAACCCGAGGATCAGAATTCCTGTTATCATCAATGCGCCGGCTGCTACCCGGACTGTCCGGAGTTTCCTTTGGATCTTTCCCGGGATTCTTTTATCCCGGCTGGATAACTCTGATTTCATACCCGCTTCCTGTTCCCGCCTCATCGGTTCTTTTATATACTGTCCCATAAACAGAACTGTAATCAAAAAAACATAATATACCAGAATCTGCCAGATTTCCGGTTCCCCTCCGATCCAGGTGCTCCACCTTAATTTTCCTGCAAGGCTACATAGATATTCATAAAAAAGCAACAGTCCCCTTGCCGGCAAAATTACCAGTTTTGCAGCAGAAATACTGAAAATTCCAAGCAACAGTGCCGCCATTCCTCCCATCAGCACAAAGCCCACGCTGGGAAGCACCAGAAGATTCAGAAAAAATCCGGCAAGGGATACTTCTCCAAAAAATTTCAACATCACGGGCAGTGTCACCAGCTGAAGGGCTATGGAACTTACCAGTGCCTTCGTCCATTTTTTCTCCGCACCTGCAAGAGCACAGATTTTTTCCGCTGCAACACCGATCCCAAGAACACAGCCAAAGGACAGAAGAAAACCGCTGTCCAGAAGATACGCCGGGGATTCCAGAAGAATCATCATAGCTGTTACCGAAAGCGCAGTCATCATGTCATAAATCCGTCCAGTGATCCTGGCGCCCATGGCAATGAGAAACATGGTCACCGCCCGCATGGTGGAAATACTCCCTCCGGTCATGATCCCGTACTGCAGCATTACCCCCAGCGAAAAAATTCCCGCAGGCCAGATTCCAAGACCGATTTTTTTCAGAAGGTTATAAAGCCCCATTCCCAGAATGCTGATGTGAAGCCCGCTGATGGCAAGAATATGTACAATCCCGGCCAGCTGATATCGCATCCGCATTTCCGGATCCAGATCCTGTTTGTCCCCAAGCACCATCGCGCAGAAAAGTGGCGCGTCTTCTCCTGCCGATTCCGTAAGAATCTGCCTGCATTTTTCTTTTACCTTAAAAAGCTGCTGTCTGTATCCGGAATAGGATTCTGTTTTTTTCCGGACCACAGCGTTCTTCATGAAATAATAGATATGACGGCAGGCATAGTAATGCTGACTGTCAAAGCCACCGGGATTTGAGGGTTCCTCCACTCTTTTTAAGGTTCCTTTTACCAGAATTTTCATTCCCGGTTTCAGGTCTTCTTCTTTTTTCAAAAATACTCTTACATTTTCAATGGAAAATTTTTTTGACTGATAAATCAGATATGTTTTTTTCAGATAAACAGACTGGGAGAATTCTGTGTTTTCATACTGCTCCACCTCCCCGCAGATCACAGAGCCAGGATGTGCTTCGATCCAGTCCTGTACGGTTACAGGAAGGGGATTCCCCCCAAGAAGAGGAATCCCCGCAAAATTCATAATACCTAAACCAAGCACCATGAGAAAACACAGAAAACATAATGGCCGTTTTGTCATACATGTTCTCCCGTTTATGTAGATATTTTATTATGATTCAGTTTTGTTCTTTTTTGGCTTTTGTGCTGGCCAACAGACTGTCATTCCATTCATAGAACTTATAAAGCTGCATATTCTGGCCAAAAGTGACTTCTTTGTTTCCCTCAATGGAAATCTCCACTTTATCCACATCCGTTGCCGCAATCAGTGTATTTACAACAGAATAAATCGGAATCTGTTCGGAAACATTTAACGCATAGTCCTGAAATACAGAATTGTAATCTACATAGCAGATTCCGTTGGCTTTTGTCAGAGAAAGCACTTCGGAATTTTCCGGAATGGTCGGATAATGATCTTTTTCCAGAGGTCCCCTTGCCAGCTGTTCCAGTACTACGGTTGCCTTTGGAAGATTCCGCCTGTAACGGACACTTCTCTGTTCTTCTACCAGCTTGTCACCGTTCTTATTTGTAAAATACAGGGTAAAAGTGTCATAGCTGTAGACGTCCCCGTCAGATCCGGAAAACTCCACAAAAGTATCACTGTTCATGGCTCCGACTTCTTCTCCTTTGGAATTCGTGAGAGGCTTTTTTCCCACATAGATTTCCACAGAATCAATTCCCGGAATCTGGATGAAAATCTTCACCACGCCGGTACGGACCAGAAGTTCCCTGGTGCGGGACATCTTACTGTAGGCCTCGTTAAATTCCAGACGCAGAATTCCATCCTTTATAGAATAGGAAGAAATTTTTACGCCTTCCGGAAACAGTGAAATTCCATCTTCCCTTGTCTCGCAGTTGTTCAGGCTCTCCGAAAAATCCCGGAGCATCACCTCTGCAGTTTCTTTTTCCGGTGTATACTTCTCTTCTTTCAGTTTTGTTTCTTCACTGTTGATATAGTAAAAGCTGTACTGCTGTTCTGCATTTTTCTCTTTTCTTCCCGCAAAACCGATATAGGCAATCAGCCCAAGAAAGATACAGGCAGCAGTCACGCAGATAATCTTTATCGTTTTTTTCATGCTGTACCTCCTAGGACGGAATATAGGACAGAGGAATCTTCACGGTAAATGTGGTTCCCTCTCCTTCTTTGCTGGATACTTTGATAATTCCGTGATGCATGGCTATGGAACTTCTGGTAATGGCAAGTCCGAGACCGGTTCCTCCAATTTCCCTGGAATGAGATTTGTCCACACGGTAAAAACGCTCAAAAATCCTTTCTATGGATTCTTCAGGAATTCCAAGGCCGGAATCTTCAACAGTTACAAAGAAATCTTTATGATCCGCATCCAGTGTTACACGGACCCATCCTTCATCTACATTATATTTAATTCCATTCTCTACCAGATTACTGATGGCAAGCGTAAACTTCACTTCGTCCACATCTGCATTGACTGGACGGAAAGAATCCAGGATCAGGGAAATACTTCTCTGATCTGCAATCGGCCGCAGACGTTTCAGGATATTTTCCAGCAGTTCATTGATATTCATATTGGTAATATTCATATCTGCTGCCTTTTTGTCCATTTTCACAAGGGAGAGCAGATCTGTGATAATCTTGTTCTCTCTGTCAATCTCTTCTGTAATATCCGAAAGGAATTCCTGATACAGTTCCTCCGGAACTCCCTGCTGTCCTACAAGGGAATCTGCCAGAACTTTCATGGAAGTCATCGGTGTTTTCAGCTCATGAGACACGTTGGATACAAACTCCTGTCTGGATTCATCCAGGGTTTTCATTCTGGAAAGCATCTTATTAAATGCATCCGTAATCAGCGCTGTCTCTGTATAATCCGGTACGGAAATTTCTTCGTTCTGATATCCGTCTGTCAGATCTTCGATGGCTTTTGTTACCCTGGCAAAAGGTTTTACCAGTACTGTGGAAAGAATATATCCCAGGAATATGGCCAGAACTACAATAATTCCAATAATCAGGATTCCTTTCTGTTCCAGTTCCCGGATGGTTGACGTCACTTCACTGGAAGAAGCCATAATCATCATGGCACCCTGCACCTGATTTACTTCCGGGCTTTTTACCGGAACAGCCAGGATCAGCTTCTGGCTGTCGGAATCATAACGGTAGGCATCTTCCCCTTTAAAACAGTTTACTACTTTCTGGGATACCAGAGTTTTTCCCTCATCCACGCCATAGGTATCCTTAATAATCCTGAAATCCCTGTCTACAATGAGAATTCTTCCTCCATAGATATTAGACAACAACTCCAGCTTGCTGTTTACTGTCTGCGAGCTGGAGTCATTCAGATAATTCTCTTTGATAAGCAGGTCGCACATGATGTCACAGATATTTTCCATGCTCTGCACACGGTTGGCAATGGCACGGTCTTCATAGTTGGCAATGACCATTTCCGTTACAATGACACTTGGTACGATTCCCAGTATGATCAGGATGATCAGAATACGAAAGCGGAGACTTTTAAAAAACTTGCCGCTTTTTTTGATCTTCACAGCTTATGCCTGGAAATAGTAGCCCACACCCCATTTGGTGTGTACATATTTCGGCTCACTGGGATTGGCCTCAATTTTTTCTCTTAAACGACGGATATGTACGTCTACTGTACGGACATCTCCCGGATACTCATATCCCCATACGATATTCAGAAGATTTTCTCTGCTGTATACCTTGTTCGGATTGAATACCAGAAGTTCCAGCACATCAAATTCCTTGGCTGTAAGGTTAATCTCTTTTCCGGAAATAAATACACGGCGTCCTTCGCAGTCCAGCTTCAGTTCTCCGACTTCCACGGTCTTGGCTTTCTCCTGTTTGTTCTGGTTGCTGCCTGCACGGCGGATGATCGCCTTGATACGGGCCTTGACTTCCAGAATATTAAACGGTTTGGTCACATAATCGTCTGCTCCGTATTCCAGGCCCAGAATCTTATCCATATCCTCACCTTTTGCTGTAAGCATGATAATCGGGACATTGGAAAATTCACGGATCTGCTGGCATACCTCAAGACCATCCATCTTTGGAAGCATCAGGTCCAGAAGAATTATATCGTACTCTCCTGCCTTGGCTTTTTCCAGAGCTTCCTCTCCGTCATAGGCACAGTCCACTTCCATTCCATCCTGCTCCAGACTGAAACGAAGTCCCTTGACAATCAGTTTCTCATCATCTACTACCAATACTTTCCTGCTCATTTAACGCTCCTTACTTTATTGCTATTTTATCCTTTATCTTCTCATAGGTTCCTTCCTTGATACCAGGCACGCTCATAATGTCTTCTGTGGAAGTAAAAGGGCCGTTCTCTTCCCTGTAAGCGATGATCGCCAGGGCCTTGGACTCCCCTACACCTGTGAGAGTGGTAAGCTGGGATACATCAGCGGTGTTCAGATTGATCTTCTGGTCTGTGCCAGTATTTTCTCCGGCAGATCCCTCTTCGTTGTTATTCCCGGGGGCAGTTTCTGATGTGGCTTCCTGTCCATCCTCAGTAACCTGGATCATCTGGCTGTCCACTTCCGCCTGGGTGGGCACATAGATCTGCTGTCCGTCAGAAAGTCCCTTCGCACGGTTGAGATAACTTGCCGCAGCTTCCGGAAGATATCCACCGGCTTTCTCAATAGCCTGAAAAACACGGCTGCCGTATGGAAGTTCATAGACTCCGGGGCTGGTTACTGCTCCGCAGATGTCTACGTAGATCGTTTCTGGAATCTCTGAGGTCTCCGGCTGCTGTTTCGCAGCTGCCGTTTCCTGTCCTGTATCCACTTGCATCTGTGCAGACTTCTTCTCAGATACTCCATTTTCCGTGTCCGTAGGATCTTCTTGTTCCAAATCCACTCCGGATGTTTCTGTACTTTCTTCCTGCACCAGTTCTTTTTCCAGAAACTCTGCTCCATCATCCTTACAACCTGTCAGTCCTGCAAAGATCAGAAACATAAATATGGAAAAAATAAGCTGAACACTTCTGATATGTGATTTTATTTTCATGGGTCAGGGGTTCACTCCTTTTTGCCGATGTGATGGCAGGTGCCCCGTTACTCATACAAAACCATACCTTATTTTAACGAAGTATTACAAATATTACAATACTTTTATTTCTATTTCCATTTGAAAATGACCACGCCTGCAATGCAGATCAGCATTCCAAACAGCTTTCTCCACTGAAAATCCGCTCTTTCCACTCCAAAAAGTCCCATCAGTTCTATGAGATAAGCCACTGCAAGCTGGGAGATCACAATGAGCATAACTGACCGCGCTGGCCCCAAACTGCCCATACTCTGGATCACGGTAATGGTAATGAACGCACCGATCACGCCTCCAAGCAGCGTATATTTATTCTCCACCTGCCACAGTGCACCGATACTTTCCCTACCTGTAAAAAGCCATGCAGCCACACAGACCAGAAATGCGGAAAACTGCACCCATCCGGTGGAAACCCACAGACTTGTCTGTTTTGTTACATTTGTGTTAAATACTCCCTGAATGCTCATCAGTGCGCCCGAGATCAGCGCCGACAGAAATCCCCACATAAAAATCCCTCCATATAAGATCCGTTCACCAGTTTTACCGTCATAAAAAGGCGCTGCTATTTCTGCAACGCCTTTCCGGTTTCTTATAGTTTATGTGGTTTTTCTGAAATTATACAAATTTTTGAGATAGATTCTTCCGGAGAATGCAATATGCGGCATCTCATAAAAAGTGGCACTTTCCGGGCAGATCGGGCGGTAGAGAGGATCTGCCACAATGATCCTGGCAGTTTTCAGTTTTTCTTCCATGGCTTCTTCCCCGCGGATGGCTTCATCTCCCCGGCGGAGGAGTCCTTCTGTGATCTCCAGCGGGCAGAGAAGCTGAACTTTTTTTCCACACTTCTGCTCTATGGCTGCTGCCAGGGAGCCCATGGTAACCGGTTCCCCGATGAGGGTGATGTCCGGAGTGGGGATAAATCCTGACAATGGGCTGTCTTTTTTTCTCAGATAGATCACCTGATCCGGAGTTACTTTCCACAACTCTTCCTGTTCACCGGAAATCTGCGCTCCACTTTTTTCCGCGGAGTTTTCTTTTTTATCCTCAAACGCTTCGCAAGGGCTCTCCGCTGCCTTCTCAAGTGCGTCCGAAATCTCTCCCTCATAGCCTTCCACCGGAGTTCCCACAAGAAATGGTGTCCCGAATTTCTCTCTCAGAACATTGGCAGCCGGGATTCCCACGGAAGATACCACAAGGTTTACCTCCGCCTCACCGGCACGCCCAAGTTCTTCCAGCGTATCGCCCATAGCCCAGGTGGAAAGGATCTCCCAGCCTCGTTCTTCCAGACGTTTTTTCATGGCATCTACCATCGGCTGGGGGCCAAAATCCAGGGGTGTTACTCCAAGAAGATTTAATTTCCGTTTTCTCTTCTCTGCAGCGCCGGTAAAATGTCTGGCAATCTCAGAGAGTGCCAGCCCTGCTCCATACACATAATCATGCATACCACTGGTTGGAACCGAAAACGCCGGAATCCCTGTCTCGGCCGTAAGTGCACGGGCAAGTCCAGGAAAATCTGTTCCGTTCATAAAGGGAATCGGGGAACTTGCAAGAGCAATAAATTTCGGTTTCAGTTCCTCCGCCACATCTTCGATATCCCGGAGAAATTTCTCATCATTTCCCATGATCGCATCGATATCCGTAAGGCCTGAGATAAAAATCAGGCTGTCCTGGTCATACCAACGGATCTCATCGTGGGTATTATAGGTAGAATTACAGCCAGAAGGATCATGCATCACCGTCATTCCTCCAAGCTCATACAAAGCGGAACAGACACCGGACACGTCTGCCGTATAAATCGGTATAATTCGATATGCCTGTCTCATATGCAGCTTTCGCACCCCCATCCTTTTCGAACGATCAGATCTTCCGGATCTTTTTCTTCATGAAATGCTTCCACCATCAGCTGCGCGGTATGTCTGATCCCGTCAAATCCCCAGAGCCCGCCGCCCTGTACCATATTGACAAAATTCCGGCTTCCGGTAAACCAGGCTGCTTTCTGGCCGATGGCAAGGATTTTTTCGGACTGCTGCCGTGTCCGCACCCTCATCTCCGGACGGACAGTGGAAATCAACTTCAGCTCCGGATAATTCTCCTTCAGCCAGAAAAATACCTCTTTTTCTTCCGGGCTGATACTGTCCAGAAAAACGGACTGTACCTGAAATCCATGGGTAAGGAGAAGTTTTGTAAGTCCCAGGGGCCTTGGATGAAAAAGATAATCCACTGCTATGGGAGTGTCACCGATGATCTGGTGTGCATGAGAAAGAGCCTCCTCACATTCCCGGATCTCTTTTTCGATATCCAGGCCGTTGATTTTTCCTGTTTTCCTGTTGTTTTGCTGTCCCAGCATTCCCAGCAGCTTCTCTTCCTGTTCCTGTATCTCCCCATAATCAAAACTTCCCGGCAGATACAAAAAAGGCCTTCCCAGTCTTTCGGCCTGTTTTTCTGCCCCGAATTTTCCGGCAGGGTAACAGTTCAGAATCAGACTTCCCTCTCCCAGGTTCTGATAATCCTCCCAGGTTTCACAGGTCGGTATCTCTCGGAGCAGGATTTCGTTTTTCTTCAGGATCCGGCAGATATCCGAACCTTCATCCAGCACAAAATCACTGCCCAGAACCGTCACGCATTTTGGATCTGCCTTTCTCTCCTGCACGGCATCATACATGGCCAGGCGAAGCTTCTGATCCGGTGTGGGGCCTGTTTTCTGCATGATGGGATCCATGAAGCACCGCATAAAAAAGATCTCCGGAAATCTTTTTTCCAGCTCTCCATAGATCCGGTCCAGATCACTGCCCAGAAAATGATGGAGACATACGGTAAAAAGCAGCACTGCCTTTGGCTTCTTATCCAGACGCTTCAGGACATCTGTCACCCCTTCAATGGTCACATCCTCCAGATTTCCACCCAGAAGATCTTTTTCCTCCACGATCACAAAGGAAAAACGGTCTGCTGCATTCATTTCCGCCGCAGTCAGCACAACGCCTCGCATACAGTTGTCTGCACAGACGTAGATCTGCTGCGCTTCCGGAACCAGCATTCCCGTATGTACGATATTCCAGTTTCCGTGGGCCGGGGAATTAAATTCCAGCCCCGGCTGAAAGGGCACCGGAAAAGAAGCTTCTTTTATAAATACTTCTGTTTTTCCCGGAAACTCCCGATCGCCAACTCTTTTTAACATGTGCCATCCTCCCTGCATGCATTCAGGATCTGTTCTGCCAGCGTCCGGTATTCTCCTGCCATCTCGCTTTCCGGATAAGCTTCCAGAAGCGTTTTTCCCTGCTCCTCTGCCGCAAGAACCAGGTCACTTCTGGAAAGAGTTCCTACTACCTGGGTGTGAAAATCCTCTGCCAGCTCCCGGACTTTTTCTTCTTCTCTTGACACATTCCGCCGGTTCAGGATCAGCCCTCCCAGAGATGCATAGCCTCTGTTTCTGAAATTTTCCACCGCCATGGCAATATTCGCCCCTGCATGGATGGCCATGTTTTCTCCGGAGGTGATGATAAATACTTTATCTGCATACCCTTTTCGCATGGGCATGGAAAAACCGCCGCAGACAACATCTCCCAGTACATCGTAGAGAACAATGTCCGGTTTATAGGTCTCATAGGCTCCGGTTTCTTTCAGTTTTTCCAGCGCAGTGATAATACCTCTTCCCGCACATCCAAGTCCAGGTGTAGGGCCGCCGGCTTCTACACAGACTACACCCCCGTATCCGATCTGCACCATATCTGCAAGTTTCAGGTCCTGGCGCTTTTCGTTGTAAAGATCCAGCACTGTGGGGACTTTTTTCCCATGCCGGAGAAGAATGGTGGAATCTGCCTTGGGATCACAGCCGATCTGCATCACTTTCATTCCTTTTTCCGCAA
>OIDC01000844.1_pt1 | contig 12815 bp, 9 predicted proteins | sample 1581401 | NCBI WGS metagenome assembly OIDC01 (sample SAMEA3882518, study PRJEB24775) | human gut metagenome | biome: human-associated habitat; feature: intestine environment; material: feces | place: Netherlands | collected 2009/2010 | reverse complement strand
ACTGAGCAGGGGCAAAGCCGCTCTTGGCCTCCTCGCCGCCGATGTTCACCTCCAGCAGGATATCCTGCACGGTGTCCTGCATGGCGGCGCGCTTTTCGATCATGGCCAGCAGCTCCGGCGAGTCCACCGACTGGATGAGATCGACCTTGCCGACGACCTGCCGCACCTTGTTGGTCTGCAGGTGGCCGATGAAGTGCAGCGGTGCGCCGGTGTAGGCGCCCTCGGCGAGCTTTTCGGTCATCTCCTGCACGCGGTTTTCGCCGCAGGCGTCGATCCCGGCGGCGACGGCCTCGCGCACGCGCGCAGCGTCGTTCATCTTTGTCGCTGCCACAAGCGTGATGTCCGCGCCCGTGCGCCCCGAAAGACGGGCGGCGGCGTCGATGCGCGCGCGGATGGCGGCGATGTTTTCGGCAATGGTGCTCATAGTGGGTGGCGCCTCCTTATTTCACGACCTGCCCGTTGGACAGGCCCTTGCCGGTGACGACGATCTCGTTGCCGGCGCGCAGGGCGTTGCTCTCCGCGCTCTGGGCGACGAGACAGTAGTCGTCGGTCTGATAGATGATCTCGATCGGTTTTTTCTCCAGCTGCGCCGCCGTGACGACGTAGACGAACGCCTGCCCGTCATCGTCCATATGCACGGCCTTGAGCGGGACGCGCAGGCCGGTGTGCTCGCTGTAGACGACGTCGGCCGTCGTCTTGCGCATGGCCAGCGTGTCGGAAAGCGCCGCGTTGCACGCGAACACGACGGCGACCTTGCCGCTGCCGTCCGGCTCGCTCTTGCTCATCACGGTTGCCGAGACGGTGCCGGTGTAATGCTGCGGAAAGTCGAGCGTGGCGCTGCCGTTCAGGTTCAGGCGGTCGGCGTCGGCCTTGTTCATGACGGAGGCGAAGTACCACTTTTTCGCCGTGACGAGCTTGCCGATCGCGTTGGCGGGTGTGGCAGGGGTCGTGCGCTCGAGCGCGTCCACGCCGTCGGGCGTGAGGTTTTCGAGCATGTCCGGCGTGAGCGATTCGTATCCGTCGGTCGTGGACGTGAACAGGCCCGCGGCCGGGGCCGTGATGCTGCCGCGGCCTGCGCCGGCGTTTTCGAGCTGGTGCAGCTCGGCATTGAGCGCATCGAGGTCGCCCTGCGAGACGGTGCCGGTCGCAGAGCCAAAGAGCAGGGAGCTGAGATCCATGCAGAGGTCATCCAGCTCCGAGGTGCTGCCGGCGGAGACGGCGGCGTTGAGCTGCAGGATGGCGCTGCGCACGTCGCTGTCGCGGTCGGACGCGCCGGAGGCGCTGCCCGCGCGCGAGAGCAGGCTCGAGACGTAGGCGATCTCTTTTTTTAGCTCGCGGGCGCGGCTGGCGCTGTCGAGCGCGGCCTTGGAGTCCACGCCGATGGCGATCTCACCGCCGCTTGCGACCTCCTTGCCGTCGTCCACGGACAGGGACAGAAACTCCTTGTCCGAGGCGATGATCTGCTCCTCGCGCACGACGATGCCGCTGGCCTGTCCGCTCTCGCTGACGGTCACGAGCACCGCCGGGGCAGTGGCGTAGGATTGCTGCGTCGAGCGAAACAGGTACACGCCCAGATACACGAGCATGGCCGCGAAGAGCACGAACATGGCGATGTTCGTGAAGGTATTCGTTTTCTTCAAATCCGGCCCTCCTTTCGGCGGGGGGCGGCGGGGAGATCAGCCCTGCAGTTCGAGCGAGACCGGCCGCGCCGGGGCGACCGTCGAGATCGCGTGCTTGTAGATCATCTGCTGCCGGCCGTCGGCGTCGATGAGCACGACGAAGCTGTCAAAGCTGCGCACAACGCCGCGCAGCTGAAACCCGTTCATGAGAAACAGGGTCACGGGGATCTTTTCCCGCCGGATGTAGTTGAGGAATGCGTCCTGAAGGTTCTGTGTCTTTTGCATGATCGCCGCTCCTTTGGCCGGAGCGGATACACATTTATTTATCATAGCACAATCTGCCGCTCCGTGAAATAGTGAATTTATACAAATCCGGTCGAAATGGCAGTTTCCTCCGGATTTGTACAGGCCACTATTCTATACCGCGGCCGGATAAGAATTGCGTCGAAAGGCGGCACGCCCGGTCCATGTCCGGCGTTTTTTCGTGCCGGATCCAGAACAGGTCCGGATCGCGCCGCAGCCACGTGAGCTGGCGCTTGGCATAGCGCCGGGAGGCGAGCTGGATGGCGGCGACGGCGTCCTGCGGCGATGCCTCGCCCCGCACGGCGGCGACGGCCTCCTTGTAGCCGATGGCCTGCATGGCCGTGCAGTCGGCCGGGACACCGGCGGCCAGCAGCGCGCGCACCTCGTCGAACAGGCCCTGGCGCACCATGGCGTCTACGCGCCGGTCGATGCGGTCGTAGAGATCCTGCCGGTCGGCGAAATCGAGCGCGATCTTTGCCGCGTCGTACCGCGGCGGCACGGCGCGGGTCTCGGCGTCGTGCTGCGTGATGGTCTTGCCCGTGAGGATGTAGACCTCCATGGCGCGCACGATGCGCTTCTTGTCCGCGGGGTGGAGCCTGGCCGCCCGCTCGGGGTCGACCTTGCGCAGCTCGCCGAGCAGGCCCTCGCCGCCGATTTCGTCATAGCGCTCACTCAGCTCCTGCCGCAGCGCGGTGTCGGCCGTGCCGTCGGCGAACGTGCGCCCGGCGATGAGCGAGTCGATGTAAAGCCCCGTCCCGCCGACGACGATCGGCAGTTTTCCCCGCGCGAGAATATCGTCCACGCAGGCGGCCGCCTGCGCCGCATAGCGCGAGACGGAGTAATTTTCCGCGGGGTCGGCGATGTCGATCATATGGTGCGGCACGCCCTGCATCTCTTCCGGCGTTGGCTTGGCCGTGCCGATGTCCATGCCGCGGTAGATCTGCATCGAGTCGGCCGAGACGACCTCGCCGCCCAGGCGCTGCGCGAGCGCCACGCCGAGCGCGGTCTTGCCCGAGGCGGTCGGGCCGGTGATGACGACAAGTTTTGGCTGCATCGTGGCAGTCTCCTTTCCGTGAGGGAGAATTCAAAAAGATTATGTTGAAAAGTATTAGAAATGTGTTAGAATGAAAGCACATTTCCCAGTTTTCAAGAAGGTGAACCCATGAAGATCAAAATTTCTGCCGACAGCACGTGCGATCTTTCGCCGGAGCTGATCGAGCGCTACCACATCGGCATCACGCCGCTGTACATCATCCGTGGCGAGGAGACCCTGCGCGACGGCATCGACGTGCGTCCCGAGGAGCTCTACGAGTACGCAAATGCCACGGGCAAGCTCTGCAAGACTGCGGCGGTGAACGTGTCGGACTATCTGGCGTACTTCGCCGCGTGCCGGGAGGAATATGACGCCGTGATCCACTTCACGATCTCGAGCGACATGTCCGCCTGTTACCAGAACGCCTGCATCGCGGCGCAGGAGTTTACGAACGTCTACCCCGTGGACTCGCGCAACCTCTCGACCGGCATCGGCCACCTGGTGCTCGACGCGGCCGAGATGGCCGAGCAGGGCATGGACGCGGCCGACATCGCATCGGCGCTGGAGAAAAAGCGCGAGAAGCTCGATGTCAGCTTCGTGATCGACACGCTGGAGTATCTCAAGCGCGGCGGCCGCTGCTCGGCGCTCGTGGCCATGAGCGCCAACCTCCTGCACCTCAAGCCGTGCATCGAGGTCAAGGACGGCAAGATGGGCGTCGGCCACAAGTACCGCGGCAAGCTCGAAAAGTGCTATGTGCAGTATATTGAGGACCGGCTCAAGGGCCGCGACGATATCGACTGCCACCGCATCTTCATCACGGACTCCGGCTGTGACGAGGCCACGTGGCGGGAGCTCGAGCGCGTCGTGCGCGCGTGCCAGCCGTTTGAGGAAGTGTACCACACGCAGGCCGGCTGCACGGTGTCGAACCACTGCGGTCCCGGCTGCATGGGCATTTTGTACTATCACAAGTAAACGAAGCTGTGCAGGCTGACAGGGAGCGCGTTCCGGCGCTCCCTGCTTCTTTTTTAAACAATGCGCTTGAAGAGCTTGTCCAGCTCGCGGCGCGTGAGCGTCACGGCGACGGGGCGTCCGTGCGGGCAGTATTTCACCTCGCCCGCGCACACCGCGTCCGCCAGACGCAGCAGTTCCTCGGGCTCTGTCTGCCAGCCGGCCTTGATGGCCGCCTTGCACGCCACGGTCTTGAGCACCTCGTCGCGCACGGCCTGTGCGTCCATGTGCGCGCCGTGGCGCAGCTGCGCGCAGATCTCCTCGAGCGCGGGCAGTGCGTCCGCCGCGTCGAGCTGCGCGGGCACGCCGCGCAGAATGTAATCATTGCGGCCGAACGGCTCGAGCGTGAAGCCGAGCTCCGCGAGCACGTTGCCGTACTGCTGCAGCACGTCGGCATCGCTCGCGTCCGGCGTGAAGGGCAGCGGCTCGAGCAGCGTCTGCGACGGGATGTCGGCAGGGCTCTGCCGCAGGCGGTCAAAGTTGATGCGCTCGTGCGCCGCGTGCTTGTCGATGAGGATGAGCGTCTCGCCCTTTTCGACGAGGATGTACGTGTGCATCGCCTCGCCGATCAGGCGGGCGGGCGGCGTCTCCGGCGGCACGGCGCGCGCGAGCGGCGACGGGGTCTCCTGCTCGGCGCTCTCGTGCTCAAGCGCGGTCTGCACGCCCTGTACGACCGGCTTCGGCATGGGCTGCGTTGCCGGCGCTGTGCGTGCGGGCGCGGGGAATACCGGCGGCGGCGTCACGCGCGGCGCTGAAAAGGCCGACGCCGTCGGCGAGCGGAACGAGACCGCCTCCTCCGCCGGGGCGGCGGGGGCATAGGTGCGCGCGGGCGCAAATGCCGGCGCTGCGGGCGCGGCCGGGGCTGCTTTCGGCGCAGCCGGCACGAACGGGTCTGCCTTCGGCGCGGGCGCCGGTCTGGCAGCCGCCTTCGCCAGCGTGGTCACAGGCGCTTTTTCCGCTTCGAGCGCGGCGCGCGCGCCGTAATACACGGCGTCGAACACCGCGCGCTCGTGCGAAAATTTCACCTCGGTCTTTGCCGGGTGGACGTTCACGTCCACGGCCGCGCAGCTGAGCTCCACATACAGCACGCACGCGGGAAACCGACCCACGAGCAGCGTGTTGCGGTAGGCCTGTTCGAGCGCGGCCTGCAGTGCGGCGGAGCGGATCCACCGGCCGTTGCAGAAGAAGTACTGCTGCGCGCGGCTGCCGCGCCCGGCGGCGGGCGAGGAGATGAAGCCGTGCACGCGCGCGCCGTCGGCCTCGCCCTCGCAGGGCAGCAGGCTCATGGCGAGGTCGCGCCCGAGCAGACTGTAGACGCAGCTGTCGAGCTTGTTGTCGCCGGGGGAGAAGAAGACCTCCTCCCCGTCGCGGATGCAGCGCACGGACACGTCCGGCCGGCCGAGCGCGCACCGCAGCGCGGCGGCGGCGCAGGCCGCGCCTTCCGCGCGGTCGGACTTCAGGAATTTGCGCCGCGCGGGCGTGTTGAAAAACAGGTCGCGCACGATCATCGTCGTGCCCTCGGGGCAGCCGGTCTCGTACATGTCCTGAATGTCGCCCGCGTCGAGCGTCATGTGCGTGCCGGATGCCGCGCCGCGCTGCCGCGTCGTGAGCGTGATGTGCGACACGGCGCTGATCGCGGCCAGCGCCTCGCCGCGAAAGCCCATCGTGCCGATGGCCTCGAGCCCCTGCTCGTCGTGCAGCTTGCTCGTCGCGTGGCGCAAAAACGCGATGCCTGCGTCCTCGGGCGCCATGCCGCAGCCGTCGTCCGTCACGCGCAGATACGTCGCGCCGCCGCCGCGCAGCTCCACCGTCACGGTGCGGGCCCCGGCGTCAAATGCGTTTTCCACCAGCTCCTTGACCACCGAGGCGGGCCGCTCCACGACCTCGCCCGCGGCGATCAGATCCGCCAGATGCGGAGAGAGAATTTGAATATCGGGCATCGTTTGCCCTCCTTTAAGTACAGTCCATGGGGCGTGTGCGCCCCGCGCGTATATTATAAAGGATTATCATTGAAAATTCCACCGCGAAATGCTACAATATTCTATCACACTTCAAATTTTATCCGGCCAGGCCGGACAGGCAGGAGCATCGCATGAGCTATCAGAGAACGGAGATCCCCGAATCGGACATCCAGCGCCAGCTGGACATCTGCGCGCAGCTGCGCGCGCATTTTACCGCCGGCGGCCGCCAGCCGCTGGCCATGGTCGATACCTACGGCTGCCAGCAGAACGAGGCCGACAGCGAAAAGCTGCGCGGTTATCTGCGCGCCATGGGCTTTGATTTCACGCAGGACGAATTCGCGGCCGACGTCGTCGTCATGAACACCTGCGCCGTGCGCGAGCACGCCGAGACGCGCGTGTTCGGCAACGTCGGCGCGCTGACGCATACCAAGGCGCGCAACCCCAACCAGATCATCGCGGTCTGCGGCTGCATGGCGCAGCAGGAACACGTGGCCGAGAAGCTGAAAAAGTCCTACCGCATCGTTGACCTCGTCTTCGGACCGCATGAGCTGTGGCGCTTCCCGGAGCTGCTGCGCAGCGTCTGCACCGAGCACCGGCGCGTGTTCGCCATCGACCCGGCGGACGGCAGCGTCGCCGAGGGCATCCCGCGGCAGCGCGACGGCAGCGTCAAGGCATGGCTGTCGATCATGTACGGGTGCAACAACTTCTGCACCTACTGCATCGTGCCGTATGTGCGCGGGCGCGAGCGCTCCCGCCACCCGGAGGAGATCGTGCAAGAGGCGCGCGAGCTCGTTGCGGCGGGATACAAGGACATCACGCTGCTGGGACAGAATGTCGATTCCTACGGCCGCGACCTCGACGAGGACGTGGACTTTGCCGACCTCATCCGGCGGCTCAACGCCATCCCGGGCGACTTTGTCATCCGCTTCATGAGCAGCCACCCGAAGGACGCAACGGAAAAGCTCTTTCGCGCCATGGCCGAGTGCGAAAAGTGCGCGCACCAGATGCACCTGCCCGTGCAGAGCGGTAACGACCGCGTCCTGCACGCGATGAACCGCGGCTACACACGCGAGAAATATCTGGCGCAGGTGGCGCTCGCGCGGCAGTACATGCCCGATCTTGTGCTCACGACGGACATCATCGTGGGTTTCCCCGGCGAGACGGACGCCGAATTTGACGACACGCTCTCGCTCATCGAGACCGTGCGCTACGACGCGATGTTCACCTTCATCTACTCGCCGCGCGTCGGCACGCCGGCGGCGAAGATGCCCGACCCCTACACCCGCGCGCAGAAGCAGGTGCGCTTTGACGCGCTCGTCGCGTCGGCCAACGCCATCTCCGAGCAGAAGCACCGCGCCTATGAGGGCAGCGTGCAGCGCGTGCTCGTCGACGGGGCGGACGGCCGGGGCGACTATCCGCTCACGGCGCGCACGAAGGGCGGACGGCTGGTGCATATGCGCGGCGACGAGGCGCTCGTCGGGCAGTTCGTGGACGTGAAGATCACCGGCAGCAACACCTGGGCGCTCTACGGCGAGGAGGCGTGACATGGCGGAACTGACGCCGATGAAGCGGCAATATTACGAGATCAAGCAGCGCAACCCCGACTGCCTGCTGTTTTTCCGGCTGGGCGATTTCTATGAGATGTTCGACGACGACGCGCGCCTGGCCGCGCGCGAGCTCGACCTCACGCTCACGACGCGCGACCGCAATGTCGAGGATCCGGCCGAGCGCACGCCCATGTGCGGCGTGCCGTACCACTCGGCCGAGGCGTACATCGGCCGCCTGATCGCCAAGGGCTACAAGGTGGCCATCTGCGAGCAGCTGGAAGACCCCGCGCTGGCCAAGGGGCTGGTCGACCGCGACGTGATCCGCATCATCACGCCCGGCACAGTCACGGCCTCGTCCATGCTCGAGGAGAACAAATCGAACTACCTCTGCGCGGTATATCTCAGCGGGCAGTCCGGCGGCACGGCGTTCTGCGACCTCTCGACGGGGGAATTCTGCGCCGCGAGCTACCCGGCTGATGCCGTGAGCCACATCCTCAACGAGCTCGGGCGCTTTGCCCCGCGCGAGGCCGTATGCGCCGACGCGGCGGCGGAAAATGACGACATCCGCACCTTCCTCACCAAGCGCCTCGGCAGTCTGGTCGAGGCGGGCGGCGACCGGTTTGAATACATGGCGGCAGCCGCGCGCGTGTGCGAGCAGTTTGGCGTGCAGAGCACGGACGCGCTCGGCCTCGGCGAAGCGCCGGCGGCCGTGTGCGCGGCCGGCGCGCTGCTGGCCTACCTGCACGAGACGCAAAAGTGCGACCTCGGTCACATCCGGCGGCTGGAGCTGCTGGGCGACGACCACTACATGGAGCTGGACTACACCACGCGCCGCAACCTGGAGCTGACGGAAAACCTCCGCTCCGGCGAAAAGCGCGGCAGCCTCCTCTGGGTGCTCGACAAGACGAAAACGCCCATGGGCGGCCGCCTGCTGCGCGCGTGGGTGGAGCGCCCGCTGCTCAGCCCCGTGCAGATCCGCCGCCGCCTCGGCGCGGTGGAGGAGCTGGTGGGCGACAATGTCCTGCGCAGCGAGCTGATCTGCTGCCTGCGGGAGATCGGCGATATGCAGCGCCTTGTCTCGCGCGCGGTGTACGGCTCTGCCAACGGGCGCGACCTGCACGCGCTGGCCCTGTGCTGCGCGCAGCTGCCGAACCTGACAGCGCTGCTGAAGGATGTGCACAGTGCGGCCCTGCGCGATATTGCGCAGATGGACACGCTCGCCGATCTCTGCGCGCGCATCGACCGCGCCATCTGCGACGAACCGCCGTTTTCCGTGCGCGAGGGCGGCATCCTCCGCCCAGGCTACAGCGAGGAGGTCGACCGCCTGCGCAACGTGCGCGACCACGGCGCGCAGACCGTCGCCGAGCTCGAGCAGCGCGAGCGCGAGCGCACCGGCGCGAAAAAGCTCAAGGTCGGCTACAACAAGGTTTTTGGCTACTACATCGACATTCCGAACAGCGCGGGCGTCACCGAGCTGCCGGACGACTACATCCGCAAGCAGACGCTGGTGTCGAGCGAGCGCTATTTCACGCGCGAGCTCAAAGACCTCGAGAACACGCTCCTGACGGCGCGCGAGCGCATCGCGGAGCTGGAATACCAGCTCTTCAGCGAGGTGCGCCAGCTCGTCGCCGACGAGGTCGCGCGCGTGCAGGCGGCGGCGGACGCCGTGGCGCGGCTCGACGCGCTGTGCTCGCTGGCCGAGACCGCCGTGAAGAACAATTACGTCTGCCCCGAGGTGGACCTGTCGCGCACGCTCGACATCCGCGAGGGGCGTCACCCCGTCGTCGAGCAGGCGCAAAAGGACAGCCTCTTCGTCCCGAACGACACGTTCCTCAACGATGCCGATGACCGCGTCGCCATCGTGACCGGACCGAACATGGCCGGCAAATCCACCTATATGCGCCAGACCGCGCTCATCGTGCTCATGGCGCAGATGGGCTCGTTCGTCCCGGCGAAAAGCGCCGTCATCGGCGTGGTCGACCGCGTGTTCACGCGCATCGGCGCGTCCGACGACCTGGCCGCCGGGCAGAGCACATTCATGGTCGAGATGAGCGAGATGGCCAACATCCTCCGCCACGCCACGGCGCAGAGCCTGCTCATCCTCGACGAGATCGGCCGCGGCACGTCCACCTACGACGGCATGGCCATCGCGCGCGCGGTGCTCGAATACTGCGCAGACCCCCGCCGCCTCGGCGCCAAGACCATGTTCGCCACGCACTACCACGAGCTGACCGCGCTCGAGCAGACGCTGCCCGGCGTGCGCAACTACAACATCACGGCCAAAAAGCAGGGCGGCACGCTGCTGTTCCTGCGCAAGATCGTCGCCGGTGCGGCCGACGACAGCTACGGCATCGAGGTCGCCAAGCTCGCCGGCGTGCCCGACGCGATCATTACGAAGGCCAAGACCTACCTGCGCGAGCTGGAGTCCGGCGCGACGGAGCTGGCCGCGCCCGCCCACGCGGCGCAGGATGCGGCGCAGATGACGCTCGGCGACGCGGCCGGGGACGAAATCGCCGAGCAGCTGCGCAGCATCGACCTCAACACGATCACGCCACTCGAGGCCATGCGCCTGCTCTTTGAGCTGCAGCAGAAAGCGAGGGGCTGATATGCGCAGAGCCAAAGCAGAGTGGAGCGATCCCATGCCGCGCGGCGCGCGCATCGCGGGCTGGGTGTATTTCCCCATCCATGCGGTCGTGCTGCCGCTGACGCTCGGCATGCTGCTCCTGGCGGTGCTCGGTGAGCTGCCGTCGGACATCACGTGCAACGTGGTGTATTATCTCTGCGGCCTCGTGTTCACGCTCATCGCCATGTGGCGGTTTCTGCGCCGCAGCTTTGACACGATGGTCGGCAGCATCCTGCGCTGCCTCGGCATGATGTTTGCCGCCTACGGCATCGACGTGCTGCTCTCGCTCGTGCTGCAGCTCGGCACGGGGCTCATCGGCGAGCTGCCCGTGCCGAACAACGACGCCGTGACCGGCCTCGCCCGGACGGACTACAAGCGCATGATCGCCGTCGCGGTGCTCATGGCGCCGCTCGTGGAGGAGTGCCTGTTTCGCGGCGTGGTCTTCGGCACCATCCGGCCGCACAGCCGCTTCTGGGCGTATGCCGTGTCGATCGCGCTCTTTTCGCTCTACCACGTCTGGCAGTACGTCGTCATGTACGGCGATCCGAAGCTGCTGCTCTCGGCGCTGGCGTATGTGCCGGTGTCGGCCGCGCTCACGTTCTGCTATGAGCAGACGCGCTCGATCTGGCCGCCGGTGTTTTTCCACATGTGCATCAACGCGCTCTCACTCACGGTGCTCACCGGGTGAAGGCAGAAAAAACCGCCGCTTTCCGAAGAGGAAAGCGGCGGTTTTGAGTTTGTCGGAAAAACCGGAGGTTTTCCCGACAAAAGGCTTGCAGTCTGAGAAGTATTTTCTCTCACGCACATGTCGCGCGAGAAAATGATTGCACTTTTTTTCCGCCTGCGGGCGGCAAACTCTGCGAGGCTTTTTTATACTTCTTTTTTCTCGTACACGCAAAATTGATAGCCCACGCCGTCGTGCTCCGCGCGCGGCTCGGCGGATACGCAGCGCCACGCGGGGTCAGCGTCCAGATCCGGGAAAAACACGTCCGAGTGGGGCGCGGCGTCGATTTTTGTGACGTATACGCGCGTCATGTGGGGGAACATCTGCCGGAACACACTGTCTCCGCCGATGACGAAGCAGCGCGCGTGCTGCACGGCGGCAGCCACGGCCTCGTCCGGGGAATGCACCACCTGCGCGCCCTCGATCGTGATGTTCCGGCGCGAGAGCACAAAGTTTTCGCGGCCGGGCAGCGGCTTTCCGCCCGGAAAATCCTCCAGCGTGCGCCGCCCGACGATCACGGCGGCGCCCATCGTCAGCTCCCGGAAGCGGCGGCGGTCGGCGGGGATCACGAGCGGCTGTGTGCCCTTGGCACCGATGCCCCAGTCGGCATAGACGGCAACGATCGCATCCATGGCAGGCCCTCCTTACACCGCGATGGGGATCTTCCCCGTGAACTCGCTGTATTCGTACCCCTCGACGCGGAAGCTGTCGCGGGTGAAGGCGTAAAAATCGTGCACGTCCGGGTCGATGAAAAACTGCGGTGCCGGTTTCGGCTCGTTCTGGATCAGCTGCTCGATGACCGGCACGTGGCGGTCGTAGATGTGTGCGTCGGCGATGACGTGCACCAGCTCGCCCACCTGCAGGCCGGACACCTGCGCAAACATATGCACGAGCACGGCGTACTGCACGACGTTCCAGTTGTTCGCCGCGAGCATGTCCTGGCTGCGCTGGTTGAGGATGGCGTTGAGCGTGTTGCCCGAGACGTTGAACGTCATCGAGTACGCGCACGGATAGAGCGCCATCTCGTGCAGATCCTCGAACGTATAAATATTCGTCAGGATGCGGCGGGAGGCAGGGTTATGCTTCAGGTCGTAGAGCACGCGGTCCACCTGGTCGAATTCACCCTCGGGATACTGGTGCTTGACGCCGAGCTGGTAGCCGTAGGCCTTGCCGATCGAGCCGGTCTCGTCGGCCCACTGATCCCAGATGTGGCCGCGCAGGTCGTGGATGTTGTTCGACTTCTGCTGCCAGATCCACAGCAGCTCGTCCACGGCGGTCTTCCAGTAGGTGCGCCGCAGCGTCAGCAGCGGAAATTCTTTGGACAGGTCATAGCGGTTGACGATGCCGAACTTTTTGACCGTGTGCGCCGGCGCGCCGTCGTCCTCCCAGTGGGGGCGCACCGCCTGATCGGTGTCCCAGACGCCGTGCGTCAGAATGTCGCGGCAGTTGCGGATAAAGACCTCGTCTGCGTAGCTCATCGTTCGGCTCCTTTCAAATAACACTTTGAAACAATAGTTTATCATATTATCTGAAGCGTTGTAAATGGGGAAAAGAAGAAAACGGTGTCTGCTTCGGTTATTTGACAAATGTGGCAAAAATGACGAATAATTTTGTTCAAATTGCGCGCCGGATTTGCCGCACTTTTTGCGCAAAGCCCATCCCAATTTTTCTCATGGGATGCTATAATCAAAACAGCGATACCCCAAATTCAAAAAATGGAGGATATCACATGAAGCACACGAAGAAACTGCTTTCGCTGCTGCTGGTGCTGTGCCTGATCCTGAGTCTGTCGTGCACGGCATTTGCAGCTGACGAGGCAAAGCCGCTCACCGGCAAGACCGTCATCCTGCACTCGAACGACGTGCACGGTGCGATCGACCTGTATGCGGCCATGGCATCCCTGAAGGCAGACTATGAGGCGCAGGGCGCCGAGGTCATCCTGGCCGACGCCGGCGACTACAGTCAGGGCACCGTCTATGTCAGCGTCAACAAGGGCG
>OIDC01000838.1_pt1 | contig 12874 bp, 7 predicted proteins | sample 1581401 | NCBI WGS metagenome assembly OIDC01 (sample SAMEA3882518, study PRJEB24775) | human gut metagenome | biome: human-associated habitat; feature: intestine environment; material: feces | place: Netherlands | collected 2009/2010 | reverse complement strand
CGGGGCCGCCGCGGCGGGACTGGGCGAGCTCGAGCCGCTCGACATCAACGACGCTCCTGCCGGCGCGGGCCCTGCGCGCTACTGGCACTTTCCGGGCGCGGCGGGAACGGTCGGCTTCATTAGCGCCATGTCCAATCATTTTTGCGCGAACTGCAACCGTCTGCGCCTGACGGCCGATGGCAACGTGCGTCCATGCCTGTTCAGCGATGCCGAGTATTCGGTGCGCGACGCCCTGCGCCGTGGTGATGATATGCAGGTACTTTCGATTTGGCGCGATGCCGTGGCCCACAAACCGCAGGAACACGCGATAATTGAGGGCACGCAACGATTTATGTCCCAAATCGGAGGATGATCATATGGCCAAGAGCAGGTACGCCGATGCCACCAAGGCCGCTCGCAGGGCCGCGATGTCTGCCCATAAAGCCACGGCTGCGGCGAATGCTGGCAACGCCGACGCGTTCGCGCAGCCGGCCACCAGCGCCGCCGTCGAGCCGGCCCGTGACGCCCGTCGTGACGAGCTGACGCACGTGGACGCCAAGGGCGAGGTGCGCATGGTCGACGTGTCCGACAAGGCCGAGACCCATCGCATCGCCATCGCCGAGGGCACCATCCTCATGCACCCTGAGACGCAGGCCATGGTGCTGCAGGACCGCGCCAAGAAGGGCGACGTGCTCGCCTGCGCACGCGTGGCGGGCATTATGGCCATCAAGCGCACGAGCGACATCATTCCCATGTGCCATCCGTTGCTCATTACTAAGAGCAAGTGCGATATTGCGCCCATTGCCCCGGCGGGGACGCCTGTCGAGAACGTGCCCGAGGGCTGGGCGCCGGCGCGCGCGGACGGGCAGGTTGGCTTTCACGTGCTGGTTACGGCGGGCGTGACGGGCAAGACGGGTATCGAGATGGAGGCTCTGACCGGCGCGAGTGCCGCGTGTCTGACCATCTACGACATGTGCAAGGCGGTCGATCGCGGCATGGAGATCGTCGACGTGCGCCTGCTGCACAAGGAAGGCGGCCGCTCGGGCGTGTGGAATCGTGCAGAGCGCCAGGCCGCTGCTGCTGAGGCTGCCGCCGCAGACGGTAGCGCATCCGTCGCCGTCGCGCCCGCAGCTCCGACACCGGCCGTCCCCGCGATCGCGTTTATCGGCTACCAGAATTCGGGCAAGACCACGCTCGTCGAGAAGGTTATCGCCGAGCTCACCCGCCGCGGCCTGCGCGTGGGTTCGCTCAAGCATCATGGGCATCACGGTTTTGATATCGATGTGCCCGCTAAGGACACCTGGCGCCATCACCAAGCCGGATCCAAGCACGTGGGCCTCATCTGCGCCACGCGCTGGGCGGAGTACGCCGACACGCGCGAGGAGGACGAGATGCCCGCGCGCGAACTGCTGTCGCGCTACAACGATGTCGACGTGGTGATTATCGAGGGCTACAAGACCGAGGGCTTCGACAACATCGTCGTCGCGCGCTCCGGTGTCGACCGTCTGCGCGGCAAGAGCTCGCTCGACCTGGTTGACGGTCGCACGCTGGCGCTTGCCTGCAACGAGGCCCTGGCGCGCCAGGCCTTCGACGCCGGCTTTGCGACCCGAGCCATCAACATCAACGACGCCCGAGCCATCTGCGACCTTATTCAAGATTATCTGGCCTAAAACCAGCCAAAAAAGACAGGTTAATTTGGCAGGTTTTATCTGGGCAAACGTCATTTCCACCACAAAGGGGCCAGGCACCTTTGTGGTGGTTTTTGCTTTGGTCGATGTGTGAGACATGCCTTACAATCTACCAAGTAGTTCATGACGGGCGAAAAACGGAGAGAAGGGGCTTGATGCGTCCTTAATGTTTCATGCGGATAGATTGATTTGACAGACGGTGGCGAATGCCCGCCGTCCGCATTCGTATGAAACAAGGAGTCTCCATGCTCGTCTCTCTTTTCTCAAAGCCTCAACCATCGCTGTCCGTGCAGGCCAAGCGCCTGGTGGCGATGCGCTTTCTCATCTACACCGGTTTTCAGACCAGCTACTTTATCGGCGTCATCGGAACGCTCACCTATGCGGACGACGCTTCGGTCATGGCGACATCGCTGGCCGTCCTTTTTATGAACGTATTCGTGATCTTGGGATCCTTTGCGGGCGGCGCGGCGCTCGACGCCTGGGGTCCGTGTCGGCATTTCCGGGCGAGCATCGTCGGCACGCTGACAACCGGCGCGGCGATTATCGCCTTTGGCAGCGCGACCGGCATCGTCCTGCTTGGCGCGGCGCTCTTGGGCTTTGTGATGGGGTTTGCCCAGCCCATCGCCACATCCTATCCGGCGTATCTCACCGACGACCCCGTCGAGCTCAAAGACATCAACTCCGCCATAACCATGTTCTCCAACGTGAGCATTATCGTCGGCCCCACACTGGGCGGCTTTGTCGCGGCGGCTGCATCGTCACGCGCGGTGTTCGTGCTCATGATGATCTTTACCGTACTGGCGCTCGTCGCCGGTTGGGGCTTTAGGCCGCAAGCAGGTCGTGCCGCCGCGCGCGAAAGCAGTCCCGCGGACAGCAGCGCAACGGCAAGTACCGCCAGCCAAAGCCCCGACCCCAGCACGTCTTCCCGCGTCACCTTCGCGACCAGCATCAAGACGGTCTTTACCAACAGCGTCCTCGCCCTGCTGTTCTGCATTATCTTCCTTTCGAACTTTGGCTATGGAGCTTTCGATCCGTTGGAGTCGTTCTTCTACCGCGATGTTCTGCATGTCGGTGTCGAATGGATGGGCTGGCTCTCGTCGGCCAGCGGTGTGGGCGCGGTGCTGGGCGCCGTGATCGCGCTCCGCTTGCCGTCGCACCTGGTCAACCTTAAGACGCTGCTTATAGCGCTCATGTCCGTTGGTCTGGGAAGCCTGCTCTACGTGGGAACGCCGTACGTGGGCGTAGCCCTTGTCGGCCAGCTTGCCCTGGGCGTGGCCTGGGGCGTCGTCAACCCGCTCCACAACACCATCGTGCAAACGACGGCCTCGCTCGAGCAGCTCGGTCGCGTGAACTCGGTCATGGGTTTTGGCAACATGTTCGCTGGCGTGGCCCCGCTGGCGATTGCCCCGTGGCTGGCGACGACGTTTGGCGTGCAGCAGACGCTCGTTGGTGCGGGCATGGTCGTGACGGCGGTTCCCGCGGCGCTGCTGCTGTTTGGCCGCCGGCATTTCGATCGTTCTGCAAGGCAGTAAAACCATCACAGCATTCGATGAAAATCGCGATTTTGCCGAATAACGTCGAATGTTGTGATGGTTTGCACTCCGGCCAGGCCACCCTACGGGTCCGGCCACCACAAAGGGGCCAGGCACCTTTGTGGTGGTTTTTGCTTTGACAGGCCGCGCCTGCGCCTTGGTATACCATGTACGCCGTTCACGAATACACCCCACACCGCCGCACAACCCAGAAAGGCCCCCATGGACGCCACCTTCAGCCACATTAAAGCCGTACTCTGCGATATCGACGGTACGCTGCTCACGAGCCAGCACACGGTGTCTCCGCGCACCGTGGCGGCGATTCGCGCCCTGCGCGAGCGCGGCGTGCTCTTTGGCCTGTGCACCGGGCGCGACGCCCAGGCGACCGAGGCCATGTTTGGGCTCTGGGGTATCGAAGGCCTGGTAGACGTGCTGGTGGGCTGCGGCGGCGCCGAAGTCATCGATCGTGCGCATGGCATCAACGAGCTGAGCTACCCGCTACCGGGCGAGACCATTGCGCACATCTGCGAGCACATGGCAGACCTGCCGGCAACGCCCGTTTGCCCTCGGGACAGCGTGCTCTATGTGCCTGAGAGCAATGCATGCGTCGAGCACTTGTCGCGTGTCGACGGCGTGCCCTACAAGGTGGTCGACTTTGCCGAGTTTTTGCGCGAGCCGCAGACCAAGGTGATGTTTACCATGGCGCCCGAGGTGATGCCGCAGGTCATCGAGCGGGCGTCGTCGCTCGCCGACGACACCGTTAAGGCGGCGGCTCTTCAGACCACGCAGCGACTCTACGAATTCATGGATCCGCGCGTGTCCAAGACGCGCGGCCTTGTGCGCGTGGCGGAGCTCAACGGCATGGAGCTCCAGAACATCTGCGTGTTTGGCGATGCCGATAACGACACCTGCATGGTGGCTGACGCCGGCGTGGGCGTGGCCATGGCAAATGGCAGCGACGCCACCCGTGCCGCCGCCGACTTTGTAACCGTGAGTAACGACAAAGACGGCATCGCGGTCTTTGTCGAGGAGCATCTGCTGTAGCGCCGGGGGAGAACCATCACAAAGGGGACAGGCGCCTTTGCGGTGGCCTCAGGCGATTTGGGCGAATTGATGCCTAAAATCTGCGCGTAAATTCAAATATGGTTGTCTGAACATTACCCTTCCAACCACCGAGGGGTTAAAGATATTCTCATCAGATTGGTAAGGTATTCCTCCCGGTTAATGACCTACCGCTCACGGTCGATTTTCGACCGTTCACAGGATGTCTGCTCTTGAGCAAAATGTTGTGCAAATAAATAAAATGCTATTAAAAAACTGATAATTAACTTAATTACCAGTACAAACAAGAAATAGATAGCGAATAAACGAAGGCAAATCTGAACAATTATCAAGAGAATTGAGAACTCGCTACAAAACTGTCGATATTTGTTGCTCAGATGTTTAAACAATCATTAAAATAGCATTACTAAGCGTGCGCAATTACAGATTGCGCAGATACGTTTGATAGGGAAAGAGCAAGATCGCGGTCTCTTGGGGAGGAGACATCGATGAAAGCGAATTCAGACAAATCTAAGCAGAGTAAAAAAGCGACGCGCCGTGTACTGGCAGGCGTTTTGTGCGGAGCCTCCGTTTTGAGCCTGGTGCTGTCGCTCGTCATGCCCCCAATCTCGCAGGCCATTGCCAACGATGCCCAGACGGTTTCTACCGAAGAAACTGTGATGGGGGGGGGTTCCTCAAGTGAGTCTACTGATGTAGAAAACACCAACAATGGGGATACCGACAACCAGAATAGTGACGACGCTGAGGGTGGCGAGACTGGAGATGATGTCCAGTCTGAGGGGCTGTCCGAGGAAGACTCGCAGGACGAGGATGCCGAGCAGACCGCGGATGACGCTAGCAATGAGGGCGCAATTCCACCTGTTGCGGAGGATGCGACCGAATATACGCTGATTAATTCTGCAGACGACCTATCTCACTACCTTCAAAATGATAAAAAGGCCGGCAAATATCGCTTGAATCTCGATATTGAGTATGCAAGCGACATTACGCTTGGCCAGGGTGAAACCACCATCGACCTCAACGGCCATAAGATCAAACACTCGGGCGTGGAGCCTGGCAAGTCGCCCAACATGTCCATGTTCAATGTGCCCGAGGGTGCGACGCTCACGATTGAGGATCTGCAGCAGGCGGCTGATAACAAGTTCGAGCAGGATGGCGACAAAAACGGCAACCTTGCTAAGCTCGATTACGACGGCACAACGCCCAGTAAGCTCACTTACTACGTGACTGATTCGACTTCGAGTGCCACTGCTACTACCGAGACCCTTTTCAAGCACGAGGTTGCCATCAATGGCGCCATCGTGGGCACCACTGCTCACTCTACGATGAGGCTCATCAACGTCTGTGGCGGTACGTTTAACCTTCAAAGCGGCGTGCTGACCACGAATCAGGACGCAAATGTTCGCCACCTGATTTATGCCGATAACGGCTCTACCGTCAGCATGAGTGGCGGATACGTTTGTGGTGCTTCTATGGGCAGCGATGGTGCTGGTGCTGGAATTCATGTTGAGGGCTCAACCCTGGATGAGGGCTCAACCCTGGAGATCTCTGGCGGCGTAATTGCTGGTAACTATGCTCCCAGTGGCGGCGGCGTTTATGCCCGGAATTCTACGGTACACATGGTTGGCGGTATTATCTCCGGTAACGGTACAAATAATTCTCAAAGCGGTTTTGGCGCGGGAATTTGTGCTGAGAACTCTAATGTGGCCATTACGGATGGTCACATTACTAACAACAAATATCAGCACTACGATGATAGTCACAAGGGTAACGGTTGCCACGGTGGTGGCGGCATTGCTGCTTTCAATGGCGGCAGTCTCGCAATTGCAGGCGGTTACATCACGGGCAACTACTCTGCCGAGGCTGGCGGCGGCGTTTATGCTGGCGCTTGGAATAGTGCTCTTTCCGGGTTTACGTTTTCTGGTGGAACCATAGCTAGCAACGTGGCGCAAAACTCGGAGGGCGGCGGTATCCGTATCTCTGCGCCTACAGTTGGCGATTTCAACGTGAGCGACAAGAAAGCCTACATCACTAACAATACGACCAATACCACCAACGACTGGGGTGGCGGCGGCGTGTTCGTTCAGGGTAGCAGTGAACAAGGCATTAAATCGGCGAGCCTCAATATATATAACGCGCTGATTACCAACAATCATGCCAATGGCTTTGGCGGCGGGTTTGCCGCTTGCCCGACTGGTAAGACTGCCATTACCGATACCAATGGCATCGCGGTTTTCGGTAATTCTGACGGTAATTCTGACGGTGGTTATAACCGATCGGGCGGCACACACGAAAAGACCGATGACAAGGATTGGCTCCCTAACAACAAAGGCGGCGAAATAACTGAAGATTTTAAAAATGCCGGTCACAAGGATCTTTTTCTTATTCGCGATAGTACTAACAGTGAATATATCGCTGCCGTAACGGGTCAGATGCTTGGTGGCGGAGCTGCTAGCTGGTCGGGCACGATTGACGGTCACACTGCGACCATCGGTAAGTATGACGGAGCCCAGGCCAGGTACATGATTGGCCTAAGGTCCGACTCGTCCGTTGATGATCAAAATGTCGCTAAAGGGCTGGCTTCGTTATATATCACGGGCAACGAATCCAACGTCCACGGTGGCGGAATCATGACCAACGGAAATGTTGTCGCCGGCTCCACCACGCGGGTGAGTGTGTATCCCAAGATGAAGCTCAACGGCATTAAGAAACTGACGGGCCGCGCGCTTTATGCGGGAGAATTCAAGTTCCAGCTCTTGAAGCCGGGCAAGGGTGGTAAGGCCCCTAGCTTTAATGATGGAAAATTGCAGCTCAATGACTGCTCGGTGGTCGATACGGTGGAAAACGATGAGAATGGAAAATTCACCTTTGATCTGGGTGAAGTTTATGCCGATGACGATCTTGTTTACTACTTGGTAGAGGTTCCGGGCACGGACAAGGACGTGGCTTACGACAAAACCATCTACAAAATTGATCCTGAGATTGTGAAGGATGAGGAGAAATCGCACGACGTGCTTGACATTAAATATACGTATTACAAAGTCAGGAGCGTTTCAGTAACAAAGGTAAAAAATGACGGCGCCGGCGCAAGAACGTCAGAAACAGAATCAGCGACCATCGCAGCGACTGAAGGCGAAAACGCTGTCAACTTTGCGCTTACCAGTGGTGCAACCTTCACCAACAAGTGCCCCAGTCGTTCCTGGACTCCTAACGCGACTAAGGTCGTTGAGGGCGGCGAGATGAAGGAGTTTACGCTTCAACTTGCGAAAGACAGCAAATTTCAAGACATCATCGGTACTGCCGTGACCACCTCTGGTAAAGATACGAAGCAGACGCTTTTGTTCAAGGACACCACTGATAAAAATAAAAAGGTTGAGCTCAAGTACTCGCTCTCTGATATCAGGAATAATCCCGACGACCCGGATGGTTCCACGGGTGGCCCTTTCAAGACCTTTACGTACTATGTGCGCGAGGAAACCGACGGTTCGCAGTTCTCGCACTACACGTACGACCACTCGGTCTACAAGTTCACGGTTGTGCCAACGTATGACACCGAAAAAGGAGAGATCAACTGTAAGGTGACCTACAAGAAGGGAATCGTTGACTCCAAGGGCGATTGGACAGCAGACCCCAAAGCCGAAGAACGGACGTTCATCGACACCTCCACCCCCACCTTCACCAACACCTACTCCACCTCTTTGCCCCTTTCTGGTATGTCGGGCGTCACTCTGACGTACCTTGCCGGCGCGGCGGTGCTTTGCGCTGCTGCGGCCTGGATGCACATTCGTCGCAAGGCGAATGCGAAGGGAGGTAAGCGTCGTGAATAAGAAAGTTTGCTCCTTCCCGATTTTGTTTGCACTGCTTGCCCTCCTGATCGGCACCTGCGCGGTTGTGTTCCCCGCATCCGCGCAGGCCGTGCCGACCTCGACCGGTTCCATCACGGTGAGCGGCACCGTGGCGCGCAGCTACGACGCCTACCAGATCTTTAGCGCCAACGTCGTCGACGGCGACAGCGACGCCAAGATCGCCACCGATCTCGCCTGGGCAAGCGACGCCGTGCGTGATGCCGCGCTGCCTGTGCTGCACAGCGCCGGCATGCCCAATTCCCAGACCACCGCGCAGGAAGCTGCCGAGTGGCTCAACGCCGATTCCCACCTTACGAGCGCGCTGAGCGCACAGCTCGCTCGTTCCCTCCAGAGCTCTGACGCCGTGTCCGTGGCCCTTAACGCGGGCACGGCGGCCGACCTGCACTGCGGCTACTGGCTCATCGTCGCCGACGACGACGCCATCTCCCAGGACGAGGCCGGCACCGCGCCGGTCATGGCCCTGGTCGGCGGCGGCGCCGTCACCGTCAAGCCCAAGGCGGCGACCCCCAAGGTTGCCAAGCATGTGCTGGAGGACAGCACCGCCGCCTGGCAGAAGGCCGCCGACGCCACGGTCGCCGACGACCTGTACTGGCGCCTCTCTGCCACGGTCCCGGCGGGCCTTGCCGCCTACGACACCTATACGGTGCGGTTCGTCGACACCATGAGCGCGGGGCTCGACCCCTCCAAGGTCGCCGCGAGCATGCGCGTGTACGTGGCGGCGGGGGCGGACGGCGGCTTCGACGCCGTTTCGGCCGGCAAGGACGGCCGCGCCGGCACCGAGCCCGCGAAGGGCTGGACCGACATCACGGCCCAGTGCGCCACCAAGGTAGCGGCCGACGGCAAGACCTTCACCGTGCGCACCGGCGACCTCATCGCCGCGCTCGGCGGGGCCGACGCCTTCACCGCGGGCGCCCGCGTGGTCGCCGTGTACAACGCGCCGCTCAACAGCGCATGCAACCACGGTATCGCGAAGGGCAACCCCAACGAGGTCTACCTGCGCTACCCGCGCTCTCCCTTTGCCGACCAGTCCGGCGATGCCGGCTTCACCCACACGCCGAGCGACGACGCGTGCGCCTACACCTGGGATCTCGCGCTCACCAAGCGCGGCAGCGACGGCGACAAGCCGCTTGCCGGGGCGGTCCTGAGCATCGCCGACGACCGCGGTCGCACGCTAGCGGCCGACGGCACGTGGGATGCGGAGGGCAAGGCCACCGTCACCACGGACGAGGACGGCCGCGTGGCCGTCTCGGGCGTGGACTCGGGCAAGCTGGAGGTCCGCGAGCTCAAGGCGCCCAAGGGCTACACCGCCTTTGAGGGCACGCGCTCCGTGACGGTTAAGGCCGAGGGACTGGACGTCGACCAGGTGGCCGCCGCCAAGCCCAAACTCACCATCACGGCCGAGTCGCCCCTGCGCGCCGACAGCGCGGACGGGTCGACGGGTAGCCTGGAGGCGTCGCTCATCAACACGCCCACCGGCACGCCCCCTAGCATTACCACCGGAGGCTTTATGCCCTCGACTGGCGATATGGCAATGTACGCCGCGGCCGCCGCAGCGGTCGCCGGAGCCGCGCTCATCGTGGTCGCGCTCCTGGTCAAGCGGGGAGGTGGCAGCCATAAAGAGTAGCTGGTAGCCCCACAGAGAGCGGGGCGAGACGTAGCAAAGTAGATGCTTAGAAACAGACAGATGATGACCGATTGGATGAGAACCAACCGGAAAACGGAGGAAAAGAAGATGAGCATGAACAAGAACATCGCACGCCTGGCAGTAACCGCCGGCCTCACAGCAGCGCTGAGCTTCGGCGGAGTCATGGCCCCGGTGACCATGGCGTTTGCTGAGGGTGCGGCGGGCAGCATCACGATCAATAAGGTCGACGAGGCCAACAAGGACAATACGTTCAAGGCCTACCAGATCTTCAAGGCAAAAGTCGCTGATGAGGGGAGCAATGGAAAAGTTGCTTCCGATATTGAATGGTCAAGCACGACTATCGGGCGCAAGGTAATCGCTGCTATTAAAGGATCTGCCAAGTACAAGGAAATCGTGGACGCAGACGGCGCTGCGGCGCTTGCGGACAGTGCCACTGCCCCGGTTGTTGCCGAGTGGCTTGCTAAAAATGTGACGGGAACTTCTGCCAGCTCGGCAACCAGCAGCGAGGGTACGCGCGTTGCTCCCGGTGACGTGCTGTATGCAATTGCGGCTGCGATTACAGACGAGACTCCTGCGGGAAATTCTTTTAAGGTGGATGATTCTTGGACGCGCCCGGATGCTTATGGCGATGGCTACTACCTCTTCGTGCCTGATGGTCTTACGAATCCGGCAAAGCCGAACACTGGCACCTCCCCGATTTTCGCTATCGTGGGTGGTAAGTCCGTAACGGTCACCGAGAAGACCAGCATTCCTACCGTCAAAAAGGAAGTTCATGAGGGCAAGGCATGGGGAAAGCGGAGTGACTCGTATATTGGCGAGGAGGTTGAATATAAACTGACCGGTTCCGTCGCGAGCAACATCGACACCTTCACCAAGTACGAATATTCGTTCCATGATCATCTTTCAGCTGGACTGGAGGCTAGCGAGAACTCCGTTAAGGTGAAAATTGACGACACCGTTATCCAACCTACAAATGGCTACACGGTAAATCTTGCGGACACTACGGACGCCTCTGGGCACCCCACTGGCGGTCACGACCTGACGATTTCCTTCTCTGATCTTAAGGCTGCTGCAACAAACGCAGGCGTGACGCTTAAGGGCGACTCTAAGGTCGTTGTGACCTATAACGCAAAACTGACCGGTGAGGCTGAATACACTGCCACCGGCAACACCAACGATGTCAAGCTTGTCTATTCCAACAATCCCATGACTGATGATAAGGGCACTTCTGAGTCGGATGAGGTCACTGACTACGTCTTCGGTCTCGATGTCACTAAGACCGCCTCGGATAATCCGAATAAGAAACTTGTTGCCGGCTTTAAGGTCAAAATGACCAAGGAGGGTACCACTCCTGTTAATGGCGAAAAATGGCTGACGGAGACTGGTGGACTCACTGACGATTCAGGCAAAGCTGGAGTGTTTAAGACTAAAGAGACTGACAGCAAGGTCTTTATCCCTGGTCTTGTTGCAGGTGAGTACGAGATTACGGAGTGCGAGACGCCCGCGGGTTATAACTCCATTAGCTTTACCATTGTGGTGACGCCTACATACAATGAGACGACCGGCAAACTGACAGGACTCAGCGTAAAACCCAGCTCTAATATGGTCACTTCTCAGCTCGGTGAAAAAGTTACCTCGACCAGGATTCCCATCACCATCGAGAACAAGAAGGGCTCCAACCTCCCACTGACCGGCCTTAACGGCGTGACCTTCACTTGGATCGCTGGTGGCGCGGTGCTGTGCATCGGTGTGGCGCACCTCATTCGCAGCCGTAAGCAGGCTGAGGAGTCCGAGCAGGAGTAACGCTCGCTCACCCATCCCTTTGGCAGGTGGGATGTGATGGCCATGAGACTTGCGGACACTTTTCTCGTCCATCGACGTTCTTGCTTTGCCATTCTCTTTTCGGGACAGACTTCGCACTGGAGTCTGCCCCGTTCTTTTTGGACAACGCAGCCAGGCTCCATTGCCCGATGGATCAAGCGTATGAATATCGAACAGATGTTTGCAATTATTGCGTTTACCAGCTGTGGGTGCATACACTCGCAGTAAAATGACATTGCGACGCATCCCGTGCGCGGGCGGCCGACGACTCGATCGGAGGTCCCCAAATGCTGAAATTCCTTAACGCGCTCGCCGCCCTCTCGGCGGTGGGCTCGTTCGTCATCGCGTTTCTTGACTCGTATGAGGTTCGGTTTAAGGTCCGTAGGCGCACGCGCGGTGCGGACGGTAGAAGGCATTTGCGCCGCAACAAGCGCAAATAAGAATGCCCGGGGTTAGAGGCCCGGGCATTTAACAACACCGGAAACTGGTCGCCCGCGCTCCAAAGTACTTACGCGGGGTGCGTCGTTTCCTGTAGCTATTGTATCCCGAATCGCCTCGCCGATTCGGGACATTTTGAAAACGCAAATGCGGGCTTATCCTCGACTGGACGGTGCAGTCTAGCGGCGTTGTCCGGCGCGGAAGCTTGCTAATCGGCTATTATTTGTTTAGACAACTTGAGTTGTAGAGGAGTGACCGGCGATGGTGCAGGGCGCCAAACATATGAAGAGCAATAACGCCGCGACAAACGGTGGCTCAAGCCCTCAGCCCAAACCTCAACCAAAACCCAAGCGTCGTCGCAAGCGGTTGCCGCGCTGGGCCGATCGGCTCATCACCATCGTCATCATCCTTATTGGCGTGGGCCTTATGACCTGGCCGTGGATCTTGGACCGGCTCGAGGCCTCGGGCGTGTTCAACCAGATCAGCACGGTGTCCAGCACCGTGGACGCGCTGTCTGCCGAGGAGCGCGAGCGCAACCAGGCCGACTTCATCTATGACCGCGCCCCCGTCATGGTGGCCACGAACGCCTTTGGCATGGGCATCGACAAGAGCAACGTGAGCTACGTCGCCCACTACAACCTGCCGCTCTCGCTCGAGAACTACTACCAGGAGGCGGGTCGCGCCGGCCGAGACGGGACGAGGGCCGAGTGCCTGCTGCTCTACTCGCCCGGAGACGTCCACACCGCGGAGTTCCTTCTGAGTCGCACCGAGCGCACAGACCTCACGCCCGAGCAGCTCCAGGCCATGCGCGAGGCAGACGAGCAGCGGCTGCGCCAGATGGTC
>OIDC01000836.1_pt1 | contig 12935 bp, 15 predicted proteins | sample 1581401 | NCBI WGS metagenome assembly OIDC01 (sample SAMEA3882518, study PRJEB24775) | human gut metagenome | biome: human-associated habitat; feature: intestine environment; material: feces | place: Netherlands | collected 2009/2010 | reverse complement strand
CAATGATAAATTTGAGCAGCTTATGACCGACACGGAGATATACATAGACGGCCATGCAACCTCCACCTTCCGCACCCTTTATGAGTCTTTGGAAGAACAGCGGCAGACCATCATCCAGAAATACAAGCAAGCGGAAGATGATTTCTATTCAAAGACTATCCTTGCCGCAGAGGTAAAGGAAGAAGATTTTTTCTGCCATGTGACGCACAAAACATGGGACGCCATTCTCCATGACATACGAAAAGCCCATGAGCATGACATTGACAGCACGCCGGATTATTCCCTTGCAAAGAAGATGGCTCTGGAAATCCGAAAGGCTATTCAATCTTCCGGGGATTATCTCGGAAAGGTGTGGGCGGTTATTTTCAATATGCTCGGCATTGACTTTTACAAGCTGCCGCCGGATGAACAGAAGATATTGAAAAGGATACTGTCAAAAGCGCCGAATATCAAGAACAGCCCATTCAACTTCCGGCGCAAGAGAAAATGAAAACTGCCGTTGTGGGAATGGGTGTTCCTGCAACGGCAGCTTTGGCTTTCTTTATTCAGTTTTTCAGCTTATCGGTCAAACTTATTATTTCACATAGATTTCTGAAATGGTATCTTCCACACCATTGATCTGCAATCTTACATGGATTTTCCCGTTTTCAAATTCACTCAAAGAATACTCTAAGGGGTCAGAAAGATTTGTGACATCAAAGGATTTTGATACATCACCCTGCACCAGCCACAAAGTAAGTGATGCTCCATCAGGCACCGTTTCGCAAGAAATATCAGCGTGAAGCATTTGAGTTTCTGCGTCATCTACCATCATGTTTTGTTCTTTCACAAATCCATCACTGGCACTTCTAAAATCCAACTTCCAAACACCATTCAGATAAGTGTCATAATTCATGCTGATTGTTCCCAAATTCCAAACTCGGTCGTTCGATGTAACATCCGTATTTACACCATTTCCGGTAGCAGCACTGACAATAAACCCTGTCAGGCAGACCAACATAAGCACCATACTGATAATACCGGCAACAATAAATTTTAAGTGGTGGGTTTCCTGTTTAACCATAACGCCATTATCCTCCTTGTTTTCAATATGCGTTCCGCATTCTTCACAATATTTTGCTTTCAATGAAATTCGATGCCCGCAGGCAGGACACGTTGCTTTTATCTCTGAACGGCGCAGAAAATAAATCAGCAAGCCGATAAAAGGAGTTGCGATAAAAACTACAATCGCACACAATACCGGGTCGTCGCCCCGCTTTTTACAATCCTGATATACCCATGCTGCAAAGAAGCCACAAGTACATAGGGCGAAAAGAATAAAGCAAAGAAGCAGAATGGGAAGCAGCATGGAAAGGCCGCTAAAGCCATCGCTTTTCAGAAAATACAGTCCAAACCGCAGGAAAATTAACAGTAGAATAACTGGAATGCCGATATAAAGCGGAAGTTTGTTCTTTTTTGTATGATTCACGCTAATGCACCTCTTTTCTCAACACGGATTGTTATATCCTCTTTCATATTTGTCCTTTTGACACCAACGATGGTAAGCAAAATGCCTGCCCAATGTAGAAACAGATACCAGCGATAAAGTAAGACAAGTAAGTATTGCTGATTACTATTAGTGCTACACCTGCCAGCATAATAAATGTAACTAAGTTCAAAATCATCGGCAAATACCAAAGAGAAAAACCGCGTGTGGCGGGTTGCTTTCGCATTGCCGTTTCCTTTTGATACAATGTCGCTTTCAGTTTGTTGTTCAACTCCGGGTCTGGTTCGTCAGCCAGTTTCATAGAAGCCCGGATGATTTCATCAATTTCTGTATTGAAAAGGTCATTTTTCATATCCTGCTTCCTCCAATCTTTTCTTAATCAGACTTCTTCCCTTAAACAATCGGCTTTTTACCGTTCCGGGCGGTTTCTTAATGATTGTTGATATTTGCTCTACGGAACAATTTGAAAGATAAAACAGTGTCAGCGGTATTCAATTCTTTCTGCAAGTAGCTTTCTTCAATACTTTCGTCGGAATGTAAGCCTGCTTCTGCTTCATCATCCAAATTACTACATGGAGCAATCATATTTCGGCGGGCCTGCTTTCGTCTATCGCTTTTCCAAAGATTGTGCGTCAAGGAAAAAAACAGTGCTTTGGGATTTTGCCCCCAGTCAAGTGTCCATTCCATTTCTAACGCTTTTAGAAAAGTCTGTTGATACAAGTCCTCTGCTTCTGATTTGTCCATACAGAGTTTCAGGCAAAATCTATATATATCTGTACCGAACTCATCAATACATTTCTCGATTTCTCTTGCGTCCAATGTTTCACCTCCATTGCCCGTTCACCCTATATTCGCCATGACTTTGTATGCGGTTCACTTTTTTCAAAAAAATTTTTTTACAGGTAAAATGCCGGGGCGAAGTAGGTAGTTTCACTCCCGGCATTAAAAGAAAACTTTTCTTATGGTGTTTTGTGAAAGATAGCAATAGCTATTATTCATCGTCCTTCTCTAATTCGATTACATCTAAGATACCACAATTCAGGGCTTCGCAGATACGAACCAGCGTTTCCATGCTGATGTTTTTGCCTTTACCCATATTGGCTATCATATTTGTGGTAAGACCTGCGGCAATCCGCAAGTCCTCTTTCCTCATATTGCGCTCAACCAACGTATGCCAGAGGGGTTTATAGCTTATGTGCATTTATCCTCCTGCCTTTCTCCCGGTTCCGGGGTTCCTGTTCCCATTATAACAAAGTTCTTGCTATTCCACAAACATTTCTTGACACAATCGCCGGTTCCGTCTGGATTGTGCTTTTCCTTTCTTTTCTTGATTACATCTACTTAGCCATAAGCTGCTTCATGCCCTGAGACTTGGCACCAGATAGCCATAGGTAAGCATTTGATATGATCTCCAGCTTTTCCCCGGCTCCACACCGTGCGTGCAGCTTTCACCGCACACGGCGTTCCATCGAATTCAGTTGCACAGGGCTTGCAATACAACTTACACACTTCGTAGCTTGAACAAGAAAAGATTTTTAATCAATCAAAGGCATTTCTGCCATCTCACGAAACTTATTCAGCTTTAAAATTTGCGTACTATCGAGATTGAGAAGGTTCAGGTAAAACTTTATGGTAGCCATGTCAGTAGCATGGATAAGTTTGTGGACGGGAGCCGATATAAGAACGAGGTTTCCGTATTCATCTGTGCCGCCCTTCGCAGCAGGCCTCTTGTGGTGGCAGTGGATATCATGGGCTTCCATGATTGAACCCGTCACTGCACATTTTCCATGCTGCGCTGCATACAGAGAAATTCGATTATCTGCGTATTCTATCGACCTGCCCTGCACAGGATTTCGCATCAGCCAAAGCATCGTCTTAGTGTCGATGTTCAGATTCTTGTGAATCAGTTCCCGACCTTCTGGCGTATACTTGTTGACCGATTTCCTTTTGTGCTGGGCATTTCTGCTCTGAACATATCCAATAGGAACTACTGGCCGTCCATGCAGAAATCGCAGTTGACTGCTTTTTCCATACTTTTCTTTGATATAGCCTTTTTTCAGTTCGCCTTTGCGTGTCAGGTCATTCCGCAGACGATTGTGCATCTGCTTTTTGACCCCATAAGCCAGCTTTCCAAAGTCCTCAGAAGCAGCCGTTGCAATGCAGTAATACTGGTGTATTCCTGCCACCACAGCATTGTAGGTCATCAGTTGCATGAACTGAGCCTTATCATCTGCCGAGTGTTCCAGCTTTTTCACTTCTTCTGTGAGCTTCTTTTGAACTTTCTTGTACGCTTTATCGCACATATGCGATTTTACAACGTACTTGTTGCTGCGCTTTTGCACTTTCAGTTTAAAACCAAGGAATTCTGAATACTGCCGTTTCAGATTGACAATTCTCGACTTTTCCGGGCTGATATCCAGTCCCAATCGGTCTTTTAACCATTTGGCTGTTGCATGATATGCCTTTACTGCATCCGTATGGGATGAGCAAAAAATCTTGAAATCGTCCGCATACCGAACCGAGTGCATTTCTTTCAGATTACTGCGCCGCAATGCCCGGTAGACATGGCTTTTTATTTCTGCACCTGCACGATTCTGCCGTATCGTGAATTCCGTTCTGGTCGGCATATTCTCCCACTGGGATGCAATCCACCAGTCCAGTTCGTTCAACACGATATTAGCCAGCAGTGGAGAAAGAATTCCGCCCTGCGGCGTACCCTTGGTTGGGTAAATCTTTTCACCATTTGGCAGGATAACAGGGGCTTTTAGCATCTGTTTTATAATGCACAGCAGTTTCTTATCCCGAATACCAAGTGACCATATTTGCCGTATCAGCTTTGTGTGATTGATATTGTCGAAGAAGCCTTTAATGTCAAGGTCTACTACATGGTACAGGTGTTGTACCTGAATCAACCTGCAACACTGTGCAATGGCAGTTTCGGCGGAGCGATTTGGGCGAAATCCGTTAGAATTTTCACTGAACTTCGCTTCGCAGATTGGCTCCATGACTTGCAATATACATTGCTGCACGATACGGTCTGAGATTGCCGGAATCCCCAGTGGTCTGGTTTTCCCATTATCCTTTGGTATTTCCTCACGCCTTACTGGGCGAGGATGGTAATTACTGAATTTCTTCTTTACAAGGCGGACATACTCATCCTCGTTTAATTTTGCGAGATTTCGTATTGTCTTCTTATCTACACCCGGCGTTTTACTTCCATGGTTCCTTTTGATAGTTCGGTATGCCAGTTTAATGTTTTCTTCACTCTCAATGATTGCCATGAGGTGATTGAATGTTTTGCCATTCCTGCTTTCCGCATACAACGTATCAAAGATGGATTCCATGCCGTAGTATTCCGAGTTTCGGATTTTTCCTTGCTTCTTTTCTCGCCGCTCCGAAGTCAACACAGGCATCCTCTCCTTTCGGGTTGGATTTTCTTAGTCTTACTCGAAGCTGTGTTTGTTGTATCTTGATGTTACTTTCACTGAATTCGACTTGTGGCCTTCCCTCCACCGCTTACTTTTTCACGGTTTCACAGGTACTACGCCACTACTTTCACTGAAACAAAGAATGGTTATTGCCCTCTCACGAAGGTATTCCCATCCACCATCTCACAGCCTTGCAACAGGCTAAATGTTTTCAGCTTCCTGCGTTCCGATATTTCTATCATGGGCCACCTTTAGGTTCTTCCTCTAAGCCTGTATTCAATTCTTTCCGAATCGTGCCGCCTGTAACGGCACATGGACTTTCATAACAACCATTCTTACTCATCCACGAATACCTCCATATAAGGAGTACCACCATTTCGATGGTATCAACGTTTAGACTTGTACATTCAGAAGTTCGTCAGTATTTCCATACATACTAACCATGGGCGGCTGACACCCGGCATATCCGATGCACCGTCCACCTCTGGACAGCTTTCGGCTCTGACCTTGCGGCCAGAACTACGACATCTTTCTGCCGACTTCACCGAGCTTCTGACAATCGGCGGTTGCGCGCCTATGCCAGTCGGAGTATTAGTGTGGACGCTTCGGGGCGTTACCCCCTCATTTCATCCATCGAAATATCAGTTCTCCAAGGTTTTGGACTTCATTTGTCCTTCGACCTGTGCCTGACCTTTTCAGTCAGGAACGCATCGCACGGTTGTCGTTGCCGTAGCCCTCCAGCAGATTGATTGCGCCCCAAATGCCGAGGCCAGCGCCCAGCGCCACAACGAGGGTCTGAAGAACACCAACAGCAGAATTAAAGAAAGCCATAAATAGTACCTCCGAAAAATATGTTTTTAGATTTTGGAGGGTACATTTCTTCCACGAAGTTTCATCGAGTCGTTGTCAAATCAGGCTGCCGCCGTCACGCGACAGGTTCACCGGAAAGGTCTGCCTGATACACCTCAACTGCATCATCCGGCTTGAGCTTGAGGCGATGGGACAGAAAACGCTCTATGTCAAAGGCGTATTTCTTGTCATAATCCGCTGTGTAGCGGTAGAGGGGATGCTTGGTGAGATCATATTTGTTGGACAGAAACGGGCGGACGCCGCGAAGCTGCAAGATGCACTTGCCGCCATCCAGCACGGCAAGCTCGTCCACGCTCATCAGCTCCTTGCCCAATTTCTGATAGTTCAGCGAATGGGAAACCTCGCGGCCACGGCTCTCGCCGGTGTTATAACTGTCGATGGTTTCCTTGCCCAGCGCCGCCGCCAGCTCTTTCAGCGTACCGGGTTCCTTACCACCCAAAAAGATGGAACAGTCCATGTTGCCGATGATCGTATCCGCGCTGTCTTTATACAGGGCTTTGAGCTGGCTCTGCGCCTGCAAGACAAGGCAGCAGGAGATTTCTCTGGAACGGATCGTCGCAACCAGCTTTTCAAGTCGCGGTATCTGGCCGATATTTGCGGCCTCGTCAATGAGGCAGCGGACATGAACCGGCAAGCGTCCGCCGTACACATCATCTGCCTTTTCGCAAAGCAGATTGAAAAGCTGGGTATAGCACATGGAAATGAGAAAGTTAAAGGTATCGTCCGTATCAGACATGATGATGAACAGGGCGGTTTTCCGGTCGCCCAGCGTGTCCAGTTGCAGCTCGTCATAGGCCGTCAGCTCCCGAAGCTCCTGAATGTCAAAGGGAGCAAGCCGTGCGCCGCAGGAAATAAGTATGCTTTTCGCGGTCTTGCCGGCACTTAGCTTGAATTTGGCATATTGGCGGACGGCGAAGTGGTCTGGCTTGCGCTTTTTCAGTTCCTCGAACATCAAATCCACCGGATTTTTGAAGTCCTCATCGTCCTCACGCACCTCCATCGCATTGATAAACTCAATGAGCGTGGAGAAATTCTGTTCCTCCACCGGCGCTTCATAGTGGATGTACCCGATAAGGGCGGTGTAGAGCAGCGTTTCCGCTTTCACCCAGAAATCGTCACCGGCTTTGCCCTCGCCCTTGGTGTTGGCGATCAGCGTCGTGACCAGCTTCAAAATGTCCTTTTCCGAGTGGATGTAGGCGAACGGGTTGTAGTGCATGGACTTCTTGAAGTTCAGGGAATTGAGAATCTTGATCTGATACCCGTTCTTTTGCAGCGCATGGCCGCAGGAAACCACGATGTCCCCTTTGGGATCGGTGACGACGAAGCTGGTGGGATAGGTTTTTGATGTGCATTGGAGCAGATTGGGCTTCAACCAAAAGCGGGTCTTGCCCGAACCGCTGCCGCCGACGATCAGGACATTTTTGTTCCGCGCCGTTTTCGGGTCTTTGGGGCGGCTGTTCATCGTCAGCCGCTCCGTCTGCGTGAGAATGATGTTGTTCTCAAATGCGGGATCGACGTAGGGCTTGATGTCCTCGGCGGTTCCCCAACGGGCGCTGCCGTACTCCAGATTTTTGCGGAATTTCTTTGCATTTTTGCCCTTGATGTAGACCGCCAGCCGAATGGCAATGGCAGCGGCAACGCCCACGCACAGGTCAATGGGATGAAAGCTGGGGACAAGGGAGTGAAACGCCGTGTTCAGGCCGGTCATAATGTTCAGCAGCTTCGTGGAAGCGTCCGAACCGGGAGCCAGCCGCACCGCCTCGCTGACCTTGGTGGCCAGCAGCGCGATGAACACATACGGAATATTGGGAAGGATGAGCTTTTTGACGTTGACTTGCTTCATCGTTCCAGCTCCTTCCGCTTTGTCCTGTCCACCACAGCCGCCTGAATGAGCGACTTGAAGTGTTGCAGCTTTTCCAGCACCGAGGGGCGTTCTGCTTTCCTGACCTGCTTGGCGGTATATTCCTTGAACGCGGCGGTCATGGCGTCGGCGTCCGGCGCTTTGAAGAACACCATGTACCGCTTTTCGCCCTTGACCTTGAATGGAGCGAAGTCAATGCCATACTTCCGGGCAATCCGGTTGAATGAGCCGATATTCTGATCGGTGACTTCAATGCTCTGCAATCCCTTATCCTTGGCGGCAAGCTGCTTGACGGTCATTTTTCCGTGGGGATTGGCCTTGCCGTGCTGATATTTCTGATAATCGTTTTTTAGCTGCTCCAGCAACTTGGCAACGGCCTTGCGAAATTCCTGTTCACCCAGCTTTCCGCAGGAGATCATCAGGGATACGATTCTCTGTTCAACTTCTTCCTGCATGACTTATCACGCTCCTTTCCTTGGATTTGCAGGGAGAATGCCGGGACACTAAGGCGGTACCACCAGCCGGTGCAGAAGATGCTTATTCATTTCTGCGCCCCTGTCCCTTGACGGTCAGGATGCCGTCCAGCGTGGTGGCGGTGATCCGCAGGCGCTCGGCCACGGCGATGTCGTTTTTCACGCTTTCATCCACGGTGCTGCCGCAAACCACCAGCACACGAGCGCGGCGCAGATACTCCCGCGCCATGTCGATGCAGTCCTTGTGCTCCTGCGGAATCTCATCGCGTAGGAACAGCGGCAAAAACAGCGTGGGGCAGACGGGCGAAAAGCCCGCGTCATAGACCGCCCTGCAATACTTGGCGGCATTTTCGGTGTTCTCAAACTCATTCTCGCTCCACGGAGCGGTGATGTAGGCAAGGGGGCGTTTCATCGGTATCAAATCCTTTCTCCCAAAATCGGGCATGAAAAAAAGCGGCCTTTAGGGGCCGCCGTGAAAATCGTGATTGACCAGCATGGCGTAGTGGTTGTCGATGGTGGAAACGGAATTGAACAGCGCCGCCATGAGATAGGCTTTCGTGTTCCAGACGCGGGTGGTGTTCTCGCGGATACCGTCCATGACCTTTTCGATGTGCATGGAGGTAATCTTTTCAAAGCGCTGTTGCACGAAGCCGGTGGGATACTCCGCATCCCGCCCGATCTTGACTGTGGGGCTGCGGTTCATAGCAACCTCCAGCATAATCTCCACCAGCTCATCAAGCTGCATCCGGTCATACTGCTGACAGAGAATGTCGTATTCGATTTGCTCTCTGATCTCCGCTTTTTTCTCAAATCCGTCCGTCATTCCGTCCGCCGCAGGCAGAAAGAATGAATGAGTGCTTGATAGATCAGTATTTGATTTTTGAGTATTAGATTTCTTAGTATTTAATTGCGCGGGATTATCCGTATCCGGTGCCTCCGTATCCGGGTTATCCAGATACGGGTTTTCCGTATCTGGTAAAGTCGTATCCGGTGGAGAGGGCTTTCGGGGCTTCTCGAAGATGGTGTACTCCGTGTCGGAAATGCGCCCGTCCTTGCCGCGAAGCTGACGGCGGATGATGTAGCCCGCCAGCTCCAGCTCCTTGAGCGTTTTCCCGATGGCGTCCACGCCCTCCTTGCAGATCGCAGCCAGCCCCCGCGTGGTGTAATTCCACTCGTCGGGGAGGGAGAGCATCATGGAGAGCAGCCCCTTGGCTTTCAGGGAAAGATTGCTGTCTTTCAGGTGATGGTTGCACATCACCGTGTAATCCCGCGTCCGTTCAACGCGAAATACAGCCATATTGCTTCAATCCTTTCCGCAGGGCAGTCAACCTGTTTGGCCGTCCTCCTCGGCAAACCGCGTATCCAGCCGCTTTACGCTCCAGTTCTGCTTGAACTGTCCCAGCGGGCCGGTGCCGAACTGCGCCAGCGCACGGCGATCCAGCTCCAGCAGCTTTTCCCACAGCTCCGGGTGATGCTTTCGCAGCTTCCGCAGCTCGTCGATACGCTGGAACGGGCAGCACCAGCAGGACGCACGGTGGTAAATCTCATACAGCCCGCCGAAGTCAAAGCCACGGTCGTAACAGGCTTGGAGCGCCTGCGCCTCCGTGATGCCCCATTCCACGAGGGGATACCGCTCATCCTTGCAGCGCCACGCTTCATCGGCGGCGATACCGACATAGTGGATCGCGCCCAGCTCGCCTTTGAGCCGGTTGACCTCCTTGGTGATGAGGTGCGTTTTGAGCTGTCCGGTACACCAGCGGACGCGAATTCCCGGCCAGCCGTTGCCGTAGGGCGGGATGCCCAGCTTTGCACGGTTTTCCAGACTGCGGGGCTTCTGCTTGGGTTCGTCGAACATCAGGTATTCAAAGCCCTTGGGATGCCGCAGCGTGGTGATATGGATGCCGCGCTCCCGGAAAAGATGCTCGTCCAGTTTGGCAAGGTGTTCGTACATTTCCGGGAACTCCATGCCGGTGTCCGCTGACAGCACCATATTGATGGGCATATCCCGTTCGATCATCAAAAGCAGCATGGCGGTACTGTCCTTGCCACCGGACAGGCTGACGGCGTGAAACTGCTTGCCGTTTGCGTTCTGAATGGTTTCCCGCATGGGGAAGCCGCTCCGTTTTCACTCCTTTCCCACATCACAGCTCATAGATGGGCTGCTCGTGTTCGTAGTAGGGATCGCACAGGGCGGCAAGCTCGGCCACCAAGTCCTCCAAATCCAGAGAAATCTCGCTGTCTGCCCAATCGCTGCCCTTGTAGACGCGGTACTCGGTGACGTATTCGCCTTCTCCTGCGTTCACGCTGAATTTGGCAACGACGGCAAAGCCCATATCCTCCAGCAGCCACAGCTCCATCGACCGGGCAGCAAACACCGCGCCGATATAGCTGTCGCCTACGTCCTCATAGAGAAGCGTCGCTCGCTGCTTGAACAGCTCCGAGCTGCGATAGTCCAAGCTCAGCGCATTTTTGCCATCTGCGCGGTAGGCATAGACTGTTTCAGCCTTGTTCCAAACGGCTTGCAGCAGGGCGTGATAGTCAATGTTTTCCAGAAACTCGTCGATCTCCGTTTCCGTGTAGCCGACCTCCGTACCCTTGCGGAACAGCGTGGTCAGCGCTTTTTCCAGCTCTGTTACTCTGCTCATGGTAATTCCTCCAATCACTTTAGTGACGCCGCTTTTTCCGGTCAGGGAGGATATGCCCCTCAATGACGGCGGCGTGTTTGCGAATTTTGATTTCTCCGCGTTTCTCGGATGCCTGCGCCTTGGCATATCCCGCATCGGAGAGGAACAGCCGCAGCCGTTCGCCCTTTTCACCCACAGGGGATTTCCACGACAGGACATCAAAAATAATCATGTGGCGGGTTTCGTCCATAAAGCGCTCCAGCGCAAGGATGCTGTGACCGCCGACAAAATCATCAGCGTTCATATTCGGCACCTCGCGCTCTGATCTGAAAGGCGGCAAGCCCGTAGCGGGCGATCAGAGTGGCGTTGACGATCAGGCGCAGCGCCTCCGGGTCAATGACCTCCGGTTCCGCCAAGTCCGCCATCGTGACGGCCTCCGTCTTGTCGCAGAGGTCGCGCGCCGCCATGAACAGCGCGTAGTTGTGCGGTGAGGTGTTTTTCAGCACTGCATAGCCAAACTCGATCCCGTCCTTGCAGAAGCAGTTTGCCGTGCGGCGGTAAATGTCGTCGTTGGAGGTCAGCAGGTACATGGCCGCATAATAGGCGTTGGTATCCCTGCGGCGGCGGTAGCCCTGCACGGCGCACTGATACTGCATTCGGCGCTCATGCTGCTCGTTGCTCCAAAGGCTTCCGGGATAGTGCTTGATCAGCAGGTTCAGGCGCTGGAACAGGCGGCGTTCATGGGGAAATGTCTCTAAGACTGCCTCGCGGTAGCCGACCACACCGGCCTCGATGCGCTCGGCCAGCCACGGGCAGCGCAGGGCGGTGCAGCCCAGCTTTTTCACATACTCGGTACAGAGCTGGCAGCTCACATCCTTGGGGGTATATTTGAATGTGTTGATATACATGGCGTCCTCCTTTTGGCATGAAAATAGCGGACAAACAAACTGCTTGTCCGCTCAACGGCTCTGGTCGCGCTGGCGCTTTTTCTGCCATGCGTCCAGTAATTTGAAGATGGTGTTCTCAATCTGGAACGGGGTATAGGAACGCGGGAAGTATTTGCGGAGCTTTTCACCGGAAAGGGTAATGTCGTTTTTCTCCGGTTTCTTCTGCTCCATCATAATGGAGAGCATGGTGTCCTCGTTCAGCTCGCCGCTCTGACTGAGCTTTTTCATCCGCTGCGCCTGCGAGAGCGAGGGGGTGGTCTGTTCGCTGCCGATGGTTTCCAGAAGCAGCCCTTGTTCCTTGGGTGTCAGCGCCGCAAGCTGATAGGCGGGACTGAGGGCGATTTTCTTCTCGTCCACCATCTGCTGAAGCTCCGGGACTAACTGCGTCAGGGCGATGTAGTTGCGGATGGTATCTCCGCTCACACCGGCATCCTGACCAACTTCATCATCGCTGCGGAACTTCGCCGAAATTTTCGGCGAAGTCAGATCCGTCCGTGCGCCCTGCCGCTTGATGGCCTCCATCTTCATCTTGTAGGCTTTGGCGCGTTCGGAGGGGAGAATGTTCTCACGCTGAAGGTTGCTGTCCACCATGATGATGGTGGCAGCGTCCCGGTCAATGTCGCGGACAATGACAGGCATGGTGGCCAGCCCAGCCAGCTCGCAGGCGTGTTTGCGGCGGTGGCCTGCAATCAGCTCATAACCGCCGTCCTCCCGTGGCCGTGCCAGCGCGGGGACGAGGACGCCGTATTCCTTGACGCTTTCGGCGGTTTCCTGCATGGACGCATCCTCCCGCACCTGAAAGGGGTGATCCGGGAACGGGTGCAGTTCGGAGAGTGGGATTTGGACGACTACTTCCTGCTGCGGTTTCGGCTTTTTGGATGGCACGGGCTTTTTGCCCGGTTCCTTCTGCACGGTTTTTTCAGGCATTGTGTTCCTCCTGTCGGCATCTGATTTTGGGTACAAAAAAAGGACATTTCTTCTTTTCAGAGGAAATGTCCTGATTTCTTGGACGGGCTGACAGCCTGCCCAAACGGTATTTTATTTTTGTCGTTACTATAACACCCCCTACGATATAACTACTTCGCGGCTCGATTTTTCGGTTTGGAAAAGGATGAAAAGCCTTGCCAGATAACCGAAAACCCTTGATATACGGGGCTTTTCCGGTTTGTCGTAATTATACCGTAAGGGCATTCTTGCGCCAGTTTGCTTTTGGCAAACGGTGTCCCGATGAAGATGATTCAGGAGT
>OIDC01000832.1_pt1 | contig 12974 bp, 9 predicted proteins | sample 1581401 | NCBI WGS metagenome assembly OIDC01 (sample SAMEA3882518, study PRJEB24775) | human gut metagenome | biome: human-associated habitat; feature: intestine environment; material: feces | place: Netherlands | collected 2009/2010 | reverse complement strand
GGGTCGCGCAGGATCTGCTCGATTCGCGCACGATCTCCAAGCGCGACATGCGCCGGCAGGTCAACCTCTACATGCAGACCGTCATGGGCGAGGAGCCCGTGCGGCCCGACCTCGTGGACTTTGACGACGCGCTGACGTGGTAAGCCACTCCAACGCACCCTTTAAAACAGGAAAATGCCCTGCCAGAAGGCAGGGCATTTTTGCATATTTTTCATGCCTGCGGCTGTTTTTTGATGTCGAACCGCCACACGGCGACGGCGTAGGACACGAAGGCGATGGCCTCGATGACCATGCACGAGTACGAGCGCGCGAGGATATCATATGTGAACCAGAACGGCGAATTCGTCAGGTAGAGCAGGCGCGTGCGGCGCATATCGCGCGTCCAGAGCGCGACCGTCGTCATGCTCATGGCGATGCCGGGCAGCAGGCTCATCGGCCCCGCCCACGTGAGGACGGTGTTGACGACGTATAGCGCCAGAAACGCCCACAGCCACGCGCGGCTCTTGGCCCACTTGCGGTCGTTGAAGTAAAACACGACGCTGCGCGCGAACGACAGAATGTTGATGGTCGCGGCAGTCATCGCGCCGAGCAGCCCATAGTGCACGATCCACATCAGGCAGGCGGTCGCCTGCGCGGCGAGGATGACGCGGCGGTTATTGAATTGCACCGAGATAAACACGATCAGGCTGCCGAGCAGACCCAGCGCCTGGTTGAGCCAGAAATCCATGTGCCACACCCTTTCTTCCCGCAGGAAAGTGGATTTTAACACAACCGCGCGGGAAAAACAAGCCTTCCCGTGCAGTTTTTCTCCCACATACAACGCCAAAATATACAAATCAGGAAGCCGCCGCAAGCGCCGCTTTGCTATTTATAAATAGTATCCCTCAGAACAACGCGGCAAGCTGCTGCCACACCGGCAGCCCCACGAGCCAGCGGATGACCGGCACGAACAGCAGCGCCGGCAGATAGTCCGCCACCTTGATCTTCGTGGCACCGGTCTGGTTGAGACCGATGGCCGCCACGAGCAGGGAACCCGCGCACGTGAGGTCTGCGACCGCCGCCTCCGAGAGCAGCGGCGCGATCGCCCCGGCCAGCAGCGTAAGCGCCCCCTCGACTACGAACACCGCCGCGCCCGCGAGCATGACGCCCGCGCCGAGCGTTGTGGCCAGCATGGCGCAGAAGACAAGGTCGATCATCGACTTGGTGAGCAGGATGCTGTTGTCGCCGCGGATGCCGGCATCGAGCGAGCCGTTGACCGCCATCGCGCCGATGCAGCACAGGAGGCTCGCCGTGACGAAGCCCTCGGCCAGCGACGGGCCGCCCTCATGCCGGTGAACGTGCGCCTCGACCCAGGTGCCGAGGCGGTGGATCGAGCCGTCGATGTTCAGCAGCGCACCGACCGCCGCGCCGAGCGTCATGGACACGATGACGATCAGGATGCTCCGGCACGCACTCGCACCCGAAATGCCGATATACAGCACGCACAGCCCGAGGCCGATCATGACCGTCTTGCTCACGCGCTCGGGGATGCCCCGCTGAAACAACAGACCAACCGCACCGCCGGCCACGATGGCCAGCGCGTTGACGATGGCGCCTGTCATGCTCATGAATATCCGCTCCTTCCCGCCGTGTCCGTCTTATTTAAATAAGGTATCCATACCGGGCACGGCGCACCTGCAGATGTACCGCTCTACGATAGCACAACCGCCCGGCGGTGTAAACACCCAAATGCGGCAAATTCAGCCGCGCGGTGGGATCCTGGACGCCTTGAGCTCGCTCAAAAACAGCTGCCCGGCAGTGGACAGGCCAGTCTTCTGCTTATAGATGACGCCGATGGTGCGCTGCAGCTCCGGAGAGAGCCGACGCGCGGTGAGGCGCTGGCCGCTGCGGCGCAGCACGGCCTCCGGCAGGATGGACACGCCGAGGTTGTTCTCGACCAGGTTCAGGATCGTGTAGTCGTCGGCCACGCGGTACTGGACGTTGATCTGCGGATGGCGCGCGAGCAGCTCGCGGATGCAGCCGCCGCCGCGCCCCTCCTCGAGGAGGATGAAGGGCTCGGCCGCCAGCTCATCGATCTGGATGAAGATGTTCTCGCCCAGCGGATGGCCCTCGGGCAGGACGGCGAGCATGGTGTCCTGATAGATCGGCTCGCAGGCAAACGGCGTCGTGCGCGACATATCCGTGAAGCCGAAATCGACCACGCCCTCGCGCACCCAGTCCTCGATCTCGTAATACAGGCCCTGGTAGAGCTCGAAGCGGATGCGGCTGTGCTGCCGGCGGAAGCGTTCCATGGCCGGCGGCAGCAGGAAGCTCGACACGCTCGTGAACGTGCCGAGGCGGATCGTGCCCTGCTCCAGCCCACTGAAGCCCGCCGCCTGCGACTGAAGCATGCGGTAGGCGTTGACCGTGTCGCGGATGTACGGCAGCAGGTGGCGACCCTCGTAGGTGAGCGTCACGCCCGAGCGCGAACGCACCAGCAGTGTCACGCCCAGCTCCGCCTCCAGCGACTTGATCATCTGGCTGACGGCCGACTGCGTGTAGCCGAGATCGCGCGCCGCGTCCGAAAAACTGTTGCGCTCAAAGGCCTTCAAAAAGGCGATGTATCGGTTCATAAGCACCTCACAAATTAGAAACGCTAATTTAACTATCAGAATTATTTGCTTTACTTATCTATAACGGCATTATATAATGGGCACTGTCAGATAGCAAGTGCAATTTTTCGTGACCGCACACGATTTTTGCAGTGCGCCGACAACCACGCAAATTCTCTCCAAGCAACATGATAATTCCTTTTTCCAACTCCATTTCTCCTATGGAAACGTCCCTGCCGGTTTGTCCGTTCCGGCAGGGGCGTTTTCCGTTTTGCGGGAGATTTGCGTGGGCAAGGTATTTGTCAGATTTCCCCCGCACGACCGGCGCGCTGCCAATGCCTCCCCCGTGCAAGGGGCGGTGGCAAAAATCTCCGATTTTTGACGGAGGGGTTGTGGATACCGGCTGCGGTGTAAGATTTTGACGTGTCAATCCCTCAGTCAGCCTGACGGCTGCCAGCTCCCTTTGCACAAGGGAGCCAAAGGTGCGGGACGGCCGCGCTGGGGAAAACGATAACGCCGCTAACAGACAAAGCGGCCCTCCCGGATCGGGAGGGCCGCTTTTCCCTTGAGATCATGCCACGGCGGTCAATCCACGACCGTAACGGCCACGGTGGTGGCCGCGGCGATGGCGTCCGCCTGCAGGGCGTCGGCCGTGACGGTCTGCAGCGGCAGACTGCCGAGCGCCGACCAGTCAAACGTCCCGGAAACGCCGCGCACCGTCAGCTCCGTGAGCCCGGTGAAATCCTCCAGCCCGGACGTGCTGTCCAGCTCGCAGTCGGTGAGCGAGAGCGCCGTGAGCGCCCGCTCGCGGTCGAAGCTGCGGAAGAAATCGCCGCGCAGATCGCAATCCACGAGCGTGACGCGCGTGAGCGAGGACTTGTGCAGCACGATGAGCAGCTCGCGGCGCGTGCAGTGCGAGAGCGTGACGTCCTGCAGCTTCGTGAGCGCGCGCAGCTCGGACAGGTCCGACACATTCGCGCCGTTGAGACTCAGCTTCCGCACGTTCAGACAGCGGCCGAGGCCGGTGAGGTCGGTGACGGCGTTGCCGTCGGCCGTGAGGGCCGTGAGCTTCGGCAGCTGCTCGATGCCCGACAGGCTCGTGAGCCGGTTGGCGCTGACATCGAACACCTCCACACCGCAGGCGGGCAGGCTCTCGAGCGAGGTCAGCGACTGAAACTGCACCGAGACCGCCGTCAGGCTCGGAAAATACGCGAGGTCGGACAGGTCGCGGATGTCGCCGCGCCGCACGGTGACGGTCTGGCCGGAGGGGTCGATCATCTCCGCCGTCTCGACGCCGGCGGCCGCCGCGTCCACGCCCTGCTGCGGGGCGGTGAACCAGTACCGGTCGCCGCAGACGTACAGCGCCGTGAGGCCCTTGAGGTCCGCGACCGTGAGCTCGCCCGCGGGCTTGCCGGCATAGTCGCGCGCGGCCTGCTCGAGCAGCGGGTTCTGGAACTGGGCGACCGTGTCGTCCGCGAGCGTCTGCACCGCGACGGTCTTGATCGTGAAGCGGTAGAGCAGGCCCGTGAAGTGGCCGACGATGCCGGCCGCGATCAGGCAGCCGACGAGCACGACGGCGATGATCGCCGCCGCGAGGCCGCGGTGCCTTTTCTTCGGCTGCGCAGGCTTCGGCGCTTTGGCAGGCTTTTCGCGCCTGGCCCGGCGGGGAGATTCGCCGCGGGGCGTTTTCTCCTTCGCCTTTTTCGCGGGCGCGGGCGCGTCCGGCAGCTCCGGCGGCTCGCCGGCGAATTTGCCCGCATCGAGCAGCTCGGCCGAGAAGAGCTTGTCGTAGAAATATTCCTCGCTCGGGTAAGTATACTTCATGAGCGCGAAGAGGTTGCCGATCTGCATCTCCATGCCGGGAGAGAGCTCCGTCGGCTCGAGGTAGACGTTGATGACGGGCTTGCGCTTGGTCAGGGCATAGTGCATCTCCTTGCGGCAGTTGTCCGAGCGCAGGTACGCCGGGGACAAAAACGCCAGCACGAGCTGCGCGCGCTCAAGATGCGACGCGATGCTCTCCGGCCACTCGCTGCCGGCCTCGATGCCCTCGTCATACCAGACGCGAAAGCCGCGCGATTGCAGCGTGCCGATGATCTCGAGCACGGCCGCGTCGTTCTTGTGCGCGTAGCTGACGAAGAGATACGGCAGCGTGCCCTCATAGGGGCGCAGAAGGGTTTTCACGAAACCACCTCCGGAAAAATTTCAAAAATGGACTGGATCCTGTTAGTGTATCACACACATTCGTGCCCGGCAAGGGCTTTGAGCCCGGCGAGGTAGGCATACGGCACGCGCAGCCCGCCCCGGCCGGAGCCGAGGGCGATGTCCGGCTTGCGCAGACCGTGATAGTCCGACCCGCCGGTCGGCACGAGACCGAAGTGCCCGGCCAGCGCCTGCGCCGCCGCCGTCTGCTCGGGTGTATAGGTCGTGTAGCGCACCTCGAGCCCGAGCGCCCCGGCGTCCGCCGCCGCGGCGAGCAGGGCAGTACGCTGCGCGTCGTCAAAGCGGTACTTGAACAGATGCGCCACGACCGGCACGCCGCCCGCCGCGCGCAGCGCGCGGACGGAATCCTCGAGCGGAATGTTGTAGCGCGGGACATAAAAGCGCTTGCCCCGGCCGAGCAGACCGCGCATCCCGTCGGACACCGTGGGGATGCAGCCGCGCTGCACGAGCAGCGCCGCGATGTGCGGCCGGCCGAGCACCGTCTGCCCCGGGAAGGCCGCGTGCAGGTCGTCCATCGTGATGGGGTAGCCCGCGTCGTGCAGGCGCTGCACCATGGTCTCGTTGCGGGCATTGCGCTCGTCGGTCGCGCGGGTCATGAGCGCGCGCAGCGCGGCATTGCCCGTGTCCATGAAGTAGCCGAGCAGGTGCACCTCCTCGCCGCCCCAGACGGTGGACAGCTCCACGCCGGGCACGACCTCGATGCCGCAGCGCTGCCCCGCCGCGAGGGCCTCCGGCAGGCCGGCGAACGTGTCGTGATCCGTGACGGCCACGGCCCGCAGGCCGAGCGCCGCCGCCTGCTGCACGACGGCGGCCGGCGTGTCCGACCCGTCGGACGCGAGCGTGTGCGTGTGCAGGTCAATCCGCTCCATGGCGCACCTCCAGCCCGTCCGGCAGCGCATCGCCCTGCCAGAGGACAAAGACCGTGCCGTCCGCAACGTGCACCGACGCCTCCGCGCCGGTGAAAGAGTTGCTCACGCCGAGCGGCATGGCGCAGGTGAGCGTCGCATCCGTGACCTCGTAGAGCAGGCCGCGCAGCGTGACGCCGCGCGCGGCATCGCCGCTGCTGAAGACGGACACCGTGCCCTCCATGCCGGCGGGAAAGGCCAGCGTGCCATTTTGCACCGCCGTGACCACCCAGCCGCAGCCGATGAGCCAGCCCTGCGCGCCCGCGTCCGTGAGACCGCGCAGCGTCTGCAGGCTCGCGATCGTCTGGTCGATGCGGCCGCCGAGCGCCCCCGCCATCACGAGCCGCCGGTAGCCATGCCCAAGCGCCCAGCGCACGGCGAGGCCGAGGTCGGTGTCATCCTTCATGACCGGGTGCGTCTCCACGTTCGGGTGGTCCGGCCGGTAGCCGAGGGAGTCAAAGTCGCCCATGACGAAGTCCGGCTCGATGCCGCGCGCACGCAGCGAGCGGTAGCCGCCGTCAGCCGCGATGATATAGTCGCCCGCGCACGGGCTCAGGCGCACGCCCTCAAGGCTGGCCGCGCCGACGATATAACAAGTATTTTCCAAATTCATTCCAGCTTTCCTGAATTTTCGTCCGATATTGTACCACATTCCGCGCGGCGAGAAAAGAATTGCATGTAAACAGTATTTGTTAGATTTTAAACTCGCCAAAAATCAAAAATTTTATTTCTATTGTTACTGATATATGATATAATTCCGACGTTGGCAGCACGCCGGATCTCCCCCGCGCCGCTGCCGCCCCCACCTCTGCGGCCCCGCCGCAGTCAGAAAGGAGACACGACCGTGTCAGAAAAGGTTTTCAACAAGGTCCTTGCCGCCAACCGCGGCGAGATCGCGGTGCGTATCTTCCGCGCGTGCTATGACCTCGGTATCCACACCGTGGCCATGTACTCCAAGGAAGACGAACTGAGTCTGTTCCGCACCCGCGCCGACGAGGCGTATCTCGTCGGTGAAAACAAGAGCCCTCTGGGTGCGTATCTCGACATCCCCGAGATCATCGACCTGGCCAAGCGCCGCGGCGTCGACGCCATCCATCCGGGCTACGGTTTCCTGTCCGAAAACGCGGACTTTGCCCGCGCCTGCGAAGAGGCCGGCATCACGTTCATCGGGCCTCCGAGCGACGTGCTCGGCAAGATGGGCGACAAGCTCTCGGCCAAGCAGATCGCTATGGAGTGCGGCGTGCCGGTCATCCCCGGCTGCTCCGAGCCTCTGCGCGACGGGCAGGAGGCGCTTGAGAAGGCCATCAGCTTCGGCTTCCCCGTCATCCTCAAGGCGGCGGCCGGCGGCGGCGGCCGCGGCATGCGCCTGTGCGAAATGCCCGAGGACGTTATCCCCGCGTTCGAGCTCGTCAAGAGCGAGGCACGCAAGGCCTTCGGCAATGACGACATCTTCATCGAGAAATATCTCGTGCAGCCCAAGCACATCGAGGTGCAGATCCTTGCCGACCAGTACGGCAACGTGCGCCACCTCGGCGAGCGCGACTGCTCGCTGCAGCGCCGCTACCAGAAGGTCGTGGAGTTTGCGCCCGCGTGGAGCGTGCCCGAGAGCATCCGCGAGCAGCTGCACGCTGACGCCGTGAAGATCGCCGAGGCCGTCGGCTATGTCAACGCCGGCACGGTGGAATTCCTCGTCGACCGCGACGGCAACCACTATTTCATCGAGATGAACCCCCGCATTCAGGTCGAGCACACCGTCACCGAGATGGTCACGAGCATCGACCTCGTGCGTGCGCAGATCCTCATCGCCGAGGGGCAGCCGATCAGCCACCCGGAGATCGGTCTCGGCGACCAGAACAACCTCAAGGTCAACGGCTACGCCATCCAGTGCCGCGTGACCACCGAGGACCCGGCCAACAACTTCGCGCCCGACAACGGCAAGATCGAGGCCTACCGCTCCGGCGGCGGCTTCGGCGTGCGTCTCGACGGCGGCAACGCCGGCACGGGCTCGATCATCTCGCCGTACTATGACTCCCTGCTCGTCAAGGTCACGAGCTGGGACTGCACCTTCCCCGCCGTCTGCCGCAAGGCCACCCGCGCCATCAATGAAGAGCACGTGCGCGGCGTCAAGACGAACATCCCGTTTGTGACGAACATCCTCACGCACCCGACGTTCATCGCCGGCAAGTGCCATACGAAGTTCATCGACGAGACGCCGGAGCTGTTCGAGTTCACCGAATCGCGCGACCGCGCGACCCGCGTGCTCAAATACATCGCCAACATCCAGGTCAACAATCCCGACGCCGAGCGCCACCAGTACGACACGCCGCGCTTCCCGAAGGCGCAGCGCGAGATCTCGAAGCAGGACGGGCTCAAGCTCCTGCTCGACACCGACGGCCCCGAGGCCGTCAAGGAATGGGTCCTCGGCCAGAAGAAGCTGCTCATCACCGACACGACGATGCGCGATGCGCACCAGTCGCTGCTGAGCACCCGCCTGCGCACCCGCGACATGCTCAAGGGCGCCGACGGCACGGCCGACATCCTCGCCGACTGCTTCTCGCTCGAGATGTGGGGCGGCGCGACGTTTGACACCGCCTACCGCTTCCTGCATGAGTCCCCGTGGGAGCGTCTGGAGATGCTGCGTGAGAAGATCCCGAACATCCCGTTCCAGATGCTGCTGCGCGGCTCGAACCTCGTCGGCTATGCGAGCTATCCGGACAACCTCGTGCGCGCCTTCATCGCCGAGTCCGCCCGCGAGGGCATCGACGTGTTCCGCGTGTTCGACTCGCTCAACTGGATGCCGAACATGGAGACCGCCATGGACGAGGTGCTGCGTCAGGGCAAGTTCCTTGAGGGCACCGTTTGCTACACCGGCGACATCCTCGACCCGACGCGCGACCGCTACACGCTGCAGTACTATGTCGACTTCGCCAAGGAGCTCGAGCGCCGCGGCGTGCACATGCTGGCCATCAAGGACATGTCCGGCCTGCTCAAGCCCTACGCCGCCAAGAAGCTCGTGAGCACCCTCAAGCAGGAGATCGGCATCCCCATCCATCTGCACACGCACAACACCACCGACAACCAGATCGCGACCTATCTCATGGCGGCCGAGGCCGGCGTGGACGTGGTCGACACCGCCATCGGACCGCTGGCCAACCTCACGAGCCAGCCGTCGATGAACGCCGTCGTCGAGTCCCTGCGCGGTCAGGAGCGCGACACTGGCTTTGACCCGCAGCGCCTGCAGGAGCTGGCCGATTACTGGGCCGACGTGCGTCTGCGCTACGAGAGCTTTGACAAGGGCCTCAAAGTGCCCGTCACCGATATCTACCGCTACGAGATCCCCGGCGGCCAGTACACGAACCTGCAGCCGCAGGTCGAGTCGCTCGGCCTCGGCCACCGCTTCGCGGAGGTCAAGGAGATGTACCGCACCGTCAACATCATGCTCGGCGACATCATCAAGGTCACGCCGTCGTCCAAAATGGTCGGCGACCTGGCGATCTTCATGGTGCAGAATGACCTCACGCCCGAAAACATCGTCGAGCGCGGCGAGACCCTCGCCTTCCCCGACAGCGTCGTGAGCTACTTCAAGGGCATGATGGGCCAGCCGCCCTGCGGCTTCCCGAAGGATCTGCAGCGCGTCGTGCTCAAGGGCGAGAAGCCCATCACCGGCCGCCCCGGCGACCTGCTGCCGCCCGTGGACTGGGATCAGCTGCGCAGCGAGATCCGCAAGTTCTACCCGAACTACGAGGAGCCGCGCTCCCTCATCTCCTACGCCATGTACCCGAAGGTCTATGAGGAGTACATCCGCCACCGCAAGGAGTATGGCTACATCATGCGCATGGGCAGCCACGTGTTCTTCAACGGCATGGCCGTCGGCGAGATGAACAAGATCAACATCGAGGACGGCAAGACCCTCATGATCAAGTACATCGGCCTCGGCGACCGCAACGACGACGGCACGCGCAACGTGCAGTTCGAGCTCAACGGCATGCGCCGTGAGGTCTCCGTGCCCGACCCGACCGCGACCGACACGGCCAAGACCGTCGTCATGGCCGACCCGAACGACAAGAGTCAGGCCGGCGCGTCCATTCCGGGCATGGTGTCGAAGGTCAACGTCAAGCCCGGCGATCAGGTCAAGGTCAACGACGTGCTCGCCGTGATCGAGGCCATGAAGATGGAGACGAGCGTCGTCGCCCGCATGGACGGCACGATCGACGAAGTCTTTGTCAAGGGCGGCCAGACGGTCAAGGCCGGCGAGCTGCTGCTGACGATCAAGTAAATCCCCGGTTTTCCAAGCGGAGCGCACCGTCGTGCGCTCCGCTTTTGCGCGCGAAAAAACAAAGGCGGATGGCAGTTTTTCAAGCCTTCTCCTCAAAGGGGAAGGCTTGAAAAGGCACTCCGCTGTGTTTTTGTCCATTTTGCTGCTTTTGTCCCCATCCGCGCCGGAAAGACTGGAAATGCCCGGAGCATTATGTTATAATCTTTGAACCATCATGATGAGACTGGGGCAGTGTCGCCGCAGGCGCCCAGATCTGAGAGGAGTTTTTTCCGTGCTTGTGCCCTATTCCTGGTTCCAGATCCTCTGGTACTTCTACATCTATGGATTTCTCGGCTGGTGCTCCGAGGTGGCCTTCGCCGCCGTCGCGCACGGCAAGTTTGTCAACCGCGGCTTCGTCAACGGCCCCATCTGCTCGATCTACGGCTTCGGCGTCATGAGCGTGCTGCTCGTGCTCGGGCCGCTCAAGAGCAGCTTCTGGCTGCTGTTCGGCGGCAGCGTGCTGTTCACGAGCGCCATCGAATACCTCACCGGCTGGGTGCTCGAAAAAGTGTTCCACGACAAGTGGTGGGACTACTCCAAGCGCCCGCTGAACATCAAGGGCTACGTGTGTCTGGAGTTTTCGGTGCTATGGGGGCTGGCGTGCGTGTTCGTGGTCGATGTGTTCCAGCCGCTCGTGGCCAAGGTCGTCGACCTCATCCCGAAAAAGCTCGGCTGGGCGCTGCTCGGCACGTTCAGCGTCCTGTGGATCACGGACAACATCATCACCGCCATGGAGATCCGCAAGCTGCCGAAGAAGCTGCGCGCCCTGCAGGCCATCGAGGATTCGCTCACGGCCATCTCCGACGAGATCGGCGAGGAGATCTATATTCGCGCCTCGGACGCGAAGGACCGCGGCATGGAGGTTTACACCGACGCGAAGGAAAAAGGCGCGGAGATCGCAGAAAAGCGCGCCGAGAACTCGCTCATGCGCCGCAGCGAACTGCTGGCCCGCCGCAGCGAACTGCTGCAGCGCCGCGAGGAGCTGCTGGGTCAGCGCAACATCGTGCACGAGCGTATCGCGCAGGCGTTCCCGGCGCTGCGCGAGGGCAAGACCAACGGCCCGGCCTTCACGCGTGTGCATGAGCACGCGCAGCGCCGCAAGCAGCTGGCCAAAGCCCTGAAGGCAAAGGCCAGAGAACTCAAGAACAAGGCCAAGGACCGCTCCTGACCTGACACGGGAAAAGGAGATAACTGAAAACCATGAATCTCTATCTGATCGGACATGATTACCGCTACGCGGCGGAGCAGATGCTGCTGACGCTGTTTCCGGATGAGCGCCCGGTGTATCCGGACGGCCGGCCGACCGGCGACCGCGCGGAGCTGCGGCTCATGTCCGGCGCAAAGGTGACGACCGCGACGTGCGTGCTCGTCTATCAGGGCCGGACGGCCAACGGCCGCACGAGCGTGCCCAACGAGGAACTGACCGACCCCAACGAGACCGACCGGCGGCTGCAGGGTGCGGTCAAGCGCGCGTTTTACCGCGCGGCCATGGGCATCGGCCTGCCGCACCGGCCGTGGGGCATGCTCACGGGCGTGCGCCCCGGCAAGCTCATGACCCCCCTGCTCGCGCAGGGCATGGGCGATGTGCAGGCCGCGCGCTATTTCGAGCGGCACTACGACGTCGCGCCCGCACGCGCCGCGCTCGTCGTGCGCACCGCCCACGCTACGCTGCGCGCCATGGACTCGCTCGGCGAAAAGGACGTGTGCCTGTACGTGGGCATCCCGTTTTGCCCGACGCGCTGCGCCTACTGCAGCTTTGTGAGCCAGTCGGTGGAAAAGAGCATGGCGCTCGTGCCGGAATTTCTGCAGGCGCTCGCGCGCGAGATCGCGGCGACCGCCGAGGCCGTGCACCGCGCCGGTCTGCGCGTCGTGTCGCTCTACATCGGCGGCGGCACGCCGACCACGCTCTCGGCGCGCCAGCTCGACGCGCTGTGCACGCAGCTGGCCGCGGCATTCGACCTGAGCGCACTGCGGGAGTTCACCGTCGAGGCCGGACGCCCCGATACGATCACCGCCGACAAGCTGCACGTGCTGCGCGCGCACCGGGTCGACCGCATCAGCGTCAACCCCCAGTCCCTGGAGGACACCGTGCTCCAGGCCATCGGCCGCCGCCACACCGCCCGGGACATTGAGGACACCATGGCCCTGGCCGCCTCCATGGGCTTTCCCCATGTGAACATGGACCTGATCGCGGGACTTCCTGCCGACACGCCGGAGGGCTTCCGCCGGACCCTGGACAAGTGCCTGACCTTCGGCGCGGACAACATCACCGTCCACACCCTGAGCCTGAAAAAGGGCAGCCGCATCCTGCTGGAGGGGCTGCCCATCCCCACGGCGGCGGACGTGGCCCGGATGCTGGACTATGCCGACCCCACGCTGCGTAAACATGGTTTTGCCCCCTATTACCTCTACCGCCAGAAGTACATGTCCGGCAGCTTTGAGAACGTGGGTTGGAGCCGCCCAGGCGGGGAGTGCTGGTACAACGTGGACATCATGTCGGAGCTGTGCTCCATCCTGTCCTTCGGTGCGGGCGGTTCCACTAAAATGGTGGAGCCCGGCACCAACCACATCGAGCGGGTCTTTAACCTGAAGTATCCCAAGGAATACACGGAGCGGCCGGAGAAAATCCAGCAAAACCAGGCTGCTTTCGCGGAGTTTTATCAAAAATACGTTCCCGAAACTTAAACGGGCGGCCACGGCCGTAAGGAGGGTCATTCATGGAACATAGCTGTGAAGCGTATTGGACCAAGGCGGAAGGACTGGTGCGGGACGCCATCTGTACCATGGGGTTGGGCGCCAAACGGCTGACGGACGCCGCCAAGCGGCAATTAGAGATCGCGGATCTCCGCGCCGGCGTCAACGTCGGTCTCCGGGAACTGGGCGAGCTGCTGTATGCCACCCACACCGGCACTCCTACGGATTCCGAGCTGCTGCTGGAAAAAA
>OIDC01000831.1_pt1 | contig 12982 bp, 9 predicted proteins | sample 1581401 | NCBI WGS metagenome assembly OIDC01 (sample SAMEA3882518, study PRJEB24775) | human gut metagenome | biome: human-associated habitat; feature: intestine environment; material: feces | place: Netherlands | collected 2009/2010 | reverse complement strand
GCGTGCTTCCCGGCGGCGGAGGCCGCGACACGGGAAGAACTCGCTGACCGGCTGGCGCACTATGGCGACCACTTCTGGCTGATGTTTGACGGCGGCACGCTCATCGCGTTCGTGGACGGCATGGTCACGGACCGCACCGACCTCACGGACGACCTCTACGCGGACGCCGCGCTGCACGACGCGCACGGCGCGTGGCAGATGATCTTCGGCGTGAACACGCTGCCAGACTACCGCCGGCACGGCTATGCGGGACAGCTCATCGAGCGCGCCATCGCTGACGCGCGCGCGCAGGGCCGCCGCGGCCTCGTGCTCACGTGCAAGGACCGGCTCGTGCACTACTACGCGAAGTTCGGCTTCGTGAGCGAGGGCGTGTCGAGCTCTACCCACGGCGGCGTCGTCTGGTATCAGATGCGCCTGACGTTCTGAAAAATGCAGCCCCGGCGCGAAAAACATCCGCGCCGGGGCAAACAAACCCTTGACTCTACAACCGTTGTAGAGTTTACAATGACGGTATTCCACGCAAAGGGGCAAACGCCATGGAGAAAAATCTCACGACCGGCAGCGTCTTTGGCAACATTGTGCGCTTTTCGCTGCCGTATCTGCTCTCGTACTTCCTGCAGACGCTCTACGGCATGGCCGACCTGTTCATCATCGGCCAGTACGAGGGCGTGGCCAGCACGACGGCCGTGTCCATCGGCAGTCAGGTCATGCACATGCTCACGGTCATGATCGTGGGCCTCGCCATGGGCGCGACGGTCACGATCGGTCAGGCCGTCGGCGCGCGCGACCGCCGGGGCGCGGCGGGCTACATCGGCAACACGACGACGCTGTTTCTGGCGCTGAGCGTCGTGGTGACGGGGGTGCTGCTGGCGCTCGCGCGGCCGATCGCGGCGGTCATGTCCACGCCGGCCGAGGCCGTGCCCGGCACGGTCGCCTACCTGCGCATCTGCTTTCTCGGCGTGCCGCTGATCACGGCGTACAACATCATCGCGTCCGTCTTTCGCGGCCTCGGTGATTCCAAACGCCCGATGTACTTCATTGCCGTCGCGTGCGCGGTGAACATCGCGCTCGATTACCTGTTCATCGGCGCGCTGCACATGGGTCCGGCGGGTGCGGCACTCGGCACAACGCTGGCGCAGGCGGTCAGCGTGGCGGTGTCGCTCGCGGTCATGCGCGGCGCGCGCGGCGGCATTGCCCTCACGCGGGACGATTTTCGCCCGCAGCGGGCGGTCATGGGGCGCATTCTGCGCATCGGCGTGCCGATCGCGCTGCAGGACGGACTGATCCAGATCGCGTTTTTGTTCATCACCGTCATCGCCAACCGCCGCGGCCTCACGGACGCAGCCGCCGTCGGCATCGTGGAGAAGATCATCAGCTTTCTGTTCCTCGTGCCGTCGTCCATGCTCTCGACGGTGTCGGCGCTCGGCGCGCAATGCATCGGCGCGGGCAAGCCCCGCCGCGCGCTGCAGACGCTGTGGTATGCCATCGCCGTCGCGTTCGGCTTTGGCGTGCTCATCTCGGTCGTCATCCAGTTCGTGGCAGAGCCCGTCGTGGGCCTGTTCACGGACAGCGCGGCCGTCGCCGCCGCGGGCGGGCAGTACCTGCGCGGGTACATTCTCGACTGCTGCTTTGCCGGGCTGCACTTTTGCTTCAGCGGGTATTTCTGCGCCATCGGCCGCTCGGAGCTGTCGTTTCTGCACAACATCACGGCCGTGGTGCTCGTGCGCGTGCCGGGCGCGTACCTGATGAGCAAGTGGTTTCCCACGACGCTGCTGCCCATGGGTCTGGCCACGGCGGCGGGCTCGCTGCTGTCGGTCATCATCTGCGTGATCGCGTTTCTCGTGCTGCGCCGGCGCGGCCGGCTCGTGCCGGAGGAGGCGTGACATGGCGCGCACGCAGGAGCTCTTTTCCATCGGCGACGTGGCGCAGCTGTTTCACCTGAGCGTGAGCAGCCTGCGCCACTATGAGACCATCGGCCTGCTTACGCCGGAATACACCGACCCCGCGACCGGCTACCGCTACTACGGGCCGCGGCAGTTTGAGGTGCTCAACACCATCCGCTACCTGCGCGCGCTGGATATGCCGCTCGGGCAGATCCGCGCCTTTCTGCGCAACCGCGATGTCGGGCGCATCGAGCAGCTGCTGCGCGAGCAGAAGGCCGCCGTCGTGCACAAGCAGGCGGAGCTGCAGCGCGTCGAGCGCAAGATCGACAACCGCCTGCGCCAGCTGCACGATGCGCAGACGGCCGAGCTCGGCGCCATCCGCCTCGTGCGCAGCCCCGCGTGCCGCATCGTGTGGATGTCCGGCGCGCTCGAGCTGCACAGCTTTCTCGACATGGAGCCGTCCATCCGCATGCTCGAGCGCTCGCAGGCGGAGGCCGTGGTGTTCCTCGGCAAGGTGGGTGTGGGCCTCTCGGCCGAGCGGCTGCTGGCCGGGGCGTTTGCGCCGTATGACCGCGCGTTTCTCGTGCTCGACGACGAGGACGCCTTCGATGGCGACGTGACCACCCTGCCCGAGACGACGTGCGCCGCCGTGTGCTTTCGCGGCAGCCACCCCGAAGCCCCGGCGCAGTATGCGCGCCTGATGGACTACCTGCGCGCGCACGCGCTCGCCCCGGCGGACTTCTCGCGCGAGATCACGATGATCGACTACGGCCTGACGAGCGACCCGGAAAAATTCGTGACCGAGATCCGCATCCCCGTCACGGAGGCATGAAAAAACGCTGTCCCGAAAATGGGACAGCGTTTTTGCGTTTTGGTGCGTCAGAAGCTGCCGCTGCGGCCGTGGCCGCCGCCACCGGAAAAGCTCGACCCGCCGCCACCGGAGTGCTGGTCGTTGTCGCGCTCGATCTTGCGGCGCGTCGTGGTCGTGTGGGTGTAGACATCGTCGCGCCGCGTCAGGTGCAGGCCCTCGGGCGTGACGTAGGCGCGCGCCTCGGTCTGGCGGCGCACGGAGCGCATCTTCGCCTTGAGGATCAGGCAGACGATGAGCGCGATGACGCACGAGATCACGAGCGCGATGCCCAAATTGCGCAGCAGCGACGGCGCGGAGAAGCCGGGGTCGACGTCGGCGTCATGGCCGGGGCTGTAGGCATAGTCAGAGTCGCTGCCGGTATAGGACTCGCCGCTGAGCAGGTCGGCGCAGCCGTCGATGTAGTCGCAAAAGCCCTCGTACCAGTCGTCGTTGCGGAAGTCGTCGAGAAAGCCGTCCTCGAGCTGATGCAGGGCAGAGTCCGGGAAGAGGAGCTCTGCCTTGTCGCCGTAGACGAAGGCGGCGTACTTGCGGTTCGACACGCTCAGCAGCAGGAGCACACCGTCGCGCCCGTCACCGACGCCGAGCGAGTCGTTGTGGTAGAGCGTGTAGGACGCCGTCTCCACGTCGGTGAAGCCGTAGTCGGCATAGTCGTCCACGGTGCGGATGTACACGCCGACGCCGCTGCTGTGCGCGAGGGCGGCGGCGCGCTGCGAGAGCTGGCTGATCTGTTGGTCGGTGAGCAGGCCGGCCTCGTCCGTGACCCAGTCCCCGGCGGCCAGCGCCGGTACTGCGAGCGTCACGGCCAGCAGCAGCACGAGCAGCAGGGCGGTCAGTTTGCGTTTCATATCCGTCGCCTCCTTACAGCAGGAACTGCAAAATTGCAGTCAGCGCCACCGTGAGCGGGGCCGCGATGGCGGCGAACATGCCCCAGAAGCGGCCGCGGTCCGTCGGCAGGTCGCCGACGAGCTTGCCGGTCTGCCCGTTCATGGCGAAGAGGAAGTCCTGCCCGCGCCACTTCGTGCTCAGCATCCACACCGGCAGCAGGGCGTAGTGCACCTTGCCGCGCCGCAGCGCGATGTCCTCGCGCTCGGTCACGCACGCGCCGTAGCCGGTGACGGTGTCGCGCAGGGCCTGCGCGAGCGTCTCGCGGCAGCGCGTGTCCGCCCGGTCGCGGCTGTCGTCGATGGTCACGTCGTATTTATCTGCCAGATAGCCCGGCAGGTACGCCGTGGAAAACGGGCGCAGCTGGGCATAGTCAAACGTCTCGATGGAGTCCATGTGGTCGTCCGGCATCTTGGAGGATGCGTCCACCGGGATCTTCTCGAACGCGATCGAGCCGCCGCGGTGCACGTCGTAATGGTCGGTCTCGGTGACCTCGTAGTCGTCGTCCCTATAGGTGCGGGAGTTGGCGGCCTTGTAGTCGACCTCGCCCTCCGCGCCGCCGTCAAACAGCCAGAACGGGACATACACGCCCTGGATCTCCTCGATGTGGTTGCCGGCCGTGAACGTGCGCGGCAGGAAGGGCTTGCCCCGGTAGTGTGCACGCAGCGCACGCACCGCGTCGTCCTTCGTCATCTTGAACGGGAGCACGAACTCCGGCTTGAGCGCGCCGGAAAACTGCCCCGGCACGACCGTCGGGTTGCCGCAGTAGGGGCAGGAGGTGGCGGCGGTGGTCTCGTCGCAGATCAGCTCCGCGCCGCACGACGGGCAGCCGTAGACCCGCAGACCGTCGGCGTCCGCGCCCCAGTCGCTGCTGAGGTCGGAGGTGTCCCAGCCGCCGTCGTCGGCGGCGTCCGCCTTTGCCGCCTCAGCCTTTGCGTCGGCCGCCTCCTTGGCAGCGGCGGCCTCGGCCTCCTTTTGCGCATAGAGCGCCTCGATCTCCGCGACGTCATACGCAGAGCCGCAGTATTCACAGGTGAGCTTGCCGGTCTCGGCCGAAAAATGCAGGGGGCCGGTACAGGCCGGACACTGATAGTTGGTTACCTGGGTGGGCATGTGCGCGCCTCCTTTCGTTGTGGGTCAGGAAACGGTGTCCCCGTCGTTGAACGGGTCGCCGCACTCGGGGCAGAACTTCGGCGGGTTGGTCGGGTCTTCCGGCTCCCAGCCGCACTTGTCGCATTTGAATCTCTTCACGGCGGCCGGGCGCGGTTTGCCGCACTCGGCGCAGAATTTGCCCTTGTTCACCGCGCCGCACGTGCACGTCCAGCTCTCGTCCGCGGGCTTGGGCTGGCCGCAGTTGCCGCAGAACTTGCCGGTGTTGCCGGTCTGACCGCAGGCGCACGTCCAGCCATCGGCCGCCGGCGCTGCCGCCGGGGCGGCGGGCTGCGGCGCGGGCTGCGGCGGGGCAACGGGCTGCTGCGCCGCCTGCTGGGCCGCCTGCTGCTGACCCATGGCGTAGAGATTCTGGGCGTTGATGCCGCCCATCTGACCGGCCATGCCCATGCCCATGAACGCCATGGCCGGGCCGGTGGCCGTGTTGGACGCGGCCGCCTTCATCGCATCGCCCTGCGAGCGCGAGAGCATCGCCGCCGCGCGCGTCGGGTCCATGTAGGCCGCGTCGCGCTGCATGTCCTTAATCATCTGCTCGTCGGCCTCGTCGGCCTTCACGGACGAGACGCCGAAGGCCACGATCTCCAGACCGCGGCGGTCGCGCCACTGCGCCGAGAGCTCCTCGTTGAGCGCCTCGGCGATCTCGCGCGTGTGGCCGGGCAGCGACGAGTAGCGGATGCCCATGTCGCTGATGCGCGCGAACGCCGGCTGCAGCGCCGTGAGCAGCTCGCTCTTGAGCTGGCCGTCGAGCGTGTCGCGCGTGTAGTCCTCGGTCACGTTGCCGCAGACGTTGGTGTAAAACAGCAGCGGGTTTGCGATGTGGTAGCTGTACTCGCCGAAGCAGCGGATGCCGATGTCGATGTCGATGCCGGCGCGCTGGTCCACCACGCGAAACGGCACGGGGCTCGGCGTGCCGTACTTGTTGCCGGTCAGCTCCTTGGTGTTGAAATAGTAGATGCGCTGGTCCTTCGGGGCTTCGCCGCCGAAGGTGAAGCGCTTGCCGATGTTGCGGAACACCTCACCGATGCTCTCACCGAGGTTCCCGGCGAAGATCGACGGCTCGGTCGATGCGTCATACGTGTACTCGCCCGGCTCGGCGCAGACCTCCACGACCTTGCCCTGCTCGACGATGAGCATGCACTGCCCGTCGGCGACGGCGATGCGCGAGCCGGTGGTGATGATGTTCTCGTCGCCGTGCGTGTTGCTCGAGCGGCGGGTGGTTTTTTTCTGTCCTTTCACGGCCAGCACATTGGCCGGCAGGGCCTCGCAGAGGAAAAATTCCTTCCACTGGTCGGCCAGAACGCCGCCGGCAGCGCCCGCGGCAGCTTTGATCAGTCCCATATACAAACTCCTTTTTGGTGATGGTTTTTCGTCGGATGCGGATGGTTGTGACGGTTTTTCGTCCGCGCTTACATTATAAGGGCGCGCGCGCGCAAAAGCTACAGCGAAAGCAAAAATTCAGGCAAAATTCAGAATTTTTTCCCGCCCCGGCGCGATTTTTCGCCGCCCGCTTGACAGCGCCCGCGCGCGGGGGCGATCCTGTCGGCGGAGCTGAGCGACGGCGAGTGGTATCTCACGTCCGACCACCCCATGCGCCGGGAGCACTATCTGTCGTTCGCGGTGCTGGTCAATGAGGACACGGTCGTGCTGCGGCGGCTCTACCCCGAGTGGGGCGCGCAGACGCGCCTGCCGTACTTCGCGCACGGCACACTGGTGTGGTACTGCACGCAGCATGGGCTGTTCGCGCAGCCGATTGACGCGCACAAAAAGTGAGCAGAAAACAGCCGGGGCGTCCCTTCTGGGATGCCCCGGCTGCTGCTTTGTGTGCTCACGCGATGCCGGTGACCTTATAGTCCTTGGCCTCGACCGTGCTCTTGAGCACGGCGTCGTCCACCGGGGCGCTGAGCGTCACGACGGCGGTGCCCGCCGTGTGGCTGACCTCGGCCTCGGTGACTTCCGGCAGCGCCTCGAGCGCCTTTTTCACAGTCGCCTCGCAGTGAGCGCACATCATGCCTTCGATTTGAATGGTCTTTTTCATTGCAGTTTCCTCCTTGATTTCGGGTACTTCTTTGAGATGGTTTGCACGTTTATGATCGTGGCGCGTATCGCGCAGCTTGAACAGATTCAGGCGCAGGGCGTTCGTGACCACGCAGAAGCTCGACAGGCTCATGGCCGCCGCGCCGATCATGGGGTTGAGCGTCAGGCCGAGCGGGACGAACACGCCCGCCGCGATGGGGATGCCGATGGTGTTGTAGAAAAACGCCCAGAACAGGTTCTCGTGGATGTTGCGCAGCGTCGCGCGGCTGAGCCGGATGGCCGCCGGGACGTCGCTCAGGCGGCTGTTGACGAGCACGACGTCGGCCGCGTCGATGGCCACGTCCGTGCCCGCGCCGATGGCGATGCCGATGTCCGCGCGCGTGAGCGCCGGCGCGTCGTTGATGCCGTCGCCGACCATGGCGACCTTGCCGCGCGCGCTCAGGCGGCGGATCTCGCGCTCCTTGCCGTCGGGCAGCACGCCCGCGATCACCTCGTCCACACCGGCCTGCGCGCCGATGGCCTTGGCCGTGCGCGCGTTGTCGCCCGTGATCATGACGACGCGGATGCCCATATTCTGCAGCTCACGGATGGCCTGCGGGCTGTCGGGCTTGAGCACGTCCGCCACGGCGACGATGCCGAGCAGCTTTTCGCCGCGGGCGAAAAACAGCGGCGTCTTGCCGGCCTCGGCCAGCGCCAGCGCCTGCGCCTGCATGGGCGCGGGAATGTCGGCCGCCGTGCGGATGAAGTCCGCGTTGCCGCCGCAGAGCGGCTGCCCGTCGAGCGTGGCCCTGAGTCCGTTGCCCGGCAGGACCTGAAAGTCTGCGACCTCGGCGGCGGTCAGCCCGTCCGCCTCCGCGCGGCGCAGCACCGCCTTGGCCAGCGGGTGCTCGCTCCGGCGCTCGAGCGCATAGGCCAGGCGCAGCAGCTCCGTCTCCGTCACGCCCGGGGCGGGGCAGAGGTCCGTCACGGTCGGGTCGCCGGAGGTGATGGTGCCGGTCTTGTCGAGCGCGACGATCTGGATGCGGCCGGTCTCCTCAAGGGAGGCCGCCGTCTTGAAGAGGATGCCGTTTTTCGCGCCCATGCCGCTGCCGACCATGATCGCCACCGGCGTGGCGAGGCCGAGCGCGCACGGGCAGCTGATGACCAGCACCGAGATGCCGCGCGCGAGCGCGTAGCCCACGGTGCGGCCGAGCAGCAGCCAGACGACGAACGTCACGAGCGCGATGCCCATGACCGCCGGTACGAACACGCCGGACACCTTGTCGGCAATCTTGGCGATCGGCGCTTTCGTGGCCGCCGCGTCGCTGACCATCTGGATGATCTGCGAGAGCGTCGTGTCCTCGCCGACGCGCGTGGCGCGGCACTTGAGAAAGCCCGACTGGTTCACCGTCGCGGCCGAGACGGCCGCGCCCGGCGCTTTGTCGGCCGGGATGCTCTCGCCCGTGAGCGCCGCCTCATTGACTGCGCTCGTGCCGGCGAGCACGACCCCGTCGACCGGGATGCGCTCGCCCGGGCGGACGACGAACACGTCGCCGGTTTGCACCTGCTCGATCGGGACGGTCACCTCCGCGCCGTCGCGCTCGACGGTGGCGGTCTTCGGCGCGAGCTCCATGAGGCTGCGCAGCGCGTCGGTCGTCTTGCCCTTCGAGCGGGCCTCGAGCGTCTTGCCCACCGTGATGAGCGTGAGGATCATGGCGGCGGACTCAAAGTAAAAATCATGCATATAGCCCATGACGGCCTGCGCATCGCCGCGCACCTGCGCGCCCGTCATGGCAAAGAGCGCATACGTGCTGTAGACAAACGCCGCCGTCGCGCCGAGCGCCACGAGCGTGTCCATGTTCGGCGCGCGGTGCCAGAGCGCCTTGTAGCCGCTGATGAAAAACTTCTGGTTGATGACCATGATAATCACCGTCAGCAGCAGCTGCGTCAGGCCCATGGCGACATGGTTGCCGTCATAAAAGCCCGGCAGCGGCCAGCCCCACATCATGTGCCCCATGGAAAAATACATCAGGATGAGCAGAAAGCCCAGCGACCAGCAGAGCCTGCGCCGCAGCTTCGGCGTCTCGTGGTCGGCGAGCGCGTCGCCGTCGGGCGCGGAGGGCGTCTGCCCGCCCTGAACGGACGCGCCGTAGCCCGCAGCCTGCACCGCGTCGATGATCGCCTGATCCGGCGCCGTGCCCTCCACGCCCATGGAATTTGTCAGCAGGCTGACCGCGCACGCCGTCACGCCCGGCACGTGCGACACCGCCTTCTCCACGCGCGCCGAGCAGGCGGCACAGCTCATACCGGTGACATCAAATTGCTTCAAGATCGTCCCTCCTTCGGGAATGCTCATTTCATGAGCTTTTGCAGCGTCGCCACCAGCTCGTCGATCACCTCATCCTTGCCGTCGCGGATGTCCTCGACGACGCAGGTGCGGATGTGACTGGCCAGCAGCTCCTTATTGAATGCGTTGAGCGCCGCGCCCGCCGCCGCCGACTGCACGAGAATGTCCGGGCAGTAGGCGTCGTTTTCGACCATGCCGCGGATGCCGCGGATCTGGCCCTCGATGCGGTTGAGCCGGTGGATGAGCCGCTTGTATTCCTCCGGCGAGCGCTCCTTTTTGCGCTGCGAACAGCCGCAGCAGCACGTTTTTTTCTCATCGTCCATGTATTCGTACCTCATTGTTTCCCGTATACCCCTTGGGGGTATTTTTGAATATATACCCCCTGAGGGTATTTGTCAAGAGGGAAGGTGCATGTTCTTGACAGCGGGCGCGCGCGATCTGCTCGATTCCGCCGGCTGCCAGAACGTCAAGGGCGGCTGGCCGGTGCAGGCGTCCGACCGCATCGAGGCCGTCGGCCTGCGCGGGTAATTTGCAGGCAGAAAACCGCCACGCCCCTGCGCGCCGGAATGGCGCGCAGGGGCGTGGTTTTTATTTTGCTGCCGGTGCTCAGCCGTGGTAGTCGCCGGTCGCGGAATCGACCGTGACGTAGGGCACGACTTTGCCGTCGATCTTCACATAGACCTGATAGATGCCGTTTCCGAGATCCTCGTAGTGGTCGGGCGTGACGCCGTAGTCTTCGAGCAGGCTCCGTTCAAACTCGGCCTTCCAGCCGTCGCTGCCGGCGTTTTTTCCGGCGGCGGGCGTCGGTGTCGCGGCCGGGGCGGCGATGACGGGCGTCTCAACGACCGGGGCCGCAGGCGTCTGTGCGGGATCGGATGCGGCGGCGGTCTGCCTGCCGCAGGCAGTCAGCGCCAGCAGGAGCACGGCGGTCAGCAGCGCGGCCGCGTGTTTGCGGTGGGTCATGGGCAGTGCCTCCTTGGTGATGGTGTTTTCGGTGTTTTCGCAGGCATTTTACATCAAAATTCGCAAACTTACATTTCAGACGTAAACTGCACATAAGATTTTTTCCGTCTGCGGCGCACTCCTGCTGCTCCGGCGGTGAAGAATCCAATCTCATACAGAAAGAAGGCTTATCATGAAGAGGAGAATCTTGACTCTGCTGCTGACGCTGGTCATGGTGCTGTCGCTTCTGCCCGGCACGGCGCTCGCCGTGAACGACAGCAGCGCACCCGCCGTGACGTATGCCGATCTGGCAGACATCAACGGTACTGCGCTCGTCCCTGACGGCGCAGGCGAAAACACGGAACTGACCGTAGCGGACGCAGTGCGTGCACTGCTGCTGTGGACGGGCATGACCGAGCAGCAGCTCGGCTCGTTCCCGGATGACTATCTGGCTCAGGCCCGCAGCATGGGCATGATCGACACGGACACCGACGCCGACGCGCCCTGCACGCTCGCAGCTTACCGCCAGATGAAGGCGGTCGCCGACCAGATGTATGACGCGCTGCACGCCGACAAGCTGCAGCCGCTGTACATGAACGGTATGGCGCAGCCCATCTTCCCCTACACGACCGGCGAGGTCACGGAGGGCTACAGCAACGACGAGAGCGACATCATCCGCTACTGCGTCTATGTCGAGACCAACTACGACACCGACGACGACGGCAAGCTCGACCTCGTCAAGGCGCTCGTGCAGATCCCGCGCGCAGCGATGGAGGGCAACTACAAGGCGGCCACCATCTACGAGGCGCGCCCGTACATCACCGGCTGCAACGAGAGCATGAACCCCGGCAAGAACCTCGGCAGCGAGAGCTATGACATCTCCAAGCTCTACAGCCAGCCGGACAAGCGCGTGCCCGCCGGCACCGCCACGACCGCTGAGGCTGCCGCCAACGCCAACAGCGCCGACTGGTACTACTGGAACCCGTATGAGCAGATGTACGACTACGAGGACCTCAACTGGTATGACTACTATCTTGTGCGCGGCTTTGCCGTGGTCGAGTGCGGCGGTCTGGGCACGAAGGGCTCCGACGGCTTTGAGACCTGCGGCACCGATCTGGAGATCGATGCGTTCAAGTGCGTGATCGAATGGCTGCACGGCGACCGCGTGGCCTACACCGACAAGACCAGCAACGTCGCCATCTCGGCCGACTGGTCGAGCGGCAAGATCGGCATGACCGGCCGCTCCTACGCCGGCACGACGCAGTTCGGTCTGGCGACGACCGGCGTCGCCGGCCTTGAGACCATCGTCCCCGTCGCCGGCATCGCGAGCTGGTATGAGTACACCAACTCTCAGGGCATCTCCACCAACAGCCTCGTCAACTACTCCGAGCGGCTCGGCTGGTACTGCAACGGCCGCTACCTCGATCCGGACGACTACGCCACCATCGCCGAAAAGTACGGCAACTACATGTACCAGATCCAGCAGGATCAGCTCAAGAGCAACGGCGACTACTCCGAGCACTGGGCGACCCGCGACTACACGCTTGACGCGGAAAACATCAAGTGCCCGGCGCTGATCGTGCACGGCCTCAACGACGACAACGTGCGCACGAAGGAATTTGACCTCATGTATCAGGCCTATCAGAAGGCCGGCGTGAACGTCAAGCTCCTGCTGCATCAGGATGCGCACCTGACCCCGAGCTACCCCGCCGGCAACCTCGAGTTCTACATTGACGGCGAGAGCTACAACAACGTCCTCAACCGCTGGTTCAGCCACTACCTGTGCGGCGTGGAAAACGGCGCCGAGAACATGGCCGCCGTCACCGCGCAGAGCAATGTCGACGCCTCCGTCTGGAACACCTATGACAGCTGGACGACCGACGAGAGCATTTCCCTCTCCAACGCCGATGACACCGGCACGACCACCATCAACAGCGACTACGCCACGCAGGGCATCAACCGCAGAAACTGGCGTGACGCGCTGACCGCCGGCTCCACCGACGTGAGCGCCATGTACACCATGGATGTCGACGCCGACACCGTCATCAAGGGCAGCGTGGCCGTGAGCTTCACCGCCAGCGCTGATAACTATGACGCGCCGGAGACGACCAGCCCGCGCGGCACCGTCGACCACGACAACTATGTCGGCGAAGAGACGAACGCCCTTGACCACGACAACTACGTTGGCGCGGCGAGCGCTGACGGCGCTGTGACCGTGTCCCTGCCGGACGGCGCCGATCTGATCGACCGCGACGCGCTCATGGTCAGCGCCATGCTCGTCGACATCGCGCCCGAGGGCACGACGTTCCCGGCCTACAACACGCAGGGCAGCTATGTGCCCAAGACCATCACCGCCGGCGGCGCGTGGATGGGCGGCGGCCTGAACAACTATGACTACGCCGAGCTCAACGCCACCGACGTCAGCTACAAGATCATTGCGCGCGGCTGGATGGACCTCTGCAACCCCGGCGCTGGCTATGACTCCGCCTCCGCCGGCACGAAGGTCGCCCTCAAGGTCGGCGAGAACCACGACTACACCATCTACCTGCAGCCGAACCTCTACACCGTCAAGGAAGGCCACAAGCTCGCACTCGTGATCTACACCTATGAGCCGGGCAAGGCCAACTACAGCCAGGACTACCAGATCACGCTCGAAAACGCTTCCGTCAGCGCGGAGATCCCCGTTGATAAGATCCCGGCCGTTCCGGCGCTTCCGTTCACGGACGTCCCCGCAGACACCGAGCTCTACGCCGCTGTGAAGTGGGCCTACTTCAGCGCCCCGCAGATCACGGTCGGCGTGACCGAGACCACCTTTGCCCCCGCCAGCGCCTGCACCCGTGCCGAGGTTGTCACCTTCCTGTACCGTCTGGCAGG
>OIDC01000819.1_pt1 | contig 13138 bp, 10 predicted proteins | sample 1581401 | NCBI WGS metagenome assembly OIDC01 (sample SAMEA3882518, study PRJEB24775) | human gut metagenome | biome: human-associated habitat; feature: intestine environment; material: feces | place: Netherlands | collected 2009/2010 | reverse complement strand
CTGCGACATTTCCGGGATCAGTTCCTCCACCACCACATACAGCATGGCTCCGGCAGCAAAGCTGAGCAGATAGGGCAAAGCAGGCACAACGATGCCTGCTGCCAGAATCGTCAGCACTGCCCCAATGGGCTCTACGATGCCAGATAGTACTCCGTCCCAGAACGCCCGGCGTTTTGGCATTCCTTCTGCCCGCAGGGGCATGGAGATGATGGCCCCCTCTGGGAAGTTCTGGATGGCGATCCCAAGGGAAAGTGCCAACGCTCCGGCTGCAGTGATCTGAGCAGTCCCGGCAAGATAGCCAGCATAGACCACCCCCACCGCCATGCCCTCCGGGATGTTGTGCAGCGTCACTGCCAGAACCATCATCGTGGTGCGTTGGAGTTGGCTTTTTGGCCCTTCGGCCTGCAAACTATTCTGGTGCAGATGCGGAATAAGATGATCCAGCAGCAGCAAAAACAGGATGCCCAGCCAGAAGCCCACCGCTGCAGGGAAAAACGCCAGCCTGCCCAGATCTGCAGCCTGCTCCATGGCCGGGATCAGCAGACTCCATACCGATGCCGCCACCATCACTCCGGCTGCAAAGCCGGTGAGGGCACGCTGGATGCCATCGCTCAAAGACTTTTTCAAAAAGAACACACAGCCCGCCCCAAGACTTGTGCCCAGAAAAGGAATCAAGATTCCCCAGAACGCATCTTGCATGATATAGTACCTCCCTGCGGTTAAGTATGACTAACCACATAAAAAGTATACTGCTCTCCGGCAAAAAGGTCAAGTGCTTTGCGGCATACGATTCAGCCAGTAGATGTTGATGCTGTTCACCAACAGCATATTGCCTTGCGGCCAATCATCGCCATCGAACGAGAACGGACGCTATACCGCGAAAGCCGTGTTGATGATACGGCAATCTCGCTTGCGGAAAAAATCGTAGATACAGAAATCGAGAATGTTTACAGCCCCCTAAACAGCAGAACATTTCCCAAAGCCATAACGAAAAATTCCGATAAAAGGCCAGCGGCGGCTTTCTTTGCGAAAGCCGCCGCTGTTGTCAGAATGAGTACTCTTAGGGCAACACCGCATAATTCTAAGTGCCGATACGGCGAGCGAGGTGCGGCAGCTGCTAAGCCAAAAGCGCAGATAATACTGGATGTCTTATCGAGCATTTTGGCAACGCAGATGCCGTGCCGCAGCCGCCGAAGCGGTGCTTAAGCCGCAAGGCGGGAATTGTGCGGTGTTGCCTTAGAATTTTCCGCCGGAACTGCCGCCGAAGCCGTCGCTGTCGGTACTCGAGCCGCTCGAGCTGCTCGAGCTGTCGTTCTTGACGGGGTCGTATTTTTCGGTCTCGGTGGTGTGGGTGTAGGTGTCCTCCACCACGGACAGCGCCAAGCCTTCGGCGGGCATGTAGGCGTTGGCATGGGTCTGCTCGTTGGCAGTTTTCATCTGCGCATAGAAGATGCCGCAGACAATACACGCTACAGCCAGCGGAATGACAAACACAAACACCCACTTGATCCAACCCTTGGCGGGGTCGTTGCCGCTGTCCAGCGGTGCACCCTTTTCGGCATAGAAATCAAGCGTGTCCGCGCACATTTCTATGTAGGTTTCGGAGGCCTTGTAATACGTTCCGTCCGAGAGCATCGGCACGATCTTATCTTCGATCTGCGCGATGCGGTAGTCGGTAAAGGCCGTGACACCGCCGCCGTAGGTGATGGTAACATAATCGCGGGAATCCAGCGCAATCAGGAACAGGATACCGCTTTTGCCCTCGCCGTAGCCAAGGTCATAGTCGCGGTACCAATCCTTGGCAAACTCGCGCACGTTCTGCCCGCCGATGTCAGACACCGTCAGCAGGTAGACGTTGACACCGTGTCCGGCACTGGCGTCCTGCGCCTTTTGTTCCAATTCAGCGGTCGCTTCGGGTTTGAACAGCTCGTAGGTGTCCATCACCAACGGCATTTCGGCAAACGCCGGTACGGCGCAGAGCAAGCACAGCACCAGTGCCGTAAGCAGAGAAAACAGTTTCTTTTTCATACTCTGTTTCCCCCTTTCAAAGCAGGATGGCAAGCAGGATCATCAGCGGAACACTGATGCCTGCAAACCAGGCGGCCACCTTTCGATTATCAACCGGCAGATCGCCCACCAGCTTGCCGGTCTGCCCGTTCATGGCGAACAGATAATCCTTGCCCTGCCATTTGGTGTGCAGCATCCACACCGGCAGCAGCGCGTAGTGCTTGGCGGTGTAATCAATATGGATGTTCTCGCTCAGGGTGCTTACGCTGTTGTAGCCGGTAATGCTGGCCGAAAGCTCGCTGCTGACCGAATTCTGCATCCGGCTGTGGGCGCGGGCCTGGCAGGTGTCGGCGTCCTCGTCGTATTTGTCTGCCATATAGCCCGGCAGGTACGCGGTCGAGAAGGGCTGGAAGGCGCGGTAGTCATAAGGCTCAATGGCATCCATATGCCCGTTGGGCATCTTGGTCGAGCCGTCCACCGGCACGCCCATGAACTGCGTGGTACCGGCGCGGCGGACATCGTAGTGGCGGGTCGTGGTGATGACATAATCGCCGTTGCGGTGGCTGGAGCTGGTCGTGGCTTCATATTGGCCCGAACCGGAGGCGTTGGCATCGAACAGCCAGAATGGGACATACACGCCCTTGATCTCCTCGATATGATTCTGCGAAGAGAAGGCATTGGGCAGGAATCTCTTCCCGCGATAGTATTTTTTCAGTGCGGCCTTGGCGGCGTTCTTATCCAGCACAAACGGCAGGACAAGCTCAGGCCGCTGCATGCCGCTGAACTGCCCCGCGATGACCGTTGGATTGCCGCAGTATGGGCAGCTTGTCGCGGCGGTCGTCTCGTCACAGATCAGCTCTGCGCCGCAGGACGGGCAGGAATAGCTGCGCAGTCCGGCGGCCTCGTTTTCGCTCCAGACGGAGTCTGGCGGCGGTGCTTGTTTATTCTGTGCCGCGGTTTCGGCAGCGGCTTCTTTTTCAGCATAGAGCGCTTCGATCTCAGCAGTATCGTAGCTGCTGCCGCAGAAGTCACACACCAGCTTTCCGCTGGCACCATCAAAGTGAAGCGGACCGGTACAGGCAGGGCATTGGTAGTTGGTAAGCTGCGTTGCCATTATGCGTCACCTCTCTTTCCTTCGGTTTGCAGCTGCCCTGCCAGATCTTCAAAAAAATCACGCAGGGTGCTGCGCGTATTGCCATCGGCATCCAGATAACGGTAGATGATCTCGTCATCCGGGGCCTTGTAAATCAGGCAAACGCTATCTAACGTTTCATCGGTGATGAATAAGCCGGGAGAATTTTTCTTTTCGTCTGGCAGGCTTTCCAGCCCCAGCTTTTCTGCCAGAGCCAGGGCTTCTTGCCAATGGGTGTCCTCAACAGGGATGCTTTCCAGCTCCACCCATTCATCATCCTTGTAATTGCAGCTGAAAAGGCAGCCGTCAACTGGGTCATTTCTTATGCTGAACCCATAGGTGTCGTCATAGCACATACCGGAATAACTGATGCTGATACCGGTCAGTGTGCCGAGCGGCGCTTTTTTACAGCCGGACATTGTCAGAAAAGCGGCTGCGGCGCAAAGCACCGCAGCGATTTTTTTGTGCATCACTGGCCAAACGGCTTACCACACTCCGGGCAGAACTTGGGCGGATGGGCCGGGTCATCCGGGGTCCAGCCGCACTGGCTGCACTTGGCGGGAGCCGGGGCGGGCTTGGGGCTGCCGCAGTTGCAGCAGAACTTACCGGTGTTGGAAGTGCCGCAGCTGCATACCCAGCTGGCGGCTGCGGGTGCCGGGGCAGGCTTGGGGCTGCCGCAGTTTGCGCAGAATTTGCCGGTGTTGCCGGTCTGGCCGCAGCTGCAGGTCCAGCCTGCGGGGGCAGAGGCCGGGGCCGGGGCGGGCTGTGCGGCGGCCTGCTGCTGGGCACCCATCTGGTACAGGTTCTGGGCGTTCATACCGCCCGCCGCACCGGCCATATTCATGCCCATAAAGGCCATGGCGGGGCCTGCGCCCTGATTACCGGCCGCGGTCTGCATGGCACTGGCCTGTGCGCCGACAAGATGCGCAGCGGCGCGGGTCGGGTCCATAAAGGCTGCGTTGCGCTGCATTTCCTTGAGCATCTGCTCGTCTTCCTCGCTGGCCTTCACGCTGGAAACGCCGAAGGATACGATCTCGATGCCGCGCAGCTTGCCCCACTTGGCGCTCAGCACATCGTTGAGGGCCTCGGCAAGCTCCATCGTGTGGCCAGGCAGTGCGGAATAGCGGATGCCCATATCGCTGATCTTGGCAAAGGCGGGCTGCAGGGCGGTCATCAGCTCGGATTTCAGCTGCCCGTCGATCTCATCGCGGGTGTAGCCTTCCTCCACATTGCCGCAGACATTGGTGTAGAACAAAATGGGGTTGGTGATGCGGTAGCTGTACTCGCCGAAGCAGCGGATGGCAATGTCGATGTCGATGCCGGCGCGCTGATCCACCACGCGGAAGGGCACCGGGCTGGGCGTGCCGTATTTGTTGCCCACCAGCTCCTTGGTGTTGAAGTAATAGATGCGCTGATCCATCGGGGCCTCGCCGCCGAAGGTAAAGCGCTTGCCGATGTTCTGGAACACTGCGCCGATGGACTCGGACAAATCGCCGCTGAACAGCGTCGGCGCGCTGCCGGTATCGTAGGTGTACTCACCCGGCTCGGCGCACATATCCACGACCTTGCCCTGCTCCACGATCATGGCACACTGGCCGTCGGCAACGGCCACGATGGAGCCGTTGGAGATAATGTTGTCATTGCCTTTGGTGTTGGCGCTGCGTCCGCTCTGGCGTTTCCAGCCGCGGGTAGCCAACAGGTCAGCTGGCATGGCTTCACAATAAAAGTATTCCTTCCACTGGTCGGCCATAACGCCGCCAGCAGCGCCCATTGCAGCTCTGATAAGTCCCATAATGATCCTCCTATATCAGGGGCGGGCAGGGCCCGCCCCATTTTGTACAGATAAATCAGTTCGTTATTTGTTGGCCAAGGCGGCCTTGTACTCCTCATAGCGGGGCGGCAGCTCTTCGAGCTCCTCGTTCCACTCGGTGCCGTCCAGCCTCATGTAGAAGCTGACCGCACAGGCCGTACCGTCGTCGCCCTCGTAGTCATACATGAACAGCGAGATGCTGTCGTTATACGGGTACAGGTTGAACTTATACGCATCGCTCTTGGTTATGTTCTGGTCAAGCACCCAGTCGTAGCCATCCAGGATAGGCTCGATATGGTCATCATAGACATTGACCCACATCGTGATGACCGGGTCATCGGGCATACCGTCACGGTAAACCTCAAAGTAGTGGCTGCCGTCATCGCTCTCACCGATGTAGCCCCAGCAATCGTAGGTGTCGGTGTCAAAGTAATCACGGTTCGGTACATTCTTGTAGTTTTCCATCCGGAACCAGCCATACCAGTTGGTGTTGCCCAAATCATCGTAGGTGTTGCCGTCGTCGTAGGTGTAGGGCGGGTCAGGCTCATCCGGGCCGTCGATCCAGCCGTCGCCGTCATATTCGTCCTCGCCGCCGTCCAGCAAAGTGGGGTCGATTTCAGGCTTGGTGTCGCTGCGCTTAAAGACCATGGTCATACCGTCAAACTCAATGGTCAGCAGGTCACCCTCGCGGGTGTAGGTCATGGCCGGGGTATCGGGGTCGGTCAGCGCGTAGAAGCTGCCGTCCTTCCATTGGAAGGTGACAAAATCCTCCATGTAGGTTTCGCCGGTGCCGTCCGCGCGCAGCTCAATGTAGAAGTCCTCCATATCGACGAGGGCAAGCTCCTCCTTGGAGAGGGTGTACTCGCTGTCGGAGGCGGATTCCAGCACATAGATGCCCACATCGGTATCGCTGCCTGCGGTGGTGCCCTGGGTCATGCTGTCACCGTCCAGAGGCTGCTGCATGGTGCTGCCGGACTTGACGAAGTAGATCGTCACGCCCTGTCCCTGCACATCGTTCAGGGTCAGGATTTCGTCTTGCAGGGTGCCGGTGCAGCTCAGGCCGCCGCAATCCAGCTGGAAGACCCCGCCGTTCAGCGTCCACTTGCCGTAGGACTTGGTACCGTCCACCGTTACAACGCACTTGCCCTTATCATTCAGGTCCATCAGGAACCCGCTGCCGAAGGCATCCTCGACCTGCGTCACGGAGCCGCCGATCTCGGCGTAGGCTGCTTCCCAGGTGCCCTGATTCGGGTCACCGGCGTTCGGCTTGCCGGTGCGGATAGAGCCGCTAATCATTGTTACGATGATCATAAGCAGGAATATCACCGGGATGGCGATCAGGATCATCCGCTTGGGGGACATTGGTGCGCGGGGGCGCTTGGGCTTGCCGCCGGGGGCCACATTGCCGTAAGGGTTGCCGCCCGTGCCGCCGGGTGGCGGCGGCGTGACAGCATGGGGAGCATCCGGCGGTGTGGACGCAGGCGGGGGTGTTTTTCCGGCGTAAAGCGGTGCGCCTGCGCCGGTCTGCGGCGGTGTGCCGGGCGCATTGCCTGCGTAAGGATTCGCTGCGTTCGTCCGGGGCTGCGGGGCGGCAGGTGCGCTGCCTGCATAGGGATTGCCGCCGCTTGCCTGCGGCTGCGGGGGCGTCTGTACAGGCTGTGGGGGCGGCGGTGCAGCCTGGGTTGGCTGAACCGGGGGCTGGGGCACAGCTGCGGGCTGTGCGGCGGGCTGCGGTACGGATACTTTTGCTCCGCAATTTTCGCAGAATTTAGTACCGGGCTTTAACTCGGCACCACATTGCGTACATGTTGCCATAGTGTCTGCCTCCTTTTATAAAGTAATATTTTAGAACCTTGCTTATTCCTGTGTCATTTCAAACCATACAGATTCCTGCTGCGGCAGGTTCAGAAGGGATTCCCCGCCGATGCGCATTACATTGACGCCGCCGTAATCATAGGGCATCATAGCCAGCGTTTCGCACTGTGTACGCCCTGAATCCATACGGAACAGCGAAACGGAGCAGATCCAGCCTCGGTCATCCATACCAAGGTAGGAGATGCCGCTGTCCCATGTGGCCGGAACCATCTGGCCGTTGGCGTATTCGCCGGTATAGAAGTTCGGCTGATCCTCGCAGATTTCAAACCAGGTGCCGGTCTCCTCACTCACAAAGGAGCCTATCATGCTCGGAATGCTCAGTGGGGCGGTGTTCCAGACAGCCTCCATCAGGTTGAACTTTTCGTTATCGCGGGAAACGCCGTACACGGTCGCGTACTCGGCGCCGTACTCCGCATCGTAGGCCGTACCGGTCTCAAACCGGACAATTCCGTTGATGCCGAAGAGCGGACCGCCGTTGACCATGGTGCCGCACTGTGCGCCGCTGATGACATCAATGTATTCGACATTGCCGTTCTCGGTCAGAAGGAAAACATAAGGGGCGTAGTCCTGCCCGATGCTGGTCATCAGCATCTTTATATAGTCGCCGTAGCAGCCGCTGACCGCAAACTCGGTCTTGTCGCCCAACTCGTACCATTCCTTCATGGTCTGGTAGGTCACAGCGCCGTCAGGGGTAACATAGTCGGTCAGGGCGCGTACCGTCACCTCGCCTGCGGCAGTCACATCGCAGGTAAACCATTCATCCTGCCCGTGCAGGATCTGGCCGCTGGCCTGCCGTTTGTCGGGGTAAACATCTATGTCCGTCCACATCATGCCGGCCCCGGCAAGGGTGTACATCGGCACGGTGACGATAAGACCGCCTGTGTAGTAGGGGTAGACGGCAAAGTAGGTAAATACATCGCTCAGCCCGTTCAGGCTCTGTGCGCGCATCTTGCAAAGCTCGGATGCGTAGGTGGGGTCGCCGCCGTAGTAGGTATCGAAATGCTGGGCCACGGCGCGCTGCAGTGCTTTTAAGGTCAGGTCGTTGTCGGTGTAGCCAAGGTACTCGAGCATTTCGATGTTGGAAAGTTCCTTGCCGGTTTCAAAGTTGTAATGGTAGGCGCCCACATCGCGGTTGTACATTGTGTCAACGCTTGTGATCTGCAGGCTCAGCACCGGGCCGGTCCAGGTGCTTATCCAGATGATGTAGCTTGTGTCGATAAAATCATTGCGGGAGCGGGCGTCCTCGGCGCGCTCTACCAGATAGCCGAAGCGGTAGCCGATCATCTCGTTGATGTTCTTTGCGCCCTCGGTGTCATCATCGATCTGCGGGACCTCGTAAAAATAGGTGTCCTTGTTGCCGTTGGGGTCGGTGTAGCTGAATTCCACATCATACAGCGTAGAGATGCGGGAATCATCAAACCTGCGGGAGGGCTGCGGCTTTTGCGGGGTTTCCTCCGTAGCTTCAACATTTTCAGCGGAGGTCTCGCTCACAGCGCTTGCGGCCGGTTCGCTCGGCTCGGGCCGCTTGCTGTCCTGTGCGCAGCCTGCCGCCGACAGCAGCATCGCCGCCGCCAATAGTACGGCACAGCGTTTTTTCATGGTTGGTTCACCCGTCTTTCGGTTGAGAGTGCAGCAAGCTGCCTGTGTTTAGCCAAAGGTGATGCTGTTCAGCACGGTGTCGCCCTCGGTGCCGGGGTCAATGTCTACGCCGGAGATCTTGATGGCCAGCCAGCCACCGGTGGGCATCTCGCCGTAGTATTCCGTCCACAACATACCTACGTTTTTGTAGGTGCGTCCGGCCATCTCCACGCCGCCGATGGTGCGTGTGGCAAGCTCCTCCACGTTTTCAAAGCTGTCGTAATAGTAGTTGATCTTGTCCAGACCGCTTTTCAGCTCAAAGGTTATGCGCGGGTCGCCGGAGAAGATATGGCTGGGGTCATCGGTCGGGAACAGCTTGAGATCCCCGAAGCTGGTCGAGGCGGACTTGTACCAGCCCTGATCGGGGCAGGTCACGTTGAGCACCAGCGTATAGTCTGTACCGAATGCCTCCAGCGTCTGGGTGTTCAGGCCAGCGGCCGATGGATAATCGGGATTGTCCGCAGGAGCGGAAGCAGGGGCTGGCTCGGCGGTGGCTTCCGGCTCCGGCTCTGCAGCAGGCTCCGATGCAGGTTCGGATGCAGGCTCGGATGCCGCGTCGGTCTTGGGCTCTGCCGGGGTCTCCGTCTGGGGTTCAACAGCCGGTTCGGCGGCCTGCGCTTTCAGGTCGGATAAACCGGAATTGACCTCTTTGGTCACATCCCCCTTGGAGCAACCGGCCAAAGCCATAAGCATCATGGCTGCCAATACGGCAGCGAGCGTTCGTTGTACTTTTTTCATAGCTGTCCTCCTTTTGGTCATAAAGTGTCCATCATAGCGCTCAGATAGGCAGGCGAGACGGAAGCGTAGACGAAATCATCGACAATATGGTCCTTTTTTGCCAGGCACACGGCGGTGGCCAGCTCGGGATATTCGGCCTCATCCACAAGCAGTACCGTTTTGCAGTGCGGGCAGACATCCCGCAGGTCGTTTGCCAGCAGCAGTCTGTCCTGCAGGGTGCGCGGCGGATGCGGGCAGACCTCCAGCAGCAGGACATCCGCCCTGCAGGAACGGCATAGCTTTACAATATCCTTTGTCTTAGGACCAGCGTTTTGCACCTGGAAGTCCGGCCCGCCCTGTTTCAGTGCCATTGTCAATGCGCTCGTCATCACAGAGTATTGCGCGTCCAAAACGATCCTCCGCACGGCGTAGCCCTCCTTTCCTGCAAAGAATACGATTTGTCAATTTCATCATACAGGAATCGGACAATTTCTGCCCCCACCATTTGGATAGTTTTTTGGACTTTTTTCTGCTTTTTTCGGTACTATTGCAAAAAAGTGCAGATTGCGTCATAATGATACTGGAAAGAAACAGACGGATGATCTACCCTTTGGAAAGGACAGGCACTATGACAAAGGTACGGCTTGGCAACCTGTGTTTAGCCGCTGCGGTTGCAGGGGTGATTCTCTGCGCTGTCCTGATGCGGGCGTTTTATATGCCGTATTCCGGCTTTTTGCGCACGGTGCTGTATAATATTCTGATCTTTTCCTGGGCGGTATCGGTCTGGTGGCGTATCCTGCACGCACAGACCCGCCGCTGCCTGCTGGGTGCTGCCGCCCTGATGCTGTTCTGGCTGGATATCCGCCTGATCCGCTATGACTTTGCCCAGACGCCGGAGATGCTGCGGCGATTGTGGTATGCGTACTATATCCCGATGCTGCTGATCCCGACCCTTGCACTTTATACGCTTTTCTTTTTGGATCGGGGGCAGTCCGCCCCGCTGTACAAGTACCGGTACGTGATTTTTGTATTCCCTGTGGTACTGTTCAGCCTGGTGCTGACAAACGACTGTCATCAGCTTGTGTTTGCGTTCCCACCCGGGCAGGAGGTACTGGGCAGCCCCGATTACACCTATCGGTTCGTATATTACCTCTGTCTGCTGTGGATATTTTCCTGTGCCGTGTTCACGGTGGTGTACCTTGTACGGCGCTGCCGTATTCCGCATACAAAGCGCATCCTCTGGCTGCCGCTTGTGCCGATTTTTTTTGCCACCCTCTATGCTTTACTGTACAAGCATATTTTAAATGTGCCGTGGATGCATGCGATCGCCGGTGATATGACCGTGGTGCAATGCCTGACCTTTACAGCGTCCTTTGAGGCGTGCATCCGGTGCGGGCTTATCCAATCCAATATGGGGTATGCCACGCTGTTTGAGGTATCTATGGCCAAGGGTCTGATCACGGACCGGGCGTTTGTGCCTGTGCAATGCTCCATGCAGGCAGCGCCGCTCCATGAGGAGCAGCTGCGTCAGGCGCTCACCGGCAGTGTCCAGTTGGATGCAACGACCCAGCTTCACGGCCACCCAATCCGGAAAGGATATATTTTCTGGCAGGAGGACATCACCGAACTGGTGGCTCTGCTGGAGGAGCTGCGTCTCACGCAGGAGGAATTGCATGACATCGGGGACATCATACAGGCGGAAACAGCCCAGAAGGCACAATGGCTGAAGCTGAGCGAGCAGAACCGGCTGTATGACAAGATCGAGACCGTCACAGCCCGTCAGCTGGCACGGATACAGGAATATCTGATCGCGCTCAAGGCCACGGACGATGTCGATACTGCCCGGCGGCTGCTGAAGCACATCGTCATTTTGGGAACCTATATCAAGCGGCGCAGCAACCTTGTTTTTGTCTGCGACAAGGCGGAGGACATCGACACCACGGAGCTGCGGCTGAGCCTGTTTGAATCGGCCGAGAGCCTGCGCCTGAGTGATATACGCTGCGCCGTACAGATTGCCGACACAGCAAAGATTTCCCCTGCATCCGCCGTGGCAATCTATGACGCCTTTGAAGCCATCATAGAAGCGACCCTGCCGGGATTGCAGGAGATCCTTTTCTGCGCCGAGCATACGGCGCAGGGCTGGGGGCTGCGCTGCAGCGTTCAATGCACCGACGCGCCCGCTGCGCTGCCCGGCCTGCCGCAGATGCAGCTTGAACGGGATGATGACGGGCTTTTGTATTTCACGATGTTCCCGGCAGAAGGAGGCGGCCTATGATTCCCCGAATCTCCCGCAACGCCGTCAAGGAAGGCTTTGACACGCTGCCGGCGGCCATCTGCTACTTTGACCGCAATGGTCTGCTGCGTCTGATCAATCACAGGATGCAGGAAACCGCCGCAGTCCTCTGTGGCCGGGATCTGCAGACCCTTACGGATCTGGAGCAGGCGCTGCGCAGTCCCGGCGGCGGTGTGCGGCTACGCGATGAGGCCGCCCGCATCTACGAATTCCCGGACGGAACGGTATATCATTTCACGGTGCGCCCTGTTCAGGACAAATACGGTATACCGTACACCGAGGTGATGGCCACCGATGTCACCCAGCTGGCTACATTGCATGCTGCACTGCAGCAGGAAAACGAGCGCCTTGCCGATGCGAACCGCCGCGCAAAGCGCTTATATGACAATATGCCCGACATTGTGCGGGAGGAAGAAATCCTGAAAATGAAGATGCGGGTGCATGACGACATCGGCCATACCCTGCTTGCCGCACGGCGCGCACTACGGCATGAGCATGACCTCGCCCGGCTCAGGAGTGAAGCTGCGAAGTGGGAAAGCTCCATCTCCCTGCTATGCCGCGCCCGGCAGGAGAATGCTGCAGAGGACCCGCTGAGCTATATGCAAAGGCGGGCGGCTGTTCTGGGTGCAGCCGTACAGCTGCGCGGTGCGTACCCTGCGGCACGCGCCACCCGCGAGCTCTACGCACTGATCCTGCGGGAGTGTACCTCCAACGGTGTGCGGCATGCGGGCGCCACGGAATTGTACGCCGATTCCGAGCATCGGCCACAGGCATGGCACCTTTGCATCACGAACAACGGCGCACCGCCCAGGGCGGAGATAAAGGAAGGCGGCGGGCTTTCCTCGCTCCGCCGCCGTATTGAAAAAGCAGGGGGTACAGTAACCGTACATTCCCTGCCTGTATTTGTTCTGGAAGTCACCCTGCCCGATAAGGAGAGCACTTATGATACGCGTTATGATCGTTGAGGACCAAAAGCTGGTACGGAGCCTGCTTGAAAGCTATATTCAGAACGAGGACGGGTATCAGCTTGCTGTGTCTATCCCCAGTGCTGCAGAGGCTCCCATCCTGTGCGATACCGAGGACATCGACCTTGTGCTGATGGATGTGCAGACAGAACACCGCGAAAACGGCCTGGCCGCCGCAAAAAAGATACGAGAAACGCACCCGGAAATCAAGATTGTGGTGGCGACCTCGCTTATTGACACACAGGTCTTGGCACGCGCAAAAGCCGTGGGCGCGGACAGCCTGTGGTATAAGGACGGCGATGAAGGGACCCTGATGCAGGTCGTGCGCCGCACGATGGCGGGGGAGCATATCTTCCCCGATGCACCGCCCAGCGTGGAGATCGGCACTGCCATGAGCGCCGAGTTCACCAAAGGAGAGATGAAGGTCCTGCGCTGTCTTGTGCGCGGGCTGTCCTATAACGAGATTGCAAAAGAACTCGGCATCGAGCCATCCACCGTGAAGTACCACGTCATCAATATGCTGCAAAAGACGAACCTGGAGAATAAACTCCAGCTTGCCATCGCCGCCACCGAAGCCAAATTGGTGGTGGAGTTGGCAGAGGAGTAATTTGTAGTATATAAGGCAACACCGCACAATTCCCGCCTAGCGGCTTAAGCACCGCTCCGGCGGCTGCGGCACGGCATCTGCGTTGCCAAAATGC
>OIDC01000814.1_pt1 | contig 13195 bp, 10 predicted proteins | sample 1581401 | NCBI WGS metagenome assembly OIDC01 (sample SAMEA3882518, study PRJEB24775) | human gut metagenome | biome: human-associated habitat; feature: intestine environment; material: feces | place: Netherlands | collected 2009/2010 | reverse complement strand
ATATGTATCATCAAGCTCGATGTGATAGGCACCAAAGGTGCTGCTTCCGACTGTAACGTTTGTGTCTGCGACAACAGCCACGGAGCTCTCAGCCGTTGAACCGACCACGCGGAAAATGCGTCCGGCCTCTTCATCATAATATCCGAAGGCAAAGCCGGAGCCCGTCTTGATCTGCAGATGTACAGCATCGAGTGCCGTCGAACCGAATGCCAGTCCGGCGCGGATAAGGCCATTCGGAATGTTCGGCTGCACGTCGTCATATTCCGTGCCGCCGAGCATCTGTGTGCCGTTCGCCGTGGCCGCATAGACGCCGCGCTCCGGCAGCTTTGCCGCGTCTCCGGACGCACCGACGGCATACGCGTCCGCCATCGTCAGCGTGCTGCTGCCGTCATTGACGTAATACGTCTGCGCACCGAACACCGGCGTGCAGGGCGCCGCAGCCAGCAGAGCAGCGGCAAGCAATGCCGTTACTGCCTTTTTGAAACTCGATTTCATAGCGCACCTCGCTGTTTTGTGAGAGTGGTCATACGCAAAATACGACACTTTATTATAATAACTTTTCGCGCATTATGCAAGTGCTTTTCGATGGCAAAACGCCCTCTGGAAATCCCGGAGGGCGTTTGAAGCGTACATCAAATATGCAGGAACACTTTTGCGATGGAAAAATAAATCAGCAGTGACACCGCGTCCGTAATCGTCGAAATGAGCGGGCTTGCCATGACAGCTGGGTCAACGCCGATCTTTTCGGCGATCATCGGCAGAAGGCTGCCGACTGCTTTGGCAAACATGACCACGAACACGATCGTGCAGCAGACCGTCGCCGCGACCGACATCGTAACAGCGGTGTTGCCAAGCAGAAGCCGGTCGACCAGCAGCATTTTCACGAAGTTTGCCGCTGCGAGTGAAACACCGCACAAAAACGCGACACGCAGTTCTTTCCAGATCACGCGCAGCGCGTCCGACGTCGACGTATCACCAAGCGACAGGCTGCGGATGATCGCCGTGGACGACTGGCTGCCGGAGTTGCCGCCCGTACCCATGAGCATAGGCATGAACGATGCGAGTGCGACCTGCGTCGCCAAAGCATCCTCAAAGTGCGTGACGATCATGCCGGTGAAGGTCGCCGAGAGCATGAGAAACATCAGCCACGGGATACGGTTTTTCCAGATATCCACGACGCTTGTGCGGGAGTACGGCTTATCGGACGGCGTGATACCGGCCATCTTTTCGATGTCTTCCGTAGCCTCCTGCTCCATGACGTCGATGATATCGTCGACCGTGACGATACCGACGAGACAGCCTTCCTTATCCACGACCGGGATCGCGATCAGGTCGTAGTTGGAGATCATCTCCGAGACCTCTTCCTGGTCGTCGGTCGTGGAGGCATAGATGACGTTCGTGTCCATAATGTCTTCCAGGATCACATCATCGTCCGACAGCAGCAGATCCTTGACGGTGACAACGCCTTCGAGCTTGCGCTTGGCGGACGTGACATAGCAGACGTAGATTGTCTCCTTATCCTCGCCGATCTTGCGGATGCGGGCAAACGCCTCGCGTACACTCATGTATTTTTTCAGATCCACAAACTCGGCCGTCATGATGCTGCCGGCAGAATTCTCGGGATATTTCAGGTACTGGTTGATGAGGTTGCGCGTGGCAGGCGTCGCCGTGCGCATGACACGCTTGACCACATTGGCCGGCAGCTCCTCCATCATGTCGACGGCGTCGTCAACATACAGCTCTTCGATGATGCCGGCAAGCTCCGTATCGGTGATGGAGTTAATGATCGTCTCCTGCTCCTCGACCTCGAGGTTGGCGAACACGGCCGCCGCGATCTCCTTGGACAGGATACGGAACACCATGGCCATCCGCTGCGGGTTATCCTCCCACAGCTCGCCGAGGAACTCGGAAATGTCAAACTCGTTCATCTCGCCGAGCTTTTGGCTCAGCGCCTTCATCCGGTGCTGATCGAGAAGTGCAAAGAGCTCGTCGTGCAGTGCCTCGTAATCTTCGTATTCCCGGTTCTGATCGTCCATCTCTCTGCCCCTCCTTTCCGTCCGGTCTCAAAGCATCAACCGTTCAGGTATTCTTTCTGGCTGCAGCTCAGGCTGTCAATGGAAACGCCCATAGCCTTGAGCTTGCGGCGCGCAATGTTGTCATCGATTTCCGCGGGGACCGACACGACGCCCGGTTTCAGCTGGCCACGCGTGCGCACCAGATACTCCGCGCTCATGGCCTGCACGGCAAAGCTCATGTCCATGATCTCCGCCGGGTGGCCGTCGCCGGCCGCCAGATTGACCAGCCGCCCCTGCGCAATGACATAGATCGTCTTGCCGTTCGGCAGACGGTAGGCATCAATATTGTGCCGCGCCTCATAGATTTCATCCACGCAGCGGTCGAGCGCCTCCATGTCGATCTCGACATTGAAGTGTCCGGCGTTGGAGACAATCGCGCCGTCCTTCATCCGCTCGCAGTGCTCGAGCGTAATGACGTCTTTGCAGCCCGTGACGGACACGAAAATGTCGCCGATGGCGGCGGCATCCATCATCGGCATGACCTCGTAGCCGTCCATAACGGCCTCGAGCGCCCGGATGGGGTCAACTTCTGTCACGATGACTTTCGCGCCGAGGCCCTTGGCGCGCAGGGCCACGCCCTTGCCGCACCAGCCATAGCCGCTCACGACGACGTACTTACCGGCCACGACGAGGTTCGTCGTGCGCATGATGCCGTCCCACACAGACTGACCCGTACCGTAGCGGTTATCGAACAGGTGCTTGCAGTCGGCGTCATTGACCATGATCATCGGGAAACGCAGCGTTCCGGCACGGTCCATGATCCGCAGGCGGTGGATGCCGGTCGTCGTCTCCTCACAGCCGCCGATGACCTGCGGGATAAGGTCCGTGAACTCCGTGTGCATCAGATGCACCAGATCGCCGCCGTCATCAATGATGATGTTCGGGCCGACGGAGAGCACGCTGCGCAGGTGCGCCTGGTATTCTTCGTCCGTGCAGCCGTAGACCGCGTGCACGTCCATGCCCTTCGCCGCCAGCGCTGCGGCAACGTCGTCCTGCGTAGACAGCGGGTTGGACCCGGTGACGTGCATCTCCGCTCCGCCCATCTCGAGCACGCGGCACAGGTAGGCCGTCTTGGCCTCCAGATGCACAGAGAGTGCGATCTTCAGTCCGGCAAACGGCTTTTCGCGCGCAAAATCGCTGCCGATATCGCGCAAAACAGGCATATGTGCTTCCACCCAGCGGATCTTCCGCTCTCCGGATTCCGCAAGGTTCAGATCTTTGATCGTGCTCATAGGGCAACCTCCCGCTAAAAATCGATTTAGGCGCTTTATTCTAACACTTTCGTCAAGCGTTGACAACCGGTTTTTCCGCAGAAAACGACCCGGAGGATGCATATCCCTCCGGGTCGCAGGAGATTCGTACCATCACCAGCCGCAGTACAGGCAGTATCCGATGGCCGCCGCCAGCGCAGCCGCAACGGAGCACAGACCGATCAGCAAGCCGGTGTAGGATCTTTGCTTTGGCCGCGGTGTGCGCACCGCCGGCACACTGCCGACAGCTTCACGCGCCTGCCGCACAATATCCGCCGCGGTGACACCGCTGCCGGCGGCATTGTCACGCACGATGTAGATGATCTGCTCGAACAGCTGACTGTCAGCGGCATCGACTACCACAACGCGGCGCGAAATACCGTGAGCAAACGCGGTCTCTCCTGCGTTTGCCGCCGCGGGAAGGGATTGCGATCGTACAGAATTGCGGGCAGACTTGTTTTTTCGTTTCATCAGCTGCGCACCTCCACCTTTACCGCCAGTGCGGTCATGTCATCTCCACGCCCGTATTCACGGATCGCAGCGCGCACGACGCTGCCCGCGAGCGTCTTCATGTCTCCATCCTCAAAATCATTCAGCAGCCGTCTCAGCCAGAGATCCTGCCCGTCGGACACGACGCCGTCACTTGCGATCACGGCGACGCTCCCCGGCTTGAGATGCATGTGCAACTCATCGGGGGCTTTCCCGCTCTCCTGCTCGAGGCCGGGAGCAAACGACGTGCAGCGCAGCTTTTTGAGCGCGCCGCCGGATTTCACATAGGTCGGTGCAGCGCCGTACTTATAAAAATCCGCCTCACCGGTGAAGAGATTCATGCACATGAGATCCACGGTGGCATAGCCCCAGTTCTCCCCGTCGCGCAGGAGCATGGCGGAGTTGAGCAGCTTCATCGCCAGCGCCGGGCTGACGCCGGAGCGCAAAAATTCCTCCAGCATGCCGACCGTGCTGATGCTGCCGTCGGCCGCCGTCTCGCCGCAGCCCATGCCGTCGGACAGAATCACGCACAGCTGCCCCGCGTCTGTCTTGAAATACGTGCCGCGGTCGCCGGAGACTGTCTCCCCCTTCTTGCGCATGGACGCAATGCCGACGGAGACGGCCAGCGGCTCTGCCTCGAGCAGGAGCAGGCTGTCGTCACGCGCGGAGTTTTCCGGCATGCACAGGCGCACGCCCAGCGTTGCCGAGAGCTTGTCCAGATAGTCCGGCAGCTCCAGCAGCGGGCGCAGATAGCGGCTGTCGATCGTCACGCGCAGGCGGCCCGTGCTCTCGCGGAACACAGCCGCGTCCGCTTCCACACCGATGGTGCGAAGCCAGCGGATCAGGCGCTGCTCCGCCAGCGGGTCAGCGCCGTAGCTGCTGTCGAGCTCACGGGAAACATTTGTGAGCACCTGCGCAAAGTCGGCATACTGCTCCCAGAGCACGGTGCGGTTTTCCTGCAGCGTTTCCTGCATCCGCTGCCGGTAGGCACGCAGGCGCAGCTCGCCGTTGACGACCTCGGTATACTCGTGCAGATGGACGCAGCGGTCACGAAAGTACGGCGGGAAATCCTCCGGCAGCAGCCGGCCGCGCGCCTGAATGCGGCGCGTGACATCGTTCATGATGTTGAGCGTATCAAGCGCCCGGCGCGTCCAGCACTCCTGCTGCAGCTTGCACCGGCAGCAGACGCGGTCGGCCGCACGGTCAAAGACTTTCGCCACATCGGCATCATTCTCTGCCGTACTTGCAGCCTGACACGCCGTGTCATGCAGCTGCTGATACGCATGCGCCACGCCGCCTACGCGCCCCGCGACATAGCGGCGCAGACCGGACTCCCCGCTCCCGCCGCGCAGCGGCTGCAAAAACGCGCCGACCGCTACCACGAACTTCTTCGGGATCACCAGATATGCGCCCATGGCAAGCGCCAGCTCCACGCCCGCGCCGATGCGCAGCTCCGGAAGCGGGATGCAAAACAGCGTCAGCAGGTACGCCGCCGCGAATATGAGCAGATAAAACCCACGCCGATGCTTGCAAAACTGCCCGGACAGCAGCCCGGCAGCGGCATAGACGACCGAGAACAGGACGCCCGCACCGGCGGCCACGTCCATGGCGATGCCGAGGATCAGCCCGGCCGATGCCCCACACAGCGCGCCGCCCGTCCCGCTGAGGATGAGCAGAATGAGCACCGAGAGCGCCCGGCCGACCGACAGCGTGTCGAACAGCAGCAGATTGTTCACGCCCATGAGCAGACACGCCAGCAGAAACACGGTCGAGACATTGCGGCAGATCTCCGCATTGACCGTGCGCGGCTCCTGCGCGCGCAGCAGATCGTCAAACCCATAGGCCGATGCGGCGCACAGCAGCAAAAACAGTACCATGCGGGACACCAGCAGCAGCGACAGGCCGCCCGTGAGCAGACACAGCACCAGCCGCGTCAGTATGTAAGCCGCCGCGGAGACAGCCGACGGATACCAGCGCGTCTGCACAAACGGATGACTGCGCAGAAAATATGCCGTCAGAAAAATCAGGCAGCAGCCGGCGGCGAGCTGCGTGCCGGTCGCAACGCCGAAGGCCGCAAAGTAGCCGAGCGCGCAGCCGGCAAGGCACAGCGCGCCGCCGGAGCCATACCCCATCGCCGCCAGGAACGCCAGACCGAACGGCGCCGGCGACCCGGCGATATGCGCCGTTGACAGGATCAGCCCGAGCGCAAAGCTGACGAGCATACCGACCCATTTGGCATTTTCACTTGCCGGCAGCAGCCCGATTGGGCTCGGCAAGGCGCCGGGTGCACGCACCGGCCGGTCGTGTCCCGCGATCTTGACATTCATAACGGTTCCTCCTGACGCAAAACAGTTTACATAAATTATAGATTTTCATTGTTATGAAAACTGTCATTCCACGCTGTCGCAGAAAATGTCTTTGCGCAGGAATCGTTTGCTTTTGGGCGCAAAAAAGCTGCCGGCCGCAAACCGACAGCTTTTGATGAAATTCCGTTTTAATCGCGTGGGCTCAGTCCTTATTGTCCGCCGGGTACAGGAGGTGCTCGCCGATGCGGAACACGTCGCCGGCGCCCACAGTCAGAATAATGTCGCCCGGGCGGGCAATGCGGCGCAGCTCGGCCTCGATCTCCGCAAACGTCGGGTAAAACTTCGCGCCCGGGATCTGCGCGGCCAGATCGGCAGAAGAAATGCCGATGGTGTTTTTCTCGCGCGCAGCATAGATCTCCGCCAGATAGACGATCGTCGGGCGGCGCAGCTGCTCCACAAAATCATTGAAGAGCTTTGCCGTGCGGCTGTAGGTGTGCGGCTGGAACACGACGATCGTGCGCTGATAGTCGAGCGTATCCACCGCGTCGAGCAGCGCGCGCAGCTCACTCGGGTGGTGCGCATAATCGTCATACAGATCCGCGCCCTGGAACTTGCCCTTATAATCAAACCGCCGGCCCGCGCCTTCAAAGCCGGCAAGACCGTACTTGACGGCATTGGGGCTGACGCCGAGCACAATGGCCGCAGCCGTGGCAGCGAGCGCGTTGCGCACATTGTGGATGCCGGGAACATGGAGCGTCACATGGGCAAACAGATTTCCCCGGTGATAAATATCAAACTCGGACGAAGAGCCGCGGTGCATGATGTTCTCCGCATACACGTCCGCCTTCGGGCTGAGACCGAAGGTGATGACCTTGCGCTCGATCCCGCGCAGCGCATCCATGGTGTTGACATCGTCACAGTTTGCGATCACGGTGCCGGTCTCGGCCGGAACGCGCTCGGCAAACTGGCGGAACGAGTGCTTGATGTCCTCGATGTCCTTGAAAAAGTCCAGATGATCCGCCTCGATGTTCAAAATCACGGCGATCGTCGGATTCAGCGAAAGGAACGAGTTATAGTACTCGCACGACTCCATGATGATCGTATTGCCCTTGCCGACACGGTGGCAGGCGTGCAGCAGCGGAAGCGTGCCGCCGATCATGACGGTCGGGTCTTTTTCCGCCGCCATCATGATGTGCGTGCACATGGACGTCGTCGTCGTCTTGCCGTGTGTGCCGGAAATACACAGCGCATTCGGGTAGCCGCGCATGAGCGCGCCCCATGCCTGCGTCCGCTCAAAGACCGGGATGCCGCGGCGGTGCGCCTCGTGCACCTCCGGATTGTCGTCATGAACGGCGGCCGTGCGGATCACGAACTCGATATCATCCGTAACGTTGGCGGCGCTGTGGCCGATGTGGATCGGAATGCCGCGCTCGCGCAGCGTGAGCGTATTGTCGCTCTCGCTCATGTCCGAGCCGCGGATGTCCAGCCCCGCATCATGCAGCACCTCTGCCAGCGGCGACATGGACACGCCGCCGATACCGATCAGCAGCCCGGTTTTCCCGGGAACCAGATAATCCTGAAAATCCATTCAAAGCACCAAATTTCATTCAAAATATTGTAATGTCCGGCGCAGCGGGATCGCCCAACGCCGCGCGAACTGGTTACAGACAGGTTACAGTTGTTATTTTCATACCGGGGTATTATAATACGTTTGACGCTACATTACAATATATTTTTTGCCGAACCGGCCGCAAAAAGCCGGTTCATCCAAGGGAAAAGGAGCCAGAGCGCATGAACGAAGCCTGGAAAGAACTCAAGCAGGAGTGCGCGCAGTGCCGGCGCTGCGGTCTCGGTGAGACGCGGCATCACCTCGTATTCGGTGACGGCGCCGAGGATGCGCGCATCATGCTCATCGGCGAAGGCCCCGGCGAACAGGAAGACCTGCAGGGGCTGCCGTTTGTCGGGCCGGCCGGCAAGCTGCTCGATGATATGCTCGAAATGATCTATCTCGACCGGACGAAGGTCTACATCGCCAACATCGTCAAGTGCCGCCCGCCGCACAACCGTGACCCGCAGTTCGTGGAGCAGAAATGCTGCGGCGAATGGCTGCAGCGGCAGATCGCGCTCGTCGACCCGGCGATCATCGTCTGCCTCGGCCGGATCGCTGCGACCGCACTCATCAAAGACCCGTTTCGCATCACGCGCGAGCATGGGCAGTGGTTTGATGTCAATGGCCGGCGCTGTATGGCGATCTATCACCCCTCCGCCCTGCTGCGCGACCCGAGCAAACGCCCGGAAACATTTGTCGATCTCAAGACCCTGCAGCGCGAGATCTATGCGCGCTGTCCGGAGGTGTATCCCGATGCCTGACATGCGGATCCGACGCGCAGCGCCGGCTGATCTTCCGGTACTGACCCGGCTCTGGCAGGCGGCATTTGGCGATCCGCCGGAGCTGATCGAGCGATTTTACCGCCGCTTCCCGCCGGCGAAGGCTGCATGGGTGGTCGAAGCCGGCGGCTGCGTCGTCACGGCGGCGCATCTTTTGGAGGGACGCTTGCACACGGCGGACGGCGGCGTCTTGCCCTGCGCCTACGTGTATGCGGTCTCGACCGACCCGGCGCATCAGGGAAACGGCTATGCCTCGGCGCTGATGCGCCGCTTTGCGATGGATGCAGACGCGAGCGGCTGTGTCCTCTACACGCTCCCAGCGGAGGCCTCCTTATACAAGTGGTATCAGGCAGTCATGGGCACAACGCAGACCGCCCGCGGCGAGCGGATACGCATTGCCCGGCAGCAAACAGCCGGCACTTTGCCGAGTGTTACCCGCATCAGCGCGCCGGAATACGCTGTACTTCGGGCGCAGCAGCTGCAGGGGCAAACCTACGCAGAGCCGTCAGCAGCGCTGCTGGATTTTCAAGCCGATCTGTGCGCCATGTGCGGCGGCGCTTTGGTGCACGTCGGCTGCGGATGCGCCGTCGTGGAACGAGATGGTGACACGCTGATCATCAAGGAACTGCTGGGTGCAGACACCGCATCTGCGGCGCAGGCGCTGCTCGCAGCCTTTGACGCGCAGGCGGCACAGGTGTGTCTGCAAAGGCAAGATGGCGCACAGCCGATGGCGGCGTATCGTCCGTTTTTCCGCGATACAGCGGATATATTCTGGGGGCTCTATCTGGACTGAGCAAAAACTTCATGGATCGGTAATCATTTTTCTCTTGTTTGCGTAATATTTTCCCGATATCCTTGAATTCAGAAGCAAGCAATCGATTTTCTTTTTTCCTCATCCACAGCAAAACAAAACAGAGCGAAGCGGCACAGAAGCAATTTCTGTGCCGCTTTGTCTTGCCGTTTTTTCTTTTTGGACATCAAGCCGAGGCGTGTCCTGTTACTGAACATTTTACACAAATACTGTGAAAATTCCATGCAAAAATAACGAAATTTAAACAAAAGAAATCCCCCTCGGGCGGATATTTTGTTTGACAATTAACAGCAAATCCGCTATACTCCAATTGTATGAATAGACAGCCGTATCGGCAAAGATGTCCGGTCTACGCGCATATGACCAAACATTTTTGTCGAGTGTTCTCATCACGATTCGTCGATTCATACAATGTCTGTTGTTGAATGCGAAAAAATTTAAGGGGGCTTGCACATGAGAGACTTGAAACACCTGATCGCATTTGAAGACCTGCTCCAGGAGGCCAACAACCAGTTGGTCCGGCAAGGAAAGGCAGACGGTAAGAAGGCATTTGGCTACACTTGCTACTTCATGCCGGAAGTCCTGCTCGACCTGCCCGGATGCTTTGCTGTCCGCCTGAGAGCGCCGAAATGCACTTCTCCGGACATTGCTACATACTATATGTCCAGCCGTACCTGCCATTACGGCCGCAGCCTCTTCGAGCGCGCACTCGAAGGCGGCTACAACTTCCTGGACGCTCAGTTCGGCACCGAGACCTGCACGGTCACCTGCCGTTTCCAGGAGCACCTCGGCTACATGGACGTCATCCAGAATCCGGACTTCTTCGTGACGTTCACCGACGTGCCGTTCAAGAGAAACCAGAACAGCATCGAGCATTATGAAGGCCAGCTGCAGGCCCACGTCCTCGATCCGCTGCACGAGAAATTCGGCATCGACATCTCCGACGAGGCCCTCATGAAGGCCATTGACCTGCACAACGAGATCAGCGCGGTCATCAACGAGATCGGCGATTACCGCAAGCTCGATAACCCGACCATCACCGGCTACGAGTTCCATGTGATCCAGCTCTGCTCTCAGGTCTGCCCGAAGGATCTGATCCTCCCCATGCTGAAGGAAACGGCTAAGGAGCTCAAGACCCGCAAGCCCGATAAGAAGAGCCCGTTCCGCTGCAAGGTCGTTCTGGCCGGCTCCGAGAATGATGATCCCGAGTTCACCAAGCTGATCGAAGGCTGCGGTGCCGAAGTCGTCTGCGACCGTTACTGCTATGGTGCTGTGGAGTCGCGTATGCCCATCGAGGTCAAGGACGGCGAGAAGCCGCTGACGGCGATTGCCCGCCACTACCTCGAGACCAGCAACTGCCCGCGCTTCATGCCGCAGGATATCATGCGCGAGCGCAAGCAGCGTCTGGCCGACCTCGCCAAGGAATACAAGGCTGACGGTATCATCGTTGCCTCCAACAAGTTCTGCGAATACTGGAGCTACGAGCGCACGATCGACACCATCGTCCTGCCGCGTGACTTCGGTTACCCGGTCTGCTCGATCGAGAAGGAGTACATCAACTCCGCCTCCGGCCAGCTGCGTACCCGCTTCCAGGCCTTCGTCGAGAGCATCGAAATCAAGAAGATTCAGGAGGGCAAATAATGAAATACGATATGAAAGCACTTGCCCATGATTTCTGGTACGGCAAGCCCCATCAGGAGCGCCGTCTGGGCGATCTCTACATTGACAAGACCGGTCTGTACAAGCACAGAGAGTGGCGTGGCTTCCCCGACACCATGTACTACTTCTATAACATCTGGCTGTACAACTACGCGCACATGGTCATGGACGTTGTCCGCTACGGCGGCCTCATCAACTTCGCCAAGGGCGTGTGGCGCTACCGCTGGGTCGGCCAGACCTACCTGCCGGTTCTCCACTGGTTCGACCGCGGCATGGAAGGTATGCGCGGCGAGGCGCTCAAGGCCTCCGCGTGGCATTACCGCGCCATGGTCAACGCGACCATCTTCCAATTCCAGCGCATGTTCTCCTCCGACGCCAACCTGCACGGCGGCAAGAAAAACTACAGATGGCACCACAACATTGCCCACAACGAGACCGTCTGGGGCGGCGTGTTCTATCCCTGGCACGGCAAGCTGACGAACGTCCCGATGGAGATGATCCCGTACTTCGTCACCTGCCACGTCAACAGCCACACCGTTCTCAACTACATCGACGCGGTGCAGTCCATCGGCCTGCCGGGCGATCCGTGCCCGATGTGCCAGGCGGAAGCCGGCCTGTTCGTCCTCGACGACATGCCCGATTACGCGCCGATCGTTGTCACCTCCAACGAGGCCTGCGACGCTTCCGTCGCCACCTCCATCCTGCAGGACTGGTTCCTCGACAAGCCGCTGTTCGCCATGCCGCAGCCGATGCAGTTTGACGATCCGCTGCTCAAGAAGCATTGCCGCGACGAGATCGAGCAGTGCTGGAAGTTTGTCGAAGAGCAGACCGGCATCCCGTTTGACTGGAATTCCCTGGTCAAGTGCATCGAGTCCCAGAACGAGCTGATGAAGTTCGAGTGGGAGAAGTGGGATGTCGCCGCCAAGACCAACTACTACCCGGTCAACGGCGTTGCGCAGGCTCTGTACCGTATCTACCAGTCTCAGTTCGGCGATCTGCCGGTCTGGCATGAGGTCGACGGCCACGTCCGCAAGATCCTCAATAAGTGCGTCAAAAAGAAGATCAACAGCTTCCCGGAGACCCGCCACAGAGTGCTGGCATGGTCCTGCGCGCCGCTGTACTACTCCAACTGGTGCACCTGGGCGTATAACTGCTGGGGTCTGAACACCGTCATGAACATGGACTCTCTGATGTTCAACATGACCATCCGCACCGACAGCTATGACCACTGCCTGGACGACATGGCACAGTATCACATGTGGGCTCCGATGCGCCGTATGGCCGTCGGCGGCATGCACCACATCTTTGAGTGCTGGAAGTACATGGAGGAGTTCAACTGCGACATGGTCATGATGTACGATCAGCTGCAGTGCAAGGGCATGCAGGGTGTGCACGGCCTGTTCGAGGACGAGTTCCGTGATAGAAACATCCATGCTATCTGGATGCCGCACGCGCTGCCTGACAGCCGCACCGTGTCCCGTATGGAGATCCGTCAGATCGTCAACGATTACATGACAACCGTTATGCACGAGGAGCCTCTCGACCCGACGCTGCTTGAGTTTGACGACTCCATGACTTGGTAATTGAAGGAGGAAACGATATGAAAGCAAAAGTTCTGAAAGCTCTTCTCATGGCGCTCGGCGTCAACGCCGCGCTGTTTGCCGTTTTCTTCTTTGACCTGGACGGCAAATTCCTGTTCTACGTGGTCGAGCCCACGCTCAAAAAGCATTACGACAACATGCCGCGCCGCGACATGACCAAGATGCCGTATGAGATGAACAAGCCGAACTACGAGTACAACGTCTGATCACCTTATAATCTAAAAACATAGATATAACAGGAGGAGAAGTAATACTATGAAATACTTTGGCGGATGCGACGTAGGTTCCACCTACACGAAGGCAGTTATTCTCGACGAGAACGGCAAAATGTGCGCCGACACGACGATCCGCAGCAAGATCAACGCGGAGCAGTCCGCGATCGCGGCGATGCAGGAAGTCTGCGACAAGGTCGGCCTGAAGGACTCCAAGGAGCTCGCTTACCTCATCGGCACCGGCTACGGCCGCAACAAGGTCCCGTTCGCCGACGAGAACATCTCCGAGATCTCCTGCCACGCCATGGGCGTGCACGTCACGAATCCGGAAGTCCGCGCCATCATCGATATCGGCGGCCAGGACGTTAAGGGCATCAGCATCGACACCGACGGCACGGTCAAGA
>OIDC01000799.1_pt1 | contig 13401 bp, 9 predicted proteins | sample 1581401 | NCBI WGS metagenome assembly OIDC01 (sample SAMEA3882518, study PRJEB24775) | human gut metagenome | biome: human-associated habitat; feature: intestine environment; material: feces | place: Netherlands | collected 2009/2010 | reverse complement strand
ACGGCCAGCATCGACTGCCCGTCGAGCGTGCGGCGGACGATCTGCCGGCACTCGATCCCGACTGCATCGGCCTGCACGGCTCACCGACAAAGGTATCAAGAACATTCGTGCCCGTGCGCACCAAGCAGACCGTGCGCATCGACGGCGCGCAGCCGGAGGCCGCCGTGGCGTCCCTGCTGGCGCAGCTCGACGCGGCGCACATCTCGCTGGAAGGAGGCGGGGATCATGTCTGAGAGCAAACACGTCTGGGTCTTCCTCGAGACGGAGGACGGGCAGCTGCGCAGCGTCGGGCTGGAGCTGCTGGGACAGGGGCGCCTGCTCGCCGACAAGATGGGTGAACAGCTCGTCGGCGTCATTCTCGACCCGCCGGCACGCTCGCCGCGCAGGCGATCGGCTGCGGCGCCGACACAGTCATCACCATGGAAGATCCCGCCCTGGCGCACTACAATACGGACATTTTCACCGCCGCCATGTGCCACCTCGTGCGCAAATACGCGCCCGAAGTGCTCATGATCGGCGCGACGAACGTGGGGCGCGACCTCGGGCCGCGCATCTCCTGCCGGCTGCACACGGGGCTGACGGCCGACTGCACGCATCTCGACGTGGACGCGCACCGCTGCGTGCTCTGGACGCGGCCGGCCTTCGGCGGCAATCTGATGGCGACCAATATCTGCCCCGACACGAAGCCACAGATGGGCACCGTGCGGCCGAACGTGTTCCGCGCGCCGGCATTTGACCCCGCGCGCACCGGCGCGGTCTTTGTGGAATCGCTGCCGGAGGACGCCCGGCGGAGCAGCACGGAGCTGCTGGAGCTGATCCCGGTGCTCGACGCCGCGACCGCGAATCTGACCGAGGCGCAGATCATCGTCTCCGGCGGACGCGGCATGAAGGGACCGGAAAATTTCGCGCTGCTGCAGGAGCTGGCCGACACCGTCGGCGGCTGCGTGGGCGCATCCCGCGCAGCGGTCGACGCCGGCTGGATCTCCCCCATCCATCAGGTCGGCCAGACGGGCAAGACCGTCTGCCCGCGCGTCTACATTGCCTGCGGCATTTCGGGCGCGATCCAGCACCTGATCGGCATGAGCGCATCCGACACCATCATCGCCATCAACCGCGACCCGAACGCGCCGATCTTTCAGGTGGCGGACTACGCCATCGTCGGCGACCTGTTCCAGATCGTACCCGCTCTGACAAAGGCGCTGCGTCAGCGCCGGAAACCGGAGCAGGCATAAAGACATAAAGAAAGGAGCCAGACCATGTCCTATCAGGAATTTCTGAGCTTTGAGCGGCGCGGAGCCGTCGGCATCGTGCGGCTCGCGCGGCCGGAAAAGCTCAACACCATCAGCGCCCCGTTTTACGAGGCCATGATCGAGCTGCAGCAGACCGAGATCGTCGGCGATCACGACCTGCGCGCCATTGCGCTGCTGGCAGACGGCCGGCACTTCTCCGCCGGCATCGACCTCAATTACGCCAAAGCGGTGATCGGCAAGCCGGGGCGCAGCCTCTACGGCGTCTATCACTGGCAGCAGGCCTACCGCTTTTGGAGCGAGTGCAACCTGCCGGTCGTGGTCGGCATCCAGGGCGCGTGCATGGGCACCGCCATCGAGCTCATCACGGCGTGCGATATCCGCATTGCCGCCGACAACGCAAAGTTTTCCCTGCGGGAGGTCGACGTCGGCATCAGCACCGATCTCGGCGGCACGACCCGCCTGACCAAGCTCATCGGCCCCGGCATGACAAAGCTGCTGGCCATGACATGCGAGGATATCGACGCGCAGGAGGCCGCGCGCATCCGGCTCGTGGAGCGCGTGGTGCCGCTCGGCGAGCTGGAGCAGACGACGCTGGCCTATGCCGAAAAGCTTGCGGCCAAGCCGCCGATCGCCGTGCAGATGTGCAAAAAGTGCATCAACATCGCTACCGACGCCGGCACCTCCGTGGGCCTGCTGGCCGAGGAGATTCAGGGCATCTACACCGTATCGACCAAGGACAAGGCCGAGGCGGCCGCCGCCATGCTCGAAAAGCGCCCCGGCCGCTACACGTGCGAATAAACCAGGAGGAAACGTCCATGAACATTCTTGTCATCAACGGAAGTCCCCGCATGGAGCGCAGCAACTCGCTGCGCATGACGCGCGCCTTTCTCGAAGGGCTCGCCAAGACCTGCGACACGCAGGTCGAAGAACTGACCGTGGCCAAAATGCACATTGAGCCGTGCCTCGGCTGCCTCAACTGCTGGAAGCGCACGCCGGGCAAGTGCTTCCGCGACGACGACATGGCCGCCGCGATCGAAAGCTACGTCACGGCCGACCTCGTCGTGTGGAGCTTCCCGCTCTACTACTACGCCCTGCCCGGCCAGCTCAAGTGCTTTCTCGACCGCACGGTGCCGATCAACCGCCCCGTCATGTGCGACCGCACCGACGGCAAGGGCAACGGTAAGCACGTCACGCGCTACGACCAGTCGCACCAGCGGCATGTGCTGATCTCGACCTGCGGCTTTTTCTCCCCCAAGGGCAACTACGACGCCGTGCTCGCACAGTTTGACCTCATGCTCGGCGTGGGCAACTACACGACGCTCTTTTGCGGCGAGGGCGAGATGATGCCGGTGCCGCCGCTGCAGGAGCGTGTGGAAGAATACCTCGGCTATGTCCGCCAGGCCGGCGAGGACTACGGCAGCTACGGCACGATCCTGCCGAAGACGCGCAAACCGCTCGAAGAGCTGCTGCTGCCGAAAGAGAAATTTGAGGAGATGGGCAACAGCTACTACGCGCACTGCGAGCGCAAAGCCCGCGAGCGCGCGCTGCAGGCACAGGCCGAGCAGCAGACCTGACCCCGATCGAAAGCAGCACACGGCAGCGCCCCGGGAGGCGCTGCCGTGTGCTGTTCTTCTCTTTTCGCGGGCTCATTCCACAAGCGTCAGGCGGTCGCTTCCGCCGTTGTCCGGCTCCGGCGGCTCGTCCGTGATCTCCGGGAGCTTGCCCTCCATCCGCAGGATCTTGAACGTGATCATCAGCCGCAGACGCACATCCGGGTCGTCCAGGTCGAGATTGAGCACGTCCTGAATGCGCTGCAGGCGGTAAATAACGCTGTTGCGGTGCATGTGCACGCGCTTAGCGGTCAGGGAAATGTTGCGCTCCGTGTTCAGGTAGTGGTACAGCAGCAGGAGGTTGCTGTTGCTGTAGCCGCGCTCCCCGGCAAGCTGATCCAGATAGCGCACAATGACGTCATCGAGCGCGAATTTTTCCCGGTAGCATTCGAGCATGTCGTTGAGATAATACTTGGAATAGTGATACTCCAGCGCATCGGGATCCAGCTTGCGGCCGATCTCGATGGCGGTCCGCGCCTGATCGTAGCCCATGCGCAGGCGTCCCAGCTCCGTGAACAGCAGGCTCACGCCGATATGCGCATGGTTCTTGCCCAGCAGCGTCAGCAGCTCGTCCCACCGCTCGCGGAACAAAAGCTGCTCCCCGACCGGGTAATCGTGCCAGTCCTGAAAGAGGATGAGCACGCTGTTTTGATACTGCATCACGCCGTAATTGGCCACGTTGCTCCACGCGCGCAGCTGCAGCACCATGTACCCCGCCTTCGAGGTGGACGCCTGCTCGTCGAACTCGACATAGCCGAGGCGGAAGTCGCCCGTCTCCGGCAGGCGCAGGCCGCGCGCACGGTCGCGCACCAGCTCCGGATTCTCCTCCCCATAGCGCAGGAGATCATGAATCATCTGCTGGCGCTGCGGCATGCTCTGGCTGTAAAAGCCCGTCTCGCGGAAGTAATGGTCGAGCTGCTCGGTAAAGCAGCGGAACAGCTCCTGATCCACCATCGTCGGCAGCCGGCCAGGGAAATAGCAACCGGCAAAGGAATAAAACATCCCGTTGGCAATGTAGGAGCGCAGGATCACGGGGTCGTTGCAGATATTCGGCGGCACCGACAGCACCGGACGCAGGTACCGGTCACTGACTTCAAAATAGCCGGCCTCCGCCATGAGCTGCAGCGAGTCCTTGTCGTAATAGCCCTGCTCGAGCATCTGATCGACATAGATATTGCCCGACCCGCGCTCGCGCGTGGCGCCGATGATGTTATACGCCGAGTCGACGACGACGATCGTCGCGTCCGGGATCATCTTCCGCCCGACCTCCATCAGCGGCTCCAGCCCGGCGTGCGCGCGCACGGCCAGACGCATCTGATACTCCAGTGTCTGCAGGCGGTCAAACAGTGTGAGCAGGTGGTTCGTCACCGCGCCGAGAGAATACTGTTCGTCATACAGCAGCGCATTGACACCGGGGCGAACGGGCTCCGCATCCTCCGGGCGCGCCCGGACAACGAAAAAGTGGTCGTGCAGCAGCCCCTTCGGTAAGCGGCGGATCACCTTTGGCTCGCTGACGTAGAGCACGTCTTCCTCGAGCGTGTTCTCGGACTCGGGCGTGAGCATCTGGACCCGGCGGAAGGCAAATGTCCGCTCCTGCTGCATTACGACCCGCGCGCCGAACGGCTGCATGCTCTCGGCGATCATTTCCACGGACAGCGTCATGATTCTCTCCTTTCCGTGCTGCGCAAAACGGCAGTCACAAGTGCATATTCCCACACAAATTTCGAGGAAAAAAGTTCCTTTCCGCAAAAACACCGGAGATCCGAATTTTTGGAGACTCCTACGATGAAATTGGAAGCCATTGGCGCAACTTTCGCGCTTTTGTCCGAATTCTCCGTGTTTTTGCGGCTTTTTCGCCTCATCTTTGTCTTTATTGTAACAATAACATGGCGAATTGTTCAGGGCATTTGTTACGAAATGCGGTTTTTCTCGCCGCCACGCACTGTGCGTTTCCTACAATCGCGTGCGCGTAAAGGGCGCTGCTGCTTTCATTTTGCCTAAAAGCAGACACCCGGGCGGCGCATAAATTCGTAGTCTCCTATGAAGACCTGTCCGCGGGGGTTCGATATAATGCGAATAAGATAATAAATTAACAAGCCGTCGGAGCGTTCGAATGATTTTGTATAGGAGCGAGCCAGATATGGATAACATCAGCAGATTTCAAAAAACGACCGGCGTCGGTCAGATCCTCGACGAGAGCTTTGCACGCTGCCCGGAGCGTGAGGCCATTGTATTCGGCGACTGGCGCATCACCTACCGGGAGCTGCAGGCACTCATCTACCGGACGGCGCACTACCTGCGCAGTCTCGGCATTGCGCCGGGCGACCGCGTCGCCATCATCTCGCGCAACTGCCCGGAGGTCATGATCGCGGAAATTGCGATCCTGAAGCTGGGCGGCACCGTGGTCAAGTTCAACTGGCGGCTCGCGCCGGAAGAAATGATCTACCTGCTCGATCTCAACGAGGTCCGGTGCGCCTTCTTCAAGCCGGAGCGCGAGGACTGGGGCGACGCCCTGCGGCAGCACTATGCCGGACGCATCACGTTCCTGTCCCTGACGCCGGAAGCCGACGGCCGCTCCGCCCTCTATTCCCTGCTCGCAGGTATGCCGGACACGCCGGTGGAGACCGTCGTTGCGCCCGACGCCCCCGCCTACCACATGCACACGAGTGGCACGACCGGGCGGCCGAAGTGCGTGGTCTACTCCCACGCGCGCTATCTCAACCAGCTTGAGAGCATGCTTGAAACGCTGGAGTTCCCGGACGGGCAGGTCTATCAGTACATCTCGCAGCTATTCCACTCCGCGTGCACCGGCGCCTATCTCACGCTGGCGACCGGCGGTAAGCTCATCATGATCCCGAACTTCACCGTGAGCGACTATGTGGAGAGTCTCGTGCGGGAAAAGGTGCGCGCCATCGGCGTCATCCCGCTGATCCTGCAGGGCATCCTCGATGAGATGGACCGCAAAAACTATGACCTGTCGCACCTGAAGGTCATCAACTACTCCACCTGCCCCATTTCCCCGGATCTGCTGCGGCGCGCGCTCGACCGGCTCAACTGCCGCTTTTATCAGTCCTACGGCATGACGGAGATGGCCAGCACCGTCACGGCGCTGCTCCCGGAGGATCACCTGATCCTCGGCGGACGGTATCTCACCTCGGTCGGACGGGCGCTGCCCGGCGCCGCCGTGCGCATCGTGCGGCCGAACGGCTCGCTGTGCGATGCCGGTGAGGAGGGCGAGATCTGCGTGCGCGGGCAGGGCATGATGCTCGGCTACTATCAGATGCCGGAAAAGACCGCGGACGTGATTCGCGACGGCTGGTATTTCACGCACGACGTGGGCTATCTCGACGAGGACGGCTATCTCTACCTGCGCGGCCGCAAGGATTCGCTCATCATCTCCGGCGGCGAGAATATCTACCCCGAGGAAGTCATCGACGTGCTGCTGAAAATGCCCGAGATCGCCGAAGCCGCCGTCTACGGCATGCCCGACCCGAAGTGGGGCGAGCACGTGAAGGCGAGCATCGTCTGCAAGCCCGGCCGGTCACTGACGGTCGAGCAGGTGCAGACATTCTGCCGCGCCAACATGCCGTCGTTCCGCATGCCGCGTGAGGTGGAATTCTTGCCGGAGCTGCCGAAGAACGCCACCGGCAAGGTGCTCATCCAGGCGCTGAAAAACCGCTGAGCACGCGAAAATACAGCACACTGGCGCGTCCCCGTCTGCCCGGCAGATGGGGACGCTTTTTGCCGTTCTGACCACGGAGACGCAAAAAAGCAGGGCCGCTGTTGCGGCCCTGCTTTTGATCGGGAGATGCGCTTTTATTCGCCGTCGCCGAATTCCTTCTCGATGGCTTCGTTGTCCGCGCCCAGCGCTCTGTGCTGTGCATAGAGATCCTGCACGCCGAGGCTGTCAAAATAGATCGGCATCTGCGCCAGATACGCCTTGTTGCCCGACGGATAGGTGTGCTCGATCAGGTAGCCGTTGGAGACCGACTGCTCGAGCCACTCGCCGGAAAAGCGATCCTTGTACTGGTTAAGGATGCAGCTCGGCACATCGTAGGCGACGAGCTCGTCGAGGATATCCTGCGCGTCGCGCTGGAGCGCGTACTCACGGATGATGTCCACGAGCGCGGAGCGGTTGGCAATGATCGTCGTCGACTCCTTGGTCGTGAAGCGCGGGTCGGTCACGACCTCTTCCGGCAGACGCAGCGCCTTGGCAAACTTCGGCCAGACACTCGTATAGTCGTTGACGAACACGTAGATGTAGCGGCCGTCACGGCACTTGTAGCCCTGGCCGAGCGGGCTCATGGTGTGCGCTTCCCGCGGCCACTCATAGCCGTAGTTGCAGTTCGTGGCAAAGCCGGCGGTGACGAAGTTGCCGGTGCCGTACAGGGACGTCATGACGTAGTCGCCCACGCCCGTCTCGCGCGCTGCGAGCAGGGCTGCCAGCACGCCGCTGAGCAGCGTGATGCCGGTCGTCGTGTCGCCCATGCCGGCAGGCGGGTAGATCGGCGGGCTGTCGGGATCGGTGCGGGTGTCAAGGATGACGCCGTTGGCGCCGAAATAAGCGATCGCGTCAATGCCGGGGCGGTTGACCAGCGGGCCGTTGATGCCGTAGCCGGTGACCTGACCCATGACGAGCTTCGGGTACTTGGCGTGCAGCGTCTCCCAGTCCAGACCGAGCTTTTTCAGGCCGGCCGTGCGGGTGCTAGTGATGAATACGTCCGCCTTGGCGAGCATGTTTTGCATGAGCTTGAGGTTCTTGGGATCTTTCAGATCCAGCGCGACACACTCTTTGCCGCCGTTGAAAATATCGTGGATGGGGTTCTCTTCCGCCGTGATGGGCATGCCCATAGAGCGGCCGTAGTAACGGCAGAAGTCGCCGATCGGCGGGGTCTCAACGCGCACGACACGCGCGCCCATGTCGCGCAGGAATCGCGCCGTCGTCGTCGCGGACCAGTAGCTGGTCATCTCGACCACGAACAGTCCCTCGAGTGGTTTTCTCATGGATATAGCCTCCTTGTTGATGCAGATTTTTTCTGAAATTGCAACGGTTTTCAGTTTGTTGAAATGAAATGGATCCGATGCTTTGTCTATATTATAACGATTGCTTCGGCGCTTGTTACCTGTATTTCTTACAATTCTTTTGCCCCTGCGGACATGCATTTTTGTGCTGTGTTGCCATAGATTTTCGGGCGCTTCCGGCACGAAAAAAGCGCCGCATCCGAACGGGCGGATGCGGCGCGGGAAACAAAGGGAAAAATCGCTCTTTACGGTTTCGGCATCAGGTAGAACACGATGTGCACATCGGCGCAATGCACGCCGTCGGCGTCCATGACGGGCACATCGAGCGGGTACTGCCCCTTGCCGTGCTCTTCGACATAGGCAATGCGCTCTTTGGCTTCTTCCTCCGTCATGGAGATGTCCACGATCAGGTCGCGCTTGGTCGGCTTGCGGTAATCAATGTTCACGCTCTTGATGATCGGCACATACTTGCCGGCATAGGTGCACTTGATCAGCGTGGCGCCCGAGGACTCGGCCAGCACGAAATAGCTGCCGGCATAGACGATGTTCACGTGGTTAAGGTGCATGCTGTTAGCAGGCAGACGCACGACCACATGGCGCTCCTCGGCGACTTCCGGGATGAGCCCGGCCACGTTCAGGAAGTTGATCTTCCCGTGCTGGAGATTGTATTTCGCCTCTTCAAAAAAGGCTGCGTTCATTTCCGCCATGTCTGGCTCCTTTCTCTTGCGCAGAGCTCAGTCGGCGACATACTTTGCCGCCAGGCCGCGGATGATGGTCTCGGCGTCGCCCATGACCTTCTCGACCATGTCCTTGGTCTTGGGCAGATCGGTGATGCGCTGCGCGCACTCGCCGGCGCCGGCCATGGCGTGCTCCACGTCGCCCTTATAGGTCGCGGCAATACCGTAACGCTCGAAGGTCAGCAGCTCCATCGGGATGCTCGAGAAGTCATCCGGCACACCGACGTAGGAGCCGGGGGCTTCCTTGGCGGTGTTGTAAGCATGCTGCAGGGACACGTCGCTGCGCAGCCAGCGCGCCGGGCCGACAAAGCCGCGGGCAATGATCGTGCCGCCGTCGGCGCAGTCGACGACCATCTTCTTCCACAGTTCGCAGAAATCGCTCTCTTCGGTGGCGAGGAAGCGGGTGCCCATCTGCACGCCGTCAGCGCCCATGGCGAAGGCCGCCGCGATCGACTTGCCGTCGCAGAAGCCGCCGGTGCCGCACACGAGCGTGTTCTCGTCAGAGAACTTCTCGATGATGTCCGGCAACAGCGTCATGCTGTGCACCGGCTGCCACGCCGTGTGCATACCGCCCTCGTGGCCGGAGGCGATGAGCACCTGCACGCCGGCCTTCTTGCAGCGGGCCGCGGTGCGCACACCCGGGAACACGTGCATCCAGATCATGCCCTGCTCCTTGACGAAGTTTGCCCAGGGCATCGGGTCGCCGGCCGTAGTGACGAGCACGCGGAAGCGGCGCTTCATCTCGGGATCGGCCTCGCGCAGCTCCTTGATGGCCTGCATGACCTTCATGGCATTGGCCTTGACCTCCGCAGAGACCATGACGTTCGCGCCGAAGATACCGTCGGACTCCTTGGTCTCTTCAAACACGCGGGTGAACATTTTCTTGAAGATGGTCACATCGTCATCGGTGGTCTCGGCGTGTGCCTGCTTGCAGAAGTCTTCAAAGACGATGGGGTTGGTCTCGCGGGACGTGGTGGCAAATGTGCTGCACAGGCCGAGGCAGCCGGCGTTGGCCGCCGCGATGCACAGGCTGGTGACCGGATACGGACCCATGCCGGCCTGGATGATGGGGTATTTGAGCCCGACAAGCTCGGTAAGTCTGGTTTTGATCATGATGTTTTTCTCCTTTCAAACGCTGTGTATGACCGGCAATGTGCCGGAATGTTACCTTTCTGACTATGACTACTATATCAACTCTGCACACCGCATCCCAGAGCACCGGCTACGAAAGTGACCACCGATCGCAGCGGCGAAATTAGGCACCTTGACCAGCGGCGCATCTGGAAAGTGTCCCCCGTGCAGAGAATGTCTGCACAGGGGACGGTGGATCTGACGGGGATATTCGGATCAGCAGAGACCAATCGCCTGCCAGAGCGGGACGCTGGCCAGCATGGCGATGATCGTTATGACCATGTAGGCGTAAGAAGCCTTCTGCGCGCAGGGATAGTCGACGCACTTGTCGCCGGTCATCTTGATGAAGCCGACCACGGACGGGTTGCCGTAAGCGGTGTTCCAGTACGTGCCGCACAGCCACTCGACAAAGACGAGGATGAACATGCTCATGCCGTGTGCCTCCATGAGTGGTCCGAAGATGGCGATCATCATCGTGAGCATGCAGGTCTGGGACACGATCACGTAACGCAGGGCAAACGTGATGATGCACAGGCAGGGAACGAAGATATACGGGCTGCTCATGATGGGTGCGAAGATGGGGCCGAGCAGGCTGGCCAGCCATGCGCTGACGCCGGTGGTGTTCATGAACTTGGCGATGCTGAGGATGCCGCCGATGAAGACGACAAGCGTCCACTGGCCTTTGGCGTTGGCCTCCGGCGCCGTCAGCAGGCCGGCGGCGAAGAACGCCACGTCAGCCGCGATGGCCACGAAGCCGGCGTCCACGCCGTGCAGCTTCTGGGTGATCCAGAGGATGATGGCGATGGCAACGATGATGATGCCCTGCTTCTCCTTCTTGGAGACGGCGCCGAGCGCCTTGTACTGCTCCTTGAGGAAGGTCACGTCGCCGGCGAGCTTTTCTTTCGGTTTGCAGATGATCGTGCAGTACAGATAGGTCAGAACGATGAGCACGAGATACCAGACGATCGTGCACTTGAGCCAGGAGCCCCAGGTGAAGGCGAGGCCCTGCATGAAGCCAATCATCAGCGCAACGAACGCCGAGCCGGACATGAAGGCAATGCCGAGGATGTACGTGCCCATGAAGTTGGCAAACCACAGGCCGCGGGCCGCTTTGCTGTTCGGCTCCGCGCCGACAGCCTCACAGACCTGGCCGATCAGGGGCGCCATGATGGAGGTCTTGGCATAGGAGCTGGGGATCATCGGGGTGGTGATGATGCCCGCGAGCATCATGGCCGTGACCTGGCCGCGATAGGTGCCGGGGAACTTCGTGAGGACCCACAGCGCCAGGCGCTTCATGAAGCCGCTGTTGTTGATGCCGACCGACATGATGAACACGCCGATGCACAGCCAGACGGTCGTGCCGGAGAACTCGACCGTGACGTCCGCCACCTTGCCGAGTTTGAATACCAGCAGCATAACCATGGTCGCAAGGGTCGCGACCCAGTCCGGCAGGGCGCCGGAGATCAGGCACGTCAGCAGGAAGCCGAAGCACCCGAGATACTGCCAGCCCTGACGGCTCATCATTTCCGTTTCCGGCGGCAGGTAGGCGATAAGCAGCATCAGGACAATACCGCCCAGAATGCCGAAAATCGTCTTTTTCATTTGCTTGCTCATGAGTTTCACTCCTCCTTAATGAATGGTTCTCAACTTGCGCTTTCGTTAGTTAATTATCTGTCAAGTTGGCTTTAGGTTACACCGAATTCAGCGCTTTTTCACCAACAAAGACTACGAAATCCGCAGAGAGAAAAATCATTTTTTTGTACTCCATAACCAAGCGGCCGGAAAACACACATACTGCTGATTTTCAAGTATTAAATTAGGTATTCTCTGCACACTTTCCGCCCGAATTGTACAAAAACGGGTGCGCATTGCGCTGGGTTATCCGTTTTTTGCAAGCCGTACGCGCTTTGTACATTTCCTCCAAAACACGTCGCTGCGCCCGGCCGCAACTTTGGTCTGAATACTGTTGAGACCCCCGCCCCGCTTTGATATATTTTTGATTAGCAAGGCGACAGACGCATTTTTTCAAACCATTAAACATCATTAGGAGGTAGCATACATGAAAACAAAACTGACTGAAATGTTTGGCATTGAGTACCCGATCGTCCAGAGCGGAATGCAGTGGCTAGCCGTGCCGCAGCTCGCGGCCGCCGTGTGCAACGCCGGCGGTATCGGCACCATCAACGTCACCTGCTGGCCGACGCTCGACGAGTTTGCCGACGCGCTCGACGAGATGAACAGCCTGACCAACAAGCCCTACATCGTCAACATCTCCCTCGCCCCGACCCAGCGTCTGGACAACGAGGAGATCCGCAAGACCATCCGTCTGTGCGGCGAAAAGCACGTTGCCGCTATCGAGACGAGCGCCGAGGATCCGCGCGAATTCATCGCCGACATCAAGTCCGCCGGCATGCGTCATTTCCACAAGTGCCCGAACTACAAGGTCTCCATGAGCATGGAGCGCAAGGGACTCGACGGCGTCATCATCGCCGGCTACGAGGTCGGCGGCCATCCGTCGGCTGACGGCGTGGGCACATTCGTCATCGCGCGCCGCTGCGCCGCGGACATGAAGATCCCGGTCATCGCCGCCGGCGGCATCGCGGACGGCCACGGCCTCGCGGCCGCGCTCGCGCTCGGCGCTTCCGGCGTTGCCATGGGCACCCGCTTCGTGTGCGTCGATGAGTGCCCGATCTCCGACAACCACCGCCAGTGGGTCATCAACCACACTGAAAAGGACACCGTACTCTGCCAGAAGACCATCGGCAGCATGATGCGCGTGTCCAAGAACAACGCTTCCCTGCTCGCCAACGAGATCGAGAACCGCGGCCTGCGCACCGGCAAGGGCCCGATGGACATCCTCAAGGAGCAGATGCCCGTCATCACCGGCCAGAAGACCCGCGTGGCCTTCCAGGACGGCAATGTCGACAGCGCGATCTTCTGCGCCGGCATGGGCATGGGTCTCGTGCACGATGTCGTGCCGGTCAAGGTTCTGCTCGACCGCATGGTCAAGGAAGCCGAAGAGACCATCAACAGCATCAAGGCGTCCTTCTGATCGCATAACACGCTCCACACACCATCCTTTCTATACATCCACCCCTATTTCCTTCCCCCCACTCAAGGCGCGGATGCAGCCGCGTCCGCGCCGCAGCAACAGCGAGAGCCGCCCCTTTTCCCGGGGGCGGCTCTTCTATATATCGTTTAGATATCGTTGCTTCCCCGGACAGTGTGCGGCGCATACGCCGCGCGCCGGGCAGCAAGAAGGCCGCAGCGCATATGCGCTGCGGCCTTTTGATCGTGATCGTGTTTTGCGCGCGGACGGCTTACGGCTGCTCGCCGGGATCGCTGTTCGGAGCGTCCGCATCCGGTGCGGACGGTGCCTCCGGCTGGGCCGGCGCTTCCGCGTCCGGCTGCGGGGTCTCGGGGGCCTCGTCCATTCTGCGGATGACCTTCGCCGGCGGCTCAATGGTGTCGTCCGGGTGGACGGGCATCACACCGTGCTCACAGTAGTAGCGGAAGTCATCGCCCTCGATCGTCTCGTGGATGAGCAGGTACTCCGCGAGGCCGGTCAGCAGGTCGGCGTGCTCGCGCAGCAGCGCCTCGCACTTGGCGTAGGCCTGGTCGAAGAGGTGTTTGACCTCCTCGTCGATCGTG
>OIDC01000789.1_pt1 | contig 13509 bp, 8 predicted proteins | sample 1581401 | NCBI WGS metagenome assembly OIDC01 (sample SAMEA3882518, study PRJEB24775) | human gut metagenome | biome: human-associated habitat; feature: intestine environment; material: feces | place: Netherlands | collected 2009/2010 | reverse complement strand
TGACACCGTGGCCTGCATCGGCGGCGACGGCACGCTCAGCGAGGTCGTCTCGGGCCTGATGCAGGTGCCGAACCCGCCCCCGCTGGGCTATATCCCGATGGGCACGACGAACGATGTGGCCTCGACGCTTGGCCTGCCGAAAAACGCGACGGACGCGGCCCTGCGCATCGTGACCGGCACGCCGACGGCGTTTGATGTCGGCAGCTTCGGCGAGCAGAGCTTTTTCACCTACGTCGCGGCGTTCGGCGCGTTCACGGCCGTGAGTTATGAGACGCCGCAGAACGAAAAGCAGGCGCTCGGCCACCTGGCCTACGTGCTCGAGGCGATGGGCCGGCTCAACGCCATCGACCATTACTGCGCGCACGTGGAGTACGACGGCGGCACGGTCGACGGCGACTTCATCTTCGGCGGCGTGTCGAACTCGACCTCCGTGGCCGGCATGGTGCGCCTGCGCAAGGACCTCGTGAGCCTGGGCGACGGCCTGTTCGAGACGCTGCTCATCCGCCGTCCGAAGCAGTTCGGCGACCTGAGCCGCATCATCACGGGCGTGCTCAACCAGTATTACGACAACGAGAACGTCATCCTCGTGCAGTCGAAGAATTTGCGCTTCACATTTGAAGAGCCCGTGGCCTGGACGCGCGACGGCGAGGCCGGCGGCGTGACGACGGACGTGACGCTGCGCAACAACCACGCTGCGATCCACATCATCGCATAACAGCGAATCTCTGAGCAAAACCGGCGGGAAATCCGCCGGTTTTGTGTTTGTGCGCGCAAGAAGCGGTTGAAAAACACGCGCATTGTGCGTATAATAAGGAAGTTATCTCTCAAAATCCATCGGAAACGAGGCTGATGATATGAAAAGACAGCACATCGCCGGCATCTATGCATCCCCGGAGACCTTCGGCGGCCAGACCATGACCGTCTGCGGCTGGGCGCGCACGATCCGCGACATGAAGAATTTCGGCTTTATCGAGCTCAACGACGGCAGCTGCTTCAAGAGCCTGCAGGTCGTGCTCGAGCGCGGCAAGCTCGAAAATTACGACGAGATCGCCCGCCAGAACGTCGGCGCGGCGTTCATCGTGCACGGCGAGCTCGTGCTCACGCCGGACGCCAAGCAGCCGTTTGAACTCAAGGCCGACAGCGTCACGGTCGAGGGCGTGTCCGCGCCGGACTATCCGCTGCAGAAAAAGCGCCACAGCGTGGAGTTCCTGCGCACGATCCAGCATCTGCGTCCGCGCACGAACCTCTTCAGCGCGACGTTCCGCGTGCGCAGCGTGGCGGCGCAGGCGGTGCACACGTTCTTCCAGGAGCGCGGCTTCGTCTATGTGCAGACCCCGATCATCACGGGCTCTGACTGTGAGGGCGCGGGCGAGATGTTCCGCGTCACGACGCTCGACCTCGACAACCTGCCGCGCACGGATGACGGCAAGGTTGATTTCAGCAAGGATTTCTTCGGCAAGAGCACGAACCTGACCGTGTCCGGCCAGCTCAACGCCGAGAACTTCGCGCTCGCCTTTGGCGACGTGTACACCTTCGGCCCGACGTTCCGCGCCGAGAACTCCAACACCCAGCGCCATGCCGCCGAGTTCTGGATGATCGAGCCGGAGATGGCGTTCGCCGACCTCGACGACGACCTCGAGTGCATGGAGGCGATGGTGAAGTTCATCATCAACACTGTGCTCGAAAAGTGCCCGCAGGAGATGGAATTTTTCAATTCCTTCGTGGACAAGGGCCTGCTCGAGCGCTTGCGCAACGTGGTGGACAACGATTTCGGCCGCATCACGTATACCGACGCTGTGAAGCTGCTCAAAGACTCCGGCCACAAGTTCGACTACCCCGTTGAGTGGGGCATCGACCTGCAGACGGAGCACGAGCGCTACCTGACCGAGCAGGTGTTCAACAAGCCCGTGTTCGTCACGGATTATCCGAAGGAGATCAAGGCGTTTTACATGCGCATGAACGACGACGGCAAGACTGTCGCCGCGGCGGACTGCCTTGTGCCGGGCATCGGCGAGATCATCGGCGGCAGCCAACGCGAGGAGCGGCTCGACCTGCTCACCAAGCGCATGCAGGAGCTTGGCCTGCGCGAGGAAGACTACTGGTGGTATCTTGATCTGCGCCGCTACGGCAGCTGCCGCCACGCCGGCTTCGGTCTCGGCTTTGAGCGCATGGTCATGTACCTGACCGGCGTGAGCAACATCCGCGATGTGGAGCTGCACCCGCGCACGGTCGGCAACGCGGACTTCTGATTTCGATTTGTGCATGAAGGATGCCCCCGGAAGCGATCTGCTTCCGGGGGCATTTTGCGGCCCAAACAGGCCCCCGCGGGTGCGGGGGCCTGCTTGCATATGGGGTCAGTACGCCTCGATCTCCTGAATGGTCATGTCGCGGCCGGAGAGGGGCATGAGCTTTTTTCCGCCGCAGTCCGGGCAGGAGAGGTCCTCAACGTCGGCGACGAACTCCGCCCCGCAGTCGAGACAGCGGGCGCGGCCAGCCTCCGTCTCGACGCGCAGGGGCACGCCGTCATACTCCGTGCCGTCGGTCACGGCGACCCAGCAGTCGGTGAGAAAGCGCGGGACAACGCCCGAGAGCGTCCCGACGCGGACCGTGATGCTGCGCACGCCCTCGAGCGCCTGCTCGCGGGAGATATCGCGCACCATTTTGAGCATCGCGTCGCACAGTGCCAGCTCGTGCATTACTTGCTGACCGCCTTTTTCACGATGCTGCCCGCGCGCTTGACGACGCCCTCGGCGACCTTGATCGGCATGGTCTCATACGAGCCCGCGTGCCAGTCGCGCACCTTCTTGAGGTGGATGGCGTCGAACTTGCACTTCGTGGTGCACAGACCGCAGCCGATGCACAGGTAGCTGTCGACCTTCGTTGCGCCGCAGCCGAGGCAGCGGGCGCACTCCCTGCGCACCTGCTCTTCCGTGAACGTGACGCGCGCGTCGGAGAAGGTCTTGGCCTTGGCGGCGTTGTAGCCCGGCATCTGGCGGTGATCTTTATCGAAATCGGCCGTCTCGATGAGCACGTGCTCCTTGTCGAGCGCCTTGTAGACTCTGCGGTCGCGGCCGGCGGTGAGCGTCTGGCCGGGGTGCACATAGCGGTGCAGGCTGATGGCGGCCTCCTTGCCGGCGGCGATGGCGTCGATGGCAAACTTCGGACCGGTGTAGCAGTCGCCGCCGACGAAGATGTCCGGCTGCGCGGTCTGATACGTGAGGGCGTCGGCCTCGGCGGTGCCCTTTTTCGTCGTCGTGAGCGCGCCGGTATCGAGCGTGCCCCAGTCGACCGTCTGGCCGATGGCGCCGATGACGGAATCGACCGCGAGCGTCTCGAATTCGCCCGTGCCGACGGGCTTGCGGCGGCCCTTCTCGTCCGGCTCGCCGAGCGCCATGCGCTCCACACGGATGCCCGTGACCTTGCCGTCCGTGCCGAGGATCTCGACCGGGGCGGTCAGGAAGCGGAACTGCACGCCCTCTTCCATCGCCTCTTTGACCTCCTCTGGGTCGGCGGGCAGCTCGGCTTCGCTGCGGCGGTAGAGCACGTACGTCTCGTCTGCGCCGAGGCGCACCGCGCTGCGGCAGACGTCCATGGCCACGTTGCCGCCGCCGATGACGGCACAGCGCTTGCCGATATGCGTCTCGTGGCCGAGGTTCACGGCGCGCAGGAAGTCCACGCCGCCGTAGACGCCCTCGAGCTCCTCGCCCGGGATACGGAGCTTGGCCGACTTCTGCGCGCCGATGGCAACGTAGAAGCCCTTGTAGCCCTGCGCGCGCAGCTGCTCGATGGTGATGTCCTTGCCGACTTCGACGCCGCATTGGAACTCGACGCCCATCTCGCGCAGGATGTCGATCTCGGCGTTGAGCACGTCTTTTTCCAGCCGGAAGCTCGGGATGCCGAGCGTGAGCATGCCGCCGGGCACCGGGTTGCGGTCGAACACGGTCACGGGGTAGCCCTTGTTGGCGAGGTAGTAGGCACAGCTCATGCCGGCAGGGCCGGCGCCGATGACGGCGATCTTCTCCGTGTACGGGCGGCCGATCTGGTTGAGCAGCTTCGGCACGTAGCGCGTGGCCTCGTGCAGGTCATGGTCGGCGATGAAGCGCTTGACCTCGTCGATGGCGACGGCCTCGTCCACGCTGCCGCGGGTGCACTCGGCCTCGCAGCGCTTGTTGCAGATGCGGCCGCAGACGGCCGGGAACGGGTTTTCCTTCTTGATGAGCTCGAGCGCGTCGGTGTAGCGCCCCTGCGCGGCGAGCTTCAGATAGCCCTGCACGGGCACGTGCGCGGGGCAGGCGGTCTTGCACGGCGCGGTGCCGGTGGGCATGACGTCCTCGTGATCCTCGCGGTAGTCGGGGTTCCACGAGCGCTTGGGGTGGATGGTCTCGGAGAGCTTGACATAGTCCGGCTGCGGCGTCAGATCCTCGGTCGAGCACAGCTTCTGACCGAGCTTGAGCGCGTTGCCGGGGCAGGTCTCCACGCACTGACCGCAGGCGACGCACTTGGCCTCGTCCACCTCGGCGACGTAGTTGGAGCGGATCGCATCGCGCGCGCCGAACATCAGACCCACGCGCAGACCGAAGCAGGCGCAGGCGCAGCAGTTGCAGATGGCCGCGCTCTCGCCCGGCTCCTCGATGTTGACCATGTCGTGCATGAGGCCGTTTTCCTCCGCGCGCTGAATGATCTCCAGCGCCTGCTCGCGCGTGATCTCCCTGGCGCGGCCGGTGCGGATGTAGTGCTCGGCGCCTCTGCCCATCTGCACGCACATATCCTCCTCGAGGTGGCCGCAGCCGTCGCCAAGGCTCGAGCGCGACGCGCGGCACGAGCACGGGGACACGGAAAAGCGGTCGTACTTATCCAGATAGTGCGAGATGCGCTCATAGTCGCTCACGCCCTCGATGCCCTCGAGCGCGCTCTCGACCGGGATGACGCGCATGAGACCGTAGCCGTCGGGGATCATGGCGCCCATGCTCGCGGCGAGGTTGCGGGTGTACTCATCGAACGCGCGGCCGACCTCCGGATGCGTTTCCAGCAGCTCCTTCTGGTTGACCATCATCTCGAGGATGCCGGGCGCGAAGATCTGCATGTAATACGTGTCCTCGCCGAGCGTCTCGTTGTGCGAGCGGCGGAAGATGCCGTAGTACACGAGGTTGTCGAGCAGGGGCTGCACCTCCTGCACGGTCTTGCCGACCTTCCTGGCCAGGTAGGCCGCGGTGCGCTCCTTGCGCAGGCCGGCCGCGATGGCGACATCCGCTTCCTCGTCGGTCAGGATGCCTGCCATGCAGTAGTATTCGGGCGCGTTTTCGTCGATCCTGGTCGTGATGCCGGTGACGCCCCCAATGATCTTCGCCAGCTTCACGATCTTCGGTCTGAGTTGTGCCATGGTCTCTCCTCCTTCATGTTGTTGCGCTGAGATTGTCACTACTATAACATATGCATGCGCGCAGGGAAACGAAATTTCCCATTTTCGGCGATATGCAACAAGCGTCGCGCAAATGTGCCGAAATCTGCGCAAAAAAGCAGGCCCTCGCGGGTGCGGGGGCCTGCTGCGGTGCGCGTGTCAGAACTTGACGAAGCCGGTGGTCGTGCCCATCGGGTAGCCGAGCGTCCACTCCTGCCTGCCGCACTGGGGGCAGACCTCGCCGCGGGCTTTGAGCTCGTCGATAAAAGCCTCGGCGCGCATGATGTACATATTCGTCTTGCGCACGTAGCGGCAGTGCCCGCAGAAGACCACATAGGTCGCAAAGCTGTCATACACGCCGCGGGCGCGGTTTTCCTTTTCCTCGGCGGTCAGCGGCCGGGGGTTGACATTATGATTGACTGCCATGGTTTGCTCCTCCCCTGTCAGATCTGGTGCTCGCGCTTGACGCTGTCATAGTGTTTGTTCAAAAACGGCACGACGACGGAGCGCATGAGCTTCATGTCGAGGTTATAGTAGTAGATCACGAACAGCACGGCCAGCGCGCCGCCGGTGATGCCAAAAGCTCGGAACAGGAACTGCGCAAATTTGCATTTCATATCGGTGGACCTCCTTTACCAGCCCATGCTGTCGTCAAAGTCGAGCAGCGACGGATCGACCGGCTCCTCGTGCAGGACGCTGGTCATGTATTCGTTGACGGCGCTGCGCGCCTCGCGCGGCGAGACGATGCGGTGATCCATCAGCGAGTGCGGCATCCACACCGTGTGGAAGCGCTCGTCGTGCTTGCGGATCTCCTCCTCGATCAGACCCTGCGCACCGGCCATGCCCTTGCAGCCGATGTCGTCGTACATGATGATCATGTCGCAGTTGAACTTCTCCGCCGTCTCCCACATCTGCATCAGGTGGCGGTTGCCGCCGACGGTGTGTGTGCGCATCGGGGTGCGGGCGTGCCAGTCGGCCACGTCGCTCATCATGATGTCGCGGTCCTCGGTGTCGACGATGTTGTGGCCGGTGAGCGAGTCCATGTTGATCAGGCACAGGATGCCCCAGCAGTTATACAGCCACTGCACGCCGTGTGCGTAATACGTCGAGCCGCAGCTCCAGGCGATGGCGCGGTGGCGCGTGAGCGGGAAGGTGTCGATGTTTTTGCGCACACATTTGTCAAAGATGCGCGTGATCTTGCGCGAGGCCTTGAGGAAGTACTCGTTGCCGCCCTGCTGGTAGAAGTAGATGCGGAACAGGCCCTGACACACGGGGTTGAGCGCGCCGTTGTTCGTCTTGGCGTAGACGTCCCAGCGCTCGGTCTCCTCGCGGTTGAACTGGTTGGTGTTTTCAATGTGCTGGATGAACGTGTCCCAGTTGAACGGCTGGTGGAACTGATCCTCGAGGAAGTGGATGGCCTCGTACACCTCGTGCACGCCGAGCTCCTTGCAGGTCGGGTCGTCGTACATGAGCGGGGTCGTGAACGGATGCACGGCCTTTTTGCCGTCGCTCGAGAGCGCGCGGTACATGGCGACGTTGTCCATCATGTTCGCGTCGCAGGGGTTGTTGGTCGTGAGCCAGCAGTTGCCGATGTCGGGATACTCGCCCTCGACGGCGACGCCGGTCTCCACGAGCGGCAGCGTGCACATATCGCCCGGGATGCCGCAGCTGACGGCCTGATCGACGTAGTACGAGCCGAGGTTCTTGTTCAGGATCGGCACCATGAACGCCGCGTGCTGCTGGATGTTGATGCCGAAGTAGCCGGGGAAGCCGTAGATGATGTGCTTGGGCAGCGTGTAGTCAAAGGCGATCGTGCGCTCGGTCCACTTGTTCTCGCCGAAGCGGCGGTCGGCGCGGATCTCGCGCCACATCGTCGTGATCGAGTCGGACACCATGCAGTCGATGGCCGTCAGGTCGGCGCGCAGGACCATGCCGCGGTCGCCCTCGATCCATTTGTCGACCATCATGGGCGTGGCGAGGTAGGCGCTCAGCCAGCGGTATTTCCAGAAGGCGCGCACCATGCGCACCGGGTCGCGGCCGATGAGCCCGGCCATCTTGCCCCAGGTCTGCAGCCAGCGGGCGAAGGCATAGGCCGTGTCCCGCACGCCGCGCCATTCGCGGTGGCGGTAGAAGTTCGTGCCCTCGATGTACAGGTCGCCGAGATAGTGGCAGTCGTTGTCACCCCGCAGGAAGTGGCCGAGCGTGCCGTATTCTTCTTTGAGCGTGCGTTTGCGTTTCCACATAGTTGAGCCCCTCCCTTACTGCTGCGCCTGGATCTTTTTGATCTCCAGCGACTCGATGAACGCCTGGAACCGGGTGCGCAGCTGGCCGGAGGCGGCGCTCGTGTAATCCTTCTCGATCTGGCACACGGGGATGCTGCGCGGCAGCTCATAGCCCTCGTAGAACCACATGCCGTCCTGCGCGCGCTCGTAGCCCCAGTATTCGCAGAACTTCATGTTCTCGACGATGATGCCGTCGGCGCGGTATTTCTCCGCGAGATCGAAGATGTATTTCTTGCGCGCGATGATGTTCTCGGGGCCCATGGCGCGCGGGCACTGGTTGCGCCACATATAGTAGTCGGCGATGGACTGCAAAACGTCCTTGCCCTCCTCGAGCGGGATCTCCTCGCGGCCGGGCATCGAGCCGAAGCAGTAGCGGTCAGCCACGACCATGCCGCCGGCCATCTCGAGCATTTTCGTGAACTCGGGGTCGTCGATCTCGCTGCCGGCGATGAGTACACGCGCACGGTACCACGGCTTCGGGTCGGGTTTACGCTCACGCAGCTCCTGCAGCGTCTCGCGCAGGTACGGCAGGATGAGGTCCTTCGGGCACGTGAGCGTGCACAGCTGGATGACGTGGAACTCATACCCCGTGATGACCGGATTGTCCGCCATGCGCATGGCGTTCATCTCCGTGATGATGCGGCACACTTCGTTGAACTGCTCGACGGCCTTGCGCAGCTTTTCCTCCGAGAAGTCCACGCCGTAGACCTTTTCGAGCGGCTGGATGATCTTCTGCTCGATCTGGCGGCGGTAGTAGCCCGCGTGCCACTCGGTCTTGCGCAGCGGCATGTCGAGATACGTGCAGAAGAACTTGTCGTTCGGGATCAGCTCGCAGTATTCAAAATACTGCTCCATGCGGTTCATCGTCGTGCAGCACTCCTGCCCGATGAGCGCGGAGATAAAGTTGTAGCCGCCCTCAAACGCACGCTCGAGGATGCTCTTGGAGTACGGGCACGAGCGGTTGGTCATGTAATAGGTGGCCATGTCGGGGTTGGTGCAGTTCGGCGCGCGCAGACGCACGCCAAAGCACTTGTCCGTATCCAGCAAAACCTCCGGTATGTACGAACAGTTCCATGCCAGCGCCAGCCGCCCATCCCTGCAGGCGGCCTGAACCAGGTCGTTGTTTGCCTGCTGCAGCAGGTTCTCAAAATAGATCAGATGCTTCAGGTCTCTCATTCGCGCATTCCCTCCTTCGATGCACAAATTCCGCGCCAACGATGAAAATTCGACATTTTGCACAAGCACGGAACGTTAACACGCATTTATTATAGAACTTTGCCCGAATCATGTCAATATGTGTAACAAGTGATTGTTAACGGACATTTCGCTTTTTTCTGCCTGAAAAGCGGAAAAGCGGCAGGAAAGCGCTTGTTAAAAGCAAGACAAAGTGATAACATAAATCTGTATATGCAAAAAAATTGCCGGGAAAACCGGCGTTTTTCAATGAAAAAAACAACGCGGCACGCCCGCAGAAGCCTCGGCTTCTGCGGGCGTGTTTTTTGTTCGGCGAAAAAACGGCGCCGATCGTGCCGCGAAAACGGAAAATTCGTCCGGCGCGCATATCCGCACGCAAATCCGCCGACAATAACCGGGAAGCAAATCCCGTAAACTGCGGCTTTGGAGGAATGGATATGTACAAAAAAGATTTTATTGACACCAACGATTTCACAAAACAGGAACTGCTGGACATCATCGACCTGTCGCTCGCCATCAAGCGCGCCATCCGCCGGGGTTATTATCCCCCGCTGATGAAAGATATGAACCTCGGCATGATCTTTCAGCAGTCGAGCACCCGCACGCGCGTGTCGTTCGAGACGGCCATGAGCCAGCTCGGCGGCCACGCGCAGTATCTCGGCCCTGGCATGATTCAGCTCGGCGGCCACGAGACCATCGGCGACACGGGCAAGGTGCTCTCGCGCCTGGTCGACGTGGTCATGGCCCGCGTCATCGAGCACAAGACGATCGTTGAGCTCGCCGATGCGTGCACGATCCCGGTCATCAACGGCATGAGCGACTATAACCACCCCACGCAGGAGATCGGCGACCTGTGCACCATCAAGGAAAACCTGCCCGAGGGCAAGCGGCTGGAGGACTGCAAGGTCGTCTTCGTCGGCGACGGAACGCAGGTGTGCGCGTCCCTCGGCTTCATCACCACGAAGCTCGGCATGCACTTTGTGCACTACGGCCCGGAGGGCCACCAGCTGAACGCCGACCACAAGCGCATTCTGGAGGCCAACTGCAAGCTCTCCGGCGGCAGCTGGGCCGTCACGGACGAGCGCGACGCCGTGCGCGGCGCGGACTTTATCTATACTGACGTCTGGTACGGCCTGTATGAAAACGAGATGCCGAAGGAAGCGCGCGTGCGCGTCTTTGCCGACTACCAGGTCAACCGCGAGCTCATGCAGCTCGGCGCGCTCGGCTGCAAGTTCCTGCACTGTCTGCCTGCTACGCGCGGCGAGGACGTGACCGACGAGGTCGCCGACTCCGCCGCCTCCCTCTGCTGGGAGCAGGCCGGCAACCGCCTGACGGCCATGCGCGGTCTGCTGGTGTATTTCACGCGCTGCCGCCGCGTCCCGACGGAGCTGGAGCTCGCCGCGGCGCAGGAGGAGCTCGACACCTTCCTCGACGCGCGGCTCGGCGGCTGCTGACCGGCTGCCAAAGGAGCAGACACCATGGAAGAACGAAAAAAATTCCGCCTTGCGGACGTCGTCCTCTCGGTCATCTGCGTCGTGTTCGTGGCGGAGGCGGCGGCGCCCGTCGCCTCCATCGGCAACAGCCAGTATTTCTGGTGGGTGTTCATGATGATCGCCTTCCTGCTGCCGTACGGCATGATCTCGTCCGAGCTCGGCACGACGTATACCGGCGACGGCGGGCTCTATGACTGGATCAACAAGGCGTTCCCGCGCTCGAAGTGGGGCGCGCGCGCCTCGTGGTACTACTGGATCAACTTTCCGCTGTGGATGGCCTCACTCGCCGTCGTGTGCCCGGAGCTGCTCGGCGTGCTCACAGGGCTGCAGTTCGGGTGGCTGGCAAAGCTGCTCATCGAGCTCGCCTTCATCTGGATCGTCACGTGGATCGCATTTTACCCCGTGTGCGACAGCATCCTCATCCTCAACATCAGCGCCGCCATCAAGATGCTCCTCGCGCTGACGGTGGGCGTGCTTGGCATCGTCTATGTCGCGCGCAGCGGCTTTGTCAACGACATGGCCTTCCGCACGTTCCTGCCGGGGTTTGACCTGCACAGCCTGTCGTATATCTCGGTCATCATCTTCAACTTCCTGGGCTTCGAGGTCGTGTGCACGTATGCCGACAACATGCGCGACCCCAAGCGCCAGATCCCGCAGGCCGTCGTCACCGGCGGCATCGTCATCGCGCTCATCTACCTGTTTTCGGCCTTCGGCATCGGCGCGGCCATCCCCACGCACGAGATCAGCGAGGACTCGGGCCTCATCGACGCCGTCTCGCTCATGACCGGCCGCACGAGCGGCTGGTTCGTCGGCGCGGTGGCGCTGCTGTTTCTCGTCACGCTGTTCGGCAACATGATCTCATGGTCCATGGGCGTAAACTCCACGGCGGCCTACGCCGCCGAAAACGGCGACATGCCCGCGATCTTTGCAAAGCGCTGGGCGAAAAACGACATGCCCATCGGCTCCGCGCTCACGAGCGGCATCGTGGCGAGCGTCGTGTGCATCCTCGGCATCATCATCGAACTGCTCTCGCCGGATTCGTCCCTGTTCTGGAGCTTTTTTGCGCTCAACCTCGTCATGCTCCTGCTGAGCTATGCGCCCGTGTTCCCGGCGTTTTTGCGCCTGCGGGAGATCGACCCCGATTCCGAGCGGCCGTTTCGCGTGCCGGGCGGGCACGGGATGCTGCGCGTGCTGGCCTATGTGCCCATGGCGCTCATCCTCATCTCGATCTTCTTCACGGCGGTGCCGCTGTCGCTCGATACGGATACGCTCTCGTACTATCTGCCGATCACGATCGGGTCGATCCTCAGCATCGTCATCGGCGAAATTCTCATCGCGGCGCGTGCGCGCCGGCATCATTCCTAGGAGGAAAACGTTATGGCAAAACGAATCACCGGCTCTACGCCGAAGCTCGACGGCTACCGGATGCCTGCGGAGTTTGAGCCGCAGGCCGGCGTCTGGATGCTCTGGCCGGAGCGCAACGACAACTGGCGCGACGGCGCCAAGCCCGCGCAGAAAGCCTTTCTGGACGTGGCCACGGCCATTTTGCAGTTTGAACCCGTGACGGTCTGCGTCAGCGCGGCGCAGTACCAGAACGCGCGCGAGCGTCTGCCGCGCGCCGTGCGCGTCGTCGAGATGGCGAGCAACGACGCCTGGATCCGCGACTGCGGGCCGACGTTTCTCGTCAACGACAACGGCGGCGTGCGCGCCGTGGACTGGACGTTCAACGCCTGGGGCGGGCTGGTCGACGGGCTCTATTTCCCGTGGGATCTCGACGATCAGGTCGCGCAGAAGGTCTGCGAGCTGGAGCGTGTCGATTCCTACCGCACTGAGGGCTTCGTGCTCGAGGGCGGGTCGATCCATGTCGACGGCGAGGGCACGGTGCTCACGACCGAGATGTGTCTGCTGTCCGAGGGGCGCAACCCCTCCATGGACCGCGGTGCGATCGAGCATATGCTCTGCGACTATCTCGGCTGCGAAAAGGTCCTCTGGCTGCGCGACGGCATCGACCCCGACGAGACCAACGGCCACATCGACGACGTGGCCTGCTTCATCCGCCCGGGCGAGGTCGCGTGCATCTGGACGGACGACCCGCAAAACCCGTTTTACCAGCCGGCGCACGACGCCTACGACACGCTCTCGCAGGCGACGGACGCCAAGGGCCGCAAACTGAAGGTGCACAAGCTCTGCCTGACGCAGCAGCCCTGCCTGCTGCAGGGCGCGGCGACGATCGACGCCGTGGAGGGCACCATCCCGCGCGAGGACGGCGAGGTCGCCATCGCGTCGTATATGAACTTCCTCATCGTCAACGGCGGCATCATCCTGCCGCAGTATGGCGATGAAAACGACGCGCTTGCCGTGCAGCAGGTGCAGGCCATGTTCCCCGACCGCCGCGTGGTCGGCGTGCAGACGCGCGAGGTCGCGTTCGGCGGCGGGAACATCCACTGCATCACGCAGCAGCAGCCCGCGCCGCAGCGCAGGTGACGCCATGGCAAGGATCGTCATCGCACTCGGCGGCAACGCGCTCGGCAGCACGCCGGCGGAGCAGCGCGATCGCGTGGCCGCCGCGTGCCCGGCGCTCGTCGGGCTCATCCATCAGGGCCACGAGATCATCATCAGCCACGGCAACGGCCCGCAGGTCGGTATGATCCAGGCGGCGTTCGACACCGCCGCGAAAACGAACCCCAAGGTCGCGCCCATGCCGCTGCCGGAGTGCACGGCCATGAGCCAGGGCTATATCGGCTACCACCTGCAGAACGCCATCGGCAACGAGCTCGCCTCCCGCGGCATGAACAAGGACGTCGCGACCGTCGTGACGCAGGTGCTCGTCGACGAGGCTGACCCCGCTTTCCAGCATCCGACCAAGCCCGTCGGCGCGTTCTACGACAAGGAGACCGCCGACCGCATCGCCGCCGAAAAGGGCTACACGATGGTCGAGGACGCGGGCCGCGGCTACCGTCAGGTCGTTCCCTCCCCCAAGCCAATCGACGTCATTGAAAAGAACACTGTCAAGGCGCTCGTCGACAACGGTACGGTCGTCATCACGGTCGGCGGCGGTGGTATCCCCGTCGTGCGCAAGGACGGCAAGCTCTACGGCACGCCCGCGGTCATCGACAAGGACTTCGCCTCCGCCAAGCTCGCA
>OIDC01000777.1_pt1 | contig 13815 bp, 9 predicted proteins | sample 1581401 | NCBI WGS metagenome assembly OIDC01 (sample SAMEA3882518, study PRJEB24775) | human gut metagenome | biome: human-associated habitat; feature: intestine environment; material: feces | place: Netherlands | collected 2009/2010 | reverse complement strand
CGCGAAAATCGCCGCGGGAGATCTCAGCCAACGTGTGCCAGACCTGCCGGAAAGCACGGAGGTCGGCTCTCTGTCCATGTCGCTGAACACCATGCTGACACGCATCGAGGAGAGCTTCCACGCGCAGGAAGAGACCACCGAAAAAATGAAGCGGTTCGTCTCGGACGCCAGTCACGAATTGCGTACGCCGCTCGCCGCCATTCACGGGTACGCCGAGCTGTACAAAATGCAGCGCGACATGCCTGGGGCTTTGGAGAGGGCTGACGAATCCATCGAACATATCGAGGCGTCCAGCGCGCGTATGACGGTTCTGGTGGAGGACCTGCTGTCTTTGGCTCGTTTGGACGAAGGACGTGGCATCGACATCACGCAGCAGGTGAAGCTGACCTCCGTGGTGCGCGACGCAGCCGATGACCTGCATGCGCTCGACCCCGACCGCGGCATTTCCTGCGGACAGGTCGTGCTCCAACCAGGTACCGATATGGACCATCCCGCCCAATTCGCCTTCCAAAATGGCCAGATGCCCCAGATTGAGTTGAAGGGTGATGCTTCGAGACTGCGTCAAGTGGTCACCAACATCGTGGGCAATATCCACCGGTATACGCCGGCGGACTCGCCTGTGGAGATCTCCATGGGTGTGCTCCCCGCGTCGATCAGTCCCGAATCCCTATCCCGTATGCCGTCCAACGAGCAGTCGCTTCGCCATCTGGTCGAAGCCATCGAAGTGGGGCAGTCCATGCAAGTGGGTATGAACTACGCGATTGTGCGATTCAGCGACCACGGTCCCGGCGTGCCGCCGGAGGCACGGTCGAAGATCTTCGAACGTTTCTACACCGCCGACCCGTCGCGTGCGCGTCAGAAGGGCGGTACGGGACTCGGCATGGCAATCGCGCAATCCGTGGTCAAGGCGCATCATGGATTCATCTGCGCATCCGGCAGCGAAGGAACGGGACTGACCCTGACGGTGGTGCTGCCGATCGCCCCGGTCGAACCCAAGCCGCAGCCGATTACGGCGAGCGAGAATCGAAAAAACGAAAAAAAGAATCGCAAATCAAAGAAATAACGCTCTTTTCCGTCGGGAAAGCAGACGCTATCGGCGCGGAAGGATGGGTGCGGCCCACCTCTTGCGCTAAACTGTATCTTTGGTTTGAAAATGGGCGAATGGTTTTACCTATTCGCGTGAAGGTATCTGATCAGCAAAATGTGAGGTGACAATGCCGAGCGGACGTGTTCGTTGGTTTGATGCGAACAAAGGCTATGGTTTCATTCAGACGGGTGAGAGCACGGATGATGTGTTCCTGCCCGCTGCCGCCCTTCCCGAGGGCGTGAAGACGCTGCGTAAGGGCGCCAAGGTCGAGTATTCCGTCATTGATGGTCGTCGTGGGCCGCAGGCGATGGGAGTGACGTTGGTTGCCTCGGCCCCGTCGCTGGTTAAAGCCACCCGTCCGAAGCCGGACGATATGGCCGCCATCGTGGAGGATCTGATCAAGCTGCTTGACTCCGCGGGCAATCAGCTTCGTCGACATCGCTATCCTTCACCGGCTGAAAGCAAGAAGCTCGCCACGCTTCTGCGCGCGGTCGCCGACAATTTCGACGTACAGGAATAGAGTTTCATGTCCGATACCACAATGGATCCCAAGGCAATCGCCCAAGCGGTCGCTGTCACAGTGTCCGACGAGGACGGTCAGGTCGGCGACTTCGTGGAAGCCATCGACCTGGGAGACAACGTCACCGATTTCCGCTTCGAATCCCGAGTACGCGGCTACGAAGGCTGGCAATGGTCGGTCACGTTATACCATGATGTCGAACTGGACCATTGGACGGTCAACGAATCATCCCTGGTCCCGACCGACAAGGCCCTGCGTCCGCCAAAATGGATTCCTTGGAAGGACCGTCTCGAGCCGGGCGATTTGGCGGTGACCGATTCAATCGGCACCGATCCCGATGACCCCCGCATGGAAGAGGGCTTCCGCAAGACGCAGGATGCCGAGACATCGGACGATACGGACGACAAACCGTCAGTCGCGGATGAAACCGTACAGGAACCGGCGATGGATGGAAACGCTTCGGATGAGTCTGAGAAGACGGACGTTTCGGAGGATTCCGAACAGCCTGTGACGTCCGAAGAGGATGTCGAAGAGGCGGTCGAGGAATTCGACCTGTCCCGCAGGCACGTGTTGACTCCGCTTGGCCGGTCGCAGACCGCAAAACGTTGGTACGAAGGCCCACATGGGCCAAAATCGCTATCCACCAAGACGGCCGACGGCAATCCTTGCTCCACATGCGGATTCTTCATTCCGCTGAAGGGTGAGTTGAACCTGCTGTTCGGCGTGTGCGCCAACAAGTGGAGCCCGGATGACGGCAGGGTCGTGTCCATCGATCATGGCTGCGGAGAGCATTCCGAAATCGATCCACCGGAGCCGTCGCATCTGTGGGTGCAGTCGAAGCCGGCGTTCGACGACATGCATATCGATATCATCGCCCAGGCGCCGCGTGACGAGCGGGGCTCCGTGGAGCTGATCGAACAGCTTTCGTCCGATGACGACCATAATCCGAATGAGGATGAGGAAGGTTCGGACGCGGACATCGAAGCCAACACCATCGACGACGACGCCAGCCAAGAGGATGTGCTTGAGCATGTGGCCTCCGACGATGCGCCTGAAGTAGAGACCACCGTCACCGTGGTCGACGAGAATAAGCCGGAAACGTCGGACGATACCGAATCGGCTGATACGGCTGAGCCGACTGAATCGGACGAGCCAGTCGAACAGACTGAACAGGTTGATTCCGCCGATTCCGTCAATTCCGCCGGGTCGGTTGAGCCGGTTGAACAGATGGATGAGACGGTAGTTGAGCCGACTGCTGAAACCACCGAGCAAACGGAAAACAAATCGATGGAAGACGAATCGGTGGAAACCGAGTCAACAGAAGCCGAATCGGCGGAAACCGAACCGGCGGCGGCTGAAACAACGGAAAGCGAAATGACGGAAAGCGAAATGACGGAAGCTGATTCGTCGGCCCAAGCCGAATCCGACGAATAATCGTCATCGTATATGAGAGGGCCACGTACCTGAATGTGTACGTGGCCCTCTCATATCTTGTTTTCTTTTTTATGCGGTCAGTGCACGACGGTGACGGTGCAGTCTGCGAAGTTGATGATTTGCTTGGAAACCGATCCAAGGAAATGCGCGTCCAGACCGGACAAGCCGCGCGAACCGACCACTAGATGACGTGCGTAGCGGGAAGCCGCGATAAGCCCCTTCGAGGCGGGAATATGGAAAGCGTGCGATTCGATTTGGAAATCGTCGGGAATGTTCGCTGATGAAACCTGAACCGAATCGAGCAATTCATCAAGCATGCGTTCCGCCTGCGCCTGGCCGACGGAGATGGGAGCGACGGCGTTCTCATACCCTTTGACCACGCCCAAATCTTTCAGCTGCCAGCAGAACATGACCTGCAGGGGAGCGTGATGCAGGGCCGCGAAATCGATGGCGAAACGCAAAGCGTGTTTGGAGGTCTCCGAACCATCAACGCCTACAACCACCGGACGCTGGTTCCGAGGCAGGGGAGAACCCGGCATCGTGTAGGAGACCGTTTCCTCGGTCGGCGTAAGCGCATTGGCGATGGCGTCCTGCACGGATGCCTCTTCATCATCGAGGATACGCACCACGGTGACGGGCACCTTCGCCTCCTCTGCAAGAGAAGCGGAAAGCGATCCCAGAAACCATCGTGCCACGCGTCCAAGCGAACGACGTCCGACGACGATCTGTTGGGCGTCCTTGCCGATTTCCAGAAGCGCTGCCGTTCCGGTGGCTTTGACGGAGGTGAGTTTGACGCGGTTCTCGTCAATCGTCATGCCTTGCGAGGCCTGGGCCACCCATTCGCGCAGCCGACGGGCGATATCATGACGCATCTGCGCCCATTGCTCCTCATCTTCCGGCTGGGATCCCATATCCCATGAATGGGTCCATGCGTAGACCGCATTCACCTGCTGTCCGGTCAGCGATGCTTCGCCAAGAGCCCAACGCAGGGCTGCGAAGGATTCATCGGACCCGTCGACGCCGACGACGATGTCGCCTCGGCGGGAATCCATCACATCATTCGATTGCAGGATGGTGTCGCTCATTTGGTGACCTCCTTGGTCGTTGCCATAAGTCAAGCATATCCGTTCCTTTGCGTCCATAGCGCAATTTACGCGCCGGCGGAATAAACGTCACCGCGAATCGGTAGAGTGTTGAAGGACTAACAAGAGTGGAAGGACAAGCATGTTCGAACGGTTTACCGACCGTGCGCGACGCGTGATTGTGTTGGCGCAGGAAGAAGCTCGGACCCTCCAGCACAACTACATCGGCACCGAGCATCTGCTGCTGGGCCTGATTCGTGAGGGTGAAGGCGTTGCCGCCAAGGCATTGGCCTCGAAGGGCGTGACCTTGGACGACACCCGCAAGCAGGTCGAAGAGATGATCGGCAAGGGAAATGCGTCGCCGAACGGCCACATTCCCTTCACCCCGCATGCCAGGCAGGTGTTGGAGCTGTCGCTACGTTAGGCGTTGCAGCTAGGGCACAGCTATATCGGCACCGAGCATATCCTGCTCGGTCTGATTCATGAGGGCGAAGGCGTCGGCACACAGGTGCTGATCAAGATGGATGTCAACCTTGGCGAGCTGCGTAGCGCCACCATCGATCTGATCCGAGGCAATTCCAGCGACGGCAAGAACGATGGCAAGGGCGAACTCGCCAATGCCGGTGGCGTGCAGGACCGTCGCAATCAGACCGGTTCCGCGATTCTCGACCAGTTCGGCCGCAACCTTACGGCCGAGGCTGCCGCTGGGAAGCTCGATCCGGTAATCGGACGATCCAACGAGATCGAGCGTGTGATGGTGGTGTTGAGCCGCCGCACCAAGAACAACCCGGTGCTGATCGGCGAGCCTGGCGTAGGCAAGACCGCGGTGGTCGAAGGACTCGCGCAGAAGATCAACGCCGGTGATGTGCCGGAAACGCTGAAAGGCAAGCAGGTCTACTCCTTGGACCTCGGTTCCATGGTTGCTGGTTCCCGCTACCGTGGCGATTTCGAGGAACGCTTGAAGAAGGTTTTGAAGGAGATCAAGACCCGCGGCGACATCGTGCTGTTCATCGATGAGATTCACACCATCGTGGGCGCAGGCTCCGCGGATGGCGCCTTGGGCGCTTCCGATATGTTGAAGCCGATGCTGGCCCGTGGCGAACTGCAGACCATCGGCGCGACCACCACCGACGAGTACCGCAAGTACATCGAGAAGGATGCCGCGCTGGAACGTCGTTTCCAGCCGATCCAGGTGCACGAGCCGACCATCGCCGAGACCATTGAAATTCTGAAGGGCTTGCGTGAGCGTTACGAGAACCACCATCATGTGACGATCACCGATGGCGCGCTGCAGGCCGCGGCGGAACTTTCCAGCCGCTACATTCAGGACCGCCACCTGCCCGACAAGGCCATCGATCTGATCGATGAGGCCGGCGCCCGACTGCGTATCCGCAGGCTCACCGCTCCGCCGGAGCTCAAGGAATTGGACGCCAAGGCTGCCAAGCTGGCCGAGGAGAAGGACCAGGCCATCAAGGACCAGGACTTTGAGAAGGCCGCCGAGCTGCGTGACAAGCAGGAGAAGATCGAGTCCGAGCGCAAGGAGAAGGAATCCGCTTGGCGTGAGGGCGAGTCCGATGTGAAGATGGTGGTGGATGAGGACGTCATCGCTGAGGTGATTTCCCAGACCACCGGCATTCCGGTGTTCAAGCTCACCCAGGCCGAGTCCAAGAAGCTCATGGGCATGGAGAGCGAACTGCACAAGCGCATCATCGGTCAGGATGAGGCTGTGTCCGCATTGAGCCGTTCCATCCGTCGCGCACGCGTCGGATTGAAGGATCCGAAGCGTCCGGCTGGCTCGTTCATCTTCGCTGGCCCGACCGGCGTTGGTAAGACCGAGCTGGCCAAGGCTCTCGCCGAATTCCTGTTCGACGATGAGGATGCGCTGATCCGCGTGGACATGTCGGAATTCTCCGAAAAGTACGCCGCGTCGCGCCTGTTCGGTGCGCCTCCGGGATACGTCGGCTACGAAGAAGGCGGCGAACTTACCGAAAAGGTGCGTCGCAAGCCGTTCTCCGTGGTGTTGTTCGACGAAATCGAAAAAGCCCATCCGGACATCTTCAACACGCTGTTGCAGGTGCTGGACGATGGCCATCTGACCGACGGCCAGGGACGCAAGGTGGACTTCAAGAACACCATCATCATCCTGACCACCAACCTCGGCACTCGTGACATCGCCAAGGCCGCCAACACCGGTTTCAACCTGGGCACGAACACCGAATCGAGCTACCAGCGCATGAAGGAACAGGTCTCCGCCGAACTCAAGCAGCAGTTCCGTCCGGAGTTCCTGAACCGTCTGGATGACATCATCGTGTTCAAGCAGCTCACCGAACCGCAGGTGCGCCAGATCGTCGACTTGGATGTCAAGCAGCTCAACGACCGTCTGTTCGACCGTCACATGTCGCTCGAACTGACCGACGCGTCCAAGGATCTGCTCGCACAGAAGGGCTTCGACCCGCTGCTGGGCGCCCGTCCGCTGCGTCGCGTGATCCAGCGCGACATCGAGGACGCCATTTCGGAGAAGATCCTGATGGGCGACCTCGAAGATGGCCAGCGCGTGAAGGTGGACGCCGAAGGCGAAGGCATTCTGGGTGAGTTCACGTTCACCGGCGAGGCCTTCGAAGAGCCGAACCAGAAGGATAATCCGGCGGAGGCGACCGAAACGGCCGCTGAAACCGATGCCGCCACTGAACCGACGGCATCGACGGAACCGGCTGATTCCGCGCAGTCGCAGAACTGATTTCCAACGTTGCCGGGGTAAGAACCCCGGCAACGCGTATGCAAAAAGACCGGTGGGTTTCATGATTGAATGTCATGAAACCCACCGGTCTTTTTTACATATGCCTATTCGTCCAGCTATCCATCAGCTGGACGGTTGTGGTTCCGCCCGCTTCCAAGCGGAACCACAACCGTATCGCTCTATGGGAGCGTCATTACTTGATGGCGTTCAGCCACTGCTCCTTGGTGGCCTTCTCCGCCTCAAGCTTGGCCTTCTTCTTCGGATTGGACTCAGCGGCGATCTGGGCGTCAAGTTCGGCGAGCTGTGCGTTGAGCTGCTCCTCGAAGGAGGACTTACGGGCGTCGGCTTCCGGATCGGACTGCTTCCAGGCGGCATCCTCAACAGCCTTGATCTGCTTGTCGACAGCATCAAGACGGCTTTCGATGCGGTGCATGTCATCGCGCGGAACGTAACCGATCTGGTCCCATTCCTCCTGAATGGCGGCCAATGCCTGGCGAGCCTGCTTGGCGGCCTTCTCATCCTTGACCGGCACCAAAGCCTCAGCCTTGGTCAGCAGTTCTTCCTTCTTGGCGAGATTTTCCTTTTCGGACGAGCTAATCTGCTCGCGATCGGCCTGACGGGCGTTGAAGAACGTGTCCGCCGCAGCACGGAAACGTGCCCACAGCGCGTCATCATCACGACGGCCCGCACGACCGGCCTTCTTCCAACGATCCATCAGCTCGTTGAACTTGCGGGAGGTTTCCACCCAAGCGGTGGAATCCTTGATCTCCTCGGCTTCGGCGATGATGGCCTCCTTCGCGGCCTTGGCGTTGCTGCGCTCCTCATCGCGGCCCTGGGCCCACTTGCGGCGGGCGCTGTTGAACGTAGTGCGGGCGGAGGAGAAACGGGACCACAGGGCGTCGGCGTCGGCCTTGTCGAGACGGACGCTATTGTGCTGGTGATCCTGCCACTGCTGGAACAGCGAACGGAACTTGTCCGCGGTGGAACGCCAGTTGGTGTTGTCGCCCAGGGAATTGGCCAGAGCCTCGGCCTTCTCCACAATCGCGGTACGTTCGGCCAGCGCCTTGGCGACGGCGGCCTTGTGGGCCTCGCTCAGCTCGGCCTTCTTGGCCGCTCCGGCCTCCTTCAGTGCTTCGAACTGGGACTTGAGCGCCTCAATATCTCCGACGACGGCCGGCTGCTCGATTTCGGCGGAAAGCGTCTTGATGGACTCGTCGATCTCACGGTTCTTCACATTGCTGGACTTGAGCCTGTTGGCGAACAGGTCGAGCTTTGCCTTCAGATCGAGATAGCGACGGGCATACAGTGCCAGGGCCTCTTCCTTGGAAGCGTCCGGGAACTGTCCGACCTCGCGTTCTCCCTCGCCTTCCTTCACGAACACGGTGCCGTCATCGGCGACACGGCCGAACGCTTCGGTGGCCTTGATATCGGCTTCGGAGAATCCGGTGGAGGTTGCAGGACGCTGCGGAGCCTTCTTGGCGAAGGCCGCGGGGCTCGGCGCATGCGGCTTCATGGCCGCTGGGCTCGGGACGGCCGGTTTGCTGGCCTGGGTTGCGGGCGTCGCTGCCTGCTCGTTGGTTTCAGTGGTGTTCTCGGACGCGGTGATATTCTCGTCGGCCATGGCCAGCTCCTTACGTAAGCTTCATGTAGTGCAGAGGTGACGGTCCGTGACGTGCGCTTCCAAACCTTGAAAAACGCGCGGCATTTTCCGTAACCTCATTTATTATAGAGAACCGTGGCTAAAGGTGCATCTATTTCAGGATTTCCAGAGTGGCTCCCCTCTGAACGTGTTGTGGAGCAGCGTGTCATCGACACGCTCCGTAATGTATTCGAGCTCAATGGCTTCATAGGCATTGAAACCCGTGCTGTTGAGCAGGGTTCCAGCCTGCTCAAGAAAGGCGAGACCAGCAAGGAGATTTACCTGCTGAGCCGTCTTCAGGAGGTCGGACACGAGTCCGACACTCCGATTGAGGATCGTCTTGGTCTGCACTTCGATCTGACCGTTCCGCTGAGCCGTTATGTCGTCGAACATTCCGGCGATCTGGCGTTCCCGTTCAAACGTTGGCAGATTCAGAAGGTCTGGCGTGGCGAACGCCCGCAGGAAGGACGTTTCCGCGAGTTCGTGCAGGCCGACATCGACGTGATCGGCAATGGCGATCTGCCCGACCATTACGAGGTCGAATTGCCGTTGGTCATGGTGTCCGCATTGGAACGTCTGCGCGAGTTCTGTCTGCCGAAGGCCACCGTGCATGCGAACAACCGCAAACTCTCCGAAGGCTTCTACCGTGGTTTGGGCCTTACGGATATCGAAGGCGTGCTGCGTGAGATCGACAAGCTCGACAAGATCGGCGCCGATGAGGTGGCCAAGCTGCTCGTCGAAGGCTGCGGCGCCGACGAAGCCCAGGCCCGTGCCTGCCTCGAACTGGCCGAGCTGACCGCCGCCGACGGCAGGGAACTGTCCGACAAGTTCGACGCATTGTGCGCCAAGCATGACATCGCGTCTGATTCCGACGCCTACGTGTTGGCACGCCAGGGACTCGACACGCTGGCGATGATCGTCGACGAGGCCGCGCGCATCCGTCCGGGCTCCGTGATCGCCGATCTGAAAATCGCCCGTGGTCTTGATTACTACACCGGTTCCGTGTATGAGACGTTCCTCGACGGCGCCGCCGCTTTGGGCTCCATCTGCTCCGGCGGCCGTTACGACAACCTCGCATCGCAGGGCAACAAGAAGTACCCGGGCGTGGGCCTGTCCATCGGCCTGTCCCGCCTGGTCTCCTACATGCTGCACACCGCGGGCGCGCACGCCAACCGTGTGTCTCCGGCATCCGTGCTCGTGGCGGTATGGAATGAAGCCGACCGCTCCGCGTCCAACCTGATCGCCAACCAGCTGCGCTCCCGTGGCATCGCGGCGGACGTGGCGCCGACCGCGGCCAAGCTCGGCAAGCAGATCAAATATGCAGACAAGCTCGGCATCCCGTACGTCTGGTTCCCGGCCGACGCTTCCGAAGAGGGCGCCCAGGACGAAGTCAAGAACATCATCACAGGAGACCAGCGGCCGGCTGACGCACAGTCGTGGGAGCCGGATACTGTGTATGCCCAGCAAACCGTTACCGTTGAAGCCTGAAATCGCAAGACTTCGCAACATACAAGAGGATAAGGAATAGGGGAAGCATGAGCCAGACGGCTTACAGAACACATCATGCAACCGAAGTGACCGAACAGCTCGTCGGTCAGAAGGTGACGCTCGCCGGTTGGGTCGATCGTCGCCGCGACCACGGTGGCGTGGCCTTCATCGATCTTCGTGACAACACCGGTCTGGTGCAGGTCGTCATCTATGACGAGGAGATGGCCCGTCCGCTGCGCTCCGAATTCGTGATCCAGGTCGTCGGCGAGGTTCGTCTGCGTCCGGACGGCAACGAGAACGAGCATCTGGCCACCGGCAAGATCGAAGTCGTGGCCGAAAGCATCGAAGTGCTGGCCAAGTCCGATGCTCTGCCGTTCCAGGTCTCCACCGCTCTTGAGAACGAGTCCGAGAACAAGCTGCCGGGCGAGGACGTGCGTTTGAAGTACCGTTACCTCGACCTGCGTCGTCCGTCCATGCAGCGCAATCTGAAGCTGCGCGCCCAGATGTCGAAGGCCGCCCGCCATGCGCTGGAGGAAATGGGCTTCGAGGAGATCGAAACCCCGACCATGATCAAGTCCACGCCGGAAGGCGCCCGTGACTTCGTCGTGCCGGCCCGTCTGGTGCCGGGTTCCTGGTACGCTCTGCCGCAGTCCCCGCAGCTGCTCAAGCAGCTGCTCATGGTCTCCGGCGTCGAGCGTTACTACCAGCTGGCCCGCTGCTATCGTGACGAGGACTTCCGCGCCGACCGCCAGCCGGAATTCACCCAGCTCGACATGGAGATGGCCTTCGTGGACCAGGAGGACGTGATGGCCATGGCCGAAAAGGTCATCGCCGCCATCTGGAAGTCCGCCGGCTACGACATCAAGCTGCCGATCCAGCGCATCACCTGGCAGGACGCCATGGACAAGTACGGTTCCGACAAGCCGGATCTGCGTTTCGGCAATCCGCTGATCGAACTGACCGATTACTTCAAGAACACGCCGTTCCGCGTGTTCCAGGCCCCATACGTCGGCGCGGTGCTCTTCAAGGGTGGCGCGGCCACGCCTCGCCGTCAGTTCGACGCATGGCAGGATTGGGCCAAGCAGCGTGGCGCCAAGGGCCTCGCCTATGTGGTGTTCGCCGAGAACGGCGAACTCAAGGGCCCCGTCGCCAAGAACCTGTCCGAAGAGGAACGCAACGGTCTGAAGGAAGCCGTCGGCGCCGAAGACGGCGACGCCGTGTTCTTCGCAGCCGGTCGCCGCACCTCCTCCCAGGAACTGCTGGGCGCCGTGCGTGTCGAGCTTGCCCGCCGCGCGGGCCTGCTCAAGCCCGACGATTTCGCCTTCACTTGGGTTGTGGACTTCCCGCTGTTCAAGCCGACCGATGACCCGGACGACGACGATGTGGCAGTCGGCCACTCCAAGTGGACCTCCATGCATCACCCGTTCACCATGCCGTCCAAGGATTGGATCGACAAGTTCGACAAGGATCCGGAACACGCCATGTCCGATTCCTACGACATCGTGTGCAACGGCAACGAAATGGGCGGCGGCTCCGTGCGTATCCACCGCGACGACATTCAGGACCGTGTGCTTGACGTGCTTGGCATCACGCCGGAAGAGGCCGCAGACAAGTTCGGCTTCCTGCTTGAGGCATTCAAGTACGGCGCTCCGCCTCACGCCGGCATCGCTCTCGGCTGGGATCGTACCGCCGCAATTCTGGCTGGCGCCGACTCCATCCGCGACGTCATCGCCTTCCCGAAGGCTGGCGGCGGCCGCGATCCGCTGACCGGCGCTCCGGCTCCGATCTCCGCTGAGCAGCGCGCCGAGACCGGTGTCGATTACGATCCGGATGAGGACGAGGACTGATACGGTTTCGCCCATAGATGAATGAAAAATGTCCGAACATCAATGATGCTCGGACATTTTTTATTATTCGCGTTGTCTATTTTCCGTCGCTGTCATTACAGTGGAGCGTGTTTGATTATCCGGCAACCAGAAAGGGTTGAAGCGCGGTATGAAATCGAAAACACAGGACAAGAAGCGACTGAACGCGGTCGGCATGCGCATATGCGCGCTGTTCGCCGTGCTCGCCGTGGTCTTTGCGGCATTCATGACGACCGTTCCGCATGCGCTCGCCTCCGAAACTGGCAATCCGGCCTCGGTCAAGGGCAAGACATATAAAATCGGCACCGACACCACGTTCGCACCGTTCGAATACCGTGAGAACGGCAAGATGACCGGCATCGACATGGAGCTAATCCGAGGCATCGCCAAGGAAGAGGGCTTTAAGGTCGAGATACAGTCGCTGGGATTCAACGCCGCGTTGCAGGCCCTAAGCTCCAACCAGGTGGACGTCGTCATAGCCGGCATGTCCATCACTGACGAGCGTAAAGCCTCCTATGATTTCTCGAATCCGTATTTCCAATCCGGCATCCAGATGGCCGTCGCGGCCAACAACGACGACGTCACCGGCTATAAGGACCTCAAAGGCCGGACGGTTGTGGCGAAAACCGGCTCGGAGGGCGAATCGTACGCCAAACAGCATGCCGACAAGTACGGTTACAAGGTGACTTCCGTCGACCAATCCTCAACCATGTACGAGATGGTCAAATCCGGCAATGCCGTCGCGGTGTTCGACGATTATCCGGTACTGGCATATGGCGTATCGCAGAACAACGGTCTGAAAATCGTGACTCCGAAGGTGCCGCACGGCGAATACGGCATGGCCGTGAACAAAGGCATGAACGCAGATTTGCTGGCCGCCATCAACGATGGATTGAACAAGATGATCGCTTCGGGAGAATACGAGCGAATCGTCGCACAATATCTTGGCAAGCAAGGCGCGAAAGAGCAGGCCAAATCGATTTCCGGCATGATCACCGACAATGGCGACGACAGCGCCGAACAACAGAAGGTCGGTTTCCTCGGACTGGTCAAACAGTCGATGCCGGCATTGCTGACGGGCTTGAGGAACACGCTGCTGATCACGCTGCTTTCCTTCGCGATCGCATTGGTGCTCGGCGTCGCGTTCGGCCTGATGAAGGTTTCGGAAAGCAAAATCGCCGCAGGATTGGCCAATGTGTACATCGCGGTGTTCCGCGGCACCCCGATCCTGGTGTGGGCGTTCTTCTTCTACTTCGGCGTGCCCCAGCTCATCGGACATAGCGTGAACATCTGGGTCGCCGGCGCATTGACCTTGTCGCTCAACTCCGGCGCGTACCTGGCGGAAATCGTGCGTGGCGCAGTCCAATCGGTCGATTCCGGACAGATGGAGGGCGCACGCTCGCTGGGACTTAACCACAGGCAGGCCATGCGCCGAGTGATTCTGCCGCAGGCCAGCAAAATCGCCATGCCTTCGATCATCAACCAGCTGGTCATCATGATCAAGGACTCCTCGCTACTGCTCGCCATCGGCTTCGGTGAGCTGCTGTACCAGGCGCAGCAGCTGTACGCGGCGAACTTCCGCGTAACCGAAACGCTGCTGATCGTCGGCGTCATGTACTTCGTGGCCATCACCATCCTGACGTGGCTGGCCAACATCGTGGACAGGAAGGTGAACCGATGAACGAGAACGACGTGATCATCGACGTCAAGGATCTGCACAAAAGCTACGGGCAGACCGAGGTCATCAAAGGCGTCGACATGACCGTGCGCAAAGGCGAGGTGATCTGCATCATCGGACCGTCCGGCGCCGGCAAATCCACCATATTGCGTTGCCTGAACGGACTCGAACAGGCCACCGGCGGCAAGATCGTGGTCAACGGACACGATTTGACGGACAGCCATGTGAACATCGACCAGGTGCGCGAGCAGGTGGGCATGGTGTTCCAGCAGTTCAACCTGTTCA
>OIDC01000765.1_pt1 | contig 13980 bp, 9 predicted proteins | sample 1581401 | NCBI WGS metagenome assembly OIDC01 (sample SAMEA3882518, study PRJEB24775) | human gut metagenome | biome: human-associated habitat; feature: intestine environment; material: feces | place: Netherlands | collected 2009/2010 | reverse complement strand
TCACCGGCTGCAAGCCGCCTGTAAAGCGCTTATGCGGAAGTTCGCTCCCGAGTGGTGCGCGGGAAAGGCCAAGGCCGAGTAGTGCGCAACGGCTCTGCACCGTTACCGGCAGCAAAGAGTGCCGCGCTTTACAACGCGGAACACGGGTGGTACCGCGGAGAATTGTATTTTGCAAGGCTTCGTCCCTGATTCAACACAGGGACGAAGCCTTTTTGTTTGCTCCGGCCCTACTTCAAGCAGAGGTGTACTATGGAAGAAAAAATCAAGGAGCTGCGCGCCGCCATTGAGCAGGCCAGCGCAGACGTCACCGACAAAGCCCGGCTTTCTGACTTCTGGCAGAAATACCTGAGCAAGAACGGCGAGGTCGCGGGCCTGACCAAGAGTCTGCGCGATGTCCCCAAGGAGGACCGTCCCGCCGTCGGCAAGACCATCAATGAGTTCAAGCAGTGGGCCGAGGCACAGTATCAGGCCCTGTCCGAGCAGGTCGAAAAGGCCGCGCTCGAGGCCCGCAACGCCGCCGAGACCGTCGACATCACGATGCCCGCCAAGATTCGCCAAACCGGCAGCCTGCACCCGATCACCCTCGTCAAGAATGAGATTATCGACGTGTTCGCCGGTATGGGCTTTGAGATTTACGAGGGCCCCGAGATCGAGGACGACGACCACAACTTTACCCGCCTGAACGTGCCGAAGAACCATCCCGCCCGCGACATGCAGGATACGTTCTACGTGCGCGACCTTTCGGGCGAGCGGTCAAACGTTCGCGGCGAGTCCGACGTGCTGCTGCGCACCCAGACCTCGGGCGTGCAGATCCACACCATGGAGTCGCAGAAGCCGCCCATCTACATGATCTGCCCGGGCACCGTCTATCGTCCCGACACGGCCGACGCCTGCCACCTGCCGCAGTTCAACCAGATCGAGGGCCTGGTCGTCGACGAGGGTATCACCTTTGGCGATCTTAAGGGCACGCTCGACTACTTTGTTAAGTGCATGTTTGGCGAGGATCGCAAGACGCGCTATCGCCCGCACTTCTTCCCCTTCACCGAGCCTTCCTGCGAGGTGGACGTGAGCTGCCACGTGTGCGGCGGCAAGGGCTGCAACTTCTGCAAGCACAGCGGCTGGATCGAGATCCTGGGCTGCGGCATGGTCGACCCCAACGTCCTGATCAACTGCGGCATCGACCCCGAGAAGTACACCGGCTTCGCCTTTGGTATTGGCGCCGAGCGCGTCGCGGCACTGCGCTACGACCTGCCCGACCTGCGCACGTTGATGACTGGTGACATGCGCTTCCTCAACCAGTTCTAGGGCGCTTGCTTCTAAGTTGAAGTTTCTGCCTGTTTTCCGCAGGCTTTCAATATGAAAGGAGAGCTACATGCGCGTTTCTTACGACTGGCTCAAGACCATGATCGATATTCCGGAGGATCCCAAGACCCTTTCGGACGAATATATCCGTACCGGCACCGAGGTCGAGGCAATCGACACCGTGGGCGAGTCCTTTGACCACGTGGTGACCGCCAAGGTGCTCACCAAGACCCCGCACCCCGATAGCGACCACATGTATGTGTGCTCGGTCGATGTGGGCGACAAGAATCTCGACGCCGACGGCAACCCCGCCCCGCTGCAGATCGTCTGCGGCGCGCAGAACTTTGAGGCCGGCGACCACATCGTCACGGCAATGATCGGCGCCGTGCTTCCCGGCGACGTCAAGATCAAGAAGAGCAAGCTTCGCGGCGTCGTGTCCATGGGCATGAACTGCTCCGCGCGCGAGCTCGGCTTGGGTGGCGATCACTCCGGCATTATGATCCTGCCCGAGGATACGCCCTGCGGCATGCCGTTTGCCGAGTACGTGGGCTCGAGTGATACCGTGCTTGACTGCGAGATCACGCCCAACCGTCCCGACTGCCTGTCCATGATCGGCATGGCCCGCGAGACCGGCGCCATCTTCGACCGCGATTTCCACGTGGAGCTGCCCGCCATCAAGGCCGAGACCGGCCGCGCGACCGACGACGAGCTTTCGGTCGAGATTGCCGACGAGGGCCTGTGCGACCGCTATGTCGCCCGCATCGTGCGCAACGTGAAGGTCGGCCCGTCGCCCGACTGGATGGTCAAGCGTCTCAACGCCCTGGGCGTGCGCCCGCACAACAACATCGTCGACATCACTAACTATGTGATGATGCTCACCGGTCAGCCGCTGCACGCCTTTGACCTGGACACCTTTGCCGAGCGTGATGGCCATCGCCGCGTGGTGGTTCGCGCCGCCCAGCAGGACGAGAAGTTTACGACGCTCGACGGCGAGGAGCGCACGCTCGACGCCGGCATGGGCCTCATCACCGACGGCGAGCGTCCCGTGGCGCTGGCCGGCGTTATGGGCGGCATGGATTCCGAGATCGAGGACGATACCGTCGATGTGATGGTCGAGAGCGCCTGCTTCAACGCCGGTCGCACCTCGCACACCAGCCGCGATCTGTCGCTGATCTCCGACGCCTCCATTCGATTTGAGCGCCAGGTCGACGAGACCGGCTGCGTGGATGTCGCCAACGTTACCTGCGCGCTGATCGAGGAGATCGCCGGCGGCGAGGTTGCTCCCGGCTATGTCGACGTTTTCCCCGCGCCAAAGACCATCGACAGCATTAAGCTGCGCCTGGCCCGCGTGCACGCCATCTGCGGCGCCGACATCGAGCCCGATTTTATCGAGCGTTCGCTCACCCGTCTGGGCTGCACCGTCGAGCGCGACGGCGAGGACTTTATGGTTACCCCGCCGAGCTTCCGTCCCGACCTGCCGCGCGAGATTGACCTGATCGAGGAGGTCCTGCGCCTGTGGGGCATGGGCCGTGTGACGGCGACCATCCCAGCTGCCAAGAACCACATCGGTGGCTTGACCCGCGAGCAGAAGCTCACCCGCAAGGTTGGCGAGATCCTGCGCGCCTGCGGCCTCAACGAGACCACGACCTTTGGCTTTGCCGCCCCGGGCGACCTGGAGAAGATCGGCATGTCCACCGAGGGCCGCGGCTGCCCCGTGGTGCTCATGAACCCGCTGGTAGCCGAGCAGACCGAGATGCGTCGTTCGCTGCTGCCGGGCCTGTTGCAGTCCGTGGCCTACAACGAGGCACACGGTACGCCCAACGTGCACCTGTACGAGGTCGGCAGCCTGTTCCACGGTCGCGAGAACGCCAGCCTGCCCAAGGAGACCAAGTCCGTGGCGGGCGTGCTCTCGGGCCAGTGGAGCGAGCAGTCTTGGAGCATGAAGTACCGCAAGCTGCGTTTCTTCTTTGGCAAGGGCATCGTCGAGGAGTTGCTCGCCCAGCTGCGCATCGAGAAGGTTCGCTTCCGTCCCGTCGAGGGCGAGGGCTACGCTTTCTTGCAGCCGGGTCGTGCGGCCGAGGTTCTGTCCGGCGGTACCGTGCTGGGCTGGGTCGGCGAGATCCACCCCGAGGCGCGCGAAGCCATGGGCATCGACGAGGTCGTCGTTGCCTTTGAGCTCGACCTGGACAAGCTGATCAAGGGCGCCCGCAATCAGGAGAACTACCGTGAGTTCTCGCAGTACCCTGCCGTTGAGCACGACCTTGCTATCGTGGTCGACAACGCTGTGACCTGCGAGGATCTTGAGCGCCGTATTACCAGCGCCGGCGGCAAGCTGCTCGAGGGCGTGCGCCTGTTCGATGTCTACCGCGATCCGGTCCGCATCGGCAAGGGCAAGAAATCCATGGCCTTTGCGCTTACGTATCGCTCCGACGACCACACGCTCACCAGCGAAGAGGTTGAAAAAGCGCACCAGAAGATCGTCACCAAGGTGTGCAAGGGCGTAAACGGCGAGGTCCGCGGCTAGGTCCTGCGCCGGATATAGGCAGCGTCGGCTGCCGCCGAGTCTTACGTGACTGCTATGCCCGGTATAAGGCACCGTTGAGCCTGCATATATGACACGCGCATTACATAACGGCGTGCTGCTTTGTCGGCAGTGCGCCGTTTTGCTATGATAGCCCGCGTCGTGTTACGAATCTGACATTACGTAACACTGGAAAGGTGATTCAAACGGCGTTGCAATTCCGTGCGCCGATAACCGGGAGGCGTGCATGCACATTCCAGATAATTATCTGTCCCCGCAGACCGATGCCGTCATGGCAGTGGCGATGGTGCCCGTTTGGGTTCACTGCATCAAGAAAGTGCGCGCCACGCTCGATCGCGAGCACATGGCTTTCCTGGGCATCTGCGCCGCGTTCTCCTTCCTGCTTATGATGTTCAATGTGCCGCTGCCCGGCGGCACCACAGGTCACGCCGTCGGCGGCGCGCTCATTGCGCTGCTGCTGGGCCCGGAGGCCGCGGCCATCGCGGTTTCGGTTGCGCTGGCGCTGCAGGCGCTGCTATTTGGCGATGGCGGCATCCTGTCCTTTGGCGCCAACTGCTTTAACATGGCCTTCGTGCTGCCGTTTGCCGCAGCCATCGTGTTCAGTGCGCTCAACAGCCGTTTGCACGACAAGAGCTGGGGCACCTCGGTTTCTGCCGTCGTGAGCGGTTGGGTCGGCCTGTGCCTGGCGGCCCTGTGCGCGGCAATCGAGTTTGGTATTCAGCCGATGCTCTTTACCAACGCTTCGGGCGCGCCGCTGTACTGCCCCTTCCCGCTGTCCGTGGCTATTCCGGCCATGTTGATCCCGCATATGCTGGTTGCCGGCGTGATCGAGGGCGTGGCGACGGCCGCCATCTACGCTTTCATTAAGAAGACGGCGCCGAGCGTTATCGTCGGGCCCGAGGCCGTCGATGGCCAGCTTGCTGCCGAGGGCGCTGCTGCCAAGAAGACCTCGCTGGTCCCCACGCTCATCTTGGTTGCCGTGCTTGTCGTGGCTACGCCGCTCGGCTTGCTTGCCACAGGTGACGCATGGGGCGAGTGGGACGCCGAGGGCGCCGCGACCGCCGTTCAGGAGGCTGGCGACGACAGTCTGCAGGCTTCGGTCGGCCTGGATACCCCGACCTTTGCCGACGCACTGCCCACGGGCGATTACCTGCAGGCCTATTCCGAGGAGCAGGGTCTTGGCTTTGCCGGTCAGGCTGCCATGTATATCCTGTCCGGCGTGATTGGCGTGGCGGTGCTCACCATCGCATTCCGTCTGATCTCGCTGACGGTTAAGGAAAGCGGAACGCATGGCGACGGTCGAACTGCCTAGCTGGCTTGCGGTCGAGCAGCGTTACGAGCCCGTGGGGGCTCGGCATCGCGTGATGCAAAAGAATGTCCTGCACCTGGCGAGCCTACTTGAGCGGGTTCGCCTGGGTGGGGGCGCGCACGAGGGCGGGTCGATGGTCGACCGCGCCCTTTCTTGCGTTTCGGCTCCGGTGCGCCTGGTGGGGATGTTCGTCTGCGTCCTGTGCGTGTGTCTGACGCAGAGTCCGCTGTACCTGATGCTGATGGCGGCTATCGCGTTGGTGCTGGTCGCGGTGCGCCCCGCGCGCGGGCTGCGTGCGACCTTTGTGCCGGCGCTCGGCGCTGCGGGGCTCGCGGTGGTTCTGGCACTGCCTGCCCTGCTGCTGGGCGCGTCTGCCACGGGCGCCATGCTCAAGATTGCGCTCAAGACCTTCATTAATGTCTCGCTGGTGCTGGGCGTTTCGTGGACCCTCACGTGGAGCCGCATGTCGGCGGCGCTCAAGATGCTGCATCTACCCGACGAAGTTATCTTTACGTTTGATATGGCGCTCAAGCACATTGAGGTGCTGGGTCGCACGGCGCACAATCTGTGCGAATCGGTCATGCTGCGCAGCGTTGGCCGTGCGCCTGAGGGATTTTCGCGTACCGATTCGATCGCGGGTATCATGGGCATGACCTTTATCAAGGCGATGGAATGCAGCCGCGCGATGGACGAGGCTATGCTTTGCCGCGGCTTTGCCGGTGCGTATCCGGCGCCCGCGCGCGTCGGGTTTGGCTGGCGCGATGCGGTCTATGCGGCCGGCGTGGCGCTGCTGGCAGTGTTGTGCGCCGTGCTGTAGGCGCTGCTGGTTCCGGCTGGGGATGCAAATAGGGAAGGGCGACGTTTTGGCGATCGATATGAATAGTGCGGCGGGCACGGTGCGGGCGGCGCCGAGGGCGCGCCGCTTATTGAGTTGCTCGACGTGGTGTTCTCCTATGCGGGGCATACGGTTGTCGATGGTGTGTCGCTGCAGGTCGATCGTGGTGAACTCGTTGCCCTGCTCGGTCCCAACGGCTGCGGTAAGACGACGATTATGCGTCTTATTAACGGCCTTGAACTCGCGGACGCAGGGGCATACCTGTTTGACGGGCACGTGATCGATGCGGCGTTTCTAAAGGATTCCGCGGCCGCTCAGCGTTTTCATCAGCGCGTTGGTTTTGTGTTTCAAAATGCCGATGCTCAGCTGTTCTGCGCCACGGTGGGCGAGGAAGTTGCTTTTGGTCCCGCGCAGATGGGACTGCCGGCAGACGAGCTCGACCGTCGCGTGCACGATGCCATGGAACTGTTTCAAGTTGCCGATCTGGTCGATGCCTCGCCCTATCAGCTTTCGGGCGGGCAAAAGAAGCGCGTTGCGCTGGCTGCGGTTGTGTCGATGAACCCCGATATCCTGGTCCTCGACGAGCCTACCAATGGGCTCGACGAGGATTCATGCGACATCGTGGTCAACTTCTTGCTGGCCTACGTCGCGGCGGGTAAGACGGTCTTGATGAGCACACATCACCAGGATTTGGTGCGACGCCTGGGGGCCCGTGCAATCTATATCGATCGATATCACCATGTGGTCGAGGCGCATTCGCCGTCGTATGGAACCGAAAGCGGTGCTACGGACTAGTTGCTGCGTAGAGCGTGCGTAGCCGCCCGCGCGGCTTTGCCGTGATGGTATAGTTATCCAGGTTTTTTATGGGGGTGGCTATGCCAAGCTGGAACATTCATATCGCTCAGACGGAGCGTTTGCTGGAGCGCACCGGTGCGCTTGCCAATAGCGTGCGCGACCGCAATGCCTTTTTGTTTGGCTGCGTGGTTCCGGATATTTTCGTGGGCTATATGGTCCCTGGCATCGCCGATCCCATCCCGTACCGCATTACGCACTTTGCCAAGCCCGAGCCTATCCCTAAGCCGCGTGAGCACGAGTTCTGGGATACCTATGTGGCGCCGCTGCTTAACGGCGCACCCGCGGGCGAACCCGCCGAGGCTACCTCGATTGTCGAGGAGCGCGAGCGACTGAATCGCGTGCACTATCCCCAGCGCTACAGGGATGCCGAGCCGGTTGTCGGTCCCGGCGCTCGTGAGTTCTCGCTTGCGTCCGAGGACGTGGCGCAGTCGTTGCTCGATTTGACATTGGGTGTCTGGTCGCATCTGGTGGCCGATACCGTATGGAATACGCGCGTGAATCAGTACCTGGAGGCGCACGGCGGCAAGCCGTGCGAGGAGTTCCGCATTAAAAAGCAAGGCGACTTTGACTGGTTTGGCAAGACGCTGGGCATTCTTTCCATCCCGCGCGCGACCGATCGCCTGTATACTGCGGCGACGCGTTTTGGGCAGTATCCCATCCATAAAGAGTATGTGCTCAAGACCATCGGCGTCATGCACGAGATTGTACGCGAAAACCCCGGCGATCCCGACCATCCGCCATACCGCCTGCTGACCGAGGAATTCTTCGACGCGACGTTTACCGAGGTCATCGAGCTAACCGAGGCGGGTTTTGCCGCCCGTGTCGAATCGCCCGATGTGCCTGCGCTGCCCCTGATTGCTAGCTGCTAGCTGGCCGGCCCGGCAGTGAATAGCTCAACCCAATCGACAAGTAGCTCTTGCCGTAAGGCATCTTCGGCAATGCGCTCCTGTTTGGTCTTTGGGATGTGGGGAAGCCCGGCCTTTTTATGGATGAGCTCGGCTATGTGGTCGAAGCTCTTCTTCTCCTTGATCTGGTCATAGGTAATTTGGATGACGTCGTAGCCCATGCTTGTGAGCGCGGTGGCGCGCTCGGCATCGGAGAGGCTCGCGGCTTCGCTGTCGTGGGCAGAGCGGCCTTGGCATTCCAGAATGACGCCCATGCTGTCGGTGGCGCTTTCGATGAGGATATCGGCGTAGCAGCAGGTTTTGTCATACAGCGAACGTGCGGCTTCACTGAGCGGGATGCGCGCGTTGTTGGCGATCTCGATGCCCTGGCCGCCCTCGTCGCGGGGGAGCGAGACAAGTATGGATGTCTGTACTTCGAAGGGCGAGGCGGTCTGCCCTGTCATGTGCTCGGCCGCCCAGCGCAGTTGTTTGACGCCGCGCAGGCCTGCGGCTTGCTTGGCGAACGCGGCGATATCCGTTGCGGTAAGAAGCGGCGTGCGCTTCCACAGGTTAGTGTCATTGCCCTTGGTGTCGACAACGCGTTTCCAACCACAGTCGGGCGGAATGAGCATAAGCGAAATAGCTTCATCGAGTTGTTGTTGCGTTCGCTCGCAGGGCTTAAACACTGCAAAGGAGCCGCACATCTCGTAGCAAGCCATGAGTAACTGGTTGCGTGAAACCTGCGTGGCAAGGCTGAGCAGCGTAAACTCGGGCGACGTGACATCAAATCCATGCTCAGTTTGCCTAAACGAACCAGGAGGTGGTTCCTGGGTCAGGAGGTGCGACTTGAACAAGCTACGTGATCCGGATTGTGCCCGAGTGAATACAAGCCTGTGAAGCGGTGCGTGAAGCAGGTCTTTTACAACTGCATGACTTCCGAGGCCGCAACATCTGCGATCCATATTGCCAAGGCTAATGGCGGGGTAAAGGCCTAATACCTGCGGCGGGATGCGGTAGTAGTTAAAGGCGGATTGCCCACAAAGCGTCAGGTCCATAATGCCCTCCTGGCCGAAATCATCTCTTTGAAGCGAGTGATGCCAGCGTCAATCCGGAAGTATGCGGCAAAATCTGAACCCTATGAGCGGACCTGGCTTTTGAGGCTAGTTTATCAGGCATTTTGTTGCGAAAAAACAGGGTGTGCTCGGAGGTTCCAGAATTTGCCGCATACTTCCGAAAACCAGGTCGATTTGGTTCTTGCTAAAACGATTTATCAGCCCTGTGTGAGGTGTGGGTTTGCCACCGGGCGAACACTTTTAGCGCTTGGGGCTTTATTTTTTGGGCCTCGAAGGGTGGATTTCGCGCTTTTGGTAAAGAAATGAGTGCGTGTTTTGCCGTGCGGCGGCATTGGCACAGAAAAAGGGCCCGGAAGGCGAAGCCTTCCGGACCCTTTGCAATGCAAATCTGCTTGCAAGTGCGATTTAGCGCACCTGAGCGACGTAAGCGACGTTGGTCGAGGAGACCTTGTCCTCGAGCTGGACGCTCATGCGGGGATCGCCGGCGGTAGCGACGGTCAGGTCGCCGGCCTCGACGTAGCCGAGCTCCTTAGCGGTCTCGATCGCCTTGACGATCGTGCCGTTGACGGTGCCCTGGGTAATCTCTGCCTGGTGCGGGATGACGCCCCAGTACATGATCATCTGCTGGACGGCCCACTCGTGGCGGGAGAACGCGCAGATCGGCATGTTGGGACGGAAGTGCGAGATCAGGCGAGCGGTACGACCGGTGGTCGTCGGCACGGTGATGCACTTGGCGCCAACGGTGGTGGCCATGTTCACAGCGGACATACCCACAACGTTGTTGACAACGCGGGTGCCGTGAGCATCGGCCGGAACCTCGAGCGGAGCGTGAGCCGGGAGGTACTTCTCGGTCTCGAGAGCAATGCTGGCCTGCATCTTGACGGCCTCGACCGGGTACTTACCGGCAGCGGACTCGCCAGAGAGCATAACGGCGTCGGTGCCGTCGTAGATGGCGTTAGCGACGTCGGCAACCTCGGCGCGCGTCGGGCGCGGGTTCTGCTGCATGGAGTCGAGCATCTGCGTAGCGGTGATAACGGGCTTGTAGGCCGCGTTGCACTTGGCGATGATCTCCTTCTGGATGTGCGGAACGAGCTCGGGCTTGATCTCGATGCCCAGGTCGCCACGGGCGACCATGATGCCGTCGGAAGCCTCGAGGATCTCGTCGAAGTTCTCGACGCCCAGGGCGCACTCGATCTTCGGGAAGATCGTCACGTGCTCGCCACCGTTCTCGCGGCAAAGCTCGCGGATGCCGCGGACGGACTCGCCGTCACGGATGAAGGAAGCGGCGATGTAGTCGATGTTCTCGGTCAGGCCAAAGAGGATGTCCTGACGATCGCGCTCGGTGATGGCGGGCAGCGAGATGTTGACGTTGGGCATGTTGACGCCCTTGCGCTCGCCAATCAGGCCGTCGTTCTTGACGACGCAGGTCATGTCCTGGCCGTCGACGGACTCGACCTCGAGGGCAACCAGACCGTCATCGATCAGGATAAGGGAGCCCTTCTCGACCTCGGAGGGCAGAGCCAGGTAGTCGAGGGAGATGTGCTCAGCGGTGCCGTGGAAATCCTCGGACGTGGGCTGAGCGGTGACGACGATCTTGTCGCCGGTCTTGACGGCAACCTTCTTGCCGTCGACCAGAAGGCCGGTACGGACCTCGGGGCCCTTGGTGTCGAGCAGGATGCCGACGGGCATGCCGAGCTCCTTGGAAATACGGCGGACGCGCTCGATGCGACCGTGGTGCTCGTCGTAGGATCCGTGCGAGAAGTTAAAACGGGCGACGTTCATGCCCGCCTTGATCATCTCGCGGATGGTCTCGTCGCTATCGCAGGCGGGACCCATGGTGCATACAATCTTAGTGCGCTTGTACATTCAGACCTCCATCTGACATCGTCTTGCGCTGATAGATAAACCATAAGAAATAAAACTGAGATGATTATAACGAAATGCCGACCGAATACCCCAAAAAATCGACCGTATGCCGAATTAGAAGTTCATTTTTTGCGAAAAAACGGTATATGCAAAAACTTTACCAACCGTTCTAACCTCTGCTATCTGGGCGATATTTCAGTTTGACGATGCGCCGAAGAAAAAACGTTTTACCAATCTTGAGCATCACACTGTCTGCACCGTTGCGCCTGTGCCGCGTTTCCAGATGGAATGTTTTGGCTAGACGCGTCGCTTTGGGGTACCATAGCTCCACTATCAACTGCCGCTCAGCACGGCAGCCTTGATGAGCCCTTGCCCTTCTCCTGGGAATTATGATCGGGCATCAATCTGCTGAGTGGCCCGAATCCCAGGAGGGGACTCTATATGCAAAAGGAATACCTGTCCGCCGCGGCGGAGGTGCTCAGCGACCAGGGTGTCGATGAGAACCTCGGCCTGAGCAACGACGAGGCGTCGTCACGCCTCGCCAAGACAGGCCCTAACAAGCTTGAGGAAGCCGAGAAGACGCCGCTGTGGAAGCGCTTCTTTGAGCAGATGGCCGACCCCATGGTCATCATGCTGATCGTTGCCGCCGTTATCAGCGCACTTACGGGCATGGTCAAGGGCGAGCCCGATTTTGCCGATGTCGCCATCATCATGTTCGTCGTTATCGTCAACTCGGTGCTGGGCGTGGTCCAGGAGGCTAAAAGCGAGGAGGCCCTCGAGGCCCTGCAGGAGATGAGCGCGGCGCAGTCCAAGGTGCTGCGCGACGGCAAGCTCGTGCACCTGCCGAGCGCCGAGCTCGTGCCCGGCGACGTGATCATGCTCGAGGCGGGCGACTCCGTCCCGGCCGACTGCCGCGTGCTCGAGAGCGCCACGATGAAGATCGAAGAGGCTGCACTCACCGGCGAGTCCGTGCCGGTCGAGAAGCACGCCAACGTGATCGAGCTCGCCGCTGGCACCGACGACGTGCCGCTCGGCGACCGTAAGAACATGTGCTATATGGGTTCCACCGTGGTGTACGGTCGTGGCCGCGCCGTCGTGGTCGGCACCGGCATGGACACCGAGATGGGCAAGATTGCCGGCGCCCTGGCCGAGGCCAAGGAAGAACTCACGCCGCTGCAGGTGAAGCTCGCCGAGCTCAGCCGCATCCTTACCATTATGGTTATCGTCATCTGCGTCGTGATCTTTGGCGTCGACATCGTCCGCCACGGCGTGGGCAACGTCCTTACCGACCCAACTGCCCTGCTCGATACCTTTATGGTCGCCGTCTCGCTCGCCGTCGCCGCCATCCCCGAGGGCTTGGTCGCCGTCGTGACTATCGTCCTTTCGCTCGGCGTGACCAAGATGGCCAAGCGCCAGGCTATTATCCGCAAGCTTTCTGCTGTCGAGACACTCGGCTGCACGCAGACCATCTGCTCGGACAAGACCGGCACGCTTACCCAGAACAAGATGACCGTCGTCAAGCACGAGCTCGCTGCGCCCAAGGAGAAGTTCCTGGCCGGCATGGCGCTGTGCTCCGATGCCCAGTGGGACGAGGAATTGGGCGAGGCCGTGGGCGAGCCGACCGAGTGTGCACTCGTCAACGATGCCGGCAAGGCTGGTCTTACTGGTCTGACTGCCGAGCACCCGCGCGTGGGCGAGGCCCCGTTCGACTCGGGCCGTAAGATGATGTCCGTGGTCGTCGAGACCCTGGACGGCGAGTACGAGCAGTACACCAAGGGCGCGCCCGACGTGGTGATTGGCCTGTGCACCCACATCTATGACGGCGAGAAGGTTGTTCCGCTGACTGAGGAGCGCCGCGCCGAGCTCGTGGCAGCCAACAAGGCCATGGCCGACGAAGCCCTGCGCGTGCTGGCGCTGGCGAGCCGCACCTACACCGAGGTTCCCGCCGACTGCAGCCCCGCTGCGCTCGAGCATGACCTGGTCTTCTGCGGCCTGTCCGGCATGATCGACCCGGTCCGTCCCGAGGTGGCCGATGCTATCCGCGAGGCGCACGATGCCGGTATCCGCACCGTCATGATCACGGGCGACCACATCGACACCGCCGTGGCCATCGCCAAGCAGCTGGGCATCGTCGCCGATCGCAGCCAGGCTATCACCGGTGCCGACCTCGACCGCATGAGCGACGAGGAGCTCGACGCGCACATCGAGGATTACGGTGTGTACGCCCGCGTCCAGCCCGAGCACAAGACCCGCATTGTCGAGGCTTGGAAGTCGCGCGACCAGATCGTGGCCATGACGGGCGACGGCGTCAACGACGCCCCGTCCATCAAGCGCGCCGATATCGGCGTGGGCATGGGCATTACCGGTACCGACGTCACCAAGAATGTCGCTGATATGGTGCTCGCCGACGATAACTTTGCCACCATCATCGGTGCCTGCGAAGAGGGCCGTCGCATCTACGACAACATCCGCAAGGTCATCCAGTTCCTGCTTTCGGCCAACCTTGCCGAGGTCTTCTCGGTGTTTATCGCCACGCTCATCGGCTTTACCATCTTCCAGCCGGTGCAGCTGCTGTGGGTGAACCTGGTTACCGACTGCTTCCCCGCGCTTGCGCTGGGCATGGAGGACGCCGAGGGCGACATCATGAAGCGCAAGCCGCGCAACGCCAAGGACGGCGTCTTTGCCGGTCACATGGGCCTGGACTGCGTGGTCCAGGGCCTGATCATCACCGTGCTGGTGCTGGCGAGCTTCTTTGTGGGCGTGTACTTTGACATGGGCTACATCCACATCGCCGATATGATCGCCGGCAATGCTGACGAGGAAGGCGTGATGATGGCGTTCATCACGCTCAACATGGTCGAGATCTTCCACTGCTTCAATATGCGCAGCCGTCGCACGTCGCTGTTTAAGATGAAGAAGCAGAACATGTGGCTGTGGGCCTCTGCCGCGCTGGCGCTGGTGCTGACGGTGATCGTAACCGTGCAGCCGACGCTTGCCGAGATGTTCTTTGGCCCTGTGACGCTTGAACTCAAGGGCGTTATCGCCGCCCTGGGCCTGGCCTTCCTGATCATCCCGCTGATGGAGATCTACAAGGCGATCATGCGCGCGGTCGAGAAGGAGTAAGTTAACCTGTCCGGGCCCGCCCCTGCGTGTTTTCTTCTTCGCTGGTCCTCGCGCTTCGCGCTGCGGGATCGCTCAGAAGAAAACACTCCCGGGGTGGGCCCTACGGTATCCTTGCTGGCTTTTCTCCCGCGCGGATGAAAAAGGGCTGAGGGAAAGAAGGTGAGCGGCCGAGCAATTGCTCGGCCGCTCGT
>OIDC01000762.1_pt1 | contig 14058 bp, 16 predicted proteins | sample 1581401 | NCBI WGS metagenome assembly OIDC01 (sample SAMEA3882518, study PRJEB24775) | human gut metagenome | biome: human-associated habitat; feature: intestine environment; material: feces | place: Netherlands | collected 2009/2010 | reverse complement strand
CGAGCCGCTGCTCATCTCCGCGCACGGTCACGCCGACGGTGTAGACATAGTGAATGTCATCCTTCCGGCGCGCATCGAGTGATTTTTTGCGGATGCGCAGCCCGGTGATGTCGCCGGCCGGGATCTTCAGCGCCTTGGCTGCCAGCGCCTTGAGCGCTGCCTCGTCCGCGCCGGGTGCAAGCTTCAGGTTCGGGATTACAATCATCGGCAGGCCCTCCCGGCCGCGCGGCCGCTGGCCCACGCCCACTGCAGGTTGTAGCCGCCGCAGTCGCCGTCAATGTCCAGCACCTCGCCGCAGGCGTACAGCCCCGGCACGAGAAGGCTGCCCATCGTCGCGGGGTCAAATTCGTCCGTGCGGATGCCGCCGGCCGTGATCTGCGCGCTCTCGAAGCCCTCCGTGCCGCGCACCGGCAGCGCGAAGCCCTTTGCCGCGCGCACGAGCGCCTTGAGTTCGCTGTCCGTCACGTCGCCGAGCGGCCGGGCGCCGGGGATATCGGCGTAGCGCAGCAGCATCTTGCCCACGCGGTTGTGCACCGTGCCGGTCAGCACCTCTTCGCACGGGAGCGTGGGCGCGGCCGCGCGCCGCGCCTGCAAAAACGCCAGACAGTCCGGCGCGCTGTGTGCGCGCAGCAGGTCGAGCGTCACGGTCTGGCCCTCGCCGCCGCAGCTCGCCGCGCGGGAAATTTCAAAGATCGCCGGGCCGGACACGCCCTTTTCCGTGAACTGTACCTCGCCCGCGCTGCGCGCGAGGATGGCCCGGCCGCGCGTGAGCGTCACGCGCGCGTCTGCGCGCACGCCCTTGAGCGCGCGGGGATACGTCGGGTCGGTCGTCAGCTGCACGAGCGCGGGGTGCAGCGCCGTGCGCCGGTGGCCGAGGCTTTGCAGCAGGGTGTAGCCGTCGCGCACGCCGCCGGCCTTCGCCCCGGCGATGCCGCCGCACGCGATGATGACGCGGTCGGCGGGGATCGTTTCGCTTTCCGTCTCGATGACAAAGCCGCGCCCCTGCCGGCGCACGGCCGTCACGGCCTCGCCCGCGCGCAGGGCGATGTTCGGCCGCGCGAGCGCGAAGCGCAGCACGTCCACGACGCTGTTGGCCGCGTTCGAGAGCGGGTACACGCGCCCGCCCGGCTCCGTCACGGTCATGAGCCCGTGCGCGGCGAACCAGCGCAGCGCCGCCTCCGGCGGGAAGGCCGCGAGCGCCGGCGCGGCAAAGTCCGGCTGCGCGCCGTGGTAGTTTTCAGGCGCGGCGCCGGTGTTCGTCAGGTTGCAGCGGCCGTTTCCGGTCACGGCGAGCTTGCGCCCCACGCGCGCCTGGCGCTCGAAGAGCAGGATCTCATTTTCCGGGGTTTCGGCGGCGGTCAGCGCGGCCATCATGCCGGACGCGCCCGCGCCGATGACTGCGATCGTCATGGCGATGCTCCGTTTCTGTCGTAATTTTCTTCCCTTATTAAACCACACTTTGCCCGCAAACACAAGAAAACCGCGCAGCGCGCACAGAGCGCTTGCACCCCCGCAAACGAAAAACGGAGGCAGCCGGCAGGACTGTCTCCGTTTTCATGGCGGTGTTTACTTGGGCTGCACGTCACACTCGGGCATCAGCTCGTCCGACATGACGGCCAGCACGTGTGCAAAGGTCGCCAGCTCCTCGGGCGTGAACCGCGCGCGGATGCGTCCGAGCACGGTGTCGATATAGCTCTGCATGAGACCGTTATAGCTGTAGAACTTGTCCGAGAGCTTGAGATGATACTCGCGCCGGTCGGTGTCGGAATTCTCCTTGACGATATAGCCCTTGCGGATGAGGTTATTGACCTTGTAGGTCGCGTTGGACTGTGAGATGCCGAGAAAGTCCGCAAACCGGCCGATCGTCGGCGCGTTGAGCTGATGAATGACCTCAACGGAAAACGCCTCCATTGCGCTCAGCGAGCCCTCACGTTCCCGCACCTGTGAAAACAGGCGGCGGAAAAACTGCAGCTTAAATTTCTCATATACACGCTGAAAATCCTGCTCCATCATCGGCCGCTCCCCCCCTTGCTCCTTTTGTTGCAGCATATTTTCTATTCTTTTTTACACCAAAGCGGCAAAAAAGTAAAGAGCCGGACGCGTAGAAATTCCCGCGTCCGGCAGAAAATAAAGCAGGATTTAACGTCTTACGGCGCTTTCGGCCCGTCGTCGGGCTTGTCCTCGCCGACGACCTCACCGGTCGTCTCGACGGCGGTGGCATCGTCCACAAAGTCACGCACGGCGGCCTTGACGTCCTTGACAAAGACGGCGGCGTACACGACGGTGCAGAGGTTCTGCACACCGTCAACGATGAGCGACACGCCCATCATGATCGTGAGCACCTGCTTGCCGTTGAAGGGGTTGAAGACCAGCAGCACGCCCAGCACCAGACACACGACCGTGCACACGAGCGTGACCCACCACGAGTGTGCGCCCATGCGCCGCGAATCGACGGCGACCTGCAGCTTAAAGACGCTGTCGACGAGCACGAGCAGGCCGATCATGACCGAGAGGATGTCCGTCAGCGCCGGCGCGCGCCAGAGCATGAGCGCGCCGAGGATGATGCAGAACAGGCCGACTGCAAAGTCGAACCGGATGGCCACACCCTCGACCTCGCGGATGAAATAGAGCACGATCTTCATCACACCGAACACGGCCATGGCCGCGCCGAGAATGCGGCAGATCATGACCAGCGACGTCTCGGGGTTCACGACAAGATAGATGCCGAGCAGCAAAAACATCGCGCTGAGCACGACGTAGCTCCACTTGATGCGCTTGAATACCTTCATGCCTTTCCTCCTTACAGGCCGAGCGGCTCGTCGATGAGCACGACCTCGACCTTGGCCATGTCCATCATCTGTCCCCAGAGCACGAGCAGCGCGTTGCAGCCGCGGCTCTTGCTGCGGCAGTCGACACAGCGCTCAAGTTCGTGGCACGGCTGGTCGCCGTCAAAGCGCTGCATGTTCTGCACGGCGGCGGTGTTGCGCGCGCGCGACAGGGCACTGTCAAAGTCCGGGCAGATCTTGTTCGTGCCCGCGACGATGTACACCGTCTTGCCGATGCCGTAGACCATGGCGGCGAGGCGGTTGCCGCGGCCGTCGATGTTGAGGATCTGGCCGTCGGCGGTGATGGCGTTGGCGCTGCTGAGATACACGGGCGCGGTCAGCGCGTTGTCGAGCGTGGCAAAGCCCGGTGTGCGCCAGTGCCACCAGACGGTGTTGTGCTTGGTGAGCCGGTCGTACAGGCCGATCTGGTCGATGGTCTTGCTGCCGCCGATGCCGACGGTGGTGCCGTCGATCGCGCCGTCGAGATAGTCCGCCGCCTCGCGCCCGGTGGCGAAGTGCTGCACGGCGAAGCCGCGGCCGGTCAGGGCACGGATGGTTTTTTCGATGTCCATGGGACATGCCTCCATTTTGATATATTCTGCCCTTATCCTACCATCGTCATCCGCCGCTGTCAATTTCCTTTGCGGTTGAATCCGGCGGCGTGCTTTGCTATAATGGCGGCAGACAGACACAGAGGGGAGAAACGTTTCATGCAGTTACTTTATGCACTGGCAAAGCTGCGCACACCGTTTTTGGACACGGTGCTCGGCGCGCTCACCAACTGCGGCGGCGAGATCGTGTTCATGGCCGTCGCCATCATCGTGTTCTGGTGCGTGAGCAAGTCCTGCGGGTACTATATGCTCACGGTCGGCTTCGTCGGCACGATCGTCAACCAGTTTCTCAAGCTGGTGTTCCGCATCCCGCGCCCGTGGGTGAAAGACCCGAATTTCCAGATCGTCGAGAGCGCCCGGGCCGAGGCCACCGGCTACTCGTTCCCGAGCGGGCACACGCAGAATGTCTTCGCCTCCTTCGGCTGCCTTGGCCGCTGGACGAAGCGGACGTGGCTGCGCGTGGTCTGCGCCGCCGTGATCGTGCTCACGGCGTTCTCGCGCATGTACCTCGGCGTGCACACGCCGCTGGATGTCGGCGTGTCGTTCGGCATCGGGCTCGTGCTGGTGTTTGCGCTCTACCCGCTCTTTCGGGACATTGACAGCCACCCGAACCGGCTTTACTGGCTTTTCGGCGTCATGGCCGTGCTGGGCCTTGCGTATCTGCTCTTTGCCGAGCTCTGGCCATTTCCTGCGGACGTGGACGCCGCCAACCTCGCCTCCGGCCGCAAGAACGCCTACACGCTGCTCGGCGCGGTGCTGGGCATGACGTTTTCCTACTGGCTCGACCGGCGGTACGTGCACTTTGACGTGCGCGCCGTCTGGTGGGCGCAGGTGCTCAAGGCCGTGCTCGGCCTCGCCATCACGATCGGCCTGCGCACCGTGCTCAAAGCGCCGCTGCTCGCGCTGTGCGGCGGGCACAATATTGCCAATCTCATCCGCTATGCGCTCATGGTCATTTTTGCCGCCGGCATCTGGCCGATGACCTTTGGCTGGTTCGGCCGCCTCGGGCGGAACAAACCTGTGCCCGGCACGTCAGATTGAATTGACTTGTCGTCATAAGTGTGTTACTATTTATAAAGTTATGTAAACATGCCAACACGGACATAAAGAGGTGCGTATCACATGGACAAACACGCATTGGATCCTGCCTGCCTGCTCGGTGATCGGCTGCAGACGCTCTCGCGCGCGGAGCTGACCGCGCTGGCCGAGGCGCTGTGCCGCATCCTGGCGGAGCGCGGGACATATCACGGCGGCATCCGCCCGGACAACATCAGCCGTGCCGGGGACGGTACGGTCGGTCTCGGCGCGCCCGCCCGCACGGACACGAAGGACTGGACGACCGAGGAGCTGGAGTTCATGGCGCCCGAGGTGTTCTGGAGCGGCACGCTCGACGCCTCGGCCGATGTGTATTCGCTCGGCCTGCTGCTGTATGCGGGCGTGTCGGGCGGCCGTCTGCCGTTTTACCCGGACGACCGTGCGCCGCTGCCTGAGGACCAGACCGACGCGCTGCGCCGCCGCATGAACGGTGAGGCGCTGCCCCCGGCGCGCAAGGCCGGGCGCGGCCTGCAGGAGATCATCGCGCGCGCCACGCAGTGCAAGCCGGACGACCGCTACGCCACGCCGGCGGAGCTGTGCGCCGCGCTCGAGCAGTATGACGCCGAGCAGCGCCGCAGTGTGCCGACCGCGCAGGAGATGTTCAACAAGCCCGAGCAGGAGCTCAGCGAGGTCGAGCGCATGATGCTCGACATCCTCGCCGAGGAGGCCGCCGCGCCTGTGCCGGAGGCTGAGCCGGAGATCGCGGCCGAGCCCGAAGCGGAAGCTGAGTCTGAGCTGAAGTTTGAACTGAAGGCCGAGCCGGAGGAAGCCCCGGTCATTGAGCCGGAGGCCGAACTCGAGTCGGAAGCAAAGCCGGAGGAAACCCCGGCTGCCGAACCGGAAGCAAAGCCGGAGGAAACCCCGGCTGCCGAACCGGAAGCAAAGCCCGAGGAAGCCCCGGTCACCTAGCCGAAACCGCAGCCCGAGCGCAAGCCAGAACCGCAGCCGCTGCCGAATAAATTCCGCCCCGAGAATCGGCCCGTCCAGCCGGAGACCCCGGCGAAGCCGAAGTCGGAAAAGAAGCCGGAAAAGCCGCCTGTGAAAAAGCCGGAGGCCTACCGTCCCGCCCCGTCCAAGCCGAAAAAGCAGCCGTCGGCCGAGCAGCGCCAGTCGCACAAGGCGGGCATCCTGCTGACCGTGCTCATCATCTGCGCGGCCGTGCTGGCCGTGCTGCTGCTGCGCTCGCTCGGCGTGTTCGGCACGCCCGCCACGGCGGAGACCACCCCGACGCCGACCGTCCCCGTCGAGACCGTCGTCCCGACCGAGACGCCCACGCCCACCCCGACGCCGAAGCCCGAGCCGACGTATGAAGTCGTCAAGGCGGACGTCTCCTGGGCGGACGCTGAGGCGGCGGCGGAGGCCAAGGGCGGTCACCTCGTCGTGATCGACAGCGCCGAGAAGTGGACGCGCGTCGCCCAGCTGGCCGACGAGTCCGGCCTGACCTATGTCTGGATCGGCCTGCACCGTACCGACAGCGGCGAGCTCGCCTGGGTCAAGGACAACGTTGACCCGGTCTATAACTGGGCGTCCGGCGAACCGTCCGTGCACGATACCAACGGCGCCGCCGAGGATTACGTGCTCATCACGAGAACGTCCAGCGGCTGGTATTATAACGACTGCATCGGCGATCCCGCCGGCCGTTACCCGCAGTTCTACAGCGGAAAGATCGGCTATATCATCGAGATCGACCCGTAAAACGTGCAAAAAGCTCCCCGGCCATCCGGCCGGGGAGCAATTTTTTTGCGCAGCGTTCAGGTCTGCCAGTCGGTGACTGGTTTGCCGTCGCTGTCGGTGAACGTGCCGCAGGCAATCATGATCAGGTCGACCAGCGCGCCGATGCCGAAGCAGCCGGCCGTGAGCAGCCAGAGCACGCCCGTGCCGATCTTGCCGACGTAGAACCGGTGGATGCCGAGTCCGCCGACGAAGATGCACAGCAGCAGCGTGATCAGGCGCGATTTCGGGCTGGCGTTCGGGTCAACGGTTTTTGTCGGTGCCACGGCGCAGCCGCACTTTGGGCAGACGACGGCCTCGTCGACCAGCTGCGCGCCGCAATGAGCGCAGTATTTCATGGTGTTTCCCCTCCTTCGCTGCCGCCGCAGCGGCCGCGATACTTGTCACATGGCGGCGATATCTGTCATGTGATAAAATCAGTGTAGCATTCCGCTGGTGGCTTGTCAATTCCGGCGCAGCGCTCGCAGCCGAAATATACCGCCTGCGGTCAAAAAACCGCCCCGGGAGCATCTGCTCCCGGGGCGGTGGGTGTTTTGGCGGAAATTACTCGCCGAAGTAGCGCTTGAGCAGGCCCTCGAACGCCTTGCCGTGGCGGGCCTCGTCGCGGGCCATCTCGTGCACGGTGTCATGGATCGCGTCGAGGTTGTACTGCTTGGCGAGCTTGGCCAGCTGGAACTTGCCGTCGGTCGCGCCGTTCTCGGCGTCGACGCGCATCTCGAGGTTCTTCTTCGTGCTGTCGGTGATGACCTCGCCGAGGAGCTCGGCGAACTTCGCGGCGTGCTCGGCTTCCTCGTGGGCGGCCTTCTCCCAGTACAGGCCGATCTCCGGGTAGCCCTCGCGGTGCGCCACGCGCGCCATGGCCAGATACATACCGACCTCGGAGCACTCACCCTCGAAGTTGGCTCTCAGACCGTCGACGATCTCCTTCTGCACGTCGGCCGGAACGTCCGCGCCGAACGCCTTGCCCACGCCGACGACGTGCTCGGCAGCCCAGGACTTCTCAGCCTTCTGCTCGATGAACTTGGAGCCGTCAACATGGCACACCGGGCACTCGACCGGCGGCTGCTCGCCTTCGTAAACGTAACCACAGACACTGCAAACCCATTTTTTCATAGTCAAATTCCTCCTGATGTTTTTTGATTTCGATCGTTGGTTGTTTTATTCGGAAGCGGATCCCTTGTCCGCTTGCTGACAAGTTTTGCACAGCCCCGTGAACGTGATGCTGCACCCGAGCACCTGTGCGTCCGTCACGCCCTGGGCGAGGGCACACAGCTGCGCTTCCGGCTCACCGGGCAGCGGCACGTCGATGACCCGGCCGCACTGCACACAGTGCAGGTGCGCGTGGGGGTTCGTGCGGGCGTCGAACCGCTCCTGCCCGCGGAACACGCCGACGCTCATCGCGTCGCCCTCTTCGGCGAAGAGGCTCAGGTTCCGGTACACCGTGCCGAGGCTCAGGTCGGGGTAGTCCGGCTTGAGCTGCTGGTAGAGCTCCTGCGCGGTGGGGTGGGCGGTCGTCGCTGCGAGGGCTTCGAGGATGACCTGCCGCTTTTTGCTGTTTTTGCGTGCGGGCATCGAAGCACCTCCTTGCAAATCAGTAACAAGAATTATTACTGATATGAAGATACCACAGGAAACCGCATTTGTAAAGCCCTTTTTGCGAATGATTCTCAAGATTGTGCATTCTGCTGCATTTCCAGCGCCCGGTTTCGGCATTTGTGCGCAAAATGATCGGCCGCGCGGTCACCGCGCGGCCGGAAGGGAGGAGAAAAATTTGCGCATATGCGCAGGGAGAGCACATGACCGGTGCCGCGGCGGCCACGCCGCGACGGATGAGATATCGTGGGATATGCGGTGCACGACCGGCGGCGCTGAAGAAACCATGACCTTTCCACCGCATCCGCTTCGCTGCGCTCAGCACCTTCTCCTCAAGGAGAAGGCTTTGCACGCCCCGACCGAGGCCACAAGGAGAAGGTTTAGGGTGCGCGTCGGACACGCGGTGCGCCGCGCACCTCACCGCCTGCAGATGTTGGCCGTGATGCCGCACAGCGCCTGCGCGCACTCCATGTCCCACCTGCCCGAGCGGGCGATGTCGTCGATCGAGAGGATGCCTGCGAGCTTGCCGCCCTCGGTCACGGGCAGCCTGCGCACCTGCGCGGCGCGCATGGCGGTCATCGCGGTGCGCACGTCGGCATCGGCCTCAATCGTCACGGGATCGCGCGACATGATGCCGCGCACGGTCGCAGTCTGCGGATCATCGCCGGCGGAAACACAGCGCACGACGATGTCGCGGTCGGTAAGCATACCGGCGAGCGTTCCGTCGTCCTCGCACACCGGCAGTGCGCCGATGCTGCGCTGGCGCATCAGCCGCGCCGCGGCGACGACCGGCTCGTCCGGATGCGTCACGGCGGCGGCTGCGGTCATGTAATGGCGGACCTGCATCTCTCAACACCTCCCTTGGCCGGAAGCTCCGTCTGCGGAGATTCTCACCCGACGGGGGTGTTTTTATACCTATTATAATATGTCGCACCGTGTCGGGCCCGGTCACTGCACGAGCCGGGCGAGCGCCGGGCCGGCGCTCTCGCCGAACAGGCGCACGGCGCGTATGGCCTCCTGCAGCGTGTTGCCGCTGCTGCCGACCTCGATGATGAGCGACCCGCGCGTGAGGTGCTGGTTGTAGCGCTCGTTGACGAGCGTGATCGGCCGCATCAGCGTCGGGTGCGCCGCATTCACCGCATCCTGCAGATACACCGCCAGGCGCAGGTTCTCCTCCCAGTACGGGTGGTAGAGCCCCGAGGCGTTCGTGCCCACGAGCAGCATCACCTGCGAGCACGCGGCATCGGGCAGCTCGGCCACGGTCTTATAGACCACGCTGTCCGAGCACAGCGCGTCGCGGTGCAGGTCGATGACGATGCGCAGGCTCGGGTACTGGTTCAGGTACTCCTGCACGGCCGCGCCCGAGCGGTTGTACGAGCCCGTGTAGCTCGGGTAGTCGTAGATCGTCCGGTCGTGCAGCACCTGCAGCCCGGCGGACGCGAGCGTGTTGGCCAGCACGTCGCCCACGTGCACAATATTATAATTGGTGTCCTCGGTGCGGCAGGTGTCGCTCGCGGCGTAGAGATCGTGTCCCGCCGGGGTGAAGGCCTCGCTCGCGTGCGTGTGCATGATGAGGATCTGCGGTTCGCCCGCCGGCAGCACGACGGCCGGGCCCTGCTGCAGCAGCGCGGCCGCATCGACCGCGATGTCCGTCTCGTTTTTGATGCTCAGCCCGCCCGCGATGCTCGTCGCCACGATCGGCAGCCCGTCGGCCGTCGTGGTGGGCGCGTCCTCGTCGGCGTCGGCGTCCGCGGTGGGGGCGGGTGTCGCGGCCGGCGCGGGCGTGGCCGCGCTGAGCGCCGCTGCCGCCTCCGGTGTGGGGGATGCGTCCACCGGCGGCGCACCCAGCTCCATGCGCACCGATGCCAGCAGCAGCTGCTCCGGGTCGAGCCAGAGCCGCAGCCTGTCCGCGAGCGGCGCGCCGCCCGCCGCAGCCGATGCGATCTGCAGGCCGAACACGGTCAGCCCCACGCAGGCCAGTTTTTGCCGCAGCGTCATATCTGCTCACCTCCGATTGCATTCTCCACAATATATATGGTTTCGGGGGTGGAATTATGTCACCGTATCTGCTATACTGAGCACCGGAATTTTTCAAAGGAGGCGTCGTCATGACGATCACATACCGGCCGAAGGGTGTTTGCTCCCGCCTGATGCGGGTGGAGGTGGAGAACGGAATTATCCGCAAAGTTGAGGTGCAAGGGGGGTGCAGCGGCAACCTGCAGGGCATTTCGCGGCTCTTGGTGGGGATGCCGGTGCAGCAGGCCATCGAACGCTTGGAGGGCGTGCGCTGCGGACTGAAGCCGACATCCTGCCCGGATCAGCTTGCACAGGCACTGAAACAGGCGCTGTAAGGCGGGAAAAAGATTTACATAATTCTTTCAAATAATTAAAATAGTTGACATAATGCAAGTTTGCAAGAAATTTTTGCGAACTTGCATCTTTTCTTTTTGGTCAGATTGCGTCGAAACGTCGGATTTGGTCAAAGTAGACAACACAATTTCTTGTGTCGAACAACGTAAATATATACTGTATTTTGTTATTTCTGCGTTTTATTGTGGATTTTATTCAGAACTTAAAAAGCTGCTTTGTGCATTTTGCCGATTGCGAACGACTCGGAAAATGAATATAATTATCCATAACGGGGCAAGGCGTCGTGTGCAAAACACGCCTTAGGGTGCGTGGATTGAAATCCTCTGTGCCCGCCGGACCCGAAAAAGTTACAGCAAAGGAGGCTGCACGTCATGAAACAAATCAAGAGAGCCGGACAGTCCGTCAGATCGGGTCTGTCGCTGATGTGCATCGTCTGCCTGCTTTGCGGCTTATTGTGCGGATTTTTCTGGCTCGCCGGTGAGAGTCCGGTGCTGGCCGCCGGAGTGGACGGGGATGCCCTGTCGGCCAGAGCGGTCCTGAGCGGGGATGCGTCCCTGTCTGCGCCCGAGCGCGATGAGAAGCTGGCGGTGCAGGCCGCCGCGCAGGCGACGTCGCCTGTCGTGCGCACGCTTGCCGTCGGCATGGACGCTGCGGACTATACCGAGACGGTCACCTGCGACTACACGCCCGTGTATGTGGACGACCGCTTCGGCGGCTACTGCTACGTGCTCGACGATGCGGTCTGGCTCCCGGCGGATGCGTTCGCCGAGATGCTCGGCCTCGAGAGCGACACGGTCACGGACGGCGACACCGAGACCGTCACGGTCGACGGCGCGGACATCGCGGCGACCTACGGCGAGACGTACTACACGGCCAACGGCCGCTGCTTCTACGCGCCCGACGGCGTGTATGCCCTCGATGGGGAAGTGGTGCTGCCGCTGGCGGATCTGGAGAAGATCTTCGGCGTCACGGCCACGTTCAGCGCGGACAATACCAGCCTGCGCGTCGATGCGTCCGGGCAGCAGCTGCTCGAGAGCGGTGAGAGCTTCTACGGCACGCGTGACGTCTACTGGCTCAGCCACATCATCAATGCCGAGGCCGGCAACCAGCCCATGGACGGGCAGATCGCAGTCGGCAACGTCGTGCTCAACCGCGTGGCGGACGAGCGCTTCCCCAACAGCGTCAAGGAGGTCGTGTTCGACCGGCGCAGCGGCGTGGCGCAGTTTTCGCCCACGGCGGACGGCAGCATCGGTCTCACGCCGGATGAGGATGCCGTGCTCGCGGCAAAGCTCGCCTTTGAGGGGTACAATACGGTCGGTGAGAGTATGTACTTCATCAACCCCGCGGCCTGCAACTCCGCGTGGTTCAACCGCTGCCTGACCTATACGACCACGATCGGCGACCACGTCTTTTACGCATAATAGCTGCACAGACAGCACAGCCGCCCGCACGGAGACCCGTGCGGGCGGCTTTTCGTGGCTGCCGGTGATCGTGGGCTTTGCCCCCTTGCCCCGCCCGGGGCTGGACGCGCGGGGGAGAATGTGATAAGATGGCGGCAACCGATCATTTTTGGAGGCAAGCATGGACGAACTTCTGCGCGCGGGGTTTGCCGCGCTGGGTCTGCCGCTCGACGAGACGGCGCTGACCCGCTTTGAGACATACTACGAACTGCTCGAGGAACGCAGCAAGGTCATGAACCTGACGGCCATCCACGGCGAGACGGACGTGGCGCAGCTGCACTTTCTCGACTCGGCCGCACTGCTGACGGTCGAGCCGCTTGCCGGCAAGTCGGTCATCGACGTCGGCACGGGCGCGGGCTTTCCCGGCCTGCCGCTGAAGATCGCGCAGCCGGACATTTCGCTCACGCTGCTCGACAGTTTGGATAAGCGCGTGCGCTTCCTTGGCGACGTCTGCGCCGCGACCGGGCTCGCGGATGTGACGTGCCTGCACGCGCGCGCGGAAGAAGCGCCGGAGCTGCGCGGCCGGTTCGACGCGGCGGTCTCGCGCGCGGTCGCGCGGCTGTACCTGCTGTGCGAGCTGTGCCTGCCGTTTGTGCGCACGGGCGGGGTGTTTCTCGCCATGAAGGGGCCGGATTGCGCCGCAGAGCTCGACGAGGCGCGCAGCGCCATCCGCAAGCTCGGCGGTACGTATGAGCGCACGGCGCGCTACACCATCCCCGGCACGGACGTGACGCACAGCGTCGTCGTCATCCGCAAGACGGCGCCCACACCGCCGAAGTATCCCCGCCGCTGGGCGAAGATGCAAAAGGAGCATCTGTAACGTGGATAAAACACGCCCGACGCAAATGCTCATGTACGGTAGAGAAGCACAAAGCAAAACAAAGACAGCCAGCCCTGCCACTATTCCGAAGTCAGGGGAACGCAATAGAAAAATTCATAGCTGTATGCTATACTTAATTAGCATTTGAACATATCAAGCTGACACAGCAATCTCTTTACTTGCCGTTAATGCGCGTCTACCAATAGTCCGCACAAAGCAAGAGTAGCGTAAAGGTATAAAAATTTCAAACTTCTTTGTAACGAAATTCCGATTTCTCCGTCTAACCTATGAAGCTGAAGGAGGTGATGACAAGTATGGACTATGAAAAGCTCTATAAAGCCTACTATTTACAGGTATACTCGTATACTATTTCTCTTGCCAAAAATCGTGAGATAGCAGAGGAAATCACGCAGAACACATTCTATAAGGCTGTTTCTACAACATCACAATTCAAAGGTAAGTCAGATGAATTGACATGGCTCTGCTCCATAGCAAAAAATCTTTACCATGATGAAATGCGAAGCCGTCAGCGAGTAGCTGATGTGAGTGAAATCAATGACTTGCCATCAAATGAAAATGTTGAGAACTCAGTTGCAGATTCTGACATGGCGTTCCGCATACACCTCGTTCTTCACCGTTTGGAAGAACCATACAAAGAAGTCTTTCAGCTTCGCGTATTCGGGGAACTATCTTTTTCACAAATCGCTGCAATTTTTGGAAAAACAGAATCATGGGCGAGAGTTACTTATCATCGTGCAAAGCTAAAAATTCAAGAAAGGATGGATGAAAAGCATGAGTAAACAATGCGATATTGTTCGAGATATTCTTCCGCTGTATGTTGACGGTGCTTGCAGCGAAGCAAGCGCAGAGATGGTAAAAGAGCATTTGAACGCCTGTGCTGACTGTAACGCAATTTATCAGAAATTGCTTTCTCACACGAGCGAAGATGTTCTTCACGAAGAAAGCGAAAGCGTTATTATGCGCCATGAGGCAAAAGAAAAGCAGAGAGGCAGAAAAAAGATAACGATTGCTGTTCTCGTTTCCATCGCTCTTTGTATCATTGCAATTTTTACAGCTCTCTTTCTGTTACCTATAAACATTGCTTATGAGCCTGTCAAAATCGACTTCCCATTTGAGGTTGAAGATGTCGAAAACGTTGAAATGTACCACTATGACGGAGTGCCTGCATCAGCAGAAAAGAAAGTAGTTGTTGCTGAAAATGATATAAAGACCCTGTATGATAAGTTCAAGGGCTTATCCCTAAAAGACAAAACGACTGAGGAAACTGCCGGAGCAGATGTGACCAGCTTTAGATTTAACCTCTCAGATGGAACAAGCTACGATTTGATTTACGCCTGCTATGGGGTTAAAAACGGCGAATTGAAGTCAGCAGCAGGCGGTTTTAAGTATTTCACAAGTGCGGATATCGGCTCTTATTGGAACAATTTGAATACGGAACTTGAGGCAATTCCTATCAATGAGAGTGAATTGCCGTGAGCAGATAGCAAACCCAGCCGAGCCTGTCAACGGTCAAGATGAACGGCGCAAATGCG
>OIDC01000753.1_pt1 | contig 14277 bp, 13 predicted proteins | sample 1581401 | NCBI WGS metagenome assembly OIDC01 (sample SAMEA3882518, study PRJEB24775) | human gut metagenome | biome: human-associated habitat; feature: intestine environment; material: feces | place: Netherlands | collected 2009/2010 | reverse complement strand
CACAACCGTGGCGCCGGAGCGGGTGGTGTACGTGTCGTGCAACCCGGAGACGCTCGCGCGCGACCTCGGCTACCTCACCCGCCACGGCTACCGCGTCGAGCGCATCCAGCCGGTCGATATGTTCCCGCATACGGAGCATATTGAGATGGTTGTCTTGCTTGCAAAAGTATGTAACTGGGCACTCCCTCACTGAAAGGACTACGGCTGCTACAATAATTTGATCTTGATAATTACAGGGCTCTCTATATAACGGCATCAAAATCGAGGTGAGAACATGGCAAAGAGAAATAATGGAGAAAATTTTTTGTTTTCTGATGACTGCGGATTTATAAACGGCGATGATGAGGGCGGAGAATCTTATCGATATTCTGATGGAAGTGGGTATTTTACAGATTCGTCGGGAAGCAGAACCTCATATGATGCAGATGATGACGATGAAGATGACGAAGATGATGAAGATGACGAAGATGATGACGATTCGGATGGCAGCAGTTTAAGAGAGGCGCTTGACACTTTAGTTAGTGTAGTCATGGTAGCAAAAGCTGCAGCTCAAGAGCGCGAGCAAGAAGCACAGCGTGAAAGAGCGCGTATCCGCAGTGAAAAAAGGCGTGCTTGGAGAAAAAAGCATAGAAAAGGCATTGCCATCACAATCCTAATTTCCGTTCTTGTCGTGCTTTCATTGATAGGATATTATGAAATTCAAAAACTGATTCCGATGGGTTATTCGAGTGATTCTTTAGAAGGACTTAAATACACAGAGGTAGTTCGGCGGCTGAAAGAATCCGGCTTCTCGAATGTTCATACGAAAGAAATATCAGATTTGACCGTATCCAGAGATGGCGAGGAAAATCTTGTTACAAACGTGAAGCTTATGTTCGGCGATTCCTTTGATGAAAACACAAAGTATCCATCAAATTTATGGATTACGGTTGTATATCATACCGTGGAATTATATTGCCCTCCGATGACATCTAAAGAAGCAAAAGGAACGAATTACCTTGATGTAATAAAAAGCTTTGAAAGCGCTGGGTTTACCAACATCACTACATCCATTGAATATGACATTGTCACGGGATGGTTCGCCGATAAAGGAGAAGTAAAATCGGTAACTATTAATGGGGATAGCAAATTCGACTCCTGTAATAAATACAGACCGGATGCACAAGTTATGATAACGTATCACATGCCAAGAAAGGACAAGCTGAAATAGCTATTGGATTGGATAACATTTCAGTTTGGTCACTCAATCAATAGCGAAGAATGTATGGTTCTTAGCTCGCTCCCAAGAATCCCCCATTCCGGTCATGGCGATGGCAAGCAGTTGATTTGTTCCCATGAACAAGCGAGGGCTGCCTGACATTTATGCTGTTCCCTTGCCCCGCATAATGCGTCGTGCGGCTGACGAGGAGCAAATAACGCAGCGCGCGCAGCCGCGGCCGCAAAGCCAAACTCCCGGGCGCTCAGAGATCCTCTGAGCGCCCGGTTTTCTTCTGTTTTCGTCAAAAAATGAACGATCTTCGTGCTCTGCATGGACAAGCAGCTGGAAATGTGATACACTCGGTGCTGACGCGCAAAAGCGCGAAAATGGTAATGAAACATAACAGGAGGAAGAAATCATGTCCAAGATCGTCAACGAGGCGAGAATCAAGAACAAACTCATCGTCAAGATCCGCGAGCTGCTGGAGCACCGCGCATTCTGGCTGTATCTGCTGGTGGACGAGGCCGAAAAGCGCGGCCTGGATCCGGAGGAGTTTGCCTCGGCGGCTATCACGAGATGCGGCATTTCGCAGGGCACCGACCTGCAGAAAAAGAGCGGCACCAAGAGCCTCAAGGGTCTGAGAAAGACGCTGTTCACCCGCGCGGCCAGATGGGTGTTCGAGATGGATCTCGTCGAAAATACAGACGACACGCTCTATCTCGATTTCCACTACTGCCCGCTGGTCAAGGCCTGGCAGAAGGCCGGCTGCAGCGACGAGGAGATCGCCAGACTGTGCGACATCGCCATGTGCGGCGACCACGGCATCGGCAGCTGCTTTGACGCACGCCTCGAGCTGCCCAAGGCCATTGCGAAGGGCGATGACGTCTGCGCGCTGAGATACATCAAGTCGAACAAGTAAATTTCGAGGTGACATGAAAAAATAGATACCTCGCTGATCGTAAGACTGTGCCTGCCGCAGTTTGCCGTGGGTCTGTTTACGACCATGCTCAACAACTATCTCATCTATTTTTATCAGCCGTCCAAAGAATCGGGAATCCCCAATCTCATCCCGCAAGGGAGGATCGTGTTGGGGATTCTCACGATTATCGGGCTGATCAAGGCCATCGGTCACATCATCGACGCCGTCACCGACCCGCTCATCGCGTCCTGCTCCGACAAGAGCAAGCACCCCGACGGCCGCCGGATCCCGCTGATGAAAAAGGCCGCCATCCCGTTCGGTCTGTGTGCGCTGCTCATGTTCTTCGTCCCGCTCGGCAAGGTCAGCTGGCTCAACGCCGTGTGGATCGCGGCGTTCATGTGGGGGTATTACTTCTTCTTCACGCTCTACATGATCCCGCACAACGCGCTCATCCCCGAGCTGATCCGGGACGGACCGCTGAGAGTCAATGCCTACACGGTCAGCTCGTTCTTCTTCGTGACGGGCAGCGCGCTCGGCTATGTGAGTCCGCTGATCGTGAGCCTGTTCAAGGGCGCGGGGCTGGCGACGCTGTGGGCGTGGCGCACGACCTTCGGCATCTACACGCTCATCGGCATCATCCTGCTGATGATCCCGGCCTGCACCATCCGGGAAAAGGACTACGTGCACTCCGTGCTCCCGAACGTGTCGCTGGGCGCGTCGCTCAGGCACGCGTTTTCCAATCCGCACTTTCGCCTCGTGACGCTCGGGCAGCTGCTTGAAAACACGGGCATGGCGTTTTTCCAGGCGTGCATCATGTACTACGTCACCTCGCTCATGGGTCTGCCGGAGACGTACTCCGTGCTGATCCTGGCGATCTCCATCGCGGGCTCGCTGCTGATGTATCCGCTGATCAACAGATTCGCCAAGCGCAAGGGCAAGAAGCTGCCCGTCATCCTCGGCTGCGCGGTGTTTTCCGCCGCAGAGATCGTCATCTGCTTCAGTGACGTCCTGCCGGGCAACCGGCTGGTACTGGCGTGCGTGTTCGCGCTGTTCGTCTCCTTCCCGTTTGCCGTGCTCAACGTGCTGCCGGGGGCGATGATGGCTGACATCATCCAGTACGACACCGTGACCACCGGCATCAATCAGGAGGGCATCTTCGGCGCGGCCAGAAGCTTCATCGTCAAAATGGGCAACTCCCTCGCCATCATGATCGTCCCCTCACTGGTCGTGACCGGCGCGGCTGCCGGTGAAAACGTCGGTGTGCCCGGTCTGAAGCTCACGGCGGTGGCAGGGAGCCTGTTTTGCCTGCTGGCCGTGTTCGTTTTCCTGCGCTACAGGGAAAAGGATGTGCTTGCCGCGATCGCGGCGGGGGAGAAAAAATGAATCGTTAGGACAGACAACATGACTACTATGAACGAACGAGACCTGTATTACGGCCAGCGCCTTGCCGAGATGATCCGCTGCAAGACGGTGTCCCACAAGGAAGGCTTTGAGCCCGAAGAATTTCTGAAGCTGCGCCGCGTAATCGGGACGCTCTTCCCGCTCGTGACCGAAAAGGCAGAGCGCACGATCCTCGGCGAGGACGCCTACCTGTATAAGCTCCCGGGAAAAGACCCGAGCCGGAACGTGCTGCTCATGTCGCACCACGACGTCGTGGAAGCGACCGGCAGCTGGCAGGAAGCGCCCTTTGCCGGCGTCATCCGCGGCGGAAAGCTCTGGGGACGCGGCACGGTCGACACCAAGACGCCGCTGTTTGCGGAGTTTTCCGCGCTCGAGGAGCTGCTGCTCGAGGGCTTCGAATTCCCGGTGAACGTCTACCTGTTCTCCTCCCACAACGAGGAGTACAGCGGCGACGGTGCGCTGCTCGCGCACGATTATTTCATCGAGCACAGCATCCGCTTTGACTGGATCAGCGACGAGGGCGGCGCGGTCATTGCCCCGCCGATGCCGGGCATCGGCAAAAAGTGCGCCATGATCGCCGTTCACGAAAAGGGCCGCTGCACCGCTCAGCTCGTCGCCGGGCCTCAGCAGGGGCACGCGGGACTTGCCGGCGCGCACAAGACGCCGGTCATGCGCATGGCCGCCTTCATGACGGAAGTCGACGAGAAAAAGCCCTTCATCCGCCGGCTGCACCCCGAGGTGCGTGGTATGTTTGAGGCGCTCGCGCCGCACATGGCCTTCCCCATGCGGACCGTGTTTTCAAACCTCGGGCTCTTTTCCGGCCTGCTCATCCGCCTCATGCCGAAGCTCAACGCCGCGGCGGGTAAAATGCTCGGCACGGGCTGCACGTTCAAGAACATCTCGACCGATGACGACGGCACCTGCCGGGCGCAGGCATTTCTGCGCTGCATCAACGACGCGGACTTTGCCAAGGATCTCGACACCCTGCGCAAGATGGCAGAGTGCCACGGCGTGCGGATCGTCCTGCGTGACGAGGACAACGAATACTACAAGCCCACGTCCCTCGACAGCCGCGGCTATCAGTACGTGAAGGAAACGGCGCAGGCGGTCTTTCCCTATGCTGCCGTCGCCCCGTTCATCCTGCCGGCAGGCACGGACGCGAGACGCTTCACAGACCTCTCCGACGCCGTGATCCGCTTCGCGCCCATCGACATCGACGACCAGCAGTATGCATCCGTGCACGGGGAAAACGAGAACATCAGCATCGACAAGCTCCCCATCGCGGTCGATTTCTACAAACAGCTGCTGCGAAACTACGCATAGCGCGCAGCGCGCGGCAGTGTCCCGGAATATATGACCCCATAAAAAGAGCATCCGCAGTGCCTACCGGGCATTGCGGATGCTTTTTCACGCTTCGGGACATGCACACGCGCCGTCCGGCTGCGCACAGGCGCGCAGCTCCTGAAAGATGGTCGTGTAGTCGGCGCGGAAGTTGCTGTTTTTCGGGAAGAGGAACATGATGTCGTGCCGGAGCTGAAAATCGCTCAGCTCGATCACGCCGAGCGTGCCCGCCGCCTCCTCCGGGCGGATGGCCGCACGGTAGAGAAACGACACGCCGTAGCCGCTCTTGAGCAGGGTCTTGATCGCGCCGATGTTGCCGATCTCGACCGTGCGGGCAAAGTCCGCCGCCGCAAGACCGCGCTCCTTGAGATAGTATTCGAGGATCACGCGCGTGCCCGAGCCCTCCTCGCGCAGCAGCAGCGGCTCATCCAGCAGCTGCGTGAGCTGCCGTCCCCGGTAACGCGCGGCCTTGTCCGGCGCTGCGGCAGCGACATATTCCTCCGTGCCAAAGACGAAAAAGTCATACTCCGCCTTCGGGAAATCCCCCTCGACCACGGCAAAATCCAGCTCCCCGGAGTCAAGCTTGCTCAGCAGCACCTTCGTATCCGCCACCTGCATCCGGATACGGCTGTCCGGGTGCAGATGCAAAAACCGGCCGAGCGCCTCGTTGAGCATGAACTCCGCGACCGAGAGCGTTGCGCCGAAGGAATAATCGCGCGTGCCGGTGGCCGCCTGCTGCATCCGCTTTTGCAGGTGCTGCTCGTCGTGCTTCATCGTCAGCAGCGTCCGCCGCAGGATCTCCCCCGCCTCGGTCAGCTGCAGACGCTTGCCGTTGTGCCGGAACAGCGCCGCGCCATATGCCTGCTCCAGATAGCGTATGTGGTGCGAGACCGCAGGCTGCGTGATGCTCAGCTCCCGCGCCGCTTTCGTGAAATTCATGTGCCGGCACACGGCCAGAAAGGTCTCCACGCGAAAATCCAGCATAAGCGTCCCTCTTTCCCGGTGGTTTTCCGCAATCATAACACAAAATTATCGTTAGATAAAGATAAATCATTTTTCTTTATTGTTTTGCTGTGCTATGATGCTCTGTACAAACCATTGAGAGAGAAGGGACTCCCCCACCATGAACTTTCTTCAGAAAAACTGGAAAGGCATCCTTGTGTGCCTCGTCATGGCCGTGCCCTGCTGGCTGCTCGGGCAGAAATTTCCGATCGTCGGCGGTCCGGTGTTCGGCATCCTCGCCGGCATGATCGTCACGCTGCTCTGGCACGACAAGAGCGCGGCGCAGCCCGGCATCTCGTTCGTGTCGAAAAAGGTGCTGCAGTACGCCGTCATCCTGCTCGGCTTCGGCATGAACCTGTCCGTCATCTGGCAGACCGGCAAGCAGTCGCTGCCGATCATCGTCGTGACGATCACGACGTCGCTCGTCGTGTCGTGGCTGCTGCACAAGCTGATGCACATCCCCGGCAAGATCTCAACGCTCGTGGGTGTCGGCTCGTCGATCTGCGGCGGCTCGGCCGTCGCGGCGACCGCGTCCGTCATCGACGCGGACGATGAGGAAGTCGCGCAGGCGATCTCCGTCATTTTCTTCTTCAACATGCTCGCGGCCATCTTCTTCCCCGCGCTCGGCGCGCTGCTCGGCTTCTCGACCACGAACGGCGAGGCGTTCGGCATCTTCGCCGGTACGGCCATCAACGACACGTCGTCCGTCACGGCCGCGGCCTCCACGTGGGACTCGCTCTACGGGCTCGGCAGCCAGACGCTCGACAAGGCCGTGACCGTCAAGCTCACGCGCACGCTGGCCATCATCCCGATCACGCTCGTGCTCGCCTTCGTGCGCACGAAGCGCGCCAAGACCGACGGTACGAAGGTGAATTTCAAGAAGATCTTCCCGATGTTCATCCTCTACTTCCTGCTCGCGTCCGTGATCACGACCATCTGCGTGAGCGCCGGCATGTCGGCAAGCGTGTTCGCCCCGCTCAAGACGCTCAGCAAGTTCCTGATCGTGATGGCCATGTGCGCCGTCGGACTGAACACGAACATCGTCAAGCTCGTCAAGACCGGCGGCAAGCCGCTCATCATGGGCTTTTGCTGCTGGGTCGGCATCGCGGGCATGAGCCTGCTGATGCAGCACCTACTCGGCATCTGGTAAGACACAGACAAAAACGGGCGGCAGCCGGAGCTATCCGGCTGCCGCTTTGAGACTGTCAAAAAGTATTACTTTTTGACAAAGAGGCCGCAGTCTGCTGCGCGCATAATTTGAGCGCCGCCGGCGCACAAATTCCACACTTGCAGCCTGAGCGGTATTTTCTCCGCCGCACATGTCGCCGGAGAAAATGATCTGACCTTCTTTCGCCGCTGCGGCGGCGAAACTCTACGAGGTTTTTGGACAAGCTGTAGGCGGCGACCGGGGATGACCTGGCCGCCGCCTGTGTTTTAGGATTCTTTGCCGTCGCGCGGCAGCGTCACGAGCATGACCGTTCCGTCCGCGCCGCTGCGCTCGATCTGCACCGTGCCGCCGTGCAGCGCGGCAATCTCCCACACAAGCGACAGACCGAGCCCGACGCCGCCGTGTGCCCGGCTGCGCGACTTGTCCACGCGGAAAAACGGCTGGAAAACGCTCTCCCGGTATGCCTCCGGGATGCCGGGACCGTGGTCACGGACGCGGATCTGTACATTCCCGTCCGCCTCGCTGACCGCGATGCGCACCGCCCCGTCCGGCCGGCCGTAACGGATGGCGTTTTCGGTCAGGTTGAACAGCAGCCGGTACAGCAGCGGGTCGCTGCCGGTGAGCACAGCGCCGCCGTCGGCCTCCAGCGCGATGCACTTGCTCTCTGCAAGCGGCGCGAGATCGGTGAAGATCTCCTCAATCATGGGCGTGAGCTCGACCCGGTCGTCACAGGGCACGGTGCGCAGCTCGCTCATCTCCAGCAGGATCTTCGTCATCTGCGCCATACGCTCCGTCTGCTCCTGCAGCAGGGTCAAAAACGCCGCCGTTTCGGGCGTGACGTCCGCGTGCTCGGCGGAAAACAGCTCAAGCTGCGCCTGCATCAGCGCAAGCGGCGTGCGCAGCTCGTGCGCAGCGTTGCCCGTAAACTGCCGCTGCGCCGTGAAGCCCGCGTCCAGGCGGTCGATCATGCCGTTGAACGAGCGGCTGAAGCGCTGAAACTCCGGCAGCACGTCCTCGCTGACCTTGCACTGCGCCAGATTGCCCGGCTGAATGTTTTCCACCTGCGCTGCAAAGCTGCGCAGCGGACGCAGCGCGCGGCCGCTGACAAAATACGCGAGCACGCCGCCGATGAGCGTGACCGCCGCCGTGATGTACCAGTTCGTGACGCCGAAGGCCGCCTGCGCGCCGCTGATGATGATCGTCAGCTCGTCATCCGGCTGTTTGCTCTGCGGGTCGAAGGCGTCGGGCGCACCGGATTCGATCTCGCTGTAAGCCGAGATGCCGCTGCCGATCGCATCCATATACCGCTTGCCGGAATAGCCGATCAGACAGTTCATGAGCACACACGTCACGCCGATCAGCGCCGCCGTCATCAGCGTGATGCGCCACTGCAGAGATAACCGCTTCATGTCTGCGCCTCCATAACATAGCCCTCGCCGATGCGGTTGCGGATGGGGTCATAGCCCAGGGCGGCGCGCAGCTTTTTTCGCAGCGCGGAAATGTGCACGCGGATGGAGTTGCCGAAGCCGTCCGCCCCGCTGTCCCACACATGCTCCAGCAGCTCCTCCTGACTGACCGGCCGCCCCTGATGCAGCAGCAGGTATTCGAGGATGCCCGTCTCCTTGCGCGTGAGCGACAGCACCTCGCCGCGCACGGACGCCGTGCGCGCCTTGGTGTCAAACGACAGCTCGGCGCAGGTCAGGACCACGTCGCTCTGCGTAAAGCGGCGCAGCGTCAGGCTGCGGATGCGCGCCGCGAGCTCATCGAGGTGAAAGGGCTTGGTGAGATAGTCGTTCGCGCCCGCATCGAGTCCCGCCACCTTGTCGGCGACCTCGCAGCGCGCCGACAGGATCAGCACCTTGGTGTCGCGGTCGCGCTCGCGCAGCGTCCGGAGCACCGTCATACCGTCCTCGCCGGGGAGGTTCAGATCCAGCACGACCAGATCAAAGCGCTCGACGGCGAGCATCTCCGCGGCGCTCTGCCCGTCATAGCAGCAGTCCACGCTGTAGGCAAGCCGCCGCAGACTGCGCGCGATCGTGTCGCAGAGCGCCCGTTCATCTTCCACAACCAAAATATGCATACCATTCTCCTCGTGCGTATTTACGAATGTCCGACTTTGTTAACTTTGTTATATGATAACACAAAGGCATAAAATCTCTGTTAAGTTTCCGTTCTTAACGAAGATTTTATCTGCGCCATGGTATCATGGCAAACAGAAGGGAGTGATCCGGGTGTTTCGTGCAAAAAAAGCCATTGTGCAGGGCTTGCTGATTGCTGCGGGCATCGCCATGGTGTGCTTCGGCGCGCTGCGCGGCGAGGCCGGCGCCGTGCTCAACAAGGCGATCCGGCTGTGCTTGGAGTGTGTCGGCATTGGATAAGAAAAAACAGTCTGTTTCCCTGCTCTTGAGCCGGTTTCGCGGCTGGATCCAGGCGGCGGCGACGCTGCTGACCAACATCCACCTGCCGAACTTCTTCAAGGGCGGCATCTATCAGGGCAAGGGCAAGACCGTCTGCGTGCCCGGCCTGAACTGCTATTCCTGCCCGGCGGCATCGGGCGCGTGCCCGATCGGGGCGTTTCAGGCGGTGGTCGGCTCGTCCAAATTCCGCTTTTCGTATTATATCACCGGCATTCTGATCCTGCTCGGCGTGCTGCTCGGGCGGTTCATCTGCGGCTTTTTGTGCCCGTTCGGCTGGCTGCAGGAGCTGCTGCATAAGATCCCGGGCAAAAAGCTGTCGACGAAAAAGCTCAAGCCGCTGACCTATTTGAAATACGTCATCCTGCTGCTGGCCGTGGTACTGCTGCCAGCGCTCATCGTCAACGACGTGGGCATGGGAGACCCGTATTTCTGCAAGTATATCTGCCCGCAGGGCGTGCTCGAGGGCGCGATCCCGCTCGCAGCCGCAAACGAGAGCATCCGCGCGGCGCTGGGCGCGCTGTTTACGCGCAAGCTGATCATTCTGATCGCGGTCGTCGTTTTGAGCGTGCTGTTTTTCCGCCCGTTCTGCAAGTGGATCTGCCCGCTCGGTGCGTTTTACGCGCTGATGAACAAGGTCTCCCTGCTCGGCATCCAGGTCGACACGAGCAAGTGCGTCTCCTGCGGCAAATGCGCGCGCACCTGCCAGATGGACGTGGACATCACCAAGTCCCCCAACGACACGGAATGCATCCGCTGCGGCAAGTGCATCCGCGCCTGCCCCACGCAAGCCATCCGCTTCCGCTATGGCTTCGGCCTGAGCGGAAACAAGAATCCGAAACAAGTAAGCAACCATCAAAATCAAACGGAGGAATCATGATGAAGAAAATCACAAAATTTGTGACGCTCCTGCTCGCGCTCGCGATGGTGTTCAGCCTCGCGGCGTGCTCGTCGGGCAAAGGCAAGGACAAGGCGGACGGCAGCGCCGACATTGCGACCCTGATCGCGACCGAGCCGAACAGCGCCGACGAAGCGAGCAAGCTCTACCAGCAGCTCATGCAGAAGGAAAACGACATTCTCGCCGCAAACTCCGACCTCTGGAACAAGGTGTTTCTGTCTGCCAACAAAAACAGCACCATGATCGAGGACGGCACGAACTACGGCGACTTCCTGCTCGCCACGATCGAGAGCGCGAAGGACGGCTTCTCAGCCGACGAGCTCAAGACGCTCAAGGCCGGTGCCGAGCAGATCAAGGAGATCGAGGGCAAGCTCACCATCCTCGAGCAGAAGTATCCCGGCTGCGGCACGACGCCCGGCACAGGTGACAGCGTGAGCGCGGAGGAGGCCGGCATGACCGCCTCCGGCAGCGACCTGATGAAATTCCCGAGCTTTCAGGGCAAGGATCTCGACGGCAATGACGTCGACAGCAGCAAGCTCTTCGCCGGCAATAGCGTCACGGTCGTGAACTTCTGGTTCACCACCTGCAACCCGTGCGTCGGTGAGCTGGCCGACCTTGAGGCGCTCAACAAGGACCTCGCCGCGAAGGGCGGCGCGGTCGTCGGCATCAACTCCTTCACGCTCGACGGCGACAAGACCGCCATCGCCGAGGCGAAGGACATTCTGGCGAAAAAGGGCGTGACCTACTCCAACCTCTGGTTCGCCTCCGACAGCGAGGCCGGTAAGTTCACCGCCGGCCTGTACTCGTTCCCGACCACATACGTCGTTGACAAAAACGGCAACATCGTCGGCCAGCCGATCGTCGGCGGGATCACCGCACCCGATCAGGCAAAGAAGCTCAACGAGCTCATCGATCAGGCGCTCGCAAGCAGCAAATAACGACCCGAGACAGCATCCGCCTCGACGCGTCCTTCTGACGGAAGGTGCGCCGGGGCGGATATTTGCTGTCTGTCAGAGCCTGACGTCCTCGAGCTGGTGTAGCTGCTCGAGCGCGACGCTGCCGCCGCTGACGACAAAGCAGACCTTGTCCCCTTCCCGCACCGGGAGCCGGCCGCACAGCGCCGCACCGATGCCGATGGCGGACGACGGCTCGCACAGCAGCTTGCCCTCCAGAAGCAGCAGCTTCATGGCGCGCAGAAGGTCGGCATCCGCCACGGGCGCAAAGCCGTCGGTGTTTTCGGCCACATATGGAAAACACACATCCCCCGGCCTTTGCGCGACGAGCGCGTCCGCGACTGAGCGCTTCTGCTCCACCCGCACCGGGTGCCCGGCGCGCAGGCTCTCCGTATAGCGCGGCAGCGCGGCCGGCTCCGCGCCAAACACGCGCACGCGCGGCGCGAGCGCCTTGACGGCCGTGGACACGCCGCCGATGAGCCCGCCGCCGCTGACCGGGACGACGACCGTGTCGATCTCCGGGCACTGGGCCAGGATCTCCAGCCCGACGGTGCCCTGCCCCGCCATGACCGCCTCGTCATTGAACGGCGGCACCATCGTCGCGCCCCGCTCGGCGCACAGCCGCGCCGCCACGTCGAACCGCTCGGACGCTTCGCACAGCGCAAGCTCCGCGCCCAGCGCGCGGATAGCCGCCTGCTTGACGGGCGGGGCCGTGCGCGGCATGACGATGCAGGCGTGCGTGCCGAAGCGCTGCGCGGCGTAGGCCACCGCGCGGCCGTGGTTGCCGGAGGACGCCGCGACAAAGCCGCGGGCACGCTCGGCGTCCGTCAGGGTGAGGATCTTGTTCATCGCGCCGCGCAGCTTGAATGCGCCCGTGCGCTGCATACACTCGGCCTTAGCATACACCTCGCAGCCGAGGGCATCGTCGAGCGCCGGCAGGCGCAGCAGCGGCGTCCGGACAATATAGGGGGCGATGCGCGCGTGCGCCGCCCGGATGGTCTCCAATGTCATGTTCATGGGAACGCTCCTTTCTCAGCAGACCTATTGTAACGCAGCCGGCGCGCATTGTAAAACCCGATCTGCGCGTCCGCCGCGCTTGACAAGGCCGGTCGAAAAGGGGCATAATCAGAGGCGAACGACTCGTTCATTCCCACGTAAGGAGGGCAATACCATGTATGATCTTGATCGTTTTCTCACCGCACAGCGCCGGGACTACGCCGCCGCCCTGCGCGAGATCCAAAACGGCCGCAAGCGCAGCCACTGGATCTGGTACATCTTCCCGCAGGTCGCGGGGCTGGGCATGAGCAGCACGTCGCAGTACTATGCCATCTCCGGGCTCGACGAGGCGCGGGCCTATCTGCGCGAGCCGACGCTGCGCGCGCACCTGCTGGAGATCAGCAGCGCCCTGCTTGCGCTCGAGGAAAGCGACCCCACGGCCGTGTTCGGTTTTCCGGACGATCTGAAGCTGCGCTCGAGCATGACGCTCTTCGCGGCCGCCGCGCCGGACGAGCCGGTGTTTTCCGCCGTGCTCGATAAATTCTTCGGCGGGCAGCCCGACACGCGCACGCTGCAGATCCTCGGACTGTAAGGAGGCATCGCCATGGAAAACCTGACCGAAACAAAACTCACATCCGAAAAAATCTACAGCGGCTGCATCCTCGATTTTTACCGCGACACCGTGCGCCTGCCCAACGGCGGCACCGCGCCGCGCGAATTATCGCGCCACGTGGGCGCGGTGTGCATCGTGCCGCTGCTCGACGACGGCCGCGTGATCGTTGAGCGGCAGTTTCGCTACCCGGTGAATGAGGTCATCACGGAGATCCCCGCCGGCAAGCGCGACAGCCGCGACGAGGCACCCGACGACGCCGCGCGCCGCGAGCTGCGCGAGGAGACCGGCATCACGGCGCGGGAGCTCATCCCGCTCGGAGCGTTCTACCCCGCCGCCGCGTACTCGGACGAGGTCATCTGGATGTACCTCGCCCGCGGCCTGACCTTCGGCGAGCAGCAGCTCGACGACGATGAATTTCTCAACCTGCAGGCCGTGCCGCTCGACGAGCTTGCGCGCGACGTGCTGGCCGGGCGCATCCCGGACGCAAAGACGCAGGCAGCCATCCTGCGCGTGTACTGCATGGAGCACGGCTTTGAGCCGAAATAAAAAGAAGCGGCACGCGGCGGTCAGATGACCGCCGCGTGCCGCTTGTCCTGTTCGGCTATGTTCAGTGCCGGTGGAACAGGCCCTTTTTCTCATACGGGGCGCAGGCGTAGCCCGTGAGCTCGTAGCCCGTCTTGGCGATGACCGGGCGCAGCTCCGCCTCCGGGATCGCCGTCTCGGAGAGAATGACCGTCTCGCCCCGGCTGTGCGAGGACGTGACCTTCTTGACCGGAAACGCATTGCGAACCGCATCGTTGACGTGGCTCTCGCACATGGCGCACATCATACCGTCTATATTCAGTGTGATCTGATACATGGGATACCTCCTTGAAAATCCGACTGGTTAGATGTATTTAATCTAGAGCGGATGATATCACTGCCGCGCGCGCGTGTCAAGAGCGCAGCGCAAAAAAGATCCTGCTGTTCTGGCTCGGTTTTATCCCGGACACGGAAAAACAAAGGCAGCTATTTCCGTCCCCGCACCAGAAACATCGGGGTGGAGGCGAAGCTGATCGTTTCCTCCTCCGACCAGACGCGCTTCCAGACTGTCTCATCGGCCTCGGCCTTCAGGCCGAGGGAGGCAAGCTGCTGCAGATCCCACGCGGGGCGCGCGATTTTTGACAGCGGCACGCGGCGGGCGATCTCCTCCATCACGTCGAAGTGCTCGCCCTCGGCCTCTACGTTCTGATCCCAGACGCCGCGTTCGGCGCTGATCCTGCGGTCACGGTCCCAGGCCGCCTGCGCGTCCTCATCGAAGAGATAAGCGTACCAGTTCGCGTCAAAATTCAGCAGCACGCCGCCCTTCTTCAGCACCCGCGTCCACTCGGCATA
>OIDC01000751.1_pt1 | contig 14297 bp, 8 predicted proteins | sample 1581401 | NCBI WGS metagenome assembly OIDC01 (sample SAMEA3882518, study PRJEB24775) | human gut metagenome | biome: human-associated habitat; feature: intestine environment; material: feces | place: Netherlands | collected 2009/2010 | reverse complement strand
TGCTGAAGATAGCTACGAATTTCTTGTACTCGCAAGCATGTCGGATCTGGAATTAACCGATACCAGCATTCATGGATATATATACAATATTGGACGTGGTGTAACTACGAATAGTGCGCTTCCCCTTAATCAATTTCTTATCTCGGCAAAACAAATGAAATCCTGTTGGATGGAAGCTGAGCATTTTGCGAGTTCCACAGATTCAATGCTCGTGAAGAAATCGGCAGTTCGATTAAAAGAGCGACTTACGTTCGCATTGATGAATGAATGGAAAGATCGCGTATCCGAAAATGAAAAAGTTGAAGCTGCGAAATCCATTGCTTCAATTATCGGAAAGACAGAAGCAGCAACCGCGTTAATGAGATTTGCACGAGATGACGCGTATGCTTCACTCGAATATCTCAATCCGAAGACATCATCTTTCTTAGCTTGGGCCGATTTGGCAGAAGAACTAACCAGCGGAATCGATACATTACCGGTTTCTTACACTCAGATGAGAGATGCCGCACTTCGGCATATTCAAGAATTCAAGGGAACACAGACTTTGCATAAGCAACAAGAAGAACAACGCATTAAAATTTTTGTCTCCACACATAAGAGGACTTCCGCTTTCTCAAGCGACATTCTGCAACCAGTTCATGTTGGATCAGCAAAAAGTTCCACGCGCTTCCCTTACTGCTGGAGTGATGATGAAGGCGAAAACATTTCCAACCGCAATCCACGCTACTGCGAATTAACCACGCAGTATTGGGCGTGGAAGAACGTTGACGCAGACTACTATGGATTCTGTCATTACCGTCGTTACTTCGATTTCTCTGAGACCCCACACGAAGAAAACGCATTCGGTGAAGTCATTGATGATTACATTGATGCCGATGCGGCAAAGAAGTATAGACTGGATGACGAGAGCATTGCCAAAGTGGTGAAACAGTATGACGTCATCACCACGCCATTCGGCAATCTCGAAAAAATCATCGATAAGCACGGCACTCCACGCGCGCTGTGGGAAGCCGCTCCCCTGCTGCATGACGATGATCTGAAGCGTTGCTACCAGATCCTGTGCAGCATGTATCCCGACTACAAGCAGGACGCACAGGCGTTCTTCAACGGCGACAAAGCCTGCTTCTGCAACATGTTCATTATGAAGAGGGAGATCTTCTTCGACTATTGCAAATGGATGTTCCCCATTCTTGAGGAGTTCGACAAAAACACCGATTACAGCACATACAGCAAGGAGGCCCTGCGCACGCCAGGACATCTTTCCGAGCGCCTGCTCAACATCTACCTGCTGCATCACAAGCGTATCGGTTCCAACTGGAAGTTCAAGGAACTACAGTGCGTCCACTTCACCAATCCGGAGCCAGCGGAGCAGCTCAAGCCGCTTGACATTACCGACAAGCCAATCGTTCCTGTGGTGTTCGCAGCGGATGACAATTATGTTCCTCAATTGACCACCACCGTGTATTCAGCCATGAAGAACGCCGATCCGCATTACTTCTACGATGTGACGGTGCTACAGCGCAATATCGCCTGGGACAAGCAGGAACGTCTGCGCGGCTTCTTCAAGCAGTTCCCGAATATGAATCTGAGGTTCACCAACGTGGACCGCGAACTTGCTGGCTACGATCTTTCCACCAATAACGCCCATATCAGTGTGGAGACGTATTACCGCTTCCTGATTCAGAAGGTTCTGCCGTTCTACGACAAGGTGCTGTATCTCGATTCCGACATCATCATCAACGGTGATATCGCAAAGCTGTACAACATCGATTTGCAGGACAAGTTGCTCGGTGCGGTGCGTGATATCGATTTCCTTGGCAATTTGAACGTGAAGCATGGCAAGCGTATGAATTACGCGAAAACCGTGCTGAAGATGAAGAATCCATACGATTACTTCCAGGCCGGCGTGCTGGTGCTCAACACCAAGGCGATGCGTGAGCATTACACCATCAAGCAGTGGCTCACCTATGCTTCGAACGACGCCTTTATCTACAATGATCAGGACGTGCTCAACGCGCACTGCGAAGGCAATGTGCTGTACCTGCCGTGGGAATGGAACGTGGTGCATGACTGCGGCGGTCGTGTCGGCAACCTCTTCGTGCAGGCGCCGAACGACATTTACGACGCGTATATGAAGTCGCGCAACGATCCACAGATTGTCCACTATGCCGGCTTCCAGAAGCCATGGACCGACCCGGATTGCGATTTCGCTTCCATGTACTGGAAGTACGCACGCGAGACCCCGTTCTATGAGCGTCTGCTTAAACGTGTAGTAAAGGCAAACGAATCAGAGATTCCAGCCGGCGTGCTCCGTCCGAAGCACGAGCGCGCAGTCGGGGAGGACAACCCGATTCGCAAGATTGTCGATCCGCTAATGCCAATCGGTTCCCGTCGCCGTGATGCGGTGAAGGCGATCGGCCGAGCAGTTCGCGGTCGTCACTGACAGAAATGGGTGTTGTATTTTACGACACCCATTTCTGTATTATTTATGCCATCGTTTTAATCAGAGGTTCTTTCGTTTTACCAATCGATTCACTCATGAACGCTAAGAACAATGGCGCGATGCAAATCAGTTGCAACACATATCGGGTTGGCTCTCCACCCATGCCGGACACTGGTACCAGCAACAGATACACAAACGACATATCCACCGGAAGCATCGAAGCCACGCGACTCCATTTGCCTTTGCCGGGACGCAAAGCCAAGTACAGCATGAAGCAGGGCAGGATGGATGACCACAATGCCCTTGAAAACAGTGCATTCAATACGGGCACGCTCTGTTCCATGTCATATACAGAACGTGCAGTATCACTTCTGTTTGCCTTCAACGGCCACTGCGGAACATATTCTAAAATCGGATCGTAATACCATGCAGATTCAGTGCAAACCACCATATCGCTTGGAGAACCATCGTTGTTAGAAAAGCTGAACCAGCCGCGAACCAATCCCATCCACGATTCCAAATGACCGATCGGGTGCTCCACTGTCTTCTTGAGCCACAGCTTCATAAAATCGCTGAACAGATCAGGGTCTTTCAAACTGGTCCCTTTTACCGGATCTGCGATCTGCGGGTCGTAAGCTTTGGGAATCTTTTTATAATCAATGGTCAGGAAGTCAGAAATCAGTTTCTTCTCCTGCTGAGTCATGTCCTCACTGTTGTATTTGACGTCATGGGCAACCTGCTGAATGGCAAACGGGATGCTTTCCTGCTTACCACCAGGGGCAACGCCAAGCGCCGGCATAACGGCTTTCGGAATGATGACCATCATGACAATAGCAATTACTGCGCCGATGGCAAACGCGGTAGCTTTCGCTTTTTTCGACAATCCGACAATCAGAAACATCAGCAGCAATGAGGGCACCACCACATACACGCCCGCTTTCTTCGTCAGGCACGTCAGTAAGCCACACAGCAATAATGTAATAATGATTCCTGGTTTAGACAGTGATGAACCTTTGGTGCGAATACCGTCAACGAACAATATGCAGAAAGGGATGAAAAACAGAACGGAAATCGTATCCTTCGCTAACGAAGAAAACATCACCGGAAAAAGCGGGAACAATGCCAAAAATGCCAATTCCACATGACACAACCATTGCGGAACGCCCATCTTCCTCGTGTACAAAAGCATCCAAGAGAAAAGCAGCGGCGCTGCAATAAGTTGCACGACAATCAGCAGATACAAACCATAAATGGAATTATGGAAAGCCCATTGTCCAAAATCAGCGAACCAACCAAACAAATACGTTAAAGCAAAAGGATGATGGTCCGTGAATCGTTCCACACCATAATGAATGAGCAACTGTTTGGAGGTATCCGACCAATACACGCCAGGGAACAACCAAAATTCATACGGAAGCCAGCACACGGCAATCACCGCCGCGTTCTTCAACCACGGTTTTATCGCATACCCATATTCGAAAAAGCCATAATGCTCTACTTGGTCTTCCCTCTTCGCTCCCTGCACTTCGGCAATCAGCCAATCAGCGAAGCGAAATAATACACAGAAAAGCACACAGAAAAGCAGCACCTTCACGCATAACGCGCTTTTAATTTGCATGATATGACCTTCAGGATTGGAAGCCTCATCTCCCAAAGCGAACATCATGCCAAGAACCAGCGGAACCACAATTCGTGGTTCAATTTTCTTTAGCATATTCAATCCGTTCATTTTCATTTCTTCTTTATCGGTTCGACTAATTCATAATGCTTACAACGCGAACAAACGATTAATATACGGGATCTTTCGGAACAGCACGGATACTGCAAGACATATGGCGAACACGCAACCGCACAACACCACATTCAGCAAAGTCACTGCAACGGAATTCAAGTTTCCCATGAACTGGAGCCATGGTAGAGCCTGTAATCTGCTCAACAGCACCAATCCGACCAAATGCAGCATGTACACGCCGAACGTGTTCATGCCGATCACCTGGAATACTTTGGCCCAAATGCCTTGGATATTCACCCGCCCCAATACCAACAGAATCAGTATCGTTGCAACGAATGACGGTAGCAGCCAATAGCCGTTCTCCACAGTCAAATTAGTGCCGTGGGTGGCATGCTGGTATCGCTGGATCAGTAACGTCAACGCATAGCAGACAACGATGCCAGCGCTGGCTTCACCCCAAGAGATATCGAACAGGGGATGATGGACGTCGGCATCGAGTTCCCCGGTCTGCTTCTGCTTTAGATAGCGCCCAATCATCCCTCCAATCAGGAAATACAACAAAACGTATCCGTACGAGCCGAAAATGTAGAATTCATCAAGTGCATTCAGAATCGAGGCGAAATCATGGTTCGTTGCGGTTCCCAGAATCTGCAGAACAAGTTTCAGGGAATCCTTGCCCACAGTAAAACCAGCCAAAACAGCCAGCAGCGCGTTGAATGCAAGCTTTCGTTCCGAATCGAACGCCATTTTCATCACAGGCAAAACAAGGTACACTGCGATCAAGGCGTTCATGAACCAAAAATAACCGGTCGGATAATCTCCAAAGCCACCGCCAAGCAGGAACAGCACAAGATCCTTCAACGTCACCGGATGGGAACCGTCCACGAAAACGAAGAACGCCGCGGCAAGCAGCCTCCAGATGGTGACCACAATGACGATGTTCAGCGTCTTCCGATAATGCTTCGCCTCATCCATCTTCCGAGGAAGAAGCAGCGCGCCGTTCACAGCGAAGAACAATGGCACGCACACCACGCACAATACGGTGACCGCCGTTCCAGCAAGCCCGCTGGAATAGAATCTCGTGTAAAATGAGTAGTGGAGCATCACTACAAAGAACATCGCCATCGATTTGATAATGTCATACCCAACCACGCGTTTTTTCATTCGCTTATATCGTTTCCCTAGCAATTATATTTATAAAACATCCGCACAATCCCATTCCTCGTGCTGTATCCCACGCAGAAACCTGTAGCATGATGAACTCGTGCAAAATCGAAAAACGGCCAGTACAAAAGCTATAGTAGAACGTATGCCTGAGAATTCAAACGTTTCCGTTGCGGTGCTGCTTCCTTGCTATAACGAGGAAGTCACCATCGGCAAGGTGGTACGCGACTTCAAAGCAGCACTGCCGCATGCCGACATCTATGTGTATGACAACAACTCCACTGATCGCACTGCCGAAATCGCTATGGCCGAAGGTGCGATTGTACGAAAGGAACCGCGCCAAGGCAAAGGCAACGTGATTCGCGCCATGTTCGAAGACATTGACGCCGACGTATATGTCATGGCAGACGGCGATGATACTTACCCTGCTGATGCGGCGCCAGCCATGGTTGATAAAGTGCTTGAAGGCTATGACATGGTAATCGGTGACCGCCTGAGCTCCACATATTTCCAAGAGAACAAGAGACCATTCCACAACTTTGGCAACCGCTTGGTACGCGGTTCCATCAACGGCCTGTTCCATGCGGACGTCACCGACATCATGACCGGTTACCGAGCGTTTTCGTTCACATTCGTCAAGACTTACCCAGTGCTTTCGCGTGGCTTCGAAGTTGAGACCGAAATGACCATCCATTCGTTGAACAACAATCTACGCCTGTTCGAGATGCCGATTCAATACCGTGACCGCCCGGAAGGCTCCGTCAGCAAACTTGACACCGTGGGTGACGGCATCAAGGTGATGAGCACCATCTTCCGCATGATCCGCGAATACAAGCCGCTGCCGTTCTTTGGAGGGCTCGGAGCCATTATCGGCATCATCGGCATCATACTGTGCGGTAGCGTAACAGTAGACTTCTGGCATACCGGCATGGTGGCGCGCTTCCCCACACTCATCGGAGCAGTTATGCTCGTTATCGCGGGAATCCTGCTGTTCATAGCGGGAATAATCCTCGACGTCATGGCCAAGAACGATCGTAAGGCGTTCATCATCGACGCCAACCAATTTGCCATGATGAGACGCAAAAAATAACGCAACTTTCAAATGTGGCCTGAGAACAAGCAGTTTTGTTCTCAGGCCACATTTGAAATATCTACTGCTTGACTACTTCACCCACTTTTGAGCGTTCGTGCCATTCGCACTATACAACTGTACGTTAGCGCCATTGGCAGTAGAAGCACCCGAAACATCCAGAACCTTGTTCTCCGCGAGCGCGGACTGGAAGGTATACGATCCGTCTGAGTTCTTGATGGCGATCCACTTTTGGGCATACGTGTTGTTTGATACATACTGCTGAACATTGGCTCCATTTGCAGTGCTTGCACCGTAAACGTCTAATACTTTGCCGGAATTCACGCTAATCAACGTCACATAGCCATTGCCGTCATGCGTTACTTTCCATTTCTGTGCGTTTGTACCATTACCGCCCCACAATCGCACATTGGCGCTATCGCTCTTGGAAGCACCGGCAACATCGACTTTCATGGAAGTCTTCAGCTTTGATCCGAACGCATAGGTGCCGTCAGGAAGATCCTTCCTATGTGAATCAGCTGTGGCATCCATACGTTCTCTTGGAGTAGATACCTTGCTTATTGTCCACTGCTGGGCTGCCGTTCCATTAGGCGTGTACATCTGCAGTTTGGTCTGCTGCGTGGCGTTGCCGCCAGGAATATCCACGGCTTTGTTCGCGTTCACTGATATTAATGTCACCTTGCCGCTACCGTAGTTACGTACGGTCCATTGTTGGGCGCTGGTACCGTTGCTGTCATATTGTTGAAACGCTGCACCATTGGCCGTCGAGCCTCCATACACATCCAATGCTTTACCGGAATTCACATTGGTAATGCGGTAGGTCGCATTTCCTACCGATGTAAAACGATACTTTTGCGCGTTGGAACCGTTGCTTGTATACAACTGGATTTGCGTGCTATTGGCAGTTGATGCACCAGGAACGTCGAATACCAATCCAGTGTTTTTCGTTGATCGAATCGTTGCTGGCGCATCTGTCGGAATATTGACTTCGCTAGAGGAAAGAGTGAAGAGTTGCGCGACCGTTCCGTTAGGCGTATACAGATGAATCGCGGTACCGTTGGCCGTGCTGCCACCACTTAGATCCAGAACCCAATTGCCTAATGCGGATTGCAAGTAATAACCGGCTCCCGAATCACGGATGAACCAACGCTGGGCGTTCGTACCATTCGCCGAATACTGCTGCACCACCGCATTATTACCCGCAGCGCCATTACGAACGTCCAAGGCCTTACCGGAATTCACATTAACAATCACATAGCTGCCATCAGACTGTTTAGTGAAAGTAAACTGCTGAGCTTTGGACCCATTGCCGGAGTACAGCTGAATAGCTGTGGAATCCGCTCCACTGGCTCCAGGGATATCAACACTAGAAGCCACTTTGGAACGTACATTGATGTAATAATTCCCATTAGGAATGCTCACAGCACTCATCTTGCGCACATCAAGGGAAGGCTGAGAATCGTCATTCCCTCCATTCTGCACAGAAGTCTTATTGCCAAAGGCACTCATATCCACGGAGCCACTGATACCGTTGATATGACCGCTTTCGGTGTACTGCCAGCCACGATCGTTGGTCCCGAACGCCGTGAATTCCATCTGCGGACCATATTGCGCCACCCAGCGTGTCTTCGCATAGATGTTCGCATTGTTCAACGGCCCCTGCAAGTAGCTCGTGTAGGAGTACACGCCGAGATTCTGGTAACCGCCGGACTGCAACGCGCCATACCAAGCATTGACGATGCCGTTATACACGTTCGGATCGTTCGGCGGCGTGTGCCCGGTCCACGTCCAACTCTCAAGGTCGTAGTACACGGGGTATTTCAAGTCGTTCGGTCTCACGCCAAACTGGCGGAGCTTGGACACCACATCGTTGCCCTCCTGCCTGGAACCGCTCGCATCCTCCGCATACGAGTACCAGTAGATGCCGAACGGAATACCCAGCCGCTTGCATTCATTAATGTTGCGTTGCGCTTTGGCATCGGCGTCATTGCCCCATCCAAAGCCAAGACGGATGATCGCGCCTTCCACGCCGCCGGCTTTCGCCTTAGCCCAATCGATATCCCCCTGCCATGAAGAGACGTCGATCACGCCTTTGGCCTGCTGGGCGAACAGGTTGTTTCTATAGTCGAAGAAGGCTTTCGTATTGTTGTAGGTTCCCCAATGCGCGCCGTAATCGTTGCCATCGAATTTGGCAAGCTTCACGGTGGCTCCGTTTTTTGAGGACGATTGCTCCACGGATTGTTTCACAGATTGTTCCACAGCATCTTTCACATTCGAGGCACTCACCGGAATGAATGATTCGCCATTCGTTTTGGCCAGTGGATCAGGTTGCTGCGATTGCGTGCCGACCAGCTGAGCGTCCGTCACGGTTTCGCCGGTCTCAATGTTCTGCACATCACCTTCCGGCGTAACCGCAAGGTTCTCCGAAACCACAGTGGAATCGTCCGAAATGTTTTCGCTTACCGTTTCCGGCAGCGTCGCGTTCGGATTGTCCGGCATGCTGTTTGACGAATTCTGCGCATCATCCACAGTTGCGGCAAAAGAACTTGGCGTATCCTCAATCGCAATATCCTGCATGGCGTAAGCCGGCACCACGGCAACGGAAACCGTCATTGCAACCACGGAAGCGGTGGTCGCAATCTTCATCAAGCTTTTCGGCGATATCATCGTCAGCCTCTCTCACAAAACGCATTTTCACTCGTTGACGCAATTGCACACGCAAAACTTAAGTGTATTCTGAGATGCCCCCACTCAAAATAAAGCAGATGGATTCCAAACCAAACTTCACATTTACCGAATATGCCACAACATGAAGTGCTGGCATTCGGAAGTGGAACGGGTAACATACCTTATGTATTGTCATTTGGGAACAGAGGACCTTGTCGGACCACCTCCAATAGACAACATCAGAACGGTATCACGGACTCCTGGAGGGAAGCATGGCACGGCACGAAAGGCAGCCAAATAAAGCTGACAGTCAAGCAAGTAACGTCCGCAAGCCCCGGACTTTCAGCAGTACCGCGACCGTCGGGACCAGCAAATCCAACAATTCCGTCAATGCCACCAATCGTGACGAAAAGCTTAGAACAAAAGCACCGGGGACTTCCTACCGAACGGCTCCCGAAGATCCATTCCAAATCGCCATATCGCAAGGCGTGCAAGATGGCGACACTTGGGTACATAACCATGTCAAGAACTTGATTCGCCGTTCCATCATCGTAGCCGTTATCGTCGTTGCGGTATGCATTGTGGTCTTCGGCGTCATGGGCGTGAGAACATCGCAGAAAATGCGCGAACTGAATGCCATCAACGATTGCAGAGACGCGGTTGCCGCCATGAACGCTTCATATTCCAAGGATTTCCAGCTCAAGGGAAAGATTGTCGACGCATTTTCCAGCATGGATTCCTCATATGATCTGGAAAAGCTCAGCACCTTGTATCAGGAAGAAGTCAAATCGCCGAAGGCGCTTGACTGCAAAGCCGACCCGTCCGGGACCACCAGCAAAGCCAACACCGAACGAGCCGCATATGACAAACAGGCCAGAACCTTCGAGCGGGCGTTGACAAAGAACGAGGCAAATCAGAATTGAATACGAAACGATTGGCAAGAACGGCACTTGCCGTTATCGTAACCGTAGGAATAGTCGTTGCCATCATCGTCGGGTGCGGCCCCAAATGGGGCAACGGAACGGCAACCGGTAAAACCGGATCGCAATCCACCGCCACCGCCCATACTGCGGCCACTGTTGATGTGCAGCTGCCCTCGTACTACATGGACAATATGGTGTTCCAGCGCGATCAGCCAATCGTAGTCAAAGGCAACGTCAGCTCCACGGAAAGCAACCCCATCGACGTTTCGAAACTGTCAGCGACACTTACGCAAGGCAAAACCTCCGAGAGCGTCAAGGCAAAGGTAGCGAAAAACGGCAGTTTCACCTGCACGCTGAGCGCGCAAAAGGCAAGTCTCAATCCGTATTCGCTGCAAGTGCAGTACGCCGGCAAAACCGTGCTGAAACTGGCCAAAGTGTATGTGGGAGACGTCTTCGTAGCCGCTGGCCAGTCGAATATGGAACTCAACTATGTGCAGTATTACGAAAACGCTACTTACAATTTTGGCAATGGACTAATCACGACAGGCGATTTGCCGAAACCGCTCGTAGATGACAACGTGAAATTTGTCATCGCAAATCATGATGCTGAAGACACTGATTTTCCACTGTCCGCTGTTAATCAGAGCGCCGATGCATGGCTGACTGCAGATTCCACGAATTCACTGCACCTCAGCTATCTGGCTCAGCAATTCGCCATGCAGTTGCGCGCCAAGCACCCCAATGTGCCGATTGGCATCATCCAGACCGCGTGGGGTGGCACGCCTATTCGCCGGCATGTACAAGGCGGCGATATTTATGCGAACCATATCGCGCCGTTGAAGGGATTCCATGTGGCGGGCGTGCTGTGGTATCAAGGTTGCGATGACGCCAATAATTACGGAACTGCTTTGCAATACGAATCGCAAATGACCACGCTCATCAACCAGTACCGTAACGTGTTCGGACGCAAGGACCTGCCGTTCCTGTACGTACAGCTCGCGCGCTGGCCAAACTACCAGTACACGCAAAACGTGCGAGAAGCGCAACGGACTACGCTCGGCAACACCAACCTGCACGATTCGTCAAACGTGGCGATGACGGTTTCCCTTGACACAGACAAGGGCACATCCGCGCTAATCCATCCTCTCGGCAAGGATATTCTCGGGGCGCGCATGGCCGCGCAGTATCTCGCCATGGAAGACGGCACCACCGTACCCAACGGACCGCTTATCGAACATGCCCGGCACACTGCGAACGGCGCAATCGCCTTGTCTTTCCGGAACGGCACCGCAAGCAGGCTGAAAGCCATGCAGCCGAACTATTCGAAAACCGCGAGCGCAATCGCACCAAACTATAAGAGCGCTCCGAAAGCGACCCCGTTAAGCGGTATCAGCAATATCGCCGCTCCCACCACTACGGCATTGCAGGGGTTTGAGGTCGCCAATTATTCCGGTCAATGGCAGGCGGCCAATGCCACTATCAGGGGCAATCAGGTGTTGCTCACCGCAGCCGATGGTTCAACACTGAACGATCTCAACGCCATGAGCCAGGTACGTTACCTGTTCAGTGGCAATCCGAAGTGCGCGAGCATGCTGTACAACGACTTTAATCTGCCGGCTAGCCCATTCATCACTATTGTCGAGTGATCTTTGTTGGGGGCCGCCGCTAGATAAACCAATACGGGCGGGATAAGTACGGGCGGTCTGAGCCGTTGCTTGGCCTGCTTGGTCATGTTTTGAGCAGGCTGTTCCGGCTTCTGGTTTGGATTCTGGTTTCCCGCTTAAACTATGAAGACTGCTGCAGCATCACAGAAACTAGACAAATGTCATTTTTCCACCGGTTTATTTAGGCACATTCCCCTCCTACTATGGCATACGGAACGAACGCGAGCGCACAATCACAGATCGAATGCAAACGTGCGCAGGAGAGGAACCACCATGAGGAATCGTATTGCAGCAGCTGCAGCGGCGGGAATATTAACCATCGGCATGGCCGTCTTGCCTTCCGCGGCTTCGGCCAGTGAAGTCGCACCGTCTACGGACGGATTGGCCGGCAGCACCACCATCAGCGGGCAGATCGACCAGGATATGGCCGTGTGCACCGACAAAACGTGCGATGCCGTACAGCATGTGCGCAAAACCAACCAGCAGATCAAGTCGGACATCGATACCGCCAAGCAGCACGCCGAGCAGCTGCATCAGAACGCGCACGAGGACGCCGACGCGCTTCGCCAGTACGGCGAGCAGGCCTGGAAGAACTACCAGGAGGACCGCGAGGATATAAAGAATGCGATTGACGGCGCGGTCAAGCGCGGTCAGGAGCGCCACGACACTCTGCATCAGGATATGCAGGATACGCAGACCCATCTGAACCAGATGCATGCCGACATGAAAGAGACTCACGACGAGCTTAAAACCAGGCATGATGCGTTCGCGGCGAGCAGCCACCAGTGGCATCAGTCGTTCATCGCGGCGTTGAAGGACGCGAACTCCAAGACGGGTCAGCAGGGCGGCTCATCCGTTGCTACCGGCACGCATGGCATCACGGCTGGAACGAATGCCGGTACGACCGTTACTGGAGTCAACGGCACCACTGGCACTGTGCGCACGGCTGCCGACACTGGCGCGAATGGTGCTGCAACTGGATCCGTCACAGCGTCCGGCGATCAAACCGCCGCGTCCACCGGCGCGCTGACCAAGTCGGAATATGGACAGCTTGCACAAACCGGCATCGGCATTTCCCTTGCCTGCGCAGCCATTCTGCTGCTTGCCGGCCTTGCCTACGCCATGAAGACGTTCGTGCAGTATAAGCGCGAAACCAGCGAAGACTGAGCCGGCTCGCTGCCGGACAGCGTTTGCTTCATCGACTCATGAAAAACGGTCTCGAATATATCGGAACCGTTTTTTCATGCGCGTTTTTCGTATGTGCTTTTCATCTGCTATACGCATTGTTGCGATTCAATTGGAATGACGTAGTACAGCGACGTACAATGCAGCGCGAAGCGCGCGTACCGTGCGTGAACCGCGTGTATGTCCAGTATTCCCACTGATTTGTTACGTTGGCCGTTCTGATCAGTCCACTGGTCAATTCGCATAATGGGGAGCACTGCTGGCGATTCGCGGCGACGGCGTATCGCCATTCCCCGCCGTCCGTCCGGTACTACCCGCGCTCCCCACATCGCCGGCCTTTTCAGCATTGCCGATGTTGGTTCTACGCAACGACCCCGCGGCCAACGAGCGGATGGATCGCCTGCGCTGCGCCTGTTCCGTCTGCGAAGCGGACTGAATTGCGGGAAAAGCGCCCGTTACAGGACGAATACGACCGGTTGCGGTCGGAATAAAGCTTGGTGGCAAAACCTGCGTTGTGATGGCGCTTATGGATGCCATTTGCGGCTGCTGCGTATTATCAGGACCATCCGCAGCGTCTTTTTCTTTCACGGTTTGCGATTCTTCCGCACGATTCGCGTCATCATTCGCATCCTCGCCCGTTTGCAAGGCAGACCCAGCTTCGCTCTGCTTTTCTTGTTTTTCCTGCTTTTCCTGCGGAGCGGCCTGCACATCACTCTGCAATACGATTGGCGATGAATTCGAACGGCGTCGGGCAAGCGCCGCCAGAGAGTCACGAGTATCAGCATCGCGTTGGTCAGTCTGCTGGCTGCCGGCAGCCGTCTTGTCAACCATCGTCGTGCTTCTTTCTCTCAACGTCACGATTTCGAGCGTAACGTAGCGCAGCGCAAAAGTGCGCGTAAAACGACGATGTACGCAACTCCCCCACCGAATCGCAATCAAATATCGACATATGAGGGCAAACAATCCCATTATTGAGACCACAGACTGGCACCAATAAGCCGCAGCATGACAATCAGGGACTTTCCTGGATGCCGGCCCGTACACGCGAGACTTGCGATACGGGACGATTCAAAAAACCGAGGCCAACGAAAGAAGCATTCGGAGGGAATCTGGAAGGAACCGGAAAACGGAGCGGAAAAGAAGGAACCCCAGAAACCGAATGATTCCAACGGTTTCCAGGGTTCCAATCCGGGCGGAGAATACGAGATTCGAACTCGTGAGGCTGTTACACCAACACGCTTTCCAAGCGTGCGCCATAGACCACTAGGCGAATTCTCCAATTATACAACGCTTCCCGGTGTCTATCCGTGAAACGCAACTTGACTAGAATACAACAGGAGCAGCAAAAAGCCAAATCGGCGTGTCGCACTGCTGGTTTGCAGAGTTGGGCATACGTGTCAAGGTTTTGCAACAGGTATGAGCGATCGGC
>OIDC01000718.1_pt1 | contig 14943 bp, 9 predicted proteins | sample 1581401 | NCBI WGS metagenome assembly OIDC01 (sample SAMEA3882518, study PRJEB24775) | human gut metagenome | biome: human-associated habitat; feature: intestine environment; material: feces | place: Netherlands | collected 2009/2010 | reverse complement strand
TCAGCTGGTCTTCCATCTTCGATTGCTCAGACTGTTTTTCCTGATAAGCAGTCTCATCCACAAAATGATTTTCTCCATCCGTTTCCTCGTACCGCAAATCATAATAATCTTTCATAAACTGAATATCCATCCAATCCCTCCTGAACTCAAATTGTCAAAACATCCTCTACACACTCGCACAGCCGTTCCATCAGTTCCATGATGCCGCCCGCTCCAACCGCAGCTGCGAACAGTCCCATCTCAATCAGGGTCAGCAGGAACACATCCGTCCAGCTCGCCCGAACCACCGAATAGATACCGCAGCCAAGAACGAAAAGCATAACCGGCGAAAGTACCCACAGGGATAGCTGCATCAGCAGATTCCAGATAAAGCACAGAAATCGCAGCAGAAACGCAACCGGCAGCAACAGGATTTTCAGCACCAGCTTCAACAAAAAACATACGACCTTCATGGATTTCACCCCTTCGTTTTTCTTTTCATCTTCATTTTATCGTACCCGCTTGTCAAACACCACGATGTCAACAGGAAGACCTGCAAAAAATATGTAATGACACAGACTGTTTCATCTGTGCCATGTGCAATAGAAATTCCGCACGTTTGCGCCGTCATCGAATACCAGAAAGCCTCTTTAAGATCAGCTTTTGCATCTCCCAGAGTTCATCCAGTCGCTTCTGCAAATCCCGGATATCCTCCGCATAGATGCTTCCAGATTCATTGGCGCGTTTTGCGTACTGGTTCAGGTTGTTGCTGCATCGGCGAAGAAGTGTGGATACCTGCGCCACATCCGACAAATCAAGATTTACGCAGTACCCGTCCATCGCCATTTTTCTCATATAGGCACCGGTATTCCGAATCCCCAATTCTTTCTGCTTTTCACGAATCCTCGCCAGCTCTTCCGGGTTTACCCGGACATTGATCCAGTGTTCCCGAACACTCATAGTGCCACCTCCTCATCATTTCGATGTGTCATCGGCGGAATGCGCCCTGCACGGTCACGCAGCTCTGCCAGGACAGACGGCTTTTCCGTTGTTCTCTCACGGTCTGGATCATCATTTTCACGGTCATCCATATTCAGCAGTGCGTCCAGTTCTGCCAGTCTTGCACTCTTTTCCGCCAGTTCTGCCTCCTGGGGGAACGGCTTTCCAAGCTCGGCCTGCGCAGCTTCCTGCTGGCTCCTAAGATTGTCCAGCTGCTGTTCCGCCTTCTCCAGCCTTGCAGGAATCCCGGCAAGAGCATTATCCAAACGCTGGATATTGCCCGCAGCACTGGTGCCGATGGGCACCCGGTGGGTCATCTCGCCTTTCAGCAGCACCTGATACTCTTTCTGGAAGCTGTCATATGACAACTCCATCTTGAAACCACGATAGCTGCCAAGCGGCACCGGCTCCAAACTCTGATTGGCTTTACAGACCGCAAGAATTGCTTCACCGGCCTCGGCTTTTTCAGTAAATTGTGTGCCATTCACCTCCATACCGCAGAACCCCTCTTCCGGCAGCGGATGTGCCGCCACCGTCCGAATATCCGACTGAAAGCCCTTGATGAACCCTTGCGTTTTCTCAATCTCCGCAGGGAAATATTTCATCAATTTATCTTCCAATCGGTACTGCTGGCTCTGATGATCCGCCTTCAATACTTTCAGCCTTGCAACATCTACATCCAAGTCCATTTTCTCCTTGATTTGCGGGTCTCCGGCACAAAGTGCCTTGATCTCTGCATAGGAAAGAGCCTGCTCATCTACATCATCACAGGAACGTACCGGAGATTTGCTGGTCATGATCTGGCTGATAAATTTCTGCTTATTCTCCAGTGTCTGATAGAGGTAGGCATCAAAGGTTCCTTCCGTCACATACTGATAAACCTGCACTTCTTTGTTTCGGTTTCCCTGACGGATGATACGACCATTTCGCTGGGTCATGTCCGCAGGCCGCCAGCCCACATCCAGATGATGCACGGCCACCAGCCTGTCCTGCACGTTCGTGCCTGCACCCATCTTCTGTGTCGAACCTAACAATACCCGTACCTGTCCGGTACGCACTTTGGCAAACAAATCTTTCTTTTTTGCCTCAGTATCGGCATCATGAATAAATGCGATTTCTTCTTCCGGCACACCGGACTGAATTAGTTTGGCGCGGATATCCTCATAGACATTGAAGGTTCCATCGTTCTTCGGCGTGCTGAGGTCGCAGAACAGCAACTGGGTCAGCTTATCCGACTGTCCTTCCTCATAAATCCGAAGCACATTCCGCACACAGGCGTTGAGCTTGCTATTTGGGTCATCCGGCAGGAGCGGATTCATCAATCGCTGATCCAGTCCCAGTTTTCTGCCATCCGATGTGATTTTCAGCATGTTATCGACCGACGGGTCTACCACACCGGAATGCACAGCCGCCGCCCGTTCCGAAAGCTCCGCCACCATCGCCTGCTGATGCTCCGAAGGCTGCACCACCACGGTTTCAAATTTTGCCTCCGGCACCGGCAGATGCAGCTGATCGGAAGTCTTGATATCTGCCACTTCCTTGAACATATTCATCAGCTCCGGCAGGTTGAAGAATTTTGCAAATCTTGTTCTTGCCCGGTATCCGGTTCCTTCCGGTGCCAGCTCAATGGCCGTGGTGGTCTCACCAAAGGTAGAAGCCCAGCTGTCGAAATGGGTCAGCCCTTTCTGCTGCAACGTGCCGTACTGGAGATACCGCATCATGGTGTAAAGCTCCGTCATGCTGTTGCTAACCGGGGTGCCGGTCGCAAAAATGATGCCGCGCCCGCCTGTCAACTCGTCCATATATTGGCACTTCATAAACATATCCGAAGATTTCTGCGCTTCCGATGTGGATAAGCCTGCGACATTGCGCATTTTTGTGTAGAGGAACAGGTTCTTGAATGCGTGCGCCTCGTCTACGAACAGCCGGTCTACGCCCAGCTGCTCAAAGGTAATCACATCGTCTTTTCGGTCGGTTGCCCGAAGTTTCTCCAATCTCGCCTCCAATCCTTTCCGGGTCTTTTCCATCTGTTTGATGGAGAAACGTTCGCCATTCTGGGATTTCATCTCAGCAATGGCGTTTTCGATTTCATCAATCTGGGCAGTCAAAATCCGCTCCTGCCGTTCTGCGGACACCGGAATTTTCTCAAACTGGGAATGCCCGATGATGACTGCATCGTAATCACCAGTAGCAATTCGTGCGCAGAACTTCTTTCTGCGGGCAGTTTCAAAGTCCTTTTTGCTTGCCACCAGCAATTTTGCACTCGGATACAGACGCAGAAACTCGTTTGCCCACTGAAGGGTCAAATGATTCGGAACGACAAACATGGATTTCTGGCACAGTCCCAGCCGTTTTGCCTCCATAGCAGAAGCGGCCATCTCGAAAGTCTTACCGGCACCCACTTCGTGGGCCAGCAGCGTATTGCCGCCGTACAGCACATGAGCAATGGCATTCTGCTGGTGTTCCCGCAGCCGGATTTCCGGATTCATGCCGCCAAAGCGGATATGAGAACCATCATACTCACGGGGACGAGTGCTGTTGAACAGCTCGTTATACTTTTCCACAAGTTCCGCGCGGCGATAAGGGTCTTTCCACACCCAGTTCTGGAACGCATCCTTAATGGCCTGCTGTTTCTGCTGGGCGAGGGTGGTCTCCTTTTTATTCAGAACCCGCTTCTGCTTGCCGTCTGCATCCTCCACGGTATCGTAAATACGAATATCCCGCAGATTCAGCGTATCCTCCAGAATTCGATAGGCATTGGCACGGCTGGTGCCGTAGGTCATATAGGCATGAACATCATTCCGGCTCGGTGTACTCTTGCCGGTAATTTGCCATTCTGCCGTCATGGGAGAGAATTTCACTTCAATATTTCTGCGCAGATAGAACGGCGGTTCAAAGGTTTCTTCCATAAACTGCTGGATATAATCCCGATTGACCCATGTGGCACCAAGGCGCACATCAATCTCCGACGCATCCAGGTCTTTCGGCTGTGCTTTCTTCAAATATTCCGTGTTCACCGCAAAGGCAGAGTCCGAAGCCGCAGCCAGTTCTGCCACACGGAGCTTTTCACGGACATTGCCTGACAGATATTCATCAGCTGTCACCCATCCGTTTTCCTCGCCGCCCTGCGTCATCGGGTCTTTGAAAATGACACCATGCAGTTCCTGCTGGATTTTTTCAAATTCTCCCGGTGTACCTAAAAGCTCCGACATATAGGGCAAATCCACTTTGCCGCGCTCTCCGATGGAGATTGCCAGAGCCTCTGCCGGAGTATCTACGCTGGTAACAGCCCGTTCCGGTCGAATCGTCCGTTTGGTGAACATATCCGCCTTGGATTCCAGCCTGCCGTTTTCATCTACATTTTCCAGAGAGCAGAGCAGATAATAAGACGAATCTTCTGAAAAAGCCTGCGCATTTGCACGGGAGTTGATAAGCCCATACTGATCGGCGAATCGGTCATAGGCTACATTCAGTTCCCGCTGTTTCTGGGCAATCGCGTCCTCCGGATAATCGTTCAGCTGATAGTCGATCAGTTCCTGCACAATGGTACGAAGCTCCACCATGCCCTTGATCCTGCCGGTGGCTGTCGCAGAAAGGTCAGCCTTTCGCATGATGCTGTTCTCACGGAAGTAGACATCCCCATCCACCACCGCATAGGAGAAGTTCTTTACATTGGGGTCTGCCGGAATGGTTTCGCCCTGCAAGGACAGTTCTTCCTCCGGTGCCAGCTCCTGCGCTTCATAGTGACCGCCGATATGCTGCACAGCCTCATGCAGCTGGTCTCCCAGATCCTCATCCGGAATCGGAATGACCGTACATTCTTCCTTGCCGTACTGGGTACTTTCCGTTGTAATCTCACCCAGCACTATTTCCGGGTGGTCAACAAAATAGCTGTTGAGGGTAATACCCTCCGATGTCAGCCCCAGATGCACCCAATCCGGTTCGATATCAATTGGATGGTCTCTCTTTTGCAGAAAAATGATATCCGACACTACATCTGTACCGGCATTGGCACGGAATGCGTTGTTAGGAAGTCGAATGGCTCCCAGGAGTTCTGCCCGTTGCGCCAGATACTTTCGCGCGTCCGGATTCTTGGAATCCATCGTGTAGCGGCTGGTAACAAAGGCCACGATGCCACCGGGACGAACCTGATCCAATGCCTTGGCAAAGAAATAGTTGTGGATAGAAAATCCGAGTTTATCATAGGGCTTATCGCTGACACGGTAGTTGCCAAAGGGCACATTGCCCACGGCCAGATCATAGAAGTCGCGCCGGTCGGTGGTTTCAAAGCCTGCCACCTTGATTTCTGCCTGCGGATACAATTTCTGCGCAATGCGCCCGGTGATGGAATCCAGTTCCACACCATACAGTCTGCTTCCCAGCATGGAATCCGGCAGCATACCGAAGAAGTTGCCGACACCCATCGACGGTTCCAGAATATTGCCTTTCTCAAATCCCATACCGTCCAATGCCTCATAGATTGCACGGATCACGGTAGGGCTGGTGTAATGCGCATTCAGAGTCGAAGCCCTGGCTGCGGCATATTCTTCTTCCGTAAGAGCTGCTTTCAGCTCCTTATATTCGCCTGTCCAGGCAGTTTTCTCTGCGTCAAAGGCATCTGCCAGCCCACCCCAGCCGACATAATTGGCCAGCGTTTCCTGTTCCTCCGGTGTCGCATCCCTATGCTGATTTTCTAAGGCTTTCAGCGTGTAGATGGCATCCATGTTGGCACGGAATTTCTGCTTAGGACTGCCTTCGCCGAGGTGAAAGCTGTTGATGCGGTAGTTCTCCGCATGTTTTGCTTCATGCCCTGCCCGGAACGCTTCTTCTTTTCCAGAATTCAGATCAACCACCAGATTGTGCAGGTGAACATTTTCCTCATGCCCCAAAATTCTTGCCAGATTTTCCTTGCTTTCCGAGCGGAAGATCGGATACACGGAATCCGGGTCCCGAAGTTCCACATCGAAAAGCCCGACTTTTTCAATCGTAAATGCCTTTCCGTCCAGATACAGCGTATCGCCAACGCGATAATCCGGCTGCACCGGAGCTGCGGGTTCTGGCTGCACAGTTGCAGGCTCTTTTTCAGCCTCCATGTTCCTGCCGCGAATCTCCTGCAACGCCTCTGATGCACTCACATAATCGGCAAATGTCTGCACTTTTCCGTCCGAATATCCGTAATACTCTTCTTTGACATAATCCCAGATGGCAAACGCATCTTTAGAATCCGGAAAGTTCTCGCCGGTCATTGTGACCACAAACCGTTCATCCGGTGCATAGCCAGACTCTCTGGAAAGTTCGCTGGCGTGTTCCTGCATTTCCAGTACCAGAGGATCTGTCTCTGCGTGAGCCGATTCCTGTACTTCTTCGGATTCCACATCTGGGAATGGAATGTCCTGCTGCAAATTCTGCTTGCTCTGTTCAACATAGAGCCAGTCTTTTGCTTCCCGTTCCTGAACTTTTTCAATCAACTGCTGGCGGTAGGTCTCTGCCTCCCATTCGCTGGTAAACTCTTCGCTGACACCATCCGGCTCCACATGAATGCCGTCCTGAATATCATCCCAGACCGCATAGCCAGCGTCTGTCTCCATCACGGTAAACCGCTGGGGTGCTGCCAGTTCACTCCGGGCATATACATCCGCAGCCGTATTCAGCATGTTGTCCACATGCTCATTTCCGGTATCGTAGCGTTCCGGTGGCGTTGGCGGAAACACATGGGCGGCAGTCGGCATAGGAAGCGGCGCGCCGTATTCCTGCTCCAGCTTCCGATACTCTTCCATTTCCAGCGCGGTCAGGTACTGATCATTTTCCACAAGCCGGTCTAACCGCTTATCCACCGCCGACCATGTGAGTCGCACTTCCCGGTCATGGTCATAATTGCGAAGCAGAATACCTCTTCCGTTATAATCGGCAAAACCGCGACTGCCATCCATAAAGGTATAGCTGTGGCCACCGAGACCGTATTCCGCTTTCAAGAATGCAGCTCGTTCTTTCGCGTCCCCTTGCTGCTGATACAGCGCATAAATACGGATTTTTCCGCCCTCAAAATTAGAACCTGCTCGCAACATCCGGTCGATTTCATCCTCAGAAATGACAAAAGCGGAGGGCTTTTCGCTCTCCGCTTCTCTGGCTGCATTTTCTGCCGCCGCATCAATTTTCTGAATCTGCTCTGCCTCGGACTGAAACAGGCTCATAAAGTTTAGCTGTTGATAAGTTCCGTCAGAATGACTTCCTCTGCCTGCGCTTTCAGCATGTTCATGTGCTGCACCCAGGCCATCTGGTTCAATTTCTTGTCCGGTGCCGGATTCGCTTTCAGAAGCTCCGCCATCATCTGCTCCATCCGTGCGGTCGCGGTCTCCTGAATCTCCCACAGGTGCGGGTACAGCTTCTCGGTCAGGATCAGGTGATTGTACAGCAGCGTGTTGTTCTCCTGCAGGAACGCTCTGCGCATCCTCCCGTACTTGCCCAGAGGCTTCTGTTCCTGCACCGACAACTGGATATCCGGAATCAGGTAATCGCCGTTCTTCGTGTAATTCAGCTCCATCATAGTTTTGGCTCCTTTCTGCCTGCTTGTCTTTTTCATAGGTTCGGATCGTGCGTTCAATTTCCCGGAAGATCTGGCTGGACATTTCGCTGACCGCAGTTCCCAGCACATTGGCGGCAGCCTGCGTATTAAAATCAAAAATGTCCAGAAAATCCTCGTGCTCAAAATAGTCATCTGCATTGCCCACCGTCCGGGTAAAGACGGAATATGCGATGCTGACAGCGGCAGCTCTCTTAAAGGAAGCTCCGATGTTGAGTTCATCATATCCTTCCAGATAGGAATCTGCAACGATGTCACTGATCTGCCTGCGATTTTCCTCCCAGTACTCCCTTGCAAGGCGTTCTGCCGCTTCCATGATATGATTTTCCAGAGACCCAGCACCGGCAGGAACATCAAATGCTACATCCAGTGCGCGAATGATTGGCTGCTCATGCTCCGCATTCATTTTCCAGAGCTGTACCGGTCGGGAATTCTTCCGTTCTCCGGTATCTGCCACATCAAATACATACCGCAGTTTCGGCTGCTCGCCGCGCATGTCCAAAAGAGCAATGCCCTTGGAGCCACGCTTCACATAGCGGTTCATCCGATCATTCCAGAGATCGTACTCTGCACAGGCCGTCGCTTCTGGCCTCTGCTTATAGATCATCAGCTGCTCCGCAAAGGGATACTTATAAAGCCGCGCGGATGTGGTCAGAAACGCTGTCCACTGTTCTTTGCTGCCAGTGATCTGTGCCGCAGCTTCCTGCGCCATCTGCATATAATAAGCCGTTTTCGTCATCATCTGTCTTTTTCCTCCTCTCCTTTATTCGTCCGGATACAAATCCAGTGCCTCATATTCTGCATCCGTCATCTCTGCCAGTTTTGCAAGCAGCGAGGCCGTCCACCTGCGCAGGTTTCTATCTCTGCCGGTCAGACTTTTCTGCATCATCTGAAGCTCTGCAATCAGCCCTGTCCGTGTGCCAGGGCTGTAAAGCATCATGAGCATCCATTCGTCATCCGTAAAACGCATTTATAACTCCTTTTCTTCGCAGCACCTACGAGGCGGCGCAGGCGGCACCGCCTCCTGCTTTTCCTTCAGCTGATCCAGAACCGATGCTTTCTCCACCGGTTCTTCCTTCTTTCCGTTATTGATTACGCCGTCAATCATGCCGTAATCGTCCTCCATCGCCATTTCTGCGGCTTTCAGGTATTTCTCCGGTTTCAAAAATCCGGGCAGTTCCTGGAAGCCGATGGAATCCACATAGTGACAGCTTACAACACCATTCTGCCGTAAAGCCACGATGTCAGACACAGAAAGACTATGACCAGTAAAATCATCAGGGCGGGAAACATTGAATTTCGCATACAGTTCCTCCAACATCGTATTCTGATCCTTGTAGGGAAGAAGCGGAGCCGTATAAACCACCTCATAATGGTCAATATCCGGTTCCAGCCCCATCCGTTCCAGTTCGCGCATAGACGAAAAGCGTTCATATACCGTATCCTCGCTGCGGCGAAGCTGCAAAATCGCATACTGGTCGGTAGTACTGTCGAGAAATGCCATCATTCTTTCGTCCGGTGCCTGCGTTCCATGCACTTCATCCCATTTTTCAATTCTTGCCATCGTTCATTTCTCCCTTCTCCATAAACGGCAGGCCGTTTTCCTTTGCTTCCTTCCGCTGCTGTTCCCGCCGCTTTTCACTATAAGGCGGTCGGATACCAACGCAGCGTTTCGGAATCGTATAAGTGACCGACCCATGCTCCCGGTGCTCCAAAATAAACTGCTCCGGATACTGTTTTCGCAGTTCCCGAAGCTTCTTAATCAGGCGGCTGTCATGGGTATAAATGCTGGCGTTATCCAGTTCATTATCAAAATTGATGACGGTTTCCTGCTCTGCCTTCGTAAGCTTGTATTTCATCGCTCTGCCTCCTTCGCCTTGGCAGCTTTCACCGGCGTATCCGTTCTGGAAGACAAATCCGAGAGTTTACCCAGCACAGATTCCCGTCTGCTGATTTCCGCTTCCTCTGCACGATCACAAAGTTCATCATAGTCAATCCGCGTCATGGTGCGGCCACCGAACCCATAATCCGAAAGAATCTGGTCTCTGGCTGCATTCATGCTGATTTCCGGGTTGTCGATCTGTCCACCGTCAATTTCCGTAAAGTCCTTATGATATAAGGTATAGTCGTAACCGTCCTCACAGGTCTGAATGGCAAGAAAGCCCTTGCTTCCCAAATCCCATGCACTGCGTTCTTCCGTAATCAGCGGCTCCGGGCGGCATGTACCACCGCCGCGTTCCAGCATTTCTGCCAGCTGACAGATGTGCAAAACATCATACCCCAGGCGCAAATGATATTCGTCCATATATTCGCAGCGAGCTGAGAACTTCCGGTTCGGATACTCGATCTCCACTGCACTGCCATCCGGAATTTTGAAACGATCCTCGTAGCTGCTGGTGATAAACCGGATATTTTTAGCATTCTCCAGTTCAGGATCAGCCTTTTTCATCTGCCAAAGAACCTTTCTGCCGCCGCGCATCTGCTCCAGCATCTCCGGGGCTACCGGCGCAACGGTAAGACCGTCCAGCTGGGGAATCTCCTTGAGTGCTGCCACCCTCGCGCTTTCTTCCAGCGTAGAAAACGGCTGTTTATCCAACACATCCCAGCCAATGTGTCCCTCGGCAATCTGCACCTTGCTGTCCATATCAAAACAATGGAATTCCACGCCGTCCTGCTTTTCCTGCAAGGAAAGCAGAGCGACATTATCCACCAGATAAGCTGCATTCATCATTTTCATGCTCATTTTTTACCTCCAAACTCCAGCTTAAATGCTGCTGCACCGTCCTCGCCGGTCTCTACATGAACGGTTGTGTCATAGTAACGATTGGACTTCCTGGAATAGCAATGGGTAAGCCGTGCTTTTCCACGATTTACCAGTTGCTTTGCCAGTTCCTCTGTCATCTGCTTTCCCAGTGTCTGAAAAAACCTGTTTTCCTTCCAGAGCGCAAATTTACAGCTCTTATCCCTGCAAAACCATCCTTTTGCCGTTTCGCAGACATCACTGCCGCAGGCGGGACAGGAACCAATGACTTTGCATTCCGGCTGCATCAGCACATCGGCTCCTTTTACAGCCTCGTAGGTTTTAACAAGTCCGCTGACCATGCTGCTGATTTCGCCCATAAAGGCATCGCTGTCATACTCGCCGTGTTCTATTTTCAGCAGTTTTTCCTCCCAGTCTGCCGTCATGGATGGAGACTGAATCTGTTCCGGCACCACCGTCACCAGCGCATTTCCCTTGTCCGTAGAGCAAAGGTATTTCGTTTTCTTATCACCCCTACGCTCGATAAAGCCTTTCTGCACCAGTTTTTCGATGATGGCAGCGCGTGTAGCTGGTGTGCCGATGCCTTTTCGCTCTACACCAGCCGGAAATTCATCCGAGCTGGCACTCTCCATCGCTGAAAGCAGAAGATCTTCGGTAAATCTCTTAGGCGGGCTGGTCTTGCCCTCTTTCAGATCGACACCGGCAAGTTCCAGTGTCATGCCTTCCGAAAGTATCGGAAGTTCACCTGCCTCTGCATTCTTCTCAGCATCTTCAACTGCCTTTCCTGCATATTGCCTCCAGCCCATATCCGTGACTGTTTTGCCTTTCGTGCGGAACTTCTGACCGGCGCACTCGGCTTCTACTATGGTCTCTGCATAGCGGCAGGGAGTGCCTACCGCGCAAATCAGCCGCACCGTCAGCATGGTAAGAATCGCCTGTTCTCCACTGGGAAGAGAGGAAATGTCATAACCCGCCGCTGTTTTTGTAGGGATAATAGCATGGTGATCGGTAACTTTCTTGGTATTGATGACCTGTGCTGTATTCACCGGTGCCGGTGCATCCGGCTGAATCTGAAAGCTCTGCTGAATCACGGAAACAAGTTCCGGCACCAGCGGTGCCATATCATCCGTCAGATACCGGCTGTCGGTACGGGGATATGTCACGAGTTTCTTCTCGTACAGAGCCTGTGTGTAATCCAGGGTCTGCTGGGCAGTGAATCCCAGCTGCCGGTTTGCTTCTCTCTGAAGCGATGTCAGATCAAACAAGGCCGGGGGCTTCTCTGATTTTTCTTTCTGCTCCACCTTGGTAATGATGGCACTTCCTGCCTGACAGCACTCTGCCACCAGTTTTTCTGCTTCTGCTTTTTCTTTCATTCGCTCACCGCCCGCTTGAAAATCCCGAAATTTTAATTCTGCCGAGTAGAACGGCTCCGGCTTGAACGCCCGGATTGCTGCATCTCGCATAACCACCATCGCAAGCGTTGGTGTCATCACGCGCCCCACATTCAGGGTCTGCCCATACAGACATGAAAAAAGCCGGGTGGCGTTGATTCCGACAATCCAGTCGGCTCGCTCCCGGCATAAAGCCGCCTCATATAAGGCATCATATTCTGTTCCCGGTCTGAGCTTCTGAAAGCCTTCCCGGATAGCACTGTCCTCCATTGATGAAATCCAAAGCCGTTCCACCGGCTTTTTGCAGCCGCACTGATGGTAAACCAGTCGGAAAATCAGTTCGCCCTCACGCCCTGCATCGGTTGCACAGATCAGACTCTCCACATCTTTCCGCTGCATGAGCTTTTTCAGGATTCCGAACTGCTTTTTCGTGCTGGCGGACACCTGATACTGCCAATGTTCCGGCAAAATCGGAAGATCATCATACTTCCACTTTGCATACTTTTCATCATAGGCTTCCGGCTGGGAAAGTTCCACCAGATGCCCCACACACCAACTGACAAGGTAGCCATTGCCCTCCATATAACCGTCCCCGCGCTGATCTGCCCCGATCACTTTCGAGAGACTCATGGCAACCGAGGGCTTTTCCGCTAATACAAGCTTCATTCGATACTGCTCCTTTCGCAAAAAAATTAGCAGCCAAGCACCGAAGCGCATGACTGCTATGTAAGGAACGGTATTCTGTTTTAGGTCTACAAACTGGGGCTTTTATGATCTTGCCACAGCTTATCAGTCTATGCACGTCAACTGTTGAAACCGCCGTGTACCGAACGGTACGCACGGTGGTGTGAGAGGACGGCGGCTAGTCACCGCCTCCTACTCGCTTGTGCCCATGTTTCGGCCCTCCACATCATCACTCCGCGCATGCGTTGTGCCTCGCCGCAACGCATTCTGCCCCTCGCTGACTCATCGCCAGGCATCGCTGATGGTGTTCGTCTGCCCATCCTCACTTCTGCAGTATCTGCTTTTCGTTCTCCTGCACACGCCGCTCGAGCGCTGTATACTGCCGGAGCTCGTCCTCGGTAAATCCCCGGAACTTCGCCTGCTCGTAGTCACGCTCCGCGGCCGCGATATCCTGCAGCACCGCATCCGACGCCGGCAGCAGCTCGAGACGAATCATCCGCGGCTCGCGTTTTTTCTTCGTCATTCCGTTCGCGTCTGCATCCTGTGCCTCGCCACGCTTTCCGAAAAGACCGGTCGCCTCGGCTATTTCCGCCGCTTCACGTCGTTTCCTCGGCACGTCGACCACTTCGAGCATCCCGCGTGAGACCAGCTTCTGCAGCGCGGCGCGCAGATCCCCGCGGCTCATATGCATCAGCTCCGCGAGATCCTTCCGGCTCAGCGCCTTTCCGGCATCCTTTCGATCAGTCGCCTCCACGGCATCTTCCCGCGCAGGCATCTGCGCTTCAGCCCCTCGAGTGAGCGCCTTTCCCGCGTCCTTCCGATACAGCAGCAGCGACAGCTCCGCCAGCGTCATATCATACTTCAGCGCCACCGACTCGAGATAGCGCTCGAGCAGCTTCCGGTCGCGGTACTTCTCCACGATGATCCCATCCTCCGAAATCACCTCCTGCAGCGCCTGGCTCCGCTCCTCACCGAGCTTCTGCGTCCCCGGAATCGTCGCCGGGAACACGAAACCATCCTTCGCCGCATCCACTAGAAAATGATAGACCTGCAGCCGCTTCCGCTCATACGCATCCTCATCCAGCACATGCTTGAAGAAGTCGTTGTAGCACTCGAACATCGCGAGTTTCATCTCCACCGTCCGCGCGAAGCTGATCTTCTGATTCACCAGCGAACCCTTCGTCTTCACATAATAGTAGACCGGCGTCCGCAGCGCATAGAACGTCGTCGCATAGCGCACATACTCGAGATTAAACAGAAAATCCTCGCACCAGCTGAGCTTCGCATCCATCCGGATCCCGTGCGCCTCCACAAGCGAGCGCCGGTACAGCTTATTCCACAGCACCCCATAGTAGTAGTCCGCCGGGTTCTCCATCATGAAGCCAACGAACGCTTCACGCCCGATCACCTGGTCCGCGTCGATATCCCCCTTCCGCGACACCATCTCTCCGACGACACGATAGAAATCCGCGATCACCATGTCGCAGCCCGTCTCCTCGGCCGCCCGCACCATCAGCTTCGTCGCATCCGCCGTCAGCCAGTCATCACTGTCCACGAACTGCAGAAACGTACCCCGCGCCCGCGCGATCGCCTGGTTTCGCGTATCCGACACCCCCGTATTCTCCTTATGCACGACCACCACGCGCGCATCCGCCCGCGCATATCCGTCGCAGATCTCCCCGGACCGATCCTTACTTCCATCATCCATGAGGATCAGCTCGAAATCCCGAAACTCCTGATTCAGAATACTGTCCACACAGCGCGCGAGACTCTTCTCCGCGTTATACACCGGCACGATGATACTGACCTTCGGCTCCATAGGCACCTCCATCAAAAAACTACTTCTAGTTGTACCATAAAACCCTCCCGTTGACACTCGTATATTTCTGCTCACTTTTCCCGGGCCAATGTCTCGGCCCTCCGCCTGCTCACTCCGCGCCCACGCGTCCGCACCCTCCACCTTCTCACGTCGCGTCCACCCATTCGCACTCGTTGCCTTTATCGCGCCCATGCCTCCGCCCACTACCTCCTCACGTCGCATCGAAGCACCAATTCCCTCATGAAAATGTCATATTACAGCATAAATTCGCTCATGAAAGTGTAATGAAGCACGGATTATTCCCTCATGAAAGTGGCAAAATACTGAAAAGAACGCTCATAAAAGTGGCAGAGCACGGAAATCTGAATGGTAAAATTCCGAGTTGTTGAGCTGTTCTTACTTTCTATTTTATCAGATATCGCCTACAGAGTCCATAGCTTCATAGCTCAAAACAGTTCACCCACCAACCATTTGGCTATGTAAAGGGGACGGCTTTTCAGCCGCCCCACCGGTCAACGCTGCGTTAATCAGACAGGTTCATCGTCCGATTCCGCTTCATAATCCTCGTTGACATCCACTTCTTCGTCCTCGTCACCATCATCCTCCGGCAGCTGGAGCGTATCTTCATCCTCATCGTGATAATCCGCATCCGGGTCCGGCTGATTTTTCTTGGACGCAGGCTTTACGCCCTTCATCTTGATATAGAGATAACCGCCGACACCGGCTGCAC
>OIDC01000715.1_pt1 | contig 15000 bp, 9 predicted proteins | sample 1581401 | NCBI WGS metagenome assembly OIDC01 (sample SAMEA3882518, study PRJEB24775) | human gut metagenome | biome: human-associated habitat; feature: intestine environment; material: feces | place: Netherlands | collected 2009/2010 | reverse complement strand
GGAAGAATACGCCGCCCGGTACAATGGGTTTGTAGAGCGGTATGAAAAAGCCAAGGCACGGCTCGAACAGCTCCGCACTACAAAAGCTGCACGGGAAGCCCAGTCAGAAGCCATCGGAGCGTTTATGTTTGAGGTGCAGGAATTGGATGCCCTCACCGAGTTTGACGAAAAGCTCTGGCTGACCATCATCGACACGGTAACTGTCCACACAGACGGACGAATGGCATTTAAATTCCAGGGCGGCACAGAAATCGAGGCGTGAGTCCCAACAAAAATGAAAAGACCACAGGTTTCAACGCCTGCGGTCTTTTTTCATCTGTTTTCCTTGAGAATACTGGAATTTCATGCTATAATATATGCAATACACTCGAAATACAGATTATCGTTGAATTTTTGGAAACTACATATTTGTGAGTGCTGTTGGTTTTCACGCTTTTAATGGAACGGATCTGAAGAGCCATTGGGAGGTATTAAAGATGCTGCTGTTCTCTGCATTGCTTGAAATAAACGATTCCATGTCAAAAGATGCGTTTGTTAAGTTGGTTATCGAGTGGAATCAAGGAAGCCCACATCACGAAAACCGTATTCCAGGAATACAGTGGAACGGCAAATATAACATTCGCTATGGCTCAGATACACTTTGGATGGGTATTGAAGAGTATCGCAATCAAAATACAATTGCTGTTCGATACGAAAAAATTGAACACGATGGCGTCGTTTGGGATACGGACTATGTGATGAATTTCAATGACATGAAAATGTCAATCCGGCTTGATCGTAGCTATTTAGAGGAAGCATTGGCTATGGACACTGCTTTCTCAACTCCACACTTTATTACGCTTTTAATCGAACATGGCTATATCAAAGATGACGGGACGCTGCCAGTTCTTCGTTCTCCCTATTTCATCAAGTCCAGTAATTTGGATGTACTTGCGGATGTTATCAACGGGCAAGCCAAATACCGTATGCCTGTTGTATATGTTTCAAAGACTGCTACAGGCGTAGATCCTGTCGACATTTGGAAACTCGCTGGTCGGCTGAAAGGCGTTGCTCATGTTCTTGTGGAAGAAAGCCCTTTGCTCAATTCGTCCATCAGAAAATTGTGCGCCGATAAAAATGAGTACTATGGAGCGATTGGAGTATATTTTCCCAATAGTGCTTGTGGTCATCGGAAATTTTTGTATCGTGCATATGATGGTATTGATGCCATTTTGGCTGAAAAAGTAATTCGTAGCGTCATACAATACTGCAATGCACAAATGGTAGATACTTTGTACACTTGGCAAGGGGTTAATAACGCCCTGCTTCGTGATAGATTGGATAGCCGCAGTGCGGAGTTGTTAACAGTCGAAAAGGAGAAGGCTCGTGCGGCCGAAGAAACAGACCAGTTACTCGAACTGGGAGATGCAGATATCCGTCGACTCAAAAATCAGGTTGAGGAGTTAACTAGGGCTAATGAAGCACTTGCATACGAGAATCAGGGGCTGAGAGCAAAAATAGACAGTACCGATGATTTACCGGTCTTGTACTTTGGCGATGAAGATGAGTTTTTCCCCAATGAAATTCGACTTATGCTGTTAGATGCTCTCAAAGAATCTCTTCCGCGGTGTGTTCCCGGTAGCCGCCGGCGCGATGTCCTGGCTGATATTATATCGAAAAACAATTGCCAGCACATTATTGATGAGCGTGCCGCCGAACTAAAAACGCTCCTTAAAGGCTATAAGAATGTAAGTGGTTCGATGAAACGTACATTGCAGGATTTAGGCTTCACAATCAGTGAAGAGGGAAAACACTACAAGTTGACATACTACGGGGACAGTCGATATATGATTACTCTTGCCAAGACTCCGAGCGATGGACGCTCTGGGCTCAATATTGTGACAACCATTATCAAGAATATGCTTTGACGTGGAGATACGCTCGAAGGTCAAGGGTGTGACAGCGCAGAATTTTGCACCCCCTTAAGTCGAGAACTGCACCCCCCTAAACCGTAGTTGCACCCCCTTAACGGGTTTCTATCAAAATTACGGTTCTTTGCCATAAGTCCACCGTAATTTCGATAGAATTACGGTGGGCTTTTTCTGTGCCTGGGAACTGTTTGAAATAAGACTTTTGGCCGTTTTGGCATATAAATTAATCCCGCTGCGGAGAAATTTCGCAGCGGGATTTTCATTTTATGTAGGCTATTTTTGTCATAAGTGTAGCAGTAATCGTTAGATTCACGTATATTCGTTGAATTCGTGTTGCCTCTTTCTGGATGAATAATTCATTTCAGTCTTGAAATATGGAATTAATTTCTTTATAATGAAAATGCGTGGATAACGCAGGCGAAACATATCATTAGAACGAAATGCGCTGATGATTTTTGGTGAAGAAAGCAAATGGGCTTCTAATGTACTCCATTTTACGGACTGAGCCGAAGTTGTATTTTCGTGGAGTTTGCCACTCCACTACAAAAGCGAAGAAAAAGCCTTGCTATGCAAGGCTTTTCCCGTTTTTATGATATTCACTTACACTAGTTTTGACTGCGTAGATCATAGACCCACTACCTTCAATTTCTGCATATTATCCCGTTTCAGTTCCAGCGAAGCGTGCACATACCGGTCCAACGTGATCGTCACAGAGGTATGTCCTAATATTTCTGACAATGATTTAACTTCAAATCCGACCTCAACAGCTCGCGTCGCAAATGTGTGGCGCAGCGTATGAAAATGCACGCCCTCCAGACCGCATGCCTGCGTGTACTTTTCCAATCGATACTGCAATGTCCGCGGCTCCATGAACGCTTCCGTTCCGGTCAGAACATACGCAGCTGAACTTTGCGGTTTCATGCGCCTGCAAAGCCCGGTTGCGTATTCCGTCATAGGGATTGTTCGCACGGAGGTATCGCTTTTGGGCGGACCAATCACAATCCTTGTTCGAGCACCTTGCGATACGCTGGTATCATGCAGCCTTTGCAGGGCCTTTGCAATTCGGATAGCTTTATCGTTTGTAGAAACACTTTCCCACTGCAGTGCACAGAGTTCACCAATTCGTATGCCTGTACATAGCGCCAGCAAGATACCAAATCGGCACGAATCCAGATCCTCATGTAGATAGGCAACGAGGCGCGCCTGCTCTTCTCTGGACAAAACGCGCATCTCCTTCTTGCCGATCTTCGGATAGTTGATCTCCACCGCGGGAAATGAGCCTGCAAACTTCGAGGAAGCGAACTTCAAAATGCCATGCAGCACGACTAGAATATCATGCACCGTCTTTGGCGCCAGTTCATCTTCGAATTGCAGTTCTTTGATGAAATCGTCCATCAATTCCGTCGTGAAGCCCAGAGGGTGGCACACACCGAACTTTGGAATGATGTGCTTATTGACCGCGGTGCTGTATTTAATATACGTCGATTCTTTCACCGTGCATTTCTTTGTATGTAGCCATTCCAAGCAATAGCTGGAGAACGGTTTTTGCGTTCTGGCTGTCGGTAAGGGAGCTCCATTTGCCAAAGCTGCTTTGCGCTTTGCGGCTTTCTCTTTGGCTTCCCGATATGTTTTTCCATAACAGTATCCATACTTGATTTTTCCGGATAGCTCACGACCCTTGATATACCGAGCCTCCCAGCGACCGTCCCGCCGTCTGAAGATATTCTCACCCTTTGCCATTTTGTAATTCCTCCTTGTGCAGTGATTATGTTGGGTGTGGATCTTATTTTAATTTCATCCAGACTGCTGGGATGACTGCGCTGAACTTTAAGTCAACGGAATTCTCCGCAAAAAATTAACGTAAGTTGACAAAAACATATTTTTCTTCCATTTCTTTGCTGATTCAATTGCATTTGAATATGTAATGTGCTATAATACAAAAGAATAACTATGTTTTGCGTTACACGTGGAGTGGCAAACTCCACGAAAGCTCCGCTGACACATCTGCATTGACAAAAGATGTTCGTTTTTGTGCAGCTATGGCGGAGGCGGTACTTACTTGAATTGCGCACCTTGAATGGATATTTTTGTACAGCAATTTGCAAATTCAATATCTGTGTAGAGCCTTTGCCCCTGGACGGCTTCGTGCTGAACCGATGGGGGGCAGAGATACAGATATCAATGTAGGGATGTGAGATATGTGACAACAACAGCGAGCAGCTGTTTGACAGAGGAGCGCTCCGCCGATGTGATCATTCAAATAGCAAAACCTGTATTGGAACAAAAGAAGCTGTACCTGATAACGAAGCGTGCTTTTGACATAGTATGTTCTTTCCTGGGCCTGCTGATTCTGGCAATCCCGATGATAATCATTGCATTGATCATCACTTTGGACTCGCCAGGTTCCCCAATTTTTAAGCAGGAGCGGCTCGGTCTCCATGGGAAGCCGTTTATGATCTATAAATTTAGGTCAATGCGTCTTGACGCAGAGGAAAACGGCCCGCAGTGGGCAGATGAACAGGATCCAAGATGCACACACTTCGGCCAAATTCTCAGACGCACCCGGCTGGACGAGCTTCCTCAGTTCTATAACATCCTGCGCGGCGACATGAGTTTCGTCGGCCCGCGGCCGGAGCGTGCTTATTTCTACGGAGAATTTGAAAAATACATTCCCGGTTTCTCCAACCGGTTAATGGTTGTTCCTGGCCTGACTGGACATGCTCAGGTGAATGGCGGATATTCTCTGAAGCCGGAAGAAAAAATTATCTACGATATGGAGTATATAGAAAAACGATCGATTTGGATGGATTTGGCGTGTATTGGAAAAACGATCCGCGTCGTTTTGTGCGGCGCGGGCGCCCGATAAAGAAAGATGCGTTTGGAGGACAATCCTAGAATATGAACGAAAGTAAGAAACCGTATGCTTCCGTGGGGGGCACAGAACTGTCACTATGGGATATTACAAAGATCCTGTTGGCAAAGATTCATTGGCTGCTCCTTGCGGGGGTCGTTGTTGCTGCGGGCGTTTATGCAGTAGTAACAATTTTTGTTACGCCGACCTATGAATCTCGAGTGAGTTTTTATGTATATAACAGTGCAGACAATTCTTCACAGGGAACGATCAATAACAGCGACCTCCAGGCGGCGGAGAGCCTTGCTACGACCTATTCAAAGATCCTGGCGAGCAATTCTGTTTTGGATTCCGTCCTGAGTGATTTGAGAGCAGAAACTTCATTGTCGAGAAAGGAACTTAGCCGCATGGTGAATGTCTCCGTTGTGTCGGATACACAGTTGCTGGAGGTGGTAGCGACCTCGACCGATCCGGAGCTTGCCTGTAAGATCGCCAATTCCTTTGCAAAAGTTGCGCCTACTGAAATCGTTCGTATTACCAAGGCGGGCGGCGTCGAGGTCGTGGACCGACCGGAGGTGGCAACGGAAAAATCTGCTCCCAGAACCGTATTTGACAGCGCGATTGGATTTGTGGTTGGCGTGATACTGGCTTCAGTTGCTATTATTCTGCGAATGATGGCCGATACGACCATCTACCTGCCGGAGGACATTGAAAAGTCCGCCGGTGTGACTGTCCTTGGTCAGATACCGGACATCCATGCGACAAATGAGAATGCTGGCTGCTGGAAGCTGGCGGAGGGAGGTGCAGTGCTCTATGGCGAAAAAGAAAGAAAGCCGAAAGGTAGCGATTGAAGCTGTTCGTACAAGCAGGAAACGTCTGCTGACCAATGAATCTCCATTTGCGATAAAGGAAGCCTATGTAAAGTTGCGCACCAGTTTGATGTTCTGCATGACGGCGGATAAGGAGCGCCCATGTACGAGCTTCGCCGTCACTAGCGCAAAGCCCTCTGAGGGCAAGAGCCTGACAGCAGCCAACATTGCCATTAGCTATGCAATGTTGGGCAAAAAGGTGCTCTTGATCGATGCGGATATGCGCAAGCCAACGCAGCGCCGCCTTTGGAGAGTGGAGAAGCCTACCGGACTTTGCGATTTTCTTGCAAAAATATCGAAGCTGGAACTGGACAAGGTGAAAGATCTGCCGCTCTGGATCGTTTGCACTGGAACCATCCCGCCGAACCCCTCCGAACTGCTTTCATCTGAGCGTATGAAGCACTTCGTGGAAGAAAGTGCAAAGGTTTATGACTATATTATTATTGACACGCCGCCAATCAATACGGTCGCCGATGCCCAAATTGTTTCGACCTATGTGGACGGTGTGGTACTCGTAGTCAAGTCCGGCGATACGACGCAGGACGAGCTGAACGAGGCCATCGATGCAATACGCCGTGCGGGCGGAAACCTATGCGGCACGGTGCTCAACGGCCTGAATATGAAATCCGTGAAGTATGCTTACAAATATAAATATGGGGGCAAATACGGATATAAGTATTCCTATTCTGAGTCGTATGAAGCGCGGTAATATGAAGCTCGACTTGTCGCTTGACTACCATGCCCATATTCTTCCTGGCTGCGACCATGGGAGCGACGGCCTTGCGACCTCGTTGAAACAGGTGGAGATGGCAGCTTCTGCTGGCGTGAAAACGATCTGTGCAACGCCGCATTTTTACCCGCACAAGGAGTCCGTCGAATCCTTCCTGCGCCGTAGGAAGAAAACTGCAGGGCTGCTGCTCCGTGAGCTGCCTGAAAACGCTCCGCTGATTCAGCTCGGCGCAGAGGTGCTGATCTGCGATGGCATGGAACGGCTGGACGGCCTGAACCGCCTGTGCCGTGAGGGTACAAACGAGCTGTTGTTGGAAATGCCGTTTTATGCGTGGCCGGAGTCGATCTGGGACACGCTGTATCTTCTGTGTGACCTGGCGGATATTCAAATTGTCCTTGCTCACGCAGAGCGGTATCCTGCAGAGAATATTGAAAAACTGATTTGTGAGAGCGTGCCGCTCCAGCTCAATGCAGAATGCCTGACAAAGCCGCTGAAACGTAAACGGTATCTTGAATGGATTGAAAATGGATATGTAAAGTACCTCGGAAGCGATATCCATATGCTGGGAGATTCGTACGAAGATTGGACTAAATGCCGAAGACTTCTAGGCAAATAATTGGAGCAGAAAGGGGCGCTTTATGAGCGCAGAGAGATATGGAGCATATTCTGTACTCATGTCAGTCTATAGCAAGGAAAACCCGGCATGGCTGAAACTTGCAATTGAAAGCATACAGGATCAAACACTGCCGACTAGCGATTTTGTTTTGGTATGTGATGGGCCGTTGACTCCGGAATTGGATGGTGTCATAGCTGAAAAGCATTGTCAGATGGGCGAAATCTTAATGGTCGTGCGGCTTGAGAAAAACGTGGGTTTGGGGAATGCCTTGAATGAAGGAATAAAACATTGCAGGAATGAACTGGTTGCGCGTATGGATAGTGATGATATTGCATATCCAGACAGATGCGAGAAGCAGGTCGCAATCTTCAATAAGTATCCGATTGTAAGTATTTGTTCAGGCACGGTAATGGAATTCTCGAAGAACCCGGAAACTATAAACTGCAAAAGGGTCTTGCCGGAGAAAAACAAAGAAATCATTGAGTTCGCTAAAAAGCGGAATCCGTTTAACCATCCATGTGTAATGTATAAAAAATCGGCAGTAGAGGCAGTAGGCTCGTATCAGCACTTTTATCTGCTGGAGGACTATTATCTGTGGATTCGAATGCTGATGGCTGGTTATGAGGGATACAATATTCAAGAGCCGCTGCTCTATATGAGAGCAGGTACAAGTATGTATAAACGAAGGGCGGGTCGGCGTTACGCAAAAACGCAGATAGAATTGTTCCGTTTCATGTGGAAGCAAGGATTCATAAATGCTTGGCAGTATGCTGAGAGTTGCATTATCCGAAGTAGTTCTGCGCTGTCACCGAACTGGCTGCGCAAGTATATGTATATGACTTTTCTGCGTAGCTAAGGGCGCACATATGAGAGTACTGGAACAACATACGGGAATGACGGCTCATCAGACACTTCTGCTTGAAATGCTGAAAGATATTGATATCGTCTGCAAAAGGCACCGAATATCATATCAGCTTTTTGCAGGCACGGCATTAGGAGCAGTCAGACATCACGGCTTCATTCCATGGGATGATGATGTGGATATTATAATGTCTCGCAGTGAGTATGAGCGTTTTTTCAAGGAAGCGGCCAAAGATTTTGACGAGACTTTATATTTTGCCCAGCAGGAACACAGCGCTCATTGGCCAATGCCCTACTCCAAATTGCGGCGAAACAATACGACCTGCATAGAGAAGTATTATCCAAAGGATTTGAAGACGCACCAAGGCGTGTATGTCGATATCTTCCCGTGCGATAACCTCTCTGATTGCACTTTGATGCGGAAGATACAGTTTTGTGTATCAAAAATCATTATTGCAAAAAGCCTATATGCTCGTGGGTATGAAACCAATAGCGTGATTAAGAAGCTATTCATGCAGGTATGCCGCATGTTCCCGCTCAAAGGGCTCAAGGCAATTTGTATACGAAAAAAAGATCAGAAATCGCAGTTAGTCCATACATTTTTTGGCGCAGGGAGCAAATACGAGAAAAATATATTCCCGCGGGCATGGATTGAGCAGTCCGTTGAGATGCAGTTCGAGGATGGAGTATTTCCGGTATCTGCCTATTATGACGAGCTGCTGACGAAGCTGTACGGCGATTACCACGCGCTCCCAAATCCGGAGGACAGAAAGTGCAAAGAGCATGTCGCCATTCTGGATCTGGAGCACCCGTATGAAGCGCATCTGTCGGAACTTCATAATATGCAGTTCGACGTTCTTACAAGAAGCATTCGATAAATGCGATTCCGGATATTTTCGAGGAGATAATATGGTAGAACCGCGAGTACTTGTTGTTAGTCACAATGTTTTCAGTTCTTCTGGAAACATGGGGAAAACAATGATGCATATGTTGGCTGGAATCCCCCCAGATAATCTCGCACAATTGTACTTCCATCAGGAGATTCCGACTCGAAGATGCTGTCTGCACTATTTCAGAATGACGGACAGCAATATTCTGCATTCGCTGTTTACACGAAAAACAGAGTTCAGGGTCTTTGATGCATCAGACATTGATGAATCGGCGGTGCAGAGCAGAACCGACACAGGCTGGCTGGCGAAGGTATATCAGTTTTCCAGACGGCGTACATCATTCATCTATTTTTTGCGGGACACAATGTGGAGATTCGGCAAATGGAAAACCAAGGCGCTTTTGGAGTGGGTGCAGGCATTTGCCCCTAATGTCATATTTTTAGCGGCCGGAGACTATGCGTTTCCCTATCGTATCGCCATCTGGCTGTCGGATTTCCTGCACATTCCGATTGTGATGTGGTGCGCAGATGATTTCTATATTGAGCCGCTGAATCATGGACCTTTTTTTCGTCGAATACAATGCCAACAGCTGGTGAAGCTGGCCCGAAAGGTCATTCATCGGGGCGGGACTATTGTTACGATCAGTGACATGATGCAAAGAGATTATGCACGCTTGTTTCAAGTTCCAACAAAAACGATCCGAATCTCAAGTGCAATTAACCATTACTCGCTGCCTGCTGATTTCCGGTCGGGTGTTGTTTATGTTGGGAATTTGGGAATCAATCGCATTGTACCGCTGACTGAACTGGGGCGTGCGCTCAGGGCAGCCGCAATAACTGGATTTGAGACAATCAATGTATACTCCGGTGAGCGGAATTCCACAATTCTTCAACAAATCAACAAGGGAAATGGATTGACTTATTGCGGATGTATTTCTGAGCGAGAGGTTGAGCGGCTCTTAGGGACAAGTAAGTTTATTATCTTTACTGAAGCCTTTGATAACAAATCAATTTGTCGTACTAAGTATTCCCTTTCTACAAAAATTGCAGAAAGCCTACGAAGCGGAGCATGCATTCTTGCGTATGGGCCATCTGAAATTGCAGCAATTGATTATTTGAGACGTTATCGTGCTGCATACATACTCGAAAAAGCAGAAGAACTTCCTAATGCAATACGGCATTTATGCGAAGAAGCCAATGAGTACAGTCATTATACACTATGCGCACAATCATTGGCCGAACAGTTTCATAGCGCTGAAGTTAATGAAGAATGTCTAAGAGATATTTTCGTGGAAGCAATTAGTAATTATAAAACTGCGGAGGTCAAGGAATGCAAGACGACAAAGTGACAAGCAAACAAAACAAAATCCGAATACGCCAAAGGAATGCAGGGATGACATATCGAAAATGGATATCAGTATTTTTGTGCGTCATATTCGTGTGTGGCCTGTTGGCCGGGTGCGGCAATGACAAAGTGCAAGAAGAACAGAATGATAATGTTTCTGCAAATACGATTCCAGAAGATGTAGTCGTTCATACGGACTACGGTGATCTGCATTATCCGGATCGTTGGCAGGAGTATGTTACCATTCGCCAGGAGCAGAACGGCAACACGATTGCGGTTACCTTTGAAACCAAGAGCGGAGAAGAAACCTATGAATTGTTCAAGGTTTTAATTGGTGATGACAGCAGTGAGGTTGTCGGCAGCCTGACGGACGACACGGGAACCCAGCGAAATGTTTATCTACATGTTGAGGAACTGCCTGCCGATTCTGGCTTGGAAGAGACAGAGCAGACCCGCTTCTACGCAATGCAAGAGGACTTAAATTATCTGATCGATCATTTAAGCTGAATGTAATTACAATAGGAGGAGAACTGTTATGACAAGTAGACTGGTGAAACGACATTTGTCTTTGTGCCTTGTTCTTGTGATGCTGCTGACAGCTATGCTGCCGGTCAGCGTCTTCGCGGCGGGCTCAAACGATGAAGGCTCTGCTGCTTCCGGGGGGAACGCAGCTGCAACTACGATGATTTCAGACTATGCAACATTCCTTTCCTGTTTCAAGGTTCTGGAAGGCTATGCCCAGACCTATGCGGAAGAAAATGCCGGTGAGGATGCCAATGCGCTGATCATCAACTATATCCGTACAGGCGTGGAGCGGTACACCTCCGGCACTTGGGAAATGGTCTGCGGCAAGGAGAATACTGCCTTTACCGCCTATGTTTCCGAGCAGGATACCGCGAACAATACCTCGGCTTCTGCACTGAAGAACTTGGGCAACTTCACATTGCCCAATGGCAATAAAGTTGACCTTGGCCATGTGTTTGGCGCAATGGATGTGGCCAACTATGCCAAGGCGCAGGGGATGACTGCGGCTGTTGTGCAGGCACGTGCCGATATGGGCAGCTGGGCCGGTGACATCGCGGACCTGATGTTCTGCGCCGAAAATGTGGACATCCCCGATAAGGTGGATACCACGGAGACGGACGTTGACATTCTGGCTGCCAACATTCGTACAAAATACCTCGGTGTAGATTACGGCACACTCAACAGTGTGGGTCACTCCTTCACTGATACGGACCTCTATGGCGACATGGATGCGTTCTATCTCACAACGGAGATGAACCGCGGCGGTGTGGCGTTGAGCACGATCATTGAGAACTACTTTACCGCAGGGCTTACAGACGCAAGCCGCGCTTCCTACTTCCTGACCAACCGTCTGGGCGGCATGGTCACCAAAGACGGTATCCGGAGCAAGGTTCTGAGCACCTATACCGGGAATACCCTGATCGGTGCGCTGGAGAGCTCGTACTCGCTGACAGATCTGCCCAATTGCGAGACGCTGCGCAAGGCCTGCTGCTATGCATTTGCGGATTATCTGTTTGATCTGGCTGGCGATCCCAACGGCACGGATCCCGTTGATCCCGACCCGGTCGATCCGGATCCTAAGCCCGAGCCGAAGCCGGATAATGCCTACTATTCTGTGTTTTCTTCGGACACGACGACGGTCGCGCCCGGTGTGACGCAGACGATCAACTATGCACTGACCAAGGACGACAAGCAGATCGTCTACTACATTGCCACGGCGGATATCGCCCGGGAGGATGTGAGCATCCACGCCAATTATCACGACAACGATCCGAGCCAGGGCTGGGCAATGTCCCGCGTGTCCGATCAGATGGCGGCGGCTCAGAAGCGGCATTCCGATCCGTCCGATGCGGCAAACTACGTCGAGCACTACAATGCAGTGGTCGGTGTCAACGCTGACTTCTACAACATGACCACCGGTGCCCCCAGCGGCGCTCTGGTTATGGATGGTGTCGAGTATCATGGCGGCACCTCCAAAAACTTCTTTGCGATCCTGAAAGACGGGACTGCCATGATCGGCGTGCCCAGCGATTACGCAGCTTATCAGGATCAGATCCAGGAGGCTGTCGGTGGCAGCGTTTATCTGGTCAAGGATGGGAAGCCTGTCGTGACCAGTGCGGCGGACTATTATAACAGCCGTCATTCCCGCACTTGTGTGGGTATCACTGCTGAGGGCAAGGTCGTCATGATGGTGCTGGACGGCCGTCAGGAACCCTTCTCCGCTGGCGGCACTGCTGAAGAACTGGCACAGATCATGCTGGACGCAGGCTGTGTGACCGCAATCAATCTGGATGGCGGCGGTTCCACTACCTTCGTAGCGAAGCAGGAAGGCAGCAATACGCTCACGGTTGTGAACCGTCCTTCGGATGGTTATGAGCGTTCCGTTAGTTCCTCTCTGATGGTGGTCTCCACGGCCCCTGTCTCTACGGAGTTTGATCATGCCCTGATCACCTCTGCTTACGATTACTTGACGAGCGGCGCCGCGGTTCGTCTGGTTGCTTCCGGTGTCAGTGTGTCCGGCAGCGCTGCGGAACTCCCTGCCAATCTTACATGGAAGTCCGCAGATGAAACCATCGGTACCGTCTCTGAAGATGGTGTTTTCACCGCCGTCAAGAAAGGCAGCGTGGAAATTCAGCTCCTGTCCGGTGACACGGTGATCGGCAGCAAGACGCTTACCGTGGTCGAGCCGAATGGACTGAAATTTTCCAAGACAAGCATCAACGCCATCTACGGGGATTCGGTGCGCCTTCCCCTGATCGCAACCTATAATGAGAATCCCGTCGCTGTATGCGCGGGCGATATCACATTTGAACTGAGCAACAGCGCAGCAGGTACTGTGGAAGCTGCGAACAATGGCTTTGCCTTTACTGGCAGCGAGGGATCCGGTCTGCGCAACGTTACCATTACGGCTATGATCACGCGGGACTATTCCATCAGTGCCACGATCAAGGTCGCCATGTACAGTGCCAATCAGGCGATTTTCGACTTTGACAACGCCACAGGCGGCGACAGAACCTTCGCATGGACAAGAGAAGTCTCCAACGCGGAATATCTCCCCGGCGGCGACGGCGAGACAGACCGCTATCATGTGATCGATCCCAGCCAGCCCATGAACGTCACCTATGTCTTCGGACTGGATATGATGACGATCAAGATGCCTGAAAAGCTGGAGCCGCTTCTGTCCATGGTTGCTGGCGGCGATATTTCCGGCATCACGGCCTGGGATCTGCTGCTCCAGCTGGCAGAGCGTGTCAGCCCGAAGACTGAGGTGACGGTGAAGTTCCAGTTCGACCAGAATGTCGATGTGGACATTTCCAACCTGACGGTGTCGAATGATTATTTCCGTCTGACATCCGCATCCATGGACGAGAATAATCTGCTCACGGTGAAGTGCAATTTCATCAAGCAGAGCCAGGCCATTGATCCTGAAACGGCCAACCCCATCTGCATTCTCAGTGGTGTAAAGATGACCGCTAAGAACGGCGCGAATCAGACGCTGACAATTACGAACGCTGGTTCGATCGGCTATGATATTTATCTTGGCGCAAACGCGCTCTACAGCATGGCCAAGCAGACCTCTTTCCAAGAGCAATATGGTATTTATCCCTATGAGGAGCCGGAAAATGTCACACATCCCAAGGGCGGCCATTTTTACTGCGAATCGTATCAGAAATTTACGGATAAGTTCATTCTGGATGGCACAGTTTGGTCCGGCTGGAAGCAGATCAACGGCGCAACCTACTACTTTGTGGATAACGTTGCTGTGAAGGGCGTTCACAAGGTCTCTGGTCTCAACGATGAAAGCAACGAGTATTTCTACCAGTTCAATGAGACGACCGGTGCTTGCGAGGGTAAGGTCACAGGCCTGTTCGAACTTGACGGCGCACGGTATTACGCCATCAAAGGTGTGGCCAAGTCTGGCTGGTGGAACCTGACGGATGCAGATGGTGAGAACAGCTATTATTACTTTGATAAAGAGACATTCAAAGGACTGAATGGCCCGAGTAGAGCATTCTTCGAGAATGTGACGTACACGTTTGATAACGGAAAGCTGTTGAAGGGAGAATGGCTGACAACCGATCAAGGAACCAAGTATTATTATGGGCCGACATTCGTACAGGGAAAATGGTATACGGTTGAAGGCGAAAAGTACTATTTCGACCCGCAGGGCTATCGTTATACAGGGCTTAGATATGTGAAAGAAAGCTACAATCACGATGATCATATCTACTGGTATGACTTTGGCGAAGATGGGATTTGCCACGGCGTATATCAGCACACAGGCCTCTTCTATCTTAACGGAAATACGTACTACACCATCGACGGAATGGTCTGCTTTGGCCTGTATTTAGCGGAAGATGGATACTACTACTATTTTGGAAGTGGCAATTATACCGCTGTTAAGAACACCCGTCACTGGGTATCCTTCCCGAATGACACTGGTCTTGCACAGGCGTTCTACGATTTTGACGAAAACGGCAGGATGATTATTGATAATCCGGATCCGAGCAAAAACGGCATTGTCAACGAAGACGGTACGCTCTATTACTACGTGAATGGTGTCAGGAACTATGCCGGTCTGATTCAAATTGACGGTGACTACTATTACGTGAACAGTTCCTGCAAAGTAGTCACGAGTCAGCGTTACTGGGTATCTAAGACCAATGATCTGCTTCCTGCCACCTTCTATAACTTCGATGCAGACGGTAAGATGACGGATGCACCGATTCCGACGCCGGATCCTGACCCGAATCCCAATCCTGATCCCGGGGTGAAGAACGGCATCGTCAACGAGGATGGCGAGCTGTATTACTATGTCAATGGCGTCAAGACCTACGCGGGCCTGATCAAGATCGACGGCGATTACTACTATGTGAACAGCTCCTGCAAGGTCATCACGAACCA
>OIDC01000701.1_pt1 | contig 15254 bp, 8 predicted proteins | sample 1581401 | NCBI WGS metagenome assembly OIDC01 (sample SAMEA3882518, study PRJEB24775) | human gut metagenome | biome: human-associated habitat; feature: intestine environment; material: feces | place: Netherlands | collected 2009/2010 | reverse complement strand
GAGGTGCGGCAGCTGCTAAGCCAAAAGCGCAGATAATACTTTGTGTATTATCGAGTATTTTGGCAACGCAGATGCCGTGCCGCAGCCGCCGGAGCGGTGCTTGAGCCGTAAGGCGGGAATTGTGCGGTGTTGCCTTCACTTTTCCCTGTCGTTACGCGGTCTGCATTCCTGTTTTTGCCCACAAACTGCCCTTGTTCACGCAAAGTTTACCGGAATTTCCAGCTATTTCATGCCTTGTTCATCCGCAGTTCATTTTTATTCTTCATGATAGAATCTATCGGGGGCCCCTATTACCGCCCCCAACTGGAGGAATTGTTATGCACGAAACCCAACAGCCGCGCGACCCCAAAAAGACGACCGGCATTGTATATGCCGTGATCCTTGTGGTGTTGCTGCTGCTCAATTTCTGGGCCTTCCCCGCCATGATGAAAGGCCAGGTCAAACAGGTCGATTACGGCACCTTCCTGAACATGCTCGAAGGCGGCGAGCTGAGCACCGTTGAAATTCAGGATCAGCAGATCTATTTTGTGGACAAAAACGATACCACCTACTGCACCAACTCCATTGCGCAGGACCTGCAGCTGGTCAACCGGTTGGAAAGCGCCGGCGTTTCCTTTGGCAAGGTGTACAACCAGACCACCTGGGTGGATACCCTGCTGGGCTGGGTCATCTCGCTGCTGCCCATGATCATCCTGATCGTCTGGTTCAACCGCATGATGCGCAAGCGGGTCGGTGAAATGACCGGCGGCGCCAACAGCATGATTTTTGGCGGCGGCAAATCCGGTGCCAAACAGTATGTCGTTGAGGATGGCAAGTCCATCAAATTTGCCGATGTTGCCGGTGAGGACGAAGCCAAAGAGAGCCTGCAGGAAATCGTTGACTTCCTGCATAACCCCAAGCGTTACGAGGATATCGGTGCCAAAATGCCCAAGGGCGTTCTGCTTGTCGGCCCCCCGGGCACCGGTAAAACCCTGCTGGCCCGCGCTGTTGCCGGCGAAGCCGGTGTTCCCTTCTTCTCCATTGCGGGTTCTGAATTTGTCGAGATGTTCGTCGGCATGGGCGCTTCCAAGGTGCGTGACCTCTTCAAACAGGCCAACGAAAAAGCCCCCTGCATTATCTTTATTGATGAGATCGATACCATCGGCAAAAAGCGTGACGGTGCTTCCGGTATGGGCGGCAACGATGAACGCGAGCAGACCCTGAACCAGCTGCTGACCGAAATGGACGGGTTTGACGCCGCCAAGGGTGTTATCATTCTGGCCGCCACCAACCGTCCTGAATCCCTTGACCCCGCTTTGACCCGCCCCGGCCGTTTTGACCGTCGTGTGCCCGTGGAGCTGCCCGACCTGAAAGGCCGCGAAAGCATCCTGCGCCTGCACGCTCAAAAGGTCAAAATCGGCCCCGACTGTGACTTTGCCGTGGTTGCCCGCATGACTCCCGGTGCTTCCGGTGCCGAGCTGGCCAATATCATCAACGAAGCCGCCCTGGGCGCTGTGCGCCACCACCGCATGGCCGTTACCCAGTACGACCTGCAGGAAGCCGTGGATACCATCCTGGCCGGTGCCCAGAAAAAGAATAAGATCCTGAGCGACAAAGAAAAGTGCATCGTGGCCTACCACGAAGTCGGCCATGCCATGGTTGCCGCCCTGCAGAGCCATTCCGCCCCCGTGCAGAAAATCACCATTGTGCCGCGCACTTCCGGCGCGCTGGGTTTCACCATGCAGGTAGAGGACGGCGACCACACCCTGATGACCAAGGAAGAGATCCTGGCCAAAATTGCCACCATGACCGGTGGCCGTGCCGCCGAAGAAGTGGTGTTCAACTCCATCACCACCGGCGCATCCAACGATATCGAGCAGGCCACCAAGATGGCCCGCGCCATGATTACCCGCTACGGCATGACCGACGACTTTGACATGGTTGCCCTGGAAACCGTGAACAACGCCTACCTGGGCGGCGATGCCAGCCTGGCCTGCAGTGAGCGCACAGCCGCCACAGTGGACGATAAGGTCGTGGAAGTCGTCAAGCAGCAGCATGAAAAAGCCAAACAGATGCTGATTGAAAACCGCGGCAAGCTGGACGAGATCGCCAAGTACCTGTACGAGAAAGAAACCATCACCGGCGAAGAGTTCATGCGCATCCTGACCGCTGTTCCCCAGCTGCCCACCGGTGCCGTGGAACAGTAAAGGCAACACCGCTCTGCGCGTTTTCTTTGTAAAATAACGGTGCCCCCGCCCTATGCAGTTCATTTACCGCACGGGCGGGGGTGTTTTGTTGTAATTCCGTAGGGGCGCACACCATGCACCCATCCGTTTTATATCATCACACTACAGTGCTTTCTCACAAAGCACACCATGTAATAGCGCCATTTTATGGCCAGCCGTTACCCATTTGTAGGGGCCGCTGCTCACCTCTTTCCGAAAAACGCAATAAAAATGCTGTCTTTCTCCACATCAGGGAAAGGCAGCATTCTTCTTTATCCGTTCAGATCTTCGCCGTTGCTGGCAATCACATTTTTATACCATCCAAAGGACTTTTTCCTGTACCGTGCCGCCGCCCTGTTCGAGTACCGGGAAAAGCACCAGTGATCCTGCCGGGCTTTATTTTGCCTGTGCGCCCTCTGGGAAGATGATCTTGTTCACAAAGAAAAAGATCACCATGGAAATGCCGCCATTGAGCACGGTGGTGCCAATGTTGTAGATGAAATCCGGCACCAGCAGGCCCGCAACCGCCACCCACACGCAGTTGATGGAGTTGACGATGCAGGTGATCAAGCAGAACGCCACCACATACCAGGCGATCTGCTTGGCCAGGTTGCCCTTGCTGCGGAACACAAAGTTGCGCTGGATGGGAAAGTTTATACATTCTCCCACCACCATGGCAACCATGTAGGCGCAAAAGTACGGCAGACCGCCATGGGCGGAATCATACCCCAGGATGTTCCACTGGAAGGTCTCGCCAAACAGCGTGACCGGGATGCCCGGCCAGCCAAAATCCACCATCGGCAGACCGCTGAACGCCGCCGGCAAAAATTGCAGCAGCAGGTATTTGAACACCGTAACCAGGTTGGATACGATCACAAACAGTCCGCCTTCGCGCACCCACTTGGCTGCGGCGGGGTGTTTTGCCGCAAAATTATTCCATAGCTGCATAAATAGCCCCTCTCTTTCCTCAGCTGTTGCGCAGGCGCTGTTCCAGCTGTGCGTTCAGTACCAGGTTTTTCACGGCTTCTATGATCACCCGCACAAGGCCGATGATCCAGAATCCCTGTAATTCCATCACAATGCCATCCACCATGCCCATGCTGATGGCACCGCTGGTCATTTTGGCCAGGGCACGCAGCGGCATGTTGTACTGGAACAGCACATTCAGGTCCGGCTTGCCGCGCTTGTAGCTGGCGTTCAGCAGTGCGGTAAGCACCAGCCAGATCAGCCAGCCCAGCGGGCTGCGGCTGTGGTTCAGCTCGCCCAGGGTCATGTTGCGGTCAATTTTAACTTTTCCCTGCTGCACCGGGCGGCCCAGCAGGGTGGCCCATTCGTCATCCGGCACGCTCTGCACCTTGCCGCTGGTATAGTGCGGCAGATGCTTGCCCGCATAGGGGTTGGGTGCGCCGGTACCAGCCACTTCCACCACGGCGGTCAGGCGGATGTCCGCACTGGACGCGCCGACCCGCAGCTCATAGCTGCCGCCTTCCACTTCCCAGCTGTCGGTCTTGGTGTTCCAGTAGCGGAATGCCTTGTCATCCAGCAGGATGGTCACGGTCTTGCTTTCGCCGGGCTGCAGCTGCACCTTGGCAAAGCCTTTCAGCTCCTGTGCGGGGCGCAACACTTCTGCCCCGGGTTTTGCCACATACAGCTGCACGATCTCTGCTCCGGCGCGCTTGCCGGTGTTGGTTACGGTCAGGGTCACGCCATTGGACGCGGCCTGCAAATTGCTGTAGGCAAAGCTGGTGTAGCTTAACCCATAGCCAAAGGGGAATGCCACCGGCACACCGGCGGTCTGGTAATAGCGGTAGCCGACATACAGCCCCTCGCGGTACTGCACCATGCGGCCCGGCCCGGCAAAGTTATCCTTGGCGGGGGTATCCGCATAGGCGTTGACCCAGGTTTCGGCCAGCTTGCCGCTGGGGTTCACTTTGCCGGTCAGCACATCCAGCATGGCGCCCGCCCCCGCCTGGCCGCCCAGCGCACCATACACCAGGGTACGGCAGTGTTTGAGCCACGGGGTTTCCAGCGAAGCCCCTGCGCTGAGCACCACAACGGTGTTGGGGTTGGCCTGCTGCACGGCCTTTAACAGTTCGATCTGGTTGTCCGCAAGGCGCATATCGCCGCGGTCCAGACCCTCACTTTCCTTGATTTCATCCAGCCCCAGGCAGAGCAGCACCACTTCGGCCTTTTGGGCCAGGGCTACAGCCTCGGCCTGTTTGGCAGCATCCGGTTTGCCCTGGCGGTCAAAGCCGGGGGCAAAGCCCACGCTGGCCAGGCCGCTCTCCTTCAGGCAGTCCAAAAAGGTATCCACCTTGATGGAGTTGACCGCGCTGGAGCCAGCGCCCTGGTACCGCGGTGTCTGGGCAAAGTCGCCGATCACGGCAACTTTTGCGCCCTCGGCCAGCGGCAGCAGGTCGTTCTCGTTTTTCAGCAGCACAATGCTTTCGGCCGCGGCGCGGCGGGCCAGGGCGTGGTGAGCGTCCGCATCAAAGGTGCGGCTGTGGGACTGCACGGCGGCATGGGTATCAAACACCAGGGTCAGCAGCTCGTCCAGCCGGGCGTCCACATCGGCTTCGGTAATTTTGCCGCTCTGCACAGCCTGCATCAGCTCGCGCACCGCGTCCCCGCCGGGGGCGGGCATTTCCAGCGTGGAGCCGTTCTGCACGCCCAGGGCATGGTCATTGCTGCCGCCCCAGTCCGTTACCACAGCGCCGTCAAAGCCCCACTCCCCGCGCAGGATGTCCATTAACAGGTGGCGGTTCTCGTTGGCGTAAGTTCCGTTGATGAGGTTATAGCTGCTCATGATGGTCTTGGGCTTTGCTTCCTTGACCACGATCTCAAACCCGGTCAGGTACAGTTCCCGCAAAGTGCGTTCATCCACCACGGAATCCGACGCCATGCGGCGCAGCTCCTGGCTGTTGACGGCAAAGTGCTTGGGGCAGGCGGAGATGCCGTTGGACTGGATGCCCCGCACATAGCCCGCTGCCATTTTGCCAGAAAGATACGGATCCTCGGAGAAATACTCAAAGTTGCGGCCGCAGAGGGGGCTGCGCTTGGTATTCAGGCCTGGCCCCAGCAGCACGGCAACTTCCTGTGCGGCGGCTTCTTCGCCCATTGCCTGGCCGATTTGTTCGCCCAGGGCAGGGTCCCAGCTGCACGCCACAGTGGCCGCCGTGGGGAAGCAGGTGGCCGGAACACTGGGGTTCAGCCCCAGGTGGTCCGCCGCGCCCGCCTGCTTGCGCACGCCGTTCGGACCATCAGAAAGGGTGATGGACGGAATATTATTTTTCGGCAGTGCACGGGTCCCAAAGGTAGTAGCGCCCGAAAGCAGCGCACATTTTTGCTCTAAATTCAGTTTTTTGATGATTTCCTGTGTATTCATAATCATCTTAAATTTTTATTTTGTTACCGCAGTCGCTTCCGATTCCACAGATGCAAAATAAATTCCTTCCTGTGCATCAGCCTGAATTGTTACGGTATAGCTGCCATCGCTTACACCCGTAAATGCTGTTGCACCGCTGCGGTGGTGGTATGTGCCCGTTTTTGCCATCGGGCCAAAGCCATCAACATATTCCTCGTCTTCCTGCGCCAAATCTTCCAGTTTGATTTTGGTCGTCTGCACAACATCCGCTCCGCTGTACAGCGTCAAGGTAAAGGTCTGCGGCGGATATTCCAACTCAGAATATGCTTCAAACACATCCTGATCCATGGTAACCGTTACAGTATCTCCACTTTGCACCGCTTCGCTTACAGCACCAGGCGCTGCATAAACACCCACATAAGTTCCTGTTACACTGTCCGACAGGCCGCGCTTATAGTCCGATGTTGTTGTCATCACATAAGCGTTATACTTTGCGCCGGGGGTACAGTCTGCGCTTAGGTCCACCGTTCCCGCATAATTTGCGTTGCTGTCATCCGCCAGAATGTTGGAAGATGTAAAGGTATAATAATCTTCCTGCTTGCCTTCTGCATCAAAGCCATACAGACGGATTGCATAGGTACGGCCTTTGTCAACACCGGTAAAGGAATACTCACCGGTTTCAAAATTAAAGCTCAGGTTCGTTGCCACTGCGGCCGCTGCTTTCGTATCCGTTTTGGCTCCGCCGCAGCCAGCCAGAACAAGGCTGGCCCCCACAGCAAGCGTAAACATCGCTGCAACGCCATAATGATTCCACTTGTTTTTCATCGTCAAATCGCCTCTCTCTTATGCTTTTGCAGCCTTTTTCTTGTTCTTCTTTTTGGCAAACAGCTCCGGCTTGAACATATGCAGTGCAATCAGCACGATTGCAACAACCAAGATAACATCCACCACACCCAGTGCGATCAGCCAGTACGGAGTCCAGTTGCGGGTCGTCGTCATCAGGGAAGAATTCGCCAAAACCATCAGATGGCGCTTGGTTGCCTGGCGCAGAAGCTGCATGCCATAGCCACTCTTCAGGGTCGTATCGGTAACATTCACACCCATGGCCAGCTGCATATCCACGCCTGCGCGCAGGGCCAAGTCACCATTGCTGACAGCAAATGCGTCTGTGTTTACAACGCCCTGGAAGCCCCATTCATTGCGCAGCACCTGGGTAAGCATTGCATAGCTGTAGCCAACCATACTGGTACCAATGCGGTTATAAGATTCCATGATGCCGGTCAGACCAAGCTGGTTCAGGCCATCGCCCGTTACGTTGTGAATTGCCACTTCAAAAGCGCGCAGATAAATTTCACGCATTGCCTGCTCGTTGGACCAGATGCAAACGCCGTTGCGGTTGGTATCCTGATCATTCAGTGCAAAATGTTTGGCAAACACATAAATGCCGCGGCTCTGCAGGCCGGTCACCATATTAGCTGCCATCATACCGCTCAGCAGCGGGTCTTCGGAATAATATTCAGCTGCACGGCCGCCGAAAGCGGAGCGGTGAATGTTCATACCAGGGCCGTAAGTACCACTGACACCGTTGACCAGATCTTCATCACCGTAAACTTCGCCTTCCTTCAAAGCAAGGTCTACATTCCAGGTTGCTGCCAGCACAGTTTCGGTGGCATATTCAGCAGCTTCCAAGCCGCTTGCCAGGTCATGGATGCCGTTCGGGCCATCACATTCGGTTGCCTGCGGTTTGCCAATAGAATCCACAGCAGGCGAACACCAGCCGCAGTTACCATACAGGTTGTTCATTTCATCAACGCTCATGTGGTTCATCAACTGTTCCCACACTGCATTGTCCGGGTCAACAATGCCAGCTGCATCTGCCAGCATTACACCGTTTTTCTCACCATTTGTATAGGTAGTTCCCTGTGCAGGGTCATCATTCAGATCAATGGTGCTTCCGCCATTGCCGTTGGTCAGCAAAGCAATCGTTGCCGCGTTGGCAGTTGCGTTTTCGCTTGCTTCACGGCTAGGATAGGTTCCTTCCCAATCTGCACGGGAAAGATACGGCAAGGTCGTGCCGATATTACCATCGCCAGCAGTCACATCATCAAACTGGTTCGTCGCCACAGTTTCATCCGTGCTGCGGGCGGTCGTATCATACTTGATGGTCTGATCCACAGTAAAATCATATGTCAGGTCATTCTTCACTGTATGGGCATCGCTGCGCAGGCTAAGGGTATAAGTACCGGCATCCAGCACATAGCACTTGTCCGTCTTATAATCGTAAGATGCCATGTCATCATAATTCATGGTCATGCTCACGGTCTGGCTCTCGCCCGGCTGGAGCAGATCAGTTTTTGCAAAAGCGCCCAGAACAACCGCAGATTTTTCAATTCCACCGGGGGTATAGGGTGCGGTGTAATACAGCTGTACCACATCTTTGCCCGCCACATTACCGGTATTGGTTACCTTAACACTTACCTTTACCTGGCCGCCCTGGCTGCCTACTTCCCACTGCGGGTCGCTCCAATCAAACGTGGTATAGCTCAGGCCATAGCCAAAGGGATACTGAACAGCTTTCTGATACTCTGCTTCTTCCTCCGGGGTATAAACATTGTCATCCCCAATGTAACGGGTCTCGTAATAGCGATAACCTACATAGATGCCTTCCTGGTAGTACATGTACTTGCCGTTGTTGGCATCGCCATTGCCGTCGATCGTAAGACCACTGTTTGCATAAGTAAAATCGCCAAAGTTTTCATAAGCTGGCGAACTGGTCACATCATAAGCATAGGTATCAACCAAATGGCCGGACGGGTTGTATTCACCCATCATTGCTTTCGCTACAGCAATCGTACCAGTGGTGCCAGGGCCGCCTGCCCAAATTGCAGCATCCACCTTGTTGTCCTCAATAAAGCCAAGGTCCATAGGATTGCTTGTGTCAATGACAATGATGACCTTATCAAACGTTGCTTCCAGCTTTGCCAACAGTTCTTCTTCTGCCGGCTGCAGCTGCAGGTAATGCCGCCCGGCTTCACCACCGTAATAACCGGCCATATCCAGCGGGCAGTCATTGCCTTCGCCTGCCATACGTCCGATTACATAAACCGCCACATCCGAGTAAGCCTTTGCATCCTGCCAGAACGTTGCGCTGTACTCATCATATTCGGCCAGTGTTTCTTCATAAATGTTAAAGTCTGCATTACTGACCGTCATGCCTGTCATCGAAGCGCGCTTCTGCGCAGTCGTCTGGTAGAACTTCGTCAGATCCGGGTTCAGCTGCAAACCAGCAAATTCAAAACCATCAATAAAGTTAAAATTCTGATCTTCATTATGGTGGCCGCCGGAGCCATAATCGGTGTAAACCGTCTTGTAGCTGTTATAGCCGAACAAATTGATTTTGTCCGTTCCCAACGGCAGGGTATCATTATCGTTTTTCAGCAGCACAAGACCTTCGCTCTCTACTTCCTCGCAAAGCTGTAATGCCTGCGTGTAGGCATCATCTCTTGAAAGGTCCGTCATGCTGTTTGCACTTTCGGAAGATGTCACAAACCGTTGCATGTACGCCTGAATCTGCGAATAATAGATGGAACACAGGCTGTTTCCTACGATTCCCGCAGCAAGCAAAACCGCAATGGATGCTCCCCCTACAATATGTTTCGATTTTTTCATAGTTACCTCCTGTTTGCCGCATGGAGTTTTCTGCTTTGCTATTTGGCAGCAGGTTCTTCACCAGCAAAACAAATGTTTTCTCCTTTGATTATGCCGCCCTCCGGATGGCAGCCAGCGTGGATTTTACTCCCCGCTTGTTTAAGTATATTGTAGCAAACAGCTTTTTCTTTGAATTATTTTTTGCATAAACTGTTATTTCTGCCGCACATTTTGCCAAAAAATCATTTTTCTCTCAAAATTCATTGTGCATTTCTTACAATCAAAATTCAGTCTGCTTTGTGCACCCTGCCAAACAGTACGAAAAAGCGGCCAGAGCCTGTATTTGGCCCCAGCCGTTCCCGTTACTTTTTCTGCGGCAGCAATACCCTTAGTGTAAACCACCCATTTTCCCAGTGCAGGGTCATGGTGCCGCCGCGCTTTTCGGCTGCGGCGCGCACACTGCGCAGGTCGCTGCCGCCATGGGTGTTGCGGCGCGGCAGGCCGTCCGCGCCCAGCTCCACTTCCTGCGCGCAGTAGTTTTCAAACCGCAGCATCACAAAGCCGTTCTGGGCGTACACCGCCACCCGGATCAGCCGCTTTTCGTGGTCGGGCTCGGTCTCCACGCTCTCGGTTGCGTTGTCCAGCGCCGTGCCCACAATCGTGCAGATCTCCCCTGTTTCCAAAAAGTCCAGCAAATGCCCGTCCGCCACGCAGGTCATCGTGATGTGGTGCTGCTGGCAGTACAGGCTTTTGGCCGTCAGCAGGGTGTCCAGCACCGGGTTGCCGGTCTTGTTCTCCGCCTCGTACTGGCGGATGCCGCTTTCCATGGCCGCCAGCGCCACATCCTGCTTGGCGTGGTCCCGCTCCGCCCGGATGGCCGCAATCTGCATTTTCAGCTCGTGGTAGCGCCGGTTGATCAGGCGGATGTTCTCCTTGCTCTGCTTGTACTGCTCGTACTGGCGGTGCAAAACGCCGTCCAGCTCCGCCAGCTCGCTGTGCAGGGCGGCTTCGCGCAGCTGCTCGTGCTGCACCGTCAAAATCAGCGCCCCGGCCAGGTCCACCAGCGTGCGGATGTAAAACATGTTCATGTTGGCTTCGCTGCCGTTGGCAAAGCTCAAATTGCTCACGGCAAATGCGGTCAGCGCCATAACCACCGCCACAAAAGTTCCTGCGGGCGTTATTTTCAGCTTCCCGGCCGGGCCGGGGCGGCGGTTCTCCACAAACAGCATGGCGGTAAAAATGCCGCCGTACACCACCGCCAACAGCAGCAGCGAAAGCGGCTCCGCCCCGCCGCGCTGCGGCCACAGCACGCAATGCAGCTGCCATTCCACGCTGGCCGCCAGCTCCGCCAAAATAAAGGCCCGCGCGCACACATAGCCCGCTTCCAGCAGCGTAATGCTGCGCGTGACCCACAAAAACAGCAGCATGGAAAGAATCGCCGCTGCCATGCAGGGGATCCACCACTCCAGCGGGATGCCTGCCGTGGGGGTGGCCTGCAAAAACGCTCCCAGCAGCACCGCCCAACCGGCTTCTACACCCCAGATCACGCGCTGATCCAGCCGCGGCGGCAGCCTGCGCGCATACAGCAGCGCCGCCAGCACTTCCGCCAAAGCGGTGTACAGGCGGGGAATATCCGGCAATGTCGTCACTGTCCCGCACCCCCAATGTAATCCGCCAGCTCCGCCATAAACGCCTTGCGCCGCGGGCGGCTGATCTGCAGCGCATACGGGCCAACCTGCACCATATCCTGCTGCACGCCGGAAACCTGCGCCAGATTGACCAGATACCCGCTGTTGCACCGTGCAAACGCCCGGCCCACCAGCTTTTCCTCATAGTTTTTCAGGGTGCCCGGCACTATAAAATCTTCTTTTTCGGTGTAAAAATGTACCTTGTGGCCTTCGCTTTCCAGGTAATAAATTTCCGCCGCGTCCAGCCGCCGCATGCCGCCGTCCACCGCCACGGCCAGGTAATGCCGCTCCCGCTTTTCCAGCTGTCCCAGCGCCTTTTGCAGCTGCTGCGAAAACGCAAAGTAGGGCACCGGTTTCAGCACATAATCCAGCGCCCCAACGGCATATCCGCGGATGGCATACTGCGCCATGTTGGTAATGAACACGATCAGCACCCCGCCGTCCCGCTCCCGGATGCGGCGGGCGGTCTCCATGCCGTCCAGGTGCTTCATCTCCACATCCAGAAAGATGATGTCGAACTGCGGGCGGTAATCCTCCAAAATTTCCATCCCGTCCGCAAACTCCGTTACCTCAAACGGCGTGCCGTACTGCCGGGTGTACCGCTGCACATACCCCGCCAGCTGTTCCCGCACCGCCGCCTCGTCCTCCACAATCGCAATCCGGGTCATCTGCTGCTCCCCTTTCTCAACATCACACTGCGGCCCCGCACAGTCCACATCTGGTGCGGCTTCTTAAGGTGTATCTGAAAACAAAGAAAATGACGGATATTTCACAAGCACAAGACGGATTTAAGGCAAAGAGCCGCAGGAATCTTTTGTGGATTCCAAGGACTTTTAACGCAAAATCCCGCTGCGCTTGTAGAAATAGACGATATTTTCGACTTTTCAGCTGCACCATCGATTGTTTTTAGTATAGCACATACACCCATACACAGCAAATGCGGGAGTGGAGCAGTTTGTTTGCCCTCAAAGCGTTTTGTCGGTCGGGGCTGCCAGACCAGGCCAGCCCTGGCATGCCACAAATATTCTGTGTATGGATTGCAACAAGCCGCTGCAGCCCCAATAAAAGCAAACTCCGGGAGCAATGCAGTCCCCGGAGCTTTTTGATGTCAACTTTTCAAAGCGATTATTTGGATTGTGCGGCAGATATCTTTTGCTGGTAAAGTTTCATTAACTCGGCAACACAGGCGCTTTCGCTGGTTCTTGCGGCAGTTCCTTTTATGAATCCGTAAGCGTCCATAACGGCGCGGTCATTAGCCTGATGGGCTTTGCGGAGTTCCGGCGGCATGGTCAGTTCATCATACAGGTCGGCAAGGCTGCTGTCCGGGTAAAGAGCGCGTGCGTCCAGAATCGCTTGCGCGGTTTGTTCGATTTTGGCTTTTTGCTGTTCGGTTGGTGCAGGCCAAATAAAGTTGTTGTAGACATCATTCACTGTATAACTATAGTCGCTTTTTAATCTGCAACAAGTTGCTCTCACCCAAGCCATGTGAACATTGGATTCAAGAATACCAAATTCATAAAGATTTCCATTCGGTAGAATCCGTACTTTATCGCTGCATAAAACGCTGTTGTCCATATAACCCATAGGTATATATCTTCTCCGTTCAGAAGAAACCTGTGGTATAACAATGTATCGCCCAGAAGGCATATTCTCCACATGAAAACGCGTCGGCTTATCCGCAAGCTTCACCGTTCCTGCGCTGGGGCTTGCCAAGCGATACTCCCGTACAGCCTTTACACGCTCCATACAATGCGGCATCGCTTTCAACTCTGCGGGGGTACACTCCCCCAGCCACAGGCAGTAACGCGGCTTTTGGTTAATAAATTCACGCGAACCATACCAAGGACGGAAATACTTTTTAGAAGATGGCTCTTTTTTGATGAACTCTTCCATTTCCTCCTTTTCAAACAGGTAAAAGCCACCGTCTATCGGCTTATTCCCGATGCCAATTTCCGGCACATTGCAAATGGGCTTGCTTCGGCTTTCCACAAAAACGTTCTCGCCATCCAGCAGATACCCATTTATATGATTCGCCACTTGGTAGCGGTCACCATCAAACAGCTTTTTGGGGGTGGAACTTGCCGCAACACTGAAACCGATAATTACGCAGTGAACGTGCGCCTTTATTTTAGCCTCGCTGTCCCAGCGGAACGTGCGATAGGCAAAATCAATATGCACACCGTCATCAAACAGCGGTTTCCAAAGGTTGGCAACACTTTCCCCCTGTACCACAGAATTTGTGGAAACAAGCGCCGAGCGAACCGATGTTCCCTGCATAATATCGGCAGCCTTTTTATACCAGCAACAGACATAATCCAAGTTTCCGGCGTTTTTCCAGCCGGGGAAAATGGTATTTACATCGGCTTTCTGCTCTTTACCCATAAGCCGCGCCCCAACAAACGGCGGATTCCCCATAATATAATTCAGCTTACTTTTGGGAACCACACTCTCCCAATCCACCCGCAGGGCGTTGCCCTCTACAATAAAGGCGTTTGTTTTCAGCGGCAGAAATTTCAGCGGAACGAGCAGGATTTTCTCCGTTTCCTTCATCATCTGGCTTTCCGCTATCCAGAGCGCGGTTTTTGCAACCGTCACGGCAAAATCGTTGATTTCGATGCCGTAAAACTGGCTGATGGAAACCTGTATCGGGCTTTCGCTGGCGGAATACATCGTGACCTGACCGTGAGAGAGTTCCACCAAAATTTTGTTTTCCAAGCGGCGCAGGCTCAAATAGGTTTCGGTCAAAAAGTTTCCGCTGCCGCACGCGGGGTCTAAGAATGTGAGCGATGCCAGCTTGCGTTGGAACACCCGCAGCTTTGCCGTTCTGGTTCGCTCCACAGGATTGGCGCATATCTCGTCAAGCTCAGCTTTCAGTTCGTCCAAGAACAGCGGGTCAATGACCTTGTGGATATTTTCAATGCTGGTATAGTGCATACCGCCGCTGCGGCGGGTTTCGGGGTTCAGGGTGCTTTCAAACACCGCGCCGAAAATGGTGGGGCTGATTTCCGACCAGTTGAAGTTTTCGCTGGCTTTCTCCAGCAGCAGGTTTCGGATTTCATCGGTGAACGGCGGTATCTCGACATTCTCATCGCTGAACAGCCCGCCATTGACGTAGGGAAACGCCGCCAATTCCGGGTTGTCATCTTTCAAATAGGGGTCACGGTCTTGCAGCTTTGTGTCCAACACGCGGAACAAATCTACCAGCCCCTTGCGCAGTCCGCGCGTGTCAAAACCCTTGAGGTAGTCGTGGAACATACCGTGATGCCCAAAAATCCCGGCATCCTCGGCATACAGGCAAAATACCAAGCGAACGCACAGCTTGTTCAGGCTTTTCATCGAATGTTCGGATTCCGGGTTTGCGTACTGCTTGTAAAAGGCATCATATAACAAGCCGACAATTTCACCTGCCGCTATGGAAACTTCCATCTCCCGTTTGAGGTGTTCGTTTCCGGCATCGACAAGGAATTGCAGCCGATAGTATTCTTTTTCCAGATTCGCAAGTTCGATGATTTCAGGCTCACCGCGCGGGCGTTCCATATCATACACATAAAAGGTGCTGAAATTGCAGGTTACCACCCAGCGCGGGTGCTGCGATACAGGCAGCTCCAAAATATACCGCTTAGCCTGTTCAAAAGGGTTCAGCAGCGCACCGTCTGATTGCTTGATGGGCTTGTTCAAATCCTTGCCAAGCCCCTTTTGCTCTATCAGAACGTGGGTAGCGGGAATCGTGCCGTCAATGAAACTGGTGTGGTCAAGGTGGACTTGCTCCTCAAACTGAATGAATTGCTCCGGGTGTTCGACCCCATATACATCACGGAGCAGGGACAGCCAGAATGGTTGGCTCTCCCCTTTTTCATAGCCTTTGTCTTTCCAATAAGCGGCAAAATTTCTTGCCGCCTGTTGCTGTTGCGCAGTGGTCATGGCAGTCACCTCATAGCACAGTATTTATCATTATCATAGCACACCCCCCTGTTTACGACAATTGCGTTTTACAAAAAATGAGGGTAGGCGCGATCCGCGCCTCCCCCCTGCGAGCAGCAAAAGAAGCTGTTGGAACAAAATATTGCAAAAGAAAAAGTCCTCCATCGGATACCGACAGAGGACGAAGTAATTTTCTTTTTCCAACAACTTTATTCAGGGCAACATTGATAGTCTGGAATACAACCGTTATCTGATTGATATTCTCGTAAACAGTATCTATCTTTCCGATGAAGAAGACGACACACAAAAAATGACCGTCCTACTAAATACGCAGAACGGTCAAGAAACTGTTACATTAAACGACCTTACACAGTAGGGAATGGTGCAACAAAAAAGCCGCAACATTCGTTGCGGCTTTTTCTGGTGCAC
>OIDC01000689.1_pt1 | contig 15426 bp, 18 predicted proteins | sample 1581401 | NCBI WGS metagenome assembly OIDC01 (sample SAMEA3882518, study PRJEB24775) | human gut metagenome | biome: human-associated habitat; feature: intestine environment; material: feces | place: Netherlands | collected 2009/2010 | reverse complement strand
ATTTCGGCGTCACGGACCCGGAGGTCATCCTCGCGTCCGACCCCGCGCTCACGCTGCCGGCCGCAGAGCGCAGCCGCATCGACCGCATCCTGCGTGAGCATGATATGGATCCGGAGGGCAAGTATATCGGCTTCGTGCTGCGCAAGTGGCCCGGTATTGAGGAAAAGGCCACCGTGTTCGCCGCCGGCGCTGTGTACGCCTACCTGAAATACGGCCTGACGCCGGTGTTCCTCAGCATCAATTTCCGCACCGACGGCGAGGCCAGCCGGCTCGTCACGGAGCATTTGAGCATCCCGTATTATATGATCGACGAGCAGATGTCCACCGGCGAGGTTATCGGCGTGCTCTCGCGCATGACGACGGTCGTGTCCATGCGGCTGCACGGACTGATTTTTGCCGCCGGACAGGGCGTGCCGCTCATCGGCGTTGCCTATGACCCGAAGGTCACGGCGTTTCTCGACTATGTCGAGCAGAATAACTATATGCAGTTCGAGGCGCTCAACGAGAAGGACCTGTCCGACCTGATCGATTCGGCCGTCGCGCTCGCCGGCAGAGGCGAGGAGCTGCGTCGCCGCACCGAGCTGCTCAACCGTCAGGAGGACAATAACCGCGCCACGGCCGCACGGCTGCTTGGGAAGGAGTAAACGAGCAAAATGATCCGCAGTGCTGTTCTGGTTTCCGGCAAGGGAACAAAATTGCAAAGTCTGCTGGACTCCGTGTTCTTCGGCGAGATCCCGGAGCTGCAGCTCGTCGCCGTCATCTCGTCCGACGCCAATGCCTACGCGCTCAAGCGCGCGCGCAACGCCGGCATCGAGACCGTCGTCGTCGAGCCGGCCATGTTCCCGAACGACACGTCGTACGACATGGCCATCCGTAACAAGCTCAAGGACATGGACATCGAGCTCGTCATCAACGCGGGGTTTTATCCCGGCGTCGGCCGCGAGACGGCCAGGAGCTTCCACAACAAGGTCATCGCGGTGCAGCCGTCGCTCATCCCGGCGTTTGAGACGCTGCGCGGCGACGCGGTGCATGAGGCGGTGCTCGCCCGCGGCCTGAAGGTCACGGGGGCGACGGCTTACCTTGCGGATGAAAACGGCGGCATCGGCCCGGTGCTGCTGCAAAAGGCCGTGCCCGTGCTCGACGACGACGATCTCACGACGCTCAAGCGCCGCGTGCTCACGGACGCCGAGTGGAAGCTCCTGCCCGAGGCGGTCAAGTGCTTCTGCGCCGGGAAGATCCGGCTGCACGGCGGCCGCGCGCAGATCCTGGAGTGAACAAGAGATAAATGAGATAAAAAGCAGCCCCGAACCGTGTCGGTTCGGGGCTGCTTTTGTGCTGCGCATTTGTCAGCCGGCCATGATGTGCACGCGGATGACGCCCTCGGCGGACTTGAGCGCCGCCATGAACAGCTCCATCGTCGTCTGCATGTTCTCGGTCGCGGCAGTGATCGTCACGGGGGCGACGCCGCTGGTCGGGATGCTCTGGTTGATGGTGAGTATATTCGCGCCGTTTTCGGCAAAAATAGCAAGGACGGACGACAGCACGCCCTGCCGGTCGAGCAGCTCGAGGTTGAACGTCACGAGATGGCCGCGCGACATGTCCTGAAACGGGGACACGAAGTCCTTGTATTTATAAAACGCGCTGCGGCTGATGTCCACGCGCGCCACGGCGTCCGCCACCGTGCGCACTTGGCCGGTCTCGAGCAGCTCCTTGGCCTCGATCACCTTGGCAAAAATCTCGGGCAGGACGCTCGCCTCCACGAGATAGTATTTCGGTTTGCTGCCTGCGGCCATAAACAGCCCCTCCTTTGTTCGCGTGCTGCGGGCAAATGTTTTTCAGTACGACACAGTGTAACACATTCCGCGCGGCAGTGCAAGGATTATTCGGAAGGAGCCGATGAATTTTGGGTGGATTTCTCGCGTGCATCCTCGCCGGGGCGGCGATGAGCATTCAGGGCGTGATGAACACGCGCCTGAGCGAACACATCGGTACGATGGAGACCAATGCCTTCGTGCAGTGCGTGGCGGCGGTGCTGTCGCTGCTGGTGCTGGTGTTCTGGCGCACGGGCAGCTTTGCCGCGCTGGGCGCCGCACCGAAATACTGCTGGTTCGGCGGTGTGCTGGCGCTGGCCATCACGGTCACGGTCATGCTCGGCATGGGCAGGCTCGGCCCGACGCTCGCCGTGGCGACGATCCTCATCGCGCAGCTTTCTGCGGCCGCGGCCATCGACGCCTTCGGCATCATGGGCACGGAAAAGCTCGCCTTCGGCTGGAGCAAGTGGGCGGGGCTCGCGCTGATGACGGGCGGCGTGCTGCTCTTTAAAATGAAATAAAATGAAATGAGGCGGCGAGCCATGCTCGCCGCCTCATGTTTTGCTTTTCTTACAGGCCGATGCTCGCCAGCAGGTCCGCGATGCCGGAGGACTTGATGAGGGCGAAGATCGCACCGATGTCGTAGTGCTCATACGCCGCTTCCCAGATGCGGTCGGGGCTGCCGCCGGTCGCAAGACCGACGCCAAGCACGATCTCGCCGACGATCAGGACGCACAGCGCGATGATGAGAATGGTTTTCCAGGCTTTTTTCATGCGGCGATCTCCTTTCTGCACCAGCGCTTACCCAGGCGCACAAGCAGCCGGACCCAGCCGATGACCATGCGGATGAACAGCCAGATGGCCAGCCAGATCACGACCAGCGCGATGGCGATCACGGCGGCGCCGCCGCCGAGCAGGATGAGCATATCCGCCACCATGGGCAGGCCGATGAAGGCCGTTGCGATCAGGCCCACGCCGCCGGCGCCGCACGCGACGCCGATGGCCAGCACGGCCAGATCCAGCACCAGCAGCACGGCGAACACCGGCACGCCGATGATGATCGCGCCGAGCGTGTACAGGATCGCCAGAAAGACGTTCGTCTTGTATTCCGGCTCGTAGTCGTCGTAGTATTCTTCGTCGTATTCCTCGCCGTATTCTTCGCCGGGCTGCTCGTCGTAGTAGCCGTCGTCGTCAGCCGGCTGCTCGTCGTAGTAGCCGTCGTCGTCAGCCGGCTGCTCGTCGAATGAGAGCTGCCCGTCGAGCACGGGCGCTTCGTCCGTTTCGGGCTCGTCGGGCTCCTCCGGCAGATCCGGGAACGTGAACGACGGCGCGGGCCTCTGCGCGGCGGCCGCGGCCATCTGGCGGTACTGCTCTGCGCGCGGGCGCGGCTGCGGCGCGCGCCTGGGCTGCGCCTGTGCGGGCGCGACCACGGGCGCGGCGGCCGGTGTGATCTTGCCGCTGTCGGCATACCGGATGAGGGCAACGGCGACTTTGGTCGGGTTGCCGATCTCCTGAATGAGGCGCTCCTCATCGGGCGCGTTGTCAAACATGTTCTCCATCTGCGCGATGAGCGCCTGACGGGTATTGTCGTCGGTAATCAGGCCAAGCAGGCTGCTGATTTCCGCCATGTAACTCTGTCTGTTGATAGATGGTCACCTCCAAGGGGTTCAATTGCATCTTGAAATAGCATCTCTAATTTACACATTATATTGCACGAATGGTGTGCGGTCAAGCCCGAAATGCACTTTTCGGCCGCGATCCGGCCCTTGACAGGCGCTCTGCGGCGGGGTATCCTGAGGAAAAAGGACCGGTTTTCCGAAAAACCGGAAAGGAGTGGAACGCATGGAACAAGAGCGCCCCTACACTGAAACGGAACCCGAAACCGTGGCCGAAACCGTCGAAACCGCCGCCGAAACCGCCGAAACCGCCGCCGAAACCGCCGAAACTGCGGCCGAAGCGGCCGCGCCGAAAAAGCCGCGCGAATCGTTTTTCCGCCGCCAGCGCCGCGAGCTTTCCGATGCCTGGCGCGAGATCTACTGCAACAGCCGCGCGCGGCGCATCCGCACGTGGCAGATCGCGGTGTTCGCGCTCATGATCGTCGAGGCGGCGGTCATGGCCATCGCCGTCCACCCGGCGTACTGGGTCGGTGCGGGGCTGCTTGCACTGCTGTGCGTGAGACAGCTGTTCGACCGCCGGCCGGAGCGGCACTCCGCCGCCGGTGTCGTGCTCTACGGCGTGATCGCCGTGCTCATCGGCATTTTTGTCGCCGAGCAGGTGCTTTGAGCGCCGTGCGCGCTTGACAAACGGCGGGCGATTGCATAAAATATAAAAGTTGCCCAATACATTATAAATTACGGCTGCGCGGGTGCTTCGCGCGGCATACAGAGGAGAGTTGCGCTTATGGCCAAAGAAAAGAAGGTCGAGCAGATCACCGATATGGAAGTCGACTTCGCCCAGTGGTTCACCGCCGTGTGCATCAAGGCGGAGCTCGTGGACTATTCCGATGTCAAGGGCCTGTTCATCATGCGCCCGTATGGCTACGCCATCTGGGAGAACATCCAGAAGATACTCGACGGCAAGTTCAAGGCGACTGGCCACCAGAACGTGGCCATGCCGATGCTGATCCCCGAGAGTCTGCTGCAGAAGGAGAAGGATCACGTCGAGGGCTTCGCGCCCGAGTGCGCGTGGGTCACGATGGGCGGCAGCGAGGAGCTGCCGGAGCGCCTGTGCGTGCGCCCGACGTCTGAGACGCTCTTCTGCCAGCACTGGAGCCACATCGTGCACAGCTGGCGCGACCTGCCGTGCCTGTATAACCAGTGGTGCAGCGTCATGCGCTGGGAAAAGACCACCCGCCCGTTCCTGCGCGGGCGTGAGTTCCTCTGGCAGGAGGGCCACACCCTGCACGCCACTGAGGCCGAGGCCCGCAAGGAGACGCTGCAGATGCTCGAAATTTATGCCGAGACCTGCGAGCAGGAGCTGGCCATGCCTGTCATCCGCGGCAACAAGACCGACAAGGAGAAGTTCGCCGGCGCCGAAAACACCTACACCATCGAGTGCATGATGCACGACCACAAGGCGCTCCAGTCTGGCACGAGCCACTACTTCGGCGACGGGTTCGCCCGCGCGTTCGACATCACCTACACCGACAAGAACAACCAGCAGGTCTACCCGCACCAGACCTCGTGGGGCCTGTCCACGCGCGTCATCGGCGGTCTGATCATGACCCACGGTGACAACAGCGGTCTCGTGCTGCCGCCGCACATCGCGCCGATCCAGGTCATCGTGCTGCCCATCGCGGCGCACAAGCCCGGCGTGACCGAGAAGGCCGAGGAGCTCGTTGCGCGCCTGAAGGCCGCCGGCCTGCGCGCGCAGGGCGACTTCAGCGACAACAGCCCCGGCTGGAAGTTCGCCAACTGGGAGATGAAGGGCGTGCCGCTGCGCGTCGAGATCGGCCCGAAGGACATCGAGGCCGGCCACTGCGTCGCCGTCCGCCGCGACAACGGCGAGAAGATCACCGTCGCGCTCGATGAGCTGGAGGCGCGCATCCCTGAGCTGCTCGAGACCGTGCAGCAGGGCCTGTTCGACAAGGCCAAGCGCAACCTCGACGAGCACACCTATGCCGCGCACTCGCTGGCCGAGGCCAAGGAACTGCAGGAGAAAAACGGCGGCTTCATCAAGACCATGTGGTGCGGCGACCTCGCCTGCGAGCTCGAGATGAAGGAGAAGGCCGGTATGTCCAGCCGCTGCATCCCGTTCGAGCAGGAGCACATCGACGATGTCTGCCCCGTGTGCGGCAAGCCCGCCAAGTGCATGATCTACTGGGGCGTGGCGTACTGAGCGCTCCCAAAACAGAAAAACCAACCGCCCGCTGCGATCGCAGCGGGCGGCCTTTTTTCACTCGTTTTCGATATAGAAGATCTTGTGCAGCGTTTTTACCGGGAGCTTCACGACGCTGCGGTCATAGGTCACGAGACCGTTGAGCTCGTGCTCCACGTCGCTCAGCTGCGTGTACACTGCGGCGCTGAGGCCCTGCGCGATGGCGGGGCGGATCTGCTCGTCATAGAGCGCCTGGAGCGCGTACTCGAGCGAGAGCGGGGCGTCGCACGTCTTGTAGCCGACGCTCCTGCCGCCCATGGCGTGCCCCTCGACGCGGTGGACATAGCCGCCGAACTCCGACAGCAGCGTGGCGCGGCCGAGCTTATCGGGCTGGAACCTGTACTTCTGGAAATACACGTGCAGGCTGCGCACATCGCCGAAGCCCTGATCGTGCCAGCCGCTGGCCGGGTCGATCGTGCGCGTCTTGTCCACGGACCGGATGACCTGCACGGCCGTCTGGCTGTCAAACTGACCCCAGCCCTCGTTGAACGGCACCCACACGGCGATGCACGGGTGGTTGTAGAGCGTGGTGACCATGTCGCGCAGCTCGTTCAAAAACGCCTTGCGCGCCGTCACGTTCGTGCGGCCGAAGAGAGGATACCAGCTGTCGTCGAGGTGCCAGCCCGTCACGAGCGGGGTCGAGACGATGAGCGGGTCGTAGCGTCTGCCGCCGCAGGGCATGTCCTGCCAGACGAGCATGCCCAGCCGGTCGCAGTGGTAATACCAGCGGTCGCACTCGACCTTGATGTGCTTGCGCAGCATGTTGAAGCCCATGTCCTTGGCCAGCTGGATGTCGTAGACGAGCGCGTCGTCGCTCGGCGCGGTGTAGAGTCCGTCCGGCCAGTAGCCCTGGTCGAGCAGACCGTTGTGAAAATACGGTTTGCCGTTGAGAAACAGGCGGCGCACGCCGTCCTTGTCCGTCTCGACGCTGCACTTGCGCATGGCAAAGTAGCTGTAGACCGTGTCGTCCCCGAGCGTCACGCTGAAGGGGTAGAGCGTCGGGTGCTCCGGCGACCAGGGGCGAAACGACTGCACCGGCACGTGCGCCGGCACGCCCGCGGGGAACGTGAAGCGCTTGCCCTCGAGGTCGATCGTGCACTGACCTTCGCCCTCGACGGTGATCTCCACCTGATGCGCGTCGAACAGCGGCGTCACGCGCAGGGAGCGGATGTAATTCTGCGGCACGCTCTCGAGCCAGACCGTCTGCCAGATGCCGCTTTGCGGCGTGTACCAGATGCCGTGCGGGTGCAGCGTCTGCTTGCCGCGCGGGAGCTGGGACTTGTTCGTCGCGTCGCGCACGCACACAAGGATCGTGTTTTCTTTGGCCAGCACCTCGGTGATGTCCACCGTGAACGGCAGGTAGCCGCCCGTGTGCGTGGCCAGCTCCACGCCGTTGCACCACACGGTCGCGGTCTGGTCGATCGCGCCGAAGTGCAGCAGCACGCGGCCGATGTTGAACCCGTCCGGCAGCGTGACCGTGCGGATGTACCACAGGTATTCCTCCGGCTGCAGGATGTGTCCCACGCCGGACAGCTCGCTCTCGGGTGAGAAGGGCACAAGGATCGTGCCGTCGGCCTGCGCGGGCTTGTTCGCGCTCGTCGTGATCGCGTAGCTCCACGGGCCGTTGAGATTTAGGTAGCTGTCGCGCACCATCTGCGGCCGGGGATACTCCGGCAGGGGCTGCGCGCGCTCGAGCGTGTCCGCCCAAGGTGTCTGCATAACGTGGCCTCCTTTTCCCGCCGGCGCGCGCCGGCAGAACAGTTGTGATCTATTTTACAGGATTTTTGCGCGCTTGTTAAGCCCCTGCGCGCGGATTTTTTTTCGCGTCTGCGCATGCCTGTATTCCGGATGAAACGGGGAAAAAGAGACCAAAATGCACAAAATGCTGCAAATTTTCCGCAAAGATCGGTCTTGTCAGCATTTTTTCAGGTTCGTTAATATTTAAATTAGTACAATTTGATGTTTTTCCGCCATTTTTGGTGGACGAAATTAGGTTGGCGTGCTAATATATGTGGGTCAAAAAATAGAGAGGTGATGCAAATGCCCTTTAAGTTTCATGGCGGAGTTCATCCCAACTACATGAAGGCGCCGGATGTCCCGGTGACCGTCATTGCTCCTCCGCCGCAGGTCGTGCTCCCGATGATGCAGCATATCGGCGCACCCTGCAAACCGCTGGTCGCGGTGGGCGATTATGTGAAGATGGGTCAGAAGATCGCTGACAATCCGGCACCCGTCTCCGCTCCCATCCACGCGACGGTCTCCGGCAAGGTGATCGCCATCGAGCCGAGACCCCACCCGCTGGGCGACATGGTCCCCGCGATCGTGATCGAAAACGACTTCCAGGACACCCCCTGCACGGATCTCGCGCCGCTGACGCCCGAGCAGATGAAGGATCCTGAGGCCATTCTCGAGCGTATCCGCGAGGCCGGTATCGTCGGTCACGGCGGTGCCATGTTCCCGACCGCGTTCAAGATCCGCGGCGGCCTTGGCAAAGTCGATACCCTCATCATCAACGGCGCAGAGTGCGAGCCGTACCTCAACGGCGACCACCTGACCATGAAGAACCACCCTGAGGAACTGCTCAAGGGCATCGAGCTGGCGCGCATCGCGTCCGGTCTCGACAAGGCTTACTACGGCATCGAGAAGAACAAGCAGGACGCCATCGACCTGCTGCTGTCCAAGAACCCCGCGCAGTACGGCGTGGAGATCGTGCCGGAGAACGTCAAGTACCCGCAGGGCGCTGAGAAGATGCAGATCAAGGCCATCACGAACCGTGAGGTCAAGCCCGGCGGTCTGCCGTCCGGCGTCGGCTGCAACGTCATCAGCACCCAGACGGCTTACGCCATCTACCGCGCCTGCTACGAAGGCATGCCCAGCATCGAGCGTGTCCTCACCGTTGCCGGCAGCGCCATGGGCGATAAGTCCTACAACCTGCAGTGCCGCTTCGGCACCCCGTTCAGCTACATCGTCGAGCAGTGCGGCGGCTTTGTCGTCGAGCCGAAGAAGATCGTGCTCGGCGGCCCCATGATGGGCCTGATCGCCACGAATCTCGAGGCGCCCAACATCAAGGGCACCGCGGGCATCCTGTTCTTCACCGACAAGGAAGACCGCTCCGTCGAGAACCCGACGTGCATCCACTGCGGCAAGTGCCTGACGGTCTGCCCGATGAAGCTCGAGCCGCTGTATATGTACAAGTACTTCCAGAACCGTGACTTCGAGAACATGCAGAAGTACCACATCCTCGACTGCTTCGAGTGCGGCAGCTGCTCGTACAACTGCCCGGGCCGTCTGCCCCTGACCCATACCTTCAAGACCGCGAAGCTCCTCTTCGCCGCCCGCGCGGCGGAAGAAAAGGCCCGCGCGGAAGCCGCTGCAAAGGAGGCTGAAACGAAATGACACCGAAAGAATATACCTTTGACGCTGCCTATCAGCCTCAGGTTCGCGCCAAGCGCGGCACGCGCGAGATCATGCTCGACGTGATCATCGCCCTGCTCCCGGCGCTGTGCGTCGGCGTGTGGCAGTTCGGCGCGCAGGCGCTCATCCCGCTGGCCGTGTCCATCGTGTCGTGCGTGTTCTTTGAGTGGGCTTACCGCAAGCTCATGAAAAAGCCCGACTCCATCGGCGACCTGTCCGCCGTGGTCACGGGCATCCTGCTCGCGTACACCCTGCCGGCCAACTGCAAGTGGTGGCTGCCGATCATCGGCGCGTTTTTCGCCATCGTGGTCGTCAAGCAGCTCTACGGCGGCATCGGCAAGAACTTCCTCAACCCGGCGCTCGCCGGCCGTGCGTTCCTGCTCGCGTCCTACGCGCTGTTCATGACCACGTGGGTCGTGCCCGGCAGTCTGGCCGGCGTTGTGGACGCTGAGACCATGGCCACCCCGCTGAGCTATATGAAGGCCGGCGAGGCGCTGCCGCAGTATTTCACGCTGAAGTCCATGTTCCTCGGCACGATGCCCGGCTGCCTCGGTGAGGTGAGCGCGCTCGCGCTGCTCATCGGCGGCGTGTATCTGCTGGTGCGCAAGGTCATCACCTGGCACATCCCCGTGTCGTTCATCGGCACCGTCGCGCTGCTGACGCTCATCTTCGGAAGCAAAAACGGCGGCGGCTACACCCACGTCCAGTGGATGCTCGACAACCTCCTGACCGGCGGCCTGCTGCTCGGCGCGTTCTTCATGGCGACCGACTACAGCACCAGCCCCGTCACCGCTCCCGGCCGCATCATCTACGGCGTCGGCTGCGGCGCGCTGACCGTGCTCATCCGCGTGTTCGGCGGCTTCCCGGAGGGCGTTTCCTTTGCCATCCTCATCATGAACTGCTGCGCGTGGATGTTCGACAAGCACACCCAGCGCCGTCAGTTCGGCGTCAGCCGCGAGGACGTCAAGGCCAAGAAGGCCGCTGCAAAGGCTGCGAAGAAAGAAGCAAAGGAGGCTGCTGCAAATGGCTGAAAAGACTGAAAAGAAATCCGGCGGCGGCCAGATCATCAAGCTCGCGCTCGTGCTCTTTGCCGTGTCCGCCATCATGGCGCTGGCCCTCGGTCTCGTCAATGAGCTGACGAAGGACACCATCGCCATGCGCGCGGCCGAGACGACCAAGAAAGCATATGCCAACGTCCTCGCGGCCGACGAATACACCGAGCAGGCCGATTTTGAGAACGACGGCACCATCACCAAGCTCAGCACCGCCACCACCGGCGGCCAGCAGGCCGGCTACGTCGCCGAGACCACGTTCTCCGGCGCGCAGGGCATGATCACCATGGTCGTCGGCCTGGACGATGATTATAACTGCACCGGCGTGTACGTCACCAAGCACTCCGAGACCTCCGGCCTCGGCGCCAAGGCGGCGGACACGAATGAAGGCGCCTGGCGCGACAACCTCGTCGGCCAGGGCGACGGCATGAAGCTTGCCAAAGACGGCGGCGACATCACCGCCATCTCCGGCGCGACGATCACGTCCCGCGCCGTCGTCACCGAAGTGCAGACCGTCATCAACGCGGCCAAGTCGCTGGGTTAAGGAGGGCTGAAACATGAATATCAAACAACAGTTCAAGGAAGGCCTCATTACCAATAACCCGGTTCTCGTGCAGCTCATCGGCATGTGCGCGACCATGGCCATCACGACCAGCCTCTTCAACGGCATCGGCATGGGCCTGTCCGTGCTCGTCATTCTGACCTGCTGCAATGTGGTCATTTCCCTCATCCGCAAAGTCATTCCGAACGATATCCGTCTGGCCATCTTCGTGCTGGTCATCGCGGGCTTCGTCACCATCGTTGACTTGCTGCTGCAGGCCTACGTTCCCGCGCTGAGCGCGTCTCTGGGCGTGTTCATCCCGCTGATCGTCGTCAACTGCATCATCATCGGCCGCGCCGAAGCGTTCTGCCAGAAAAACCCCGTCGGCCCGTCGTTCTTCGACGGCATCTTCCAGGGCCTCGGCTACACACTCGTGCTCATCGCCATGTGCGTCATCCGTGAGCTGCTCGGCAAGGGCTCGTTCGGCACCGGCATCATCAACACCATCGACGGTGTCATCGGCACCGGCAACGGCATTCAGATCTTCCCGTCCGAGTACGGCGCGCTCGTGCTCACGCTCCCGATCGGTGGCTTTATCACCCTCGGCTGCCTGATTGCGCTCATGCAGTACGCGCTGCGCAAGTCTGCCGAGAAGAAGGAAGCCAAGGAAAAAGCGCTCGCAGCGCAGGAAAAGGAGGCGGCATAACATGAGTTCTACGACCAGTATTTTTGCCATCATCCTCAGCGCCGTGTTGACGAATAACTTCATCTTCTCGCAGTTCCTCGGCTGCTGCCCGTTCCTCGGCTGCTCGAGCAAGATCGACACCGCCGCCGGTATGGGTCTCGCCGTTACGTTCGTCATGGGCCTCGCGTCCGCCATCTGCTGGCTGGTCAACCTGCTGCTCGTGCAGCTCGGTCTCCAGTTCCTGCAGACGATCGCTTACATCCTCGTCATCGCAGCGCTCGTGCAGTTCATCGAGATGTTCCTCAAAAAGTCCATCCCGTCGCTGTACTCCGCGCTCGGCATCTACCTGCCCCTGATCACCACCAACTGCGCCGTGCTCGGCGTCGTGCTGCTCAACACGCAGTACAGCTTCGGCTTTGTGCAGAGCGTGGTCTACGGTGTGTTCGGCGGCCTCGGCTTCATGCTCGCCATCTGCCTGTTCGCAAGCGTGCGCGAGAAGCTCGAGTTTGCCGACTATCCGGAGAGCTTTGAGGGCTTCCCGATCTGCCTCGTCTCCGCCGGTCTGCTGGCCCTGGCTTTCATGGGCTTCTCCGGCATGAAGATCGGCTAAGGAGGGCTGAAATATGGATTTTACTTTGATTCTCGAAGGGATCGCCGTCCTCGGCATCATGGGCGCTGTTTTCGGCGCGCTGCTGGCGTTCGCCGCTAAAATCTTCCATGTGGAAGTTGACCCCAAGCAGGAGGCCGTGCGTGAGTGTCTCGCCGGCGCCAACTGCGGCGGCTGCGGCTACCCCGGCTGCGACGGTTATGCCGCTGCGGTCGCGGCGGGTCAGGCTCCGGTCAACTGCTGCGTCGCCGGCGGCCAGGAAGCTGCCGACAAGATCGCTGCGATCATGGGCGTCTCCGCCGGTGCGGAGGAGAAGATGGTCGCGTTCGTGCCGTGCTCCGGCGCGGAGGGCGTCGCCGTCAAGCGCTTCAACTACAAAGGGCCCCAGGATTGCCAGGCTGCCATGCTGTTCGGCGGCAAGAGCAACAAGGAGTGCCGCTTCGCCTGCATCGGCCTCGGCAACTGCGCCAGAGCCTGTAAGTTCGGCGCGATGCACATCGTCAACGGCGTCGCCAAGGTCGACCGCGACAAGTGCGTCGGCTGCATGGCCTGCGCTGATGCCTGCCCGAAGAAAATCATCGAGAAGGTGCCGTATAAGCAGGCTGTGCTCGTCGGCTGCCGCAATCAGGACAAGGGCGCCGTCACGCGCAAGATCTGCGACGTCGGCTGCATCGGCTGCATGAAGTGCCAGCGTGAGTGCCCGGCGGACGCCATCAAGATCGAGAACTTCGTGTCCAAGATCGACTATGACAAGTGCGTCGGCTGCGGCCACTGCGCCGATATCTGCCCGCGCGGCATCATTAACCTTATGGATCTGGTCAAGCAGTAAATTGCCGGCCGGTCAAAAAACCAACAGACAGACGGACATTTCGGTGTCCGTCTGTTTTTTTGCGCACAGGAGTGCCGAACGTCCCTTTTCCTGCGGCGCGCGATGTGTTACAATAGAAAAAATACGCGCAAGGAGGCCGCCATGTACCAGACCCGACCCGATGACTACACTGCGTTCCGGTGCCTGGCCGGGGCATGTCCGCAGACGTGCTGCGCCGCGTGGGAGATCGTTGTCGATCCGGACGCGCAGGACGATTACCTGCGCCTGCAGCATCCGCTGGCGGCAAAGCTGCGGCGCGTGCTGCGCGTAGACAGCGAGGGCGATACGTACTTTGCGCAGACGGACGGGCGCTGCCCGTTTCTGTGCGTGGATGGCCTGTGCGAGCTGCAGCGCACGCTCGGCGAGCAGAGCCTGTGCCGCACCTGCCGGGATTTTCCGCGCTGGGAGGTGCTGCTGTGCGACCGGGTGGAGCAGGGGCTATCACCCGCGTGCCCGGAGGCCGCGCGGCGGCTGCTGGAGCGCTCCGCGCCCCTGCGCTTTGTCTCCGCGCCGCTGCCGGACGACGGGTATGTGCCCGGCGTGCGTGAGCGGCGGCTGACGGCCGCCGTCACGGCGGTACGCGACCGGGTGCTTGCGCTGCTGGCGCGGCCGGAGCACACGGCGTATGAAAATCTCGCGGCCGCGCGCGCTTTCGCGTGCGCAGCGCAGCGCCTGCTCGACCGGCACCGCATCGCGGCGCTGGCCGCCGGGGATGTGCCGGGGGTGACGGGCGATGCAGCGCCGGAGCCCATGCCGCCGGCGGCGCTGGCGGCGGCGTTCGCGTCCCAGGAGCCGCTCGATGCCCGCTGGCCGGAGCTGCTGCGGCGCGCGGCGGCGCTCCCTGCCTGCCCGCCGCCCAGAATGACGCCCGTGCAGCAGACATGCCTCGCGCAGACGATCGTCTGGCGGCACGGCATGGACGCGCTCGACGACCGTGACGTGGTCTTTCCCGTGCGGTATGCCGCGGCGACGCTGCGGCTGCTCGACTGTCTGGCGGCGGTGAGCGGCTGCACGGACGCGCAGCTCGTCGTGCTCGTCACGCGCGAGGTGGAAAATGACCCCGAAGCCCTGTCCCGGCTGCGCGCCGGGCTGCAGATAGAACCAAAAATGAATGCTCAGGAGGCACTCGACCATGAAAAAATGTGACTGCAAGATCATGAACACCCTCGGCAAGTACCAGAAAATCTGGCCGTGGATCGGCGTGGCGGGCTACGCCATCGACGGCGCGGAGGCCGTGCTCAAGCACACGAAGTGGGGCAAAGCACACTACAAGCTGCGCATGCTCATCCACGGCGCGGGCGCGGGGCTGCTGTGCCTCGGCGCGGGCGTACACACGGTGCAGGCGTTTGCAACTGGCAAGACGGACGTGCCCGCCGTCGTCAGCGGGTCGGTCATCGGCTCAGGCATCCTCGGCCTGAACTACACGCACGCCGCGGCCAAGAAAATCGGCCCGAAGCAGGCGCGCGTCATGCACCGCGTGTTCTGCGGCGTGACGGGCCTCGGCATGGCGATGCACGTATTTGCCGTCAAGCAGCCGAAGGAGTAAGATACGCGGGGAAGAAAGCAGACCGCAGCCGCAGCGGAACTGACCGCTGCGGCTGCGGTTGTGCTGCGCGCGGATGTGTGGTAAGATGAGACACAGTGCGCCGGGAGGCGGAATTTACGGGAGGAATGACCATGACTGAGAAGGAGAAAATGCTGCGCGGGATGCTGTATGACGCCGACGACAGCGCGCTCTGCGCCGACCGTGTGCGGGCCAAGGAGCTGTGCCATGCCTACAATCAGCTGCGGCCCTCGGACGCGGCCGGGATGCGGGAGCTCCTCCGGCAGCTTCTGGGGAAAACGGGCGAGACGTTTTGCGTGACGGCCCCGTTCTGGTGCGATTACGGCTACAACATCCGGCTCGGGGAGCACTTTTACGCCAACCACAATCTCGTCATTCTCGACTGCGCCGCGGTGACGTTCGGCGAGCACGTGTTCGTGGCGCCAAACTGCGGGTTTTACACGGCCGGCCACCCGATCGACGCCGAGTGCCGCGAGCGGGGGCTGGAGTATGCTTACCCAATCACCGTGGGCGATCATGTGTGGATCGGTGGCGGCGTGCAGGTCATGCCCGGCGTCACGATCGGGAGCAATGTCGTGATCGGGGGCGGCAGCGTCGTCGTCAAAGACATTCCGAGCGATTCGGTCGCTGTCGGCAATCCGTGCAGGGTCATTCGGCCGATCACGGAGGCGGACAAACAGACCTGCTGGGACAGATAGCGCGCGGCTGCATGGCAAGAGGAACGCAGGACGCAAATCAAAATGCAGAGGCCAGACAAAATGCAAAAAGAAAAGCGGTTTGAGATCGTATATCAGGAAGGCGGCTTTATGAGCGCAAAAACGATCTATGTGGACAAAGAGACCGGTGTGAATTATCTCTTTATCGTCAGCGGATATGCGGGCGGATTGACGCCGCTGCTGGATGCAGAGGGGAAACCCGTCGTCACCCAAGAAACGGCTGACTGAGAAGATCGCGCTTTCTTGTCCGGCGCGAAGCGGCGCTTTGATCGTGCGTACACAAAACCCCCGC
>OIDC01000679.1_pt1 | contig 15708 bp, 9 predicted proteins | sample 1581401 | NCBI WGS metagenome assembly OIDC01 (sample SAMEA3882518, study PRJEB24775) | human gut metagenome | biome: human-associated habitat; feature: intestine environment; material: feces | place: Netherlands | collected 2009/2010 | reverse complement strand
ATTTACACACTGCCATGTTATCTTGATGCTCTTTTAAATAGAATTCTACCTTTTTGCGATAGTTTTCTAATCGATTTCCCATCTCAATTGGTGTGTTTTCCTGATATTCTATTACTTGATCTGCAAAATCTGTATAAACGATTCTCTGTGTCTTTTTTGGTAAAAACTGAATCAGATCTCTAAGTGCTTTCCTGACTACATCCATTTCCAGAATAAATGCTTTTTCCCAGAATTCATTCGTCTGTACCTTATCCAAAATATATTTTTGCTCTTTGATCTGTGGCACAGAATCCTGCATTAAAGATAGTTTTTCTGCAATACCAACAACTGCTCCAATATTTTTCGAAGGGTTCTTCTGTTCCAGCATTGCAAGTTCGATACTATACATCAGATAATCAAATCTTCGTGCCAATTCATTTTCCTTCTCGCCCTCTATAATTGGTGCGATATGTTTCTTCAGGTCAGCCATTGCTTCTGTCTCAAGAATATCCCATGATTTCTGTTCTCGATATCGAAGGACATATTTCAAATGATGTTTTACAATGAAACTTTTGTCATTCAGATCACTTATCGCTTGTATTAATTCTTTCACTAATGTATTTCGATATTCTCTGAAATCTTCGTCTTTTTGATAGTCTGTATCTTGTAATTCTCTTACGATCCTTGCTTTACATAAAAAGATTTTCTCTGCTAATGTTTCTATAAATCCGCTATCTTTTCCATGCGGATTGACTCTGAAATATTCGAAGTTATTACAATAATCAAAGATCAGAAATTTTTCTTTATCCATTCCAGGCCCTAGTAAATCTTTGCAAAGTCTTGTTCCTCTTCCGATCATCTGACAGAATTTTGCATAACTTCTGACTTTCTTGAAAAATACAAGATTCAAAATCTCTGGAACATCAATTCCTGTGTCCAGCATATCTACGGATACTGCAATCTGAGGCATCTTGTCCTTTTCTTCGAATTGTTCAATCAAATGTTCGGACTCTTTGATGCTGTAATCAATCTGTTTGATAAAATGACTGCCTTTTTCTGGAAAAAGCTTCTGAAAACGCTCGACAATTGTCTTCGCATGTTTGCTGTTTCTTGCAAAAATAATTGTCTTTCCCAATTTATCTCCGCCTTCTACCTTTAATCCTTCTCTCATCAGATTGGTTAACACAAGATCAATCGTGTCTTTATTAAACAGCCATCGATTTACAGCTGTATTCGGAATATCTTTCTCTACATTCTCATCATCATCGAATTCATCGTCAAATGCTTCTTTTTCTTCTTCGGATAACTGATCATAGTGGATTCCTTCTTCCATGATCTTTGTCTTATACTCTCTTGTCCGATAATCAACCAGATATCCTTCTTTTACTGCCTCATCAAGTTCATATGCATACGTTGGTACATTTTGTTCCAAATCAAAAATCTCATATGTATTTCTACCTATCTCTTCTTTCGGTGTAGCTGTCATTCCTAATAAGACCGCATCAAAATAGCGGAAGATTTCCTGATATTTCTTATAAATGCTTCGATGACTTTCATCTACAATGATCAGATCAAAATGTGCTGGTGTAAATAGTTTTTTTCCATCCTTTCTCTTCGTGTCATCAATCGCATGTAACATCGTTGGATATGTTGAAAATATCATTCTGCTGCTTTCTGGATCTTCTTTATTTTCAAGTAAATTGCATACTGTCAGGTCTGGAAGGAGATTACTGTAACTCTTCTTTGCCTGAGAAACTAAAGCTTTACGATCTGCTAAGAATAAAATATTCTTTACATAATTATGTCTGCGAAGTACGTCTACCAGACTGATACTAACCCTTGTCTTTCCTGATCCTGTTGCCTGTACTAGCAACAGCTTTCTATGATGATTCATGATAGATTCACATAATACCGTCACGGCCTCTTTCTGATATGGCCGGTTTGTAATTTTATCTTGAATCTCTAAATGAATCAAAGGCTTTTTGCTTGTTCTTTGATCCACCATTCGCTGCAGATCTTCTTTTGTGAAAATACCTGAGACAACTCGCTGTGGATCATCCTGTGCATCGTCAATGATCTGCATTTCAAAACCATTTGTTATAAAAATGATTGGTCTTTGCTGATATTGATTTTCCAGACAATCCGCATATAATTTTGCCTGATGACTTCCTTTCATCGGGTCTACACTGCTTCGTTTTGCCTCAATAACTGCCAGTGGTTTCCCATTCTTGCCATATAAAACATAATCTGCATATCCTTTTCCTGTACTATTGGGCATTCCTGTGACCGGTACTTCAATCAGACAGTCCTTGCCTACAGTCCAACCTGCTTCTGCCAAATCAAGATCAATGTATTTTCTTCTTGTCTCTGCTTCTGTATCTTTGTCCACTTCATAACTTCGTCCAGTTTCATTTTCCTCACGAAGTTTGGTCATCTGTGCTCTTAGTTTCTTATTTTCCTTGATTGCTTCTTCTAATTTCTGGTCTTTTCCGCTTAGTTCTTTTTGAAGATTTTCTAATTCTTCCTGTGTTTTTTTCTCTTTTCCGGCATCTGGCAGCAGACTCATATCATAATGGCGATTTATATAGTTTTCACCATAACAGTAATCAATCCATTTACAGAACTGGAAAACACAGCGTAACGAAAGTACCGCTGCATCGTGTTTTACGTTGGTATTTGTATGTACTGCGACATTTCCAAGCTTAATCGTATATTTTAGCATATCAAATAATTTAGGCTGAATCAGCTTGCGGAAAGAATATTCGTGAATCAGGCTGGAAATATTATCACGATATGGCATGGTCAGGGCATCATCGTGGACATATACCCATCGCACTGCGAGTTCTAAGGCTCGTCTTGACAAGATTGCTGCTGTTGACGGAGATATAGCGATGCTTCGTTCCGCTTCTGCTGCCTGCATCGCAAAGTCTTTGAAGCAATCTGTCTGTGCTAGAAAGTCAAAATTCGTCTGCATGTGGTTTCCCTCCCCTTATTTTTCCTGATTCTTTGGTATTTAGTCTTGGCTTTATTATACTCTGTTTATTATCGATGAAGCAATATAGAAATTTGTGGATGACAAACTTCGATTTGTTGACTTGTTGGACGAAGGCTGCAAATTGGTTTTGTTCATTTATTGGAACATCTATTATCTGTCTGTTATGAAACATATTTCTATTTAAAGTTGGCACTCCAGTTCCTTCAACAAATCTTGTTAAATCAAACATTTGCAATAAATACGCAAGATATATCACATTATTTCCATGTTTATCAACAGAAAAAAGTGACGTATTAAGTGGCCAATAATCACCTTCCGTATAAAATACTTTTCCAATAGTTCCAGATCTTCCTGTAATAACGCCTCCTCCATGAATTCTCGCTGTATTATGACTATCTAACACACCATTTGCGCCATATACAGGAATATTTCCGTCTTGATTCCTATCCTGAACTGGCAAATCAAATCCTCTTTGCATTTTTACAACATTAATAAGTTTTGTTGTTGGTCTATTTTGAGTATTTCTAATGGGATCACCAAACATCTCTACAAATCGGGCTTGGATTAGATCATCCAATAATTTTAATTGCCTTTCTTTTTTTTCTATAACAGATGATATTTTATCCATATTTCTAGCTATTTCTATTTGCCTATTTATTTGTGGATAAGGAATTTCTATAGCATCAAAATCTTTTTTTACAATATGCTTCATAGTAGCCCCATGAGTTTTAGTTCCCATTTCTTTTAGCTTTTGTCTTACCGCATATACAAAAAAACTTTTATCTATTTCTCCTTTATCAAATACCACTCTAAATATATGTTGATTTAATAGTGCTTTTCCCTTATTCCAAACATAAACGCCTAAACTTGCAGACCATGAAATTAATATATCACCATTATTAATTTCTATTTTTTTAGGATATTCACCATTGTAAAAACCTACATCTCTTGCGTTCCCTGTTAAGTCCTGTATTCTAACAATTGGTAACCCTACATTCCCTCTATCCTTTGGTTTAAATGCATATCCATTTACATATGTTGCAATTTCACCTAACCTAATTTTATTTGTCTCCATCTATCTCATTCCTTGCAAATTCAAATTTTAAGGAATGAATCTTCAATTTATCTGACTACGCCATATATTTCTGATGAGATGCCTTTACATTATTCTGATTTACCATTGCATATTGCATCGTTGTATCAATCTGTGAATGACCAAGAATTTTCTGCACTTGTTCAATCGGCATTCCTTTGTCAATCGCTCTCGTTGCCATTGTTCTTCGGAATTTATGCGGATGGATTCGTTCTAATCCGAGTTCTCTTCCTAATTGTCTTAAACGAATTTCTACTCCACTGATCTTTAAGCGATCATATGGTGCATCTAAAGTAACGAATAATGCTGGGTTCTTATCTTTCCTACTTTCTATATATTCAATTAAATGTACTTTTGCTTTCGCATCAAAATAAACTCTTTTTTCTTTATCTCCTTTTCCGTATACAACACATTCTCGTTCTTCAAAATTAATATCTCCTATATTCAAATTTACCAGTTCACCCACACGTATACCTGTCGAATATAACAGATCAATCATTGCAAGGTCACGAATCTGTGTACAATGATCCCTTAATTGTTCGATTCCTTCATCTGTGATCACACTTTTTACCACTGTTTTTGTCTTAATCTTATGAATCCTTCTCATTGGACTTTTTAAAATGTAATCTTCCTCCTCCAACCATGTAAAAAAGCTCGATATATTCCGTCGTATATTATCAATTGTAACATTCGAGCAGTTATTCCTTTTTTGATAATCCGCAAGATATGACCTCATTTCATCTGTCGTTATCTTGCGGATTTCTTTTTCCGTTTGTGAAAGCATATGTTCTGCAGTTACCTTATAATATTGAATAGTACGTTCCGAACATCCTTCTACTCTTTTCGCATCCAAGAACATTTTCAGAAATTCTTCATTCGATATCTGTTGTTTCTCTAGTTCATTTTCTGAAAATGTCCTTAGAATTACTTCCTGTAATTTTTTCATCTGTGACACAGTTAAATACTCTGCCATTTCATTTAGTATTGTTACAATTTTCTCTTCCATGTTGGTACACTCCTATATACCAACATCCTTCAACCATTTTTGTTCCTAAATCTATGAAATAAAATATTGACATTCCTGATAATATGTTTCAGCTTCTTTTTGCATTAATTCTAATAATTGATCCACTTTATGATGTTCTCTATATTCTTTTAGTCCTTCTAAATACTTACTGCGATCATCATCTAAGATAATAAATGGTTTTAACTCATCATATTTCAAGCTTTCCCGAAACAATATCATTCTTCCTGTTCGTCCATTTCCATCCTGAAATGGATGAATTGATTCATATCTTGCATGAAATTCAGCAAGTGCTTTCATACTTTTTTCTTGCTTATGATACCAATCCAAAAGCTGCCTCATCTCTGTTTCTACATCCTTTGGCAATGCTGTTTTATACATTCCGATCATATTGGGACGTTTCTTGTAATCTCCAATTGCATATCCATTTGCCCGGTCTTCAAAAACTCCTGATTTCAACTCATAATGCATGCGTTTTATTAGATTCTCTGTCAATTCTTCTTCCAAAGTATCTAACATGTAATTAAACATTAAGAAATGTCCATTCATTTCTTCTACGTCTTTGGCACGATAATAGTCATCATTGACTGGCAATGTTCCATTGTCAAACAATGATGCTGTCTGTTCTGGTGTTAATGTACTTCCTTCAATCTTATTTGAATTGTACGCCATCGCTCTTTGCGTATAAGCCTACACTCCTGATCTATCAAATCGTTTTCTCTCTATTTTAAAACGTTCAATCAACCATTGTTTAAATTCTAACATTTTAATATCGCCTCTTTTCTATCCGAAATATTCTTGCATTAATGAATCAAATAGTAATTGTGTTTTTTCTAATGATTTCTGAACTTCAAACTTCGATTTATTGACTTGTTGAACGAAGGATGCGAATTTGTTTTGTAGGTTTATATCTGGTACATATATTTTTGTTTTTCTTATTTTAGATAATAATAAATTAGCCTGCGCTGATGCACTTTCTACCATATACATTTTTGTATTTACTCTATAACACCATTTTAGGAACACAGAATTCAATAATTCTTTTCTAACTTTTAATAGCGCAACGCTTTTTTGCAATAATGTGTGTATAGTTCTTTCATCAGTTGCTATTGCCGATTTTCCAATTGTAGCGCCTGTATTTACTATTAAAAAATCTCCTATTTCAACATTGCATCTTTTATAATCTTTTTCAAATTCATTAATATTTATCTCTGGTGCTGTATCATAATGTATCTTGTCATCATATATTTCTCTTGCTCCGACAAAATACCTCTTTGTTCCTTTTTCTTGTACACATCCACCATGTTTTCCATCTGTAATTTTCGAACAAAGTTCTTCCAATCTAGCCGTTTGAAAATTTTGTGTAGGATTATCTAATGTTCCAAACATCTCAACAAATCGGGCGCTGATTAAATCTGTTAACAATTTTAACTCTTTATGTTTGTTCTGAATTATCATATAAATTTTCTCAAGAATTTCTACATCTTTCTCTTGCTCTTTTATATCAATTTGTGGAATCAAAAGTTCTTCCAAAGATTTTTTACTGATTGCCTTGAATGTGCTTCCCGTTCCTTGTCTATTCAACTCTTCTTTTTTTGCTTTTAAAACCCAAAAAAGTAATTTTTCTGATATTTTAGTTTTATCAACAGTTAACGCTGCTAATCCTCGACCTATACAACATTTTTCTTTTGAATAATTTATTGCTCCAATAGGTGCCCTCACAGAAATAAGTATGTCATTCTCTTGTGCTACTTTTTTAGGCTCACTACACCAAATTCTTGTCACAGGATATCTGTCACCAAAATCAGCATTCCCCTGAAAAAAAGGTATGCCTTCTCCACTTTCATTATAACTTGATGAATCAGGTGATTGTCCCATATTAATTTTACACACATCTTTTAATTTTATATATTTCATATCCCATTCCTTGCAAATTTCAAATTCAAATTTCTCTATCTACTATTCATCATTTTCTTCCAACATTTTCCTTAATTCCACCAGATTCTTATGTATCTCCACCTCTAATTCTTCAATATCTTTCAATATTTCTTCTGTTGGTGGATACTCTACTGGAATATATTCTATCTCTTTATACTTATTGATAGAAAGATCATAATCATTCTCGACAATCTCTTCTTTTGGCACAAAAAAAGACTGTTCGGTTCGTTTTCTTTCTTCTTCCTTTTCTAGATTCTGGTATCGTTCAATGATATCTGGAATATCATTTTCTTCGATTTCCTGGCGTTTATCGTCCAAGGTTCTTCCATCGGCTTTCATATCGTAAAACCAAACTTTGTCGGTACCACCTGCCCCTGTCTTTGTAAACAGTAAGATGGCTGTTGATACTCCTGCATATGGTTTAAATACTCCAGATGGCATGGAAATAACTGCATCTAATTTATGATTCTCAATCAATTCTTTTCGAATCGCTTTATGTGCACGACTGCTTCCGAACAATACTCCATCTGGTACAATAACTGCTGCCCTTCCTCCAATTTTCATGATACGAAGGAATAAAACAAGGAATAATAATTCTGTTTTCTTTGTTTTTGCAACTTTTAAAAGATCTGCTGATACTCCATCATAGTCTAAACTTCCTTTAAATGGTGGATTGGCAAGAATTAATGAATACTTTTCTTTATCTGTATTCATCTCTGACAAGCTGTCTTTGTATTCAATATTCGGATCATCGACTCCATGAAGCAGCATATTCATTGCTCCGATTCGAAGCATCGTTCGGTCCATATCGAACCCATAGAACATCTCATGATTAAAATGCTCTCTTTGTTCCGCGTTTAAGAATAAATCTTTGTGGTTTTTACGCAAATACTGCTGTGCTGCCATTAAGAATCCTGCTGATCCCATTGCCGGGTCGCAGATGATATCAGATGGTACTGGTTTTACCAGTTCTACCATCATCTGAATGATATGTCTTGGTGTTCGAAATTGTCCGTTCTTTCCTGCACTTTCCAGTTTGGATAACAGATATTCGTATAAATCTCCTTTACTGTCTCCTTCCAGATTCAATCCATCAATCCCATCAATTACTTTGGTAAGTAATGCTGGCGTTGGAATTTTAAAGATCGCATCTCCCATATATTTACTATAAGCAGATTCTCCATCTGGATGTAGATTTTTAATAAATGGAAATACTCCATTCATCATCAGATCATAAATCTCATTCGCATCTCCCAGATTCTTAAATTTACTCCAACGATACTGCTGACAATCTGCTGGGAAAATTCCTTCGTATGGAATCCCTAAAATATTTGCATCCCTTTCCTTTCTTGTTTCTACTTCATCTAACTGCTTGATAAATAGTAAGTAGTTAAACTGTTCGATAACTTCCAGTGGATTTGTAATTCCACCTGTCCAGAAAATCTCCCATATCTTATCTACTTTGTTTTTTAATTCACCCGTAATCATCTTACTTCCTCTTCTTCATTTTCGTTTTTTATGTGAAAATTATACCATAAAATCACAAAAGGTCACAACCTGTATCTCTACCATGATACAGTTATGACCTTTCTTTAAACATATATAAAATTATTGTGCATGCCTCTTCAACGCTTCCAAATAAATCGCCCCTAATCTGCTAGGTTTCGTCTTCTTATGTGTCACATAGCCAATATGCATCTCGCCTTCTTCTGCAAGCGGAACTGCGATAATATTCTCTCCATTTAATTCCTTATCGATCACACCGCTGCTGATCGTATATCCATTTAATCCGATCAGCAAGTTAAACAGAGTTGCCCTGTCTCTCACTCGAATGTTCTTTGAACGCACTTCCGTACTGAACATCTCTTCAGAATAATAGAAAGAATTATGTTCCCCCTGCTCAAATGACAGATACGGATAATCTTTGAGATCTTCCATTGTGACCTGATCTTTCTGTGCCAGTGGGTTCTTGTCACAGATAAAAATATGTGGTCTTGCAACAAATAGTTCTGTGAATTTGAGATCATTTGCTTTCATGATCTTCTCAAGGACCGATGCATTGAATTCATTGAGATATAAAATTCCGATCTCACTTTTCATTCTGGCTACATCATCGATGATCTCATAAGTCTGAGTTTCTCTCAGACTGAAATCGTAATTCTCGCTTCCATATTCTTTGATCAAGTCTACAAATGCATTGACTGCAAAAGAATAATGCTGTGTTGAAATGCAAAATTCCTGTTTCCCACCACTTTTATGTTTATATTTCTCTTCGATCAATGCCGCCTGCTCCAGTACCTGTCTAGCATATCCAAGGAAGATTTCTCCTTCTCTGGATACATGAATTCCCTTGTTCGTGCGGTCAAAGATCGTAATCTGCATCTCTTTTTCCAGTTCTTTTAGAGCTTTGGTAAGACTTGGCTGTGATACAAAGAGTTCTTCTGCTGCCTTGCTGATCGTTCCGATCTCCGCAATCGTTACGACATATCTTAGCTGTTGTAATGTCATCGTTTCTTCCTTCTTTGGTCTTTTTGTATCATTATACAATAGTTTATTTTATATGGCAAAGACTGATTGTTTCTTTTAATCTTACTCACGATTCTTTAACGCATCAGAAAGTCCGACTTTGTAAATCTTTCGCACTAATAACTTGTTAATTACCAGGTATGTAATGATAATTCCTGCATAGATCAATGCATACATCTGCCATGTGAAACTTAAATTCATACCACAAGCTATATTGGAAACCATAACTGGATACATTGCATCCATTAATTTCTTAGATAATGGAACACTGATCAGTGCTCCAACTGCGATCATATAGAAATTCCCATCAAGATAAAGCTTCTTAATCTCTTTCTTCCGATACCCAAATACTTTCATCAACGCAATATTTTGTGCAGAACGATCAATCATTACCTTGATCATTAAATACATGACAATTGCAAAGATAATAACAGAAAGTCCAACGATCATTCCCATCATCGGAATCATCATATTGATAAATACATCTGAACTCTCCTCAATTGCTTTTTTACTTGTCGTTGCATATAGTTTTCCAGAGTCAATCGACAGTTTCTTCTTTGATACAACCATATTGTAATAATCTGATGTTGTCTGAAAGAGATCTCTCATGCTGTCAATATCCATAAATGCATATAACCCAGAAGAATATTGTGTAATATCTGCTACCTGAAATGCGTAATCCATTTCATCTTCCTCATCAGACAGTATGATTGAGTCACCTTTTTTCAGATCATATTTCTGTGCCATTGCAGATGAAATAACAACTTTGTTCTTTGCTTTCGGAAGATCTTTATCCTGGCTGAAATATGGATTATCATTTTCTATACCGATCAGGGAAATTTCAAGATCATATCCCCATACTTCTTTATGCAATCCTTTTACAAAACATGCATCCCCGCCTTTTGGTACTTTTTTATCTGGATATTTATATGTATACATATATTCAAATTTTGTGTCTTTCTTATTTTCTTTGCTGATATGATCACACATCACATAACAGTCCAGACCGATCATCATAACCAACAGTGCAATAAACATTCCAAATACTACCGTAAATCCGGCTCTTGCCTCACGCAGTGACTGCCTGATCCTGAATTTTGTAAGAAATGGCATATCACCTAATTTGACTTTTGAAATATGACTCTTCTTTTGCTCATTTCTTATCATAGAAAGTGCTGGCCTTGACAGTTTCTTTCTTATAACAAAATAGTTTACGATCACTGCAACAAGTGGCGGCATAACAATTCCATACACCAATAGATAGATTAAAAGTTCTGGACTCAAATCTGGTATAGAAAAATAATCATAACAATCCTGCATCTGTGTTGGAATTCCTATCGGACTATATCCAATGATCGTTCCTGCTAATCCAGCCAGAAATGTTACGATCACCGGAACTGTTAAATAATATTTTAGAAGCTGCTTCTTTATCACTCCAAGCGCATACAATGTTCCAATAATACTATTTTCTTTCTCAATTTCATGAATGACAAAAACAGATATTACATAGGTAAATAAGATCATAATGATGACACCTGCTACCATTCCAGCAAGTTTACTAATGACCTGATCACCTGCCGCTGCTCCAATTCTTATGTTGTCATCTGCCTTTAAAAACTGAGTCAGATTCGATGTTTCCATATCAAATGCTTTCATCAGTTCTTTTGTTCCTTCTTCCAATTGATCAGTTCCTTCTTTTAACTTACTACTTCCATCTGATGCTTTTTTAACACCATTTGTATAAGCCTTGATTCCATCTCTATATGTTTTTAAGGCATCCAGCTGTTCTTTTGCTGATTCTAAGGATAATCTTGTCAACCCATCACTTGACTTTGCGATCAAACTTTTTAGAATATTCGCATAATTATTTTCTGTCAATGATGTTACACCAAAGGAGGCCAACTGGCTTCCTGCTGTTTTTAAGTGTGCCTGAAAGATCTGATCGGCACCTTTTTGCAGTGTTTCATTATTTTCGCTTAGTTTCTTTAATCCGTCAGACATCTGGGTACTTGCATCGGTAAGCTTCCTGATTCCATCTTTGATATCATCTTTCTTTCCTGCAGTTTCTTTCCAGTAATCTTTAAAATATGGATCATCGACATCATCAGGGTTAAATGTGATCTTCTTTAATTTGTTTTTTAACTGTTTCTGGGTCATTGCACCATTTAATCGATATGCATAAATATATTCTTCAGACTGAATACTGTTTTCGTTTTCTTTGAGATTCTGATAGGCATCTTCCGTTACAAATGCCAGTCCAAATTGTTTGCTGTCTACAGTACTATCTGATAGCTTTTCATAACATGCATCATAGTCTGGGACTGATCCGACTCCTGTTATTTTATAAGAATTACCATCTATCGTGATCTTTGATCCTATTTTTAAGTTATGTTCTTGTGCATATCTTTTTTCTATAACAGCTTCTCTTTTATTTTTTGCTAATCGACCTGCATCCAGATTAATTTTATCGACTTTTTTACGATTCTGAAAGATTCTTAACTTGCTTCCATCTTTTTGTCTAAAGTCAAGATAAAATGTCTCTTCTAATGTAATCCCTTTCTTGGTAAGGTTTTCTTTTTGTTTTCTCGTTAATGGCACAAACACCTGAAACTGTCCATCTTCCAACTTATGTTTCTTCGCCTGCCTTGCCGTCCCATCAATGATCGTATCTGCTGCTCCGATCAAGCTGATAACCAGATACATACTGATGATGATCAGAAACGCCAGTGCAAGATAACGGAATTTATTCTCTTTTAAATCCCTCCATGCCCTTTTTCTCAATACTTTTTCCATTTACAGATCCTCCAGTAATTTTGCAGGTACTCTCGTTTCATTTTCATATTCTTCACTGATCTGTCCGTCTCTGATGATTATCACTTTATGTACCATGTCACGGATTACGTTATTATGTGTTACGATCAGCATGGTTGTTCCATATTGCTGATTGATCTTTTCTAATAAGATTAAGATATCTTTGGATGTCTTGGAGTCAAGTGCTCCTGTCGGCTCATCACAGAGCAATAATTTTGGATTCTTGATCAATGCTCTTGCGATCGCACATCGTTGCTGCTGTCCACCAGATAATTGTGCCGGGAATTTGTCTTGATGTTCTGTTAAACCAAGAGTCTCTAAGAGTTCATCCATATCCAGAGGATCTTCCGTTAAAAACTGACAGATTTCTATATTTTCTTTGACCGTAAGGTTTGGTACCAGATTGTAAAACTGGAAGATAAATCCCAGATTTGCTCTACGGTATTCGGAAAGTTCATCTGCGCTTAATCCAGATATTTCATTGCCATCGACTTTAACTGAACCGGAATCCATGGTGTCCAATCCACCGATGCAATTTAACATCGTTGACTTTCCTGAACCATTCGGCCCGATTAAAGTCACGATCTCCCCCTTGTTGATCCCGATATTAATATCACGGATCAGGGAGTTTCCATTATAACCTACCGACAGGTCTTTCATTTGAAAATAATAATCTACCATCTTATTTTCTTCCTCCCTTCGGTATCATCATATAGATCACGATCGGTGCACCCAGAATAGAAGTCACCGTACTGATATTCAATTCCACCGGTGCCAGTGCCATTCGTGCGATCAAATCACAGATCATACAGAACACAGCTCCCATAAAGAACGTTCCCGGTATGACCACGATCGGTTTTGACGTTCCAAATGCTTTCCTTGCAAGAAACGGAACTGCGATTCCCACGAAAGAAATCGGTCCCGCAAATGCTGTCACACACGCTGACAGAATACTGGAAAGCAAAATCAAAATCACGCGAAATGTCTTGATGTTGACTCCCATACTCTGCGCATATGCTTCTCCCAATTGATATGCACTGATTGGTTTGGACAGGAAAAATGTAAACAGCACCGCAAGTCCGACAACCACTGCTGCCACACGAATATTGCTCCAGCTCATTCCGGAAAAACTTCCCTGTGACCATCCGTGCAGATTCACAATATCAGAATCATCCGCAAATGTCACAACAAAATCCGTGATAGCCGAACAGATATATCCGATCATGATCCCCCCGACAAGAAGAGACGCCATATGCTGCACTTTTTTCGACATCAGAAGGATAAATCCTATCGAGATCAGCGACCCGATAAATGCTGCAAGAATCAGTGTATACGAAGAAAATCTTCCGATATATTTCAAATACACGATCATTGTAAGTGCCACGACCATTTTCGCTCCAGAAGAAATTCCGAGAACGAAAGGTCCGGCAATAGGATTAGAAAAAAATGTCTGCAGCAAAAAGCCTGAAAGAGACAATGCACCACCAAGCAATGCTGCCATCAGAATTCTCGGAAGACGGATCTTCCATATAATATTGTACTCTGTCGCCGCTCCTTCTTTCAGAAAGAGAATGCGCAGAATCTTAGGCACCGGAATATGAATATTTCCGGTATTGATATTTAGCACTGTCACAACACAAAATACTGCTGCAAGAATCAGAAATACCGCTGTGTATCTTGTACGCCGTCTGAAATTTTCCTGATGAAAACTTGTCTGCTCCATTCTTCTACTCCATCTTTTCAAGAAATGTCATCTGAGATGCATCACCGTCTGTCAGCATCAGATGCATATCTTTGATCAGCTCTCCGACTGTATCTGTTGCCTGATATAAGTTCTTTCCGGTATACCAGACATTTCCGTCTTTCACCGCCTTGAATTCGGAGAACAATTCATTCTTTGCTTCCAGTTCACTGATACTATTTACCTGTCCGTCGATCGTCCCGTTGTAGATCAGATAATCTGCATCTACAGCAGTCGCATAGAATTCCTCCATCGTCAGTTTAACAGATGGTGCGTTACTGTCCGGATTCTTCAGATCTTTGAACGCATATCTTCCACCTGCGATTTCGATCATTGACGGAATATAATCGTCAGATTTTCTCACAACGATTGAACCATCCGTACTCACATAGAAATAAGCAACCGTCTTTTCCGTGTTCTCGAAGCCTTTCAGTTCCTCGATTACATGAGCCTGCTGGTCAAAAAATGTATCCGCTTCTTCCTCTTTATTCAGAAGCGCCCCATAAAGCTTGATCCACTCGGTTCTTCCAAGCGGATGTGACTCATAACTGGAGTAATCTACAAATACCGGAATCCCAAGATCTTCGATCATTTCCTGTACTTTCGGTGTATGAAGGATCATCGTTGATTCGATTGCCAGATCACAGTCTCCGTCAACGAGAGTCTCATAATCCGGTTCGCTGTATTTTCCCGCAAATGTCATCGCTCCGGATTCCATTGCTTCCTTTGCACTCTCTACATACCAGCCGGAAGCCTCAAGCCCGGAGAATTTCACCTTGTCAATTCCGCCGATTGCATCAAACAGAGACATGGATGCTGTCGCCGCCATATAAATATTCTCTGTCGGCTGCTGGATCACAACAATATCATCCGCCAGATTTTCCGGTTCTTCTTCACCTTCCGGAACGATCAGATATTGCTTATCTTCATGGACATCGATCAACTTATATCCATCCTTATAATAGTATACATCGAATTCTGTCGCGTAAGTCAGATCCATTGTAGATTCATAGGTAAGCCCTTCGATTTCCGGTGCTTTTTTTGTCTTGTCGGCTGCATCTTTGGTCTTATCCTTTGTTACATCTGTACCTGCTGAATTATTACCGCTGTTTCCACCGGAGGCTGCGGTAGAACCGCAGCCTCCGAGCAGAAGTGCAGCTGAAAGCATTAACGCTGTGATTCTGCATCTTTTTATCTTCATTCTATTTTTCTCTCCTATTTCTCTGCCGCTGCTACTGCCGCATCAAACTTCTCGTTCGTCAGCTCTTCACATCCGTAGAGAACACCGTAAACCTTGATCCACTCCTGCTTTCCAAGTTCTGTCTTTTCCTCGGAAGAACGATCAACGAAAACCGGAATACCAAGCATTGCAAGCTTTTCTGTCAGCTCTTCGAACTGTTCCGCCTTCTCTTCTACTGTCAGAGTCTCTTTTGTATCTTTACTGTCTTTATCTGCTATTTTGTCAGTATCTTTCGCTGCATTTTCCTCAGAATCTTCTCTTGGAAGAATATCTCCTGTAAACAATGCAAGATTCACTTCACTCTTCACAAAATTCTTCAGTTTCAACTTGTCCGCTGTTCCTGCATATGCAACTTCAGCAT
>OIDC01000675.1_pt1 | contig 15779 bp, 10 predicted proteins | sample 1581401 | NCBI WGS metagenome assembly OIDC01 (sample SAMEA3882518, study PRJEB24775) | human gut metagenome | biome: human-associated habitat; feature: intestine environment; material: feces | place: Netherlands | collected 2009/2010 | reverse complement strand
ACGGGGACGCAGATTGTCCTGCGTCCCCGTTCTCGGGCGTTATTCGTTCCTTGCGACAGAATTTACGCCGCTTCGTCGAACTGCGAGTTGTACAGGTCGGCGTAGAAGCCGCCCTGGGCGAGCAGCTCGTCGTGCGTGCCCTTCTCGACGATGTCGCCGTCGCGAATCACCAAGATCACGTCGGCGTTGCGGATCGTGGACAGGCGGTGCGCGATGACAAAGCTGGTACGGCCTTGCATCAGCGCATCCATGGCGCGCTGAATGAGTTCCTCGGTACGGGTATCGACGTTGGAAGTCGCCTCGTCCAAAATCAGCGCCGGACGGTCGGCCAAAATGGCACGGGCGATGGTCACGAGCTGGCGCTGGCCCTGCGACAGATTGGTGCCTTCCTCGTTGATCATAAAGTCGTAGCCGCCGGCGAGCGTATGGATAAAGTGATCGCAGCGTGCGGCGCGTGCGGCGGCTTCGACCTCGGCATCGCTTGCATCGGGGCGTCCGTAGCGGATGTTCTCGCGGATCGTGCCGTTAAACAGCCAGGTATCCTGCAGCACCATGGCAAACTCGCCGCGCAGTGCAGCGCGGTCCCAGTCGCGCACATCGACGCCCTCGACACGCAGCGAGCCGCCGTCCACGTCGTAGAAGCGCTGCAGCAGCTTAATGAGCGTGGTCTTGCCAGCGCCGGTGGGACCGACGATGGCGATTGTCTGGCCGGGCTGCGCCTCGCAGCTAAAGTCGTGGATGATGGTCTTGTCGGGCGTGTAGCCAAACTTGACGTGGTCGAACTCCACATGGCCGGGGCGCTTTTCGGGAATCTGCGCGTCGGCCTTCTGCTCCTCCTCGGGCGCGGCTAGGAACTCAAAGACGCGCTCGGTGGCGGCGGCCATCGACTGCATCGTGTTGCTCACGTTGCCCAGTTGCTGCACGGGTTGCGTAAAGTTGCGAACGTACTGGATAAAGCTCTGGATGTCGCCGGGCGTGGCATTGCCGGTCAGCGCGAGCTGCGCGCCCACTACGACAACGCCCACGTAACCCATGTTGCCTACCAGGCTCATAAGCGGCATCATCAGGCCCGACAGGAACTGCGAACGCCAGCCACTAATAAAGAGGCGGTCGTTTTGGCGGTCGAATTCCTCGATCGAGGCCTCGGCGCGGTCGAACACCTGGATGACGTTCTGGCCGGCAAAGTCCTCCTCGATGATGCCGTTGACGGCGCCCAGAACCTGCTGCTGCTCGCGGAAGTACGGCTGCGAGAAGTGAATCATCACCATCAAGATAATCGCGGCGGCCGGCAGCGTGAGCACGGTGACGCCGGTGAGCGGCAGGCTGATCGACAGCATCATGACGAGCACGCCGATAATCTGCGTGACGGACGTAATAAGCTGCGTTACGCTCTGGTTGAGCGACTGGCCCAGCGTATCGACGTCGTTGGTGATGCGACTGAGCACGTCGCCCTTGCTGTGTCCGTTAAAGTAGCTCATCGGCACGACGGCAATCTTGGCGGCGATCTCCTTGCGCATTCGGTAGCAGATCTTTTGCGTGACGCCGGTCATGAGCCAGCCCTGGATTAGACTGCAGATAGAGCTCGCCAGATACAGGCAGAGCAAAAAGCCGAGCGTCTTGGCAATCCAGGCAAAGTCGACATCGCCGGTGCCGTTGACCTTGGCAACCAAGCCCTCGAACAGTTTGGTGGTAACCTGGCCGAGCACCTTGGGCCCCACAATGTTAAAGATGACCGAGCACACGGCAAAGGCGACGGCGGTAAACACGGCAATCTTGTGCTGGCCGATATAGCCGAGCAGCTGCCTCATGGTGCCCTTAAAGTCCTTGGCCTTTTCGCCGCGACGCATGCCGCCCATGCGGCCCATGGGACCACGCTGGCGGGTGGGCTTGGGAATCTGAGTCTTGGTCTCGTCTGCCATTAGCGCTCGCCTCCTTCCGTGACGGCTGCAATTTCTTCTTGGGTAAGCCCCAGCTCTTCGGCGGAAAGCTGCGACTGTGCGATCTCCAGGTACGCCGGGCAGCTGTGCAGCAGCTCCTCGTGCGTACCGGTGCCCACCACGTGGCCGTCGTCGAGCACGATGATCTGGTCGGCGTGCATGATGGTCGCGATGCGCTGGGCCACGACCACGAGTGCGGCGTCGGTAACGTTTTTGGCCAGCTCCTCGCGCAGGCGCGCGTCGGTCTTGTAGTCGAGGGCGCTAAACGAGTCATCGAACACCACGACCTCGGGCTTTTTGGCCAGGGCGCGGGCGATGGCCAGACGCTGGCGCTGACCGCCCGAAACATTGGAGCCGCCCTGGCTAATGGGGGAGTTGTACCCGTCCTCGCGCTCGGCGATAAAGTCCTCCGCCTGGGCGACGCGTGCTGCCTGGCGCATATCCTCGTCACTCACCATGTCGCCGGCAAACTTGAGGTTGCTCTCGACGGTGCCCGAGAACAGACGCCCCTGCTGCGGGATGTAACCAATGCGGCGGCGCAGCTCGGAAAGGGTCATATCGCGCACGTCGATGCCGTCAAGCGAAATGCTGCCGCCCGTGACGTCGTACAGGCGCGGGATGAGCTGCACGAGCGTAGACTTGCCCGAACCCGTGGAGCCAATGATGCCGAGCATCTGACCGGCATGCGTGGTGAAGTTCACGTCGCTAATGACGTCGGCGCGGGCATCGGGATACTGGAAGCTCACGTCGCGGAAGGTGAGCTCGCCGCGCGGCGCGCTGGCCGCGGGCAGTTTGGGCGAGACGGGGTCGTTGATGCTCGTGGGGCAAGTGATGACCTCTTCCACGCGCTCGGCTGCGACCTCGGCACGGGGCAGGATGACCGAAACCATGGTGAGGATCATAAACGCCATGACGATCTGCATGGTGTAGGAGATAAACGCCATCATGTTGCCGACCTGCATCACGCCGTCGGACACGCCCTGCGCGCCAAACCAGACGATAAGCACGGTGATGCAGTTCATGACGAGCATCATGAGCGGCATCATAAAGCTCATGGCGCGGTTGGTGTAGAGCTGCGTGGTCATTAGGTCGAGCGAAGCCTTGTCAAAGCGCTCGAGCTCATGTTCTTCGCGGTTGAACGAGCGGATGGGCATAAGGCCGTCGAGCAGCTCGCGGGCGGTAAGGTTCACGCGGTCCACAAAGCTCTGCATCTTTTTGAACTTGGGCATGGTGAGGCCCATGAGCACGCCGACGACGGCCGAGACCGCGATGATGGCAACGGCGATGGTCCACTCCAGGCCGGTGTGGTTGGCCAGGACGCGCATGACGGCGACGATGCCCATGACGGGGGCCATCAGACACATGCGGATAAACAGGGTTGCGGCCATCTGAATCTGCTGAATGTCGTTGGTGCAGCGGGTGATGAGCGAGGCCTGGCTAAACTTGCCCACCTCGGCCGGCGAGAAGTGCATAACCTTGTTGAAGGTCTCGCGGCGCAGGTCGCGGGCGATGGAGCAGGCGGTGCGCGAAGCCACGGCACCGGTCAGGATGGTGGCGACGAGCGACACCAGGCACAGCCCAAACATCGTGGTTGCCATGCGGCTAAGATAAGCGTTCTGCACGTCGGCGGGGTCGATGCCCTGTGCCTTGTACTCGTCCTGTACATAGCTCACGGCGCGCTGGGTGACGATGGAGCCCGACATGGAGCCCATTTTGTCCGCCATTTGGTTGGCGCCCTCGACGAGCTTACTTTGGTCTACCAGACCGCCTTCAACGCCCAGACGCAGGCTCTTCATGGTGATCTTGCCGCCGTCGGCATCAATCTGCTTTTGCATGTTTTGCGCCGCCGCGGCCTTCTGCTGCATCTCGGCGAGCTGCTCGGGCGTCATCGCTGCCATTTGCTCGGGGGTGGGCATGGCCTGAGCAGCGTCGTTGTCTTTCTCGCTGGACGAGCCCATCATGTCGCCCATGGAGTTGGCGTCAATGCCCTGGTTGAGCGAAAGGACGACAGTTTCGGGCAGGCTCATAATGTCGGCAATCTTGCCTCCATCGGCACGCTCTTCCTCGGTACCCTTATACGTTCGAATGCCATTTTTGTCAGCCTTGCTAAACACGGCCTCCACAGCTTTGGCGTCCTTGGCGCTCATAAAGAGTTCGAGGTCGTTGAGCGATTCGGCGCGAATGGTGTCGGGCACGGGCGAGGCGATGCCGCCTTGCTGCACGCCCACGTCGACGATGTCGCTCATATAGGTAGGCAGTGCCAGATCGGCGTTGCAGCTGATTACGATAAGTACGATAGCTGCGAACAGTGCCAGGACATGCTTTTTAAAGAGCTTGAGAATCCTCACTCGGCATCTCTCCTTTCTTGATTGCGGTCGATAATTTCGTTGGCACGTCTAAGAAGGCGCACCATCTCTTGGGTATCTGTTTCGCCGAGCTGCTCGAGGAAAGCCGCGGTGCGGTCCTCGAATTCCCGGCGTTTGATTTCGAGATCCTGGAATCCTTTGTCGGTCACCGTGACGTGTACGCGACGACGGTCGGTCTTTGAGTGCTCGCGCTCGACCCAGCCCTTGGCCTCGAGGGCGCGTAGGATATTGGCGATGCGGGCACTCGAGACCCAGGCGCGATCAGCGAGTTCGCTCGGCGTGAGCGAACCGCCGGCGAGTATGAGGGCGCGCATGACGGCCATTTCGCCGCCGAGGGCTTTGTCCGCAAAGCGCGAAATGCGCTGATGCATGCTGCCGAACTCGGAAAGGAGCTGACGCCCAAGTTCACAGAAATCGGTATCTTCCACCGAAAACCCCTAACACTAGAAACTATTTTCGGTGAAAGATGATACCCTTGCACGCGTACCCTATGCGGTAGATTTTGGGACATGTCTAGAAAACTACCTTTAGGCGACCTCCGTACACCGTCGGTGCCAGCAAAGTTAGGGGCAGATCGTTAGGCATGCCCTAAAGCCTACTCAGAGGCACTTTACCCTGCTAAAGCTGGCATAACAGCTAGAGTGAACGTCGTACAAAGGCAAGCAAAAATACCAAACAAATCGGTGAACGGTAGTTGTTCACGCTCTCATTTCCTGCGGGTTTGTAAAAAACGCCCTTATGATATAAAAAAAGAAACATATAACAGCCCAGATGGAGAGGGTCGCTATGTTATCCTTCTCAAACGGGTGAAATCTTGGGTTTTGGGTTGTAGTTCCAAGGTGGACAAACGTTTTTCCTGCACCAACGTGTGGTGAAGAACGGAAGAAGCCGGTAGTGCAAGCCGAACATTCAAGAATTCAATAAGCAGCGGTGTGAGAGAGCGCCGCATTACACGTAACTAGGAGCGTGGTTACACAATGCAGGAGGCATGGGAAGGCTTCAAGGAAGGTATCTGGACGGGAGAGGTTGACGTCCGAGACTTCATCCAGAAGAACTACACCCCCTACGAGGGCGATGAGTCGTTCCTCGTAGGTCCGACCGAGCGTACCAAGGAGCTGTGGGGCGAGGTTCTCGACCTGCTGCTTAAGGAGCGCGAGCAGGGTGGTGTCCTCGATATGGACACCAAGACCGTCACGGGTATCGTGAGCCACCCCGCTGGCTACATCGATAATGCCCATCGCGACAAGGAGACCATTGTTGGCCTCCAGACCGACAAGCCGCTCAAGCGCGCGCTGCACGTCAACGGTGGTATCCGCATCGCTTGCCAGGCTGCCAGCCAGCACGGCTACAAGGTCGACGAGAACGTTGTTGAGCGCTACACCTTCGAGCGCAAGACCCACAACGCTGGCGTCTTCGATGTCTACACCCCCGAGATGCGTGCTTGCCGCTCGGCTCACATCATCACCGGTCTGCCCGATGGCTATGGCCGCGGCCGCATCATCGGCGACTACCGTCGTGTCGCCCTGTACGGTGTCGACTACCTGATCAAGGACAAGGAGGCCCAGAAGGCTTCCACCCCGACGGTCATGACCGCCGACAACATCCGCGATCGTGAGGAGCTGCAGGAGCAGATCCGCGCCCTCGGCGAGCTCAAGATGATGGCCGAGACCTATGGTTTCGACATTTCCAACCCTGCTACCAACACGCAGGAGGCCATCCAGTGGATGTACTTCGCCTACCTTGCTGCCGTCAAGGAGCAGAACGGCGCTGCTATGTCCATCGGCCGTACCTCTACGTTCATCGACATCTACGCTGAGCGCGACCTTGCCAACGGCACCTTCACCGAGGAGCAGATCCAGGAGTTCGTGGATCACTTCATCATGAAGCTCCGCATGGTCAAGTTTGCCCGTACCCCCGAGTACCAGGCCCTGTTCACCGGCGATCCGCAGTGGGTCACCGAGTCCATCGGCGGCATGGGTGTCGACGGCCGTACGCTCGTTACCAAGATGAGCTACCGCTACCTGCACACGCTCGAGAACATGGGCACCAGCCCCGAGCCCAACATGACCGTTCTGTGGTCGACCCGTCTGCCCGAGAACTTCAAGAAGTTCTGCGCCAAGACTTCTGTCGCCAGCTCCTCGATCCAGTACGAGAACGACGACCTCATGCGCGTTTACCACGGCGACGACTACGGCATCGCCTGCTGCGTGTCCTCCATGCGCATCGGCAAGGAGATGCAGTTCTTCGGCGCCCGCGCCAACCTGGCCAAGTGCCTGCTGTACGCACTCAACGGCGGTGTTGACGAGGTCTCCAAGAAGCAGGTCGGCCCCAAGTATCGCGCCGTCGAGGGCGATACGCTCGATTACGACGACGTTGTGGCCAAGTACAACGACATGATGAAGTGGCTCGCTGGCGTGTACGTCAACTCGCTGAACATCATCCACTACATGCACGATAAGTACTGCTACGAGCGCATTCAGATGGCTCTGCACGACAAGCACGTGCACCGCTGGTTCGCTACGGGCATCGCTGGCCTTTCCGTCGTGGCTGACTCCCTGTCCGCCATCAAGTACGCCAAGGTCCACCCCGTCCGTGACGAGAACGGCATCATCGTCGACTTCGAGACCGAGGGCGAGTTCCCCAAGTACGGTAACGACGACGACCGCGTCGACCAGATCGCTCACGACGTTGTGCACCAGTTCATGGAGTACATCCGCATGAACGACACCTACCGCAACTCCGTGCCCACGACCTCGGTTCTGACCATTACCTCCAACGTCGTGTACGGTAAGAAGACCGGCTCCACGCCCGACGGCCGCAAGGCTGGCCAGCCGTTCGCCCCGGGTGCTAACCCCATGCACAAGCGCGATAGCCACGGCGCCATCGCTTCGCTGTCTTCGGTTTCCAAGCTCCCGTTCCGCGATGCTCAGGACGGCATCTCCAACACCTTCTCCATCATCCCGAGTGCGCTCGGCAAGGAGGACCAGGTGTTCTTTGGCGATATCGACCTTGATCAGCTGGGCGAGTAACTATTGTTAGTGCTATACTAACAATAACGATTACTGATTAGTGCGCCGGTTTCGGCCGGCGCCTATCGATCGAAGGAGACACATTATGAAGGTTTCTGAAGTTTCCGAGACTCAGGCCGATAACCTGGTCCACATGCTCGACGCTTACGCCGAGAAGGGTGGCCACCACCTGAACATCAACGTCTTCAACCGTGAGACGCTGCTCGACGCTCAGGCTCACCCCGAGAAGTATCCGCAGCTGACCATCCGCGTTTCCGGCTACGCCGTGAACTTCCACACGCTCACCAAGGAGCAGCAGGACGAGGTCATTGCGCGTACCTTCCACAACAAGTTCTAAAGGGATTTAACTCCTGTAGGATTACTGGGGCCGGTTTTGGGTTATTTTCCAAAACGTCCTCGGACATGCAAAGAGGCTCCGCTGCGCGCGTTGCGCGGCGGGGCCTCTTTGCGTCCTGCGGGATGTTTTGGAAAATAACCCAAAAACGGCCAAGCGGGGTTCTTCGGAGTCACCCTTTAGGCGGAACTCTCCTAATTATTTGGATGAGTCGTTTACTTACTTGTACTGTTACCGTCTTCCCGCTCTTGTTGGGGTATGCTTTGTTCGTATGTAAACGTATGACATGTTGATAGGGGAGGGTGCTATGGCTCGCGAGGGCACTCGTTCTAAGGATTCTGCTAAGCCTGGCATCAAGGAAGTTGCAGCGGTGGCGGGGGTTTCGCCTACTACGGTATCTCGCGTGCTTAATAATCGCGGCTATATTAGCCAAGAGACCCGCGATAAGGTCCATGCCGCGATGAAGCGCATCAACTATACGCCCAACGATATCGCCCGTGCCATGCTCAACGGCCGTCTGAACCTTATCGGCATGATCGTTCCCTTTGTGAGCAGTCCGTTCCATGCTCAGGTTGTGCAGGCGGTCGAGCGCACGTTGGCGGAAAACGGCTTTAAGATGTTGCTGTGCAACAGCGCCAATCGACCTGATCTTGAGCGTTCCTATATCGACATGCTCCGCCGCAATATGGTCGACGGCGTCATCGTCAACTCCCTCAATATCGGTGCCGAGGCATATGCCGAGATGGGCTTGAGCCTGGTTGGCATCGACTGCGATCTTGGCGAGGGCTCTGTCCAGATTGCAAGTGACAGCTATGGCATCGGCGAGCTCGCCACGCGCCGTCTGATTGATGACGGCTGCAGGCGTATCCTGTGCCTGCGCAGCAATAGCCGCATGCGCATGCCTGCCAATAAGCGTACCGATGCCTACCTCGATGTTGTTGAGCAGGCCGGTTTGTCCGCGCTTGTCCGTGAGGTTGAGTTCGTTAAGCCCGACGACGAAAAGGGCGCGGTCGTTGCGAAGATCCTCGATGAGAACCCCGATATTGACGGCATCTTTGCGGGAGACGACACGATGGCGGCTATCTGTCTTAACGTGATGAAGCAGCGCGGCTTGAGCGCTCCGGACGATATTAAGGTCGTGGGCGCGGATGGTGCCCGCCGCACTATGACGTTTATGCCTGACTTAACAACCGTTCGTCAAGATATCGATCGCATCGGAGAGCTCGCGGCGCAATCCATCATCGCTCTTGTTAACGGTGAAAAGCCCGAATCGAATACCAAGCTCCCCGTTGAACTCATTGAGGGCAAAACCGCGTAGTTCATCCCGTGCCAAAAGAATTCCTCAAACGCCTCTGATGACCGTTCGCCGGCATATGTCAACCGTTTGCCGACGACTGGAACTGCGAAAAGACGTATTGGTGTGAAAACGTTTGACATATGAAAACGATTGACATATCTTGCAGTTGTACCGAGTTAGTATCACGTGGGAAGGAAGTCTCGGATGCACAAGGTGTATTACCAGCCTGAGGGAATTTGGGTGGGCGACATCATGCCGTACGGCGAGGACGGCACGTTCTATCTCTATCATCAGCGTGACACGCGAAACCCCGGACCTTTCGGAGAGCCGTTTGGCTGGGCACTCGCGACAACCAAGGACTTCGTCAATTACAAAGACTTTGGCGAGAGCCTTGAGCGTGGCGGCGACGAGGAAGTCGACCAGTACATTTATGCCGGCACGGTGTTTAAGGTGGGCGACAAGTACCATGCGCTCTACACTGGTTGCAATCGCGATAAGGTCAAGGCACGCTTGATGAAGCAGGTTCTTCTTCACGCAACGAGTGACGACGCCGTCAAGTGGGAGAAGAACATCGCCGAGACGCTGCTTCCGCCCCAGGAGGGTTACGATGACCGCAACTGGCGCGATCCCTTTGTGCTTTGGGATGAGGAGAACGAAGAGTACATGCTCATCCTCGGCACGCGTGTGGGCGAGGACAAGCGTCTGATGACCGGTCGTCTGGTCAAGTTCACCTCCAAGGACCTGGATACCTGGGAGTTCCAGGGCGACTGGTGGAATCCGGGCCTGTACACCATGTTCGAGATGCCTGATCTCTTTAAGATGGGCGACTGGTGGTATCTGGTGTTCTCCGAGTACAGTGATGGCAACAAGACCCGTTACCGCATGTCTCGCTCTATCAACGGTCCTTGGATCACTCCTGCGGACGATTCCTTCGATGGCCGCGCGTACTATGCCGCGCGTACCGCATTTGATGGCGAGCGCCGCGTTCTCTTTGGTTGGGTTCCTACGCGTGACGAGGGTGGCGATCCCAGCTCTTACCTGTGGGGTGGCACCTTTATGCCTCTCGAGATCGTTCAGCGTGCCGACGGAACGCTCGGCACCAAGCTCCCCGACAGCATGCTTGGCGCCTTTGGCGAGGCTAAGGCAGTCGAGACCTTTGAGCTTTCCTGCGAGTCGGGCAAGGTCGAGCAGGTGCTCGCCGCGGATGCCGGTTCCACCTATATGCTCGATGCCGACATCGAGCTCGCCGGTGACGCTGCCGGCTTCTCGGTGAAGCTTGCCGAGGACGCCGAGTCCGGTCTTGCCTATGAGTTCCGCGCCAACCTGCGCGAGGGCAAGCTCGAGTTCACGCCGGCTCCCCAGTACCCGTGGTTCCAGGTCAACAACATGGGCCTCGAGCGTCCGTTGTTCTTTAAGGGCGAGGGCACTCACCATGTGCGTCTGGTCGTCGACGACGACATCGCGACCATCTTTGTCGATGATGTTGCGCTCAACGCTCGCTTCTGCAACAAGCAGGGCCAGGGTGTGGCGCTTACCGTCACCGACGGTGCGCTCAAGTGCGCAAACGCAACGATCGCGTCTCTGTAGCGGCAACGAACCGTTTTATGATTTAGAAAAGGAATGGAGAGGAACATGGACTACAAAGTAGTGTCTCAGCAAGTCGTCGATAACGTCGGCGGTCTGGAGAACATCGAGGGCGCCACGCATTGCGTGACCCGTCTGCGTCTGGTGCTCAAGGATACGAGCAAATACAACAAGGCCGAGCTCGAGAACATCGATGGCGTCAAGGGCGTGCTGTACAACAGCGGCCAGCTCATGATCATCTTCGGTACCGGTACCGTCAACAAGGTTTACGATGAGTTTATGGCTCTGACGGGCGTTAAGGAGATCAGCGCTTCCGAGGTCAAGGGCGCCGAGGCGGACAAGAAGGGCAAGTTCTTCTCGGTCCTCAAGGTATTCTCGGACATCTTTATCCCCATCATTCCCGCCTTCGTCGGCGCTGCAATCATCATCGGCCTTAAGTCGCTGATCGTTGCCAACGGCCTCTTTGGCATGGAGGGCAGCCTCGCCGACCACAGCGAGTTCCTCAAGAACCTCGCAAGCTTCTTTGCCATTATTGCCACCACGTTTGACTACCTGCCTGTCCTGGTTATGTATAGCGCGGTCAAGCGTTTTGGCGGTAACCCGATCCTGGGCATCCTCGTCGGTATCGTCATGGTTCACCCGAGCCTTATGAACCGTAACGCGTTCGTTATGGATCCGTCGGGTGCTGAGTACTGGAACTTTGGTCCGCTCTCCATCCCCATGGTTGCTTTCCAGGGCGGCGTGTTCCCTGCAATCCTGACTGCCTGGTTTATGGCCAAGGTCGAAAAGATTGCCCAGAAGTACATCCCCGAGGTCGTCTCGTTTGTCTTTGTCCCGACCGTTACCCTGATTCTTGCTAACGTTGCCCTGTTCACCGTGTTCGGCCCGCTCGGCAACCTGATCGGCGACGTCCTCGCTGGCGTAATCGATGTCCTGTACAACAGGATGGGCGTCTTTGGCGCCTTTGTCTTCGCCGCGTTCCTGCAGCCGCTCGTCGTTACCGGTACGCATCAGTTCATCCAGGGTATCGAGGCAAACCTTGTTGCCACGACTGGCTTCAACTACATCCAGGCCATCTGGTCGGTTTCCATCATCGCCCAGGGCGGCGGCGCCATCGGTATGTACCTCATTCACAAGAAGCACTCCAAAGAGCGCAACATCTGCATGTCGTCCTTTATCCCGACGCTGGTCGGAATCTCCGAGCCCGCTATCTTTGCTGCAAACATGCGCTATTCGATCATTCCGTTCATCTGCGCATGCATCGGTGCAGGCTGCGGCGGTGCCTTCGTCAAGCTCTTTGAGGTGCGCGCTATCGGTCAGGGTCTGACCGGCGTGCTTGGCCTGCTCATCGTCACGCCCGAGACCCTCGTGTGGTATGTGGCTGGCAATCTCATCGCCTTTATCGTGCCGATCGTCTTGATCTTTGCCTACAACAAGGCAAAGGGCGTGCCGACCACCGATGAAGAGGGCGCTGGCGCTGGCTTCGACGTTAGCTTCTAGTTGAGCCGTTCAGTGTAATCTGAGGATAAGTCCATTTGAGGAAGGGCGTTCGACTCGTGTGAGTCGAGCGTCCTTCCCCATAGACGAGAAAGTCAACGGCGATGTTTAATCAAAAAAATAAGGTGACACGCGCGGACTATGAGCAGTGGCGTGTCGGACAGGATGAGACGGCGGCTCGCATCGCGTCCGACCCCGATAGGCTTCTGTTCCATGTGGAGCCTGAGCTTGGCTGGCTCAACGACCCCAACGGTTTGGTTCAGATTGGTGATACGTATCACATCTATCATCAATACGATCCGTTCGATGCTGCGCATGGCGGTCCAGTGCTTTGGAACCATCTGACGACAAAGGATTTTGTGACCTACGAGAATCATGGTCCCGTGCTGTTTCCCGATTCCGATTTGGATTCGAGCGGAGCGTATTCTGGTTCTGCCTTTGTACGTGATGGCAAGATTCACTACTTCTATACCGGCAACGTCAAGCATTTTGACCGCGATGATTACGACTACGTGTTGACGGGCCGTGAGCAAAACCAGATTCATATGGTTGCCGAGAATCCCGACGAATTGGGCGAGAAGTGCATAGCTGTTGGACCGGTCGATTACCCCGACGATATCGGTACGCACGTGCGCGACCCCAAGATCCTTGAGCACGATGGTATCTACTACATGGTTCTGGGTGCTCGTACGAAAGACGACCGTGGCTGCGTGCTTGTCTATACCTCGCGCAATCTTGAGGACTGGAGCTATGCGACGCGCATTGAGTTGGGCGAGAAGTTTGGCTTTATGTGGGAGTGCCCCGATCTGTTTGAGCTCGATGGTGAGCTTATTCTCGTTTGCTGTCCGCAGGGTGTGTCCGCCGATGGATGGCGTTACCGCAATCCGCACCAGTGCGTGTGGTTTCCCATCGAGGCCGATTGGGAGGCGCCGAGTTTTAAGATCGCCGGGCAGGGCATGCCCCCGATGGTCGATGCCGGCTTTGATTTCTACGCACCGCAGTCTTTTGAGGATGCTGCGGGTCGGCGTTTGATGATCGGGTGGTCGGGTTGCCCCGATGCGACGGCAAAAAGCCCGACGGTGGCACGCGGGTGGCAGTGCGCGTTGACGGTGCCGAGAGAACTGAGCATGCGCGATGGTAAGCTCTGTCAGCAGCCGGTGCACGAGATTGAGAGGATGCGCGGCGACTGCGTTTGCGCGACAGGCGGTGAAACCGTTGAGGAGCCGGGCCGCCTGTTTGATCTTGTGGTTTCCTGTGAGGGCGCCAAGATGGTCGAGCTCGAAATCCGCAAGGGTGTCTTTGTGCGCTATGCAGACGGGATGCTTACCCTCGACATGGGTGACGAAGGCTATGGGCGCGACCAGAGGTCGATCGAGCTCAGCGAGCTTCGCGACCTGCGCGTGCTTTCGGACACTACGATGGTCGAGATTTTTGCAAATGGCGGCGAGGCAGCACTTACGAGCCGGACCTATTCGCCGGCGGTTCCGGCGATGGAGCTGCACGCCGAGGGCGCGGCATCGATGAATTTCTACCGCCTCGTGCATTAACCGTGCATGGGGCACGATTGGACTTGCTGGGCGGAATGTGTCGCAGTTACCGCGGCCAGCTACCGTTTATCGCGTATAGCTACCGTTTGCGGAATAAGTAACACTCCTCAATAAACCGTGTAGAATCCTAGATAAGCACGGAGTTTTCCAGGGAGACGCTGTCCTTTGTTGTGTGCAAGGGGCGGCGTCTCTTTGGCGCTTGGAGGCCGTTGCGCAACAGTGCGGCGGCGCGTGTCATGTATTGAAAAACCAACGTTGAGATGGGTCGTGATAATAATGGGCAAGTACGTAATCGTGGTTGAGTCTGGTTCGGATGTGACGCCGGAGCTTTGCGAACGCTACGGCATCGTGCGCGTGCCCATGCATGTCACAATTGGTGACGAGACCGTCGAGGACGGCTCGATCGATCCGCTCGAGATTTATTCGCGCTGCAACGAGTTTGGCGTGATGCCCAAGACCAGTGGCTGTGCGCCTGCGGATTTCGCTCACGTGTATGACCGCATTCATGCCGAGCAGCCCGACGCGACTATTCTGCATCTCGCGTATTCCGAGGCCACGACCTGCTCGCATCAATCATCGAAGATCGCCGCCAAGGGTCGCGATTACGTCTACTCCATGGACACGCGCTTTGTTTCGGTAGGCCAGTCGCTCGTTGTCGTCGAGACCGCCAAATACATCGAGGCTCACCCCGATGCCACCGTCGACGAGATCTTTGCATTTACGAATTCCGTCATGGACCGTGTGCTGCTGGGCTTTGTTCCTACCGACCTAGCCTTCCTTAAGGCAGGCGGTCGTCTGTCCAACGTGGCATTCCTTGGCGCCCACCTGCTCAAGATTAAGCCCTGCATTGAGGTAACGGGCGGTAAGTTTGTGGCGACCAAGAAGTTCCGCGGCTCTATGCTCAAATGCGCCCGCGCCTTTATTGACCACATGGTCACGAAGGGCGAGATCGACTACTCGCACATTGGCCTGGCGTATTCGGTAGGCCTTTCCGAGGAGCTTCGCGACGATATGGAAGTCTATGCGCACGACATGGGCTTTAAGGATATTACCTGGACTCAGGTCGGCGGCGTCATCTCGAGCCATTGCGGCCCGACCGCCTTCGGCGCGGTGCTCACGCTTAAGGCGTAAGGTCTGGCGTTTATCGAATTCTATTGCCACGGTGGCGGGCGGGTTGCGATAACCCTCCCGCCGCTCTTGCGTGGGGCCAAATAGAACAACCCAATTGACCGCTAAACCGTTTCGTCATCATGCGTATGGGCTAGAATGTCTCTGGCATTTATGTAGCTAAAACCAAAGAGAGGCAAGGTAGCGGGAATGGCTGAGATGACGCTTGAGGGTGTAGACGCTCATCCCGAGGACTCTGCGTTTGCCCTGGGTCGCGTGCATTCGATCGAGACGATGGGAACGGTCGACGGACCCGGCATCCGCTTTGTGGTGTTTGTTCAGGGCTGTCCCATGCGCTGCGCGTATTGCCACAATCCCGATACCTGGTCGGTCAACGGCGGCACGATGGTGACCGTCGAGCACCTCATGGATGAGTTCCAGAGTAACCACGAGTTCTATCGCAGCGGCGGAATTACGGTGTCCGGCGGCGAGCCGCTCCTACAGCCTGAGTTTTTGGCCGACCTGTTCCGCGCCATGCACAACAACCCCGATGGTCGCGTGCACACCTGCTTGGATAGCTGCGGCTATGCGTTCGACCCCGCGCATCCCGAGAAGTTCGATGCCGTACTCAACGAGACCGATATGGTGCTGCTCGACATTAAACACGCCGATCCCGTCGAGCATAAAAAGCTGACCGGTTGCGATCCCGCACGCATTCTGGCGTTTGGTGATGAGCTTGCGCGCCGCAAGATTAAGGTCGTTATCCGCCACGTGGTGGTGCCGGGCATTACCGACACGGTGGAGGAGTGCGAGGCACTCGGTCGCCTCATCGCTCCATGGCACAACGTGGTGGGCCTGGAAATGCTGCCGTATCACACGATGGGTGTCGTCAAGTACGAGCAATTGGGCATTCCCTATAAGCTCGAGGGCGTTCCACAGATGGATACCGCGCGCATGCCCGAGCTGCGCAGCGCCGTCATGACGGGCATGAAAAAGCGCCGCGCGGAACTCAAAAACGCCATCGGCTAGCGATCCATTTTCGCCCCCAAGGGCACTCATTGGGGACAGACTTAAATGAGTG
>OIDC01000670.1_pt1 | contig 15908 bp, 19 predicted proteins | sample 1581401 | NCBI WGS metagenome assembly OIDC01 (sample SAMEA3882518, study PRJEB24775) | human gut metagenome | biome: human-associated habitat; feature: intestine environment; material: feces | place: Netherlands | collected 2009/2010 | reverse complement strand
TGGTCCAGCCAAGCGGGGAGAATTTCGTGGACTACAACGACTGCTTTGAGTGGTTCCGTATGCTCGTCGAGGATTATGAGATCCTACCGCTGCAGGTTGGTTATGACCGGTATTCCGCGCAGTATCTCGTGCAGCAGATGGAGCAGTACGGGTTCCACATGGACGATGTGTTTCAGGGTGAAAACCTGACGCCGGTCATCCACGAGGTGGACGGTCTACTGCGCGATAAGAAGTTGCTGCTCGGCGCGAATAATCTGCTGAAAGCGCACTTCCTGAACGTGGGCATGAAGCAGAACGAAGAAACGCGGAAGATTCGACCGGTCAAGCTTGAACCGCGGACGCATATCGACGGTTTTGTCGCCGTCATGGATGCCTTGACGGTTCGCCAGAAATGGTACGATCAGATCGGCGAGCAGCTCAAGAATTAGAACAGGAGGGAGCCGGATGGGCGCATTTACAAAACTTTTCGGCAAAGGAAAAGCGACAAAGCAGCTGGGCGGTTATTTTGAAATGCTCGACGGGTATACACCCGTTTTCTCAACATACGACGGCGGGGTTTACGAAATGGAGCTGACACGCTCCTGTATTCATACCTTTGCCAATCACTGCAGCAAGCTGACGCCAGTCGTCAGCGGAGCAAACACGAAAGCGCAGAAGGCGCTCCTGGACGGCAGGCCGAATCCATTTATGACGTCTGCGCAGTTCGTTTACAAGGTCGCCACGATTTACGATGCGCAGAACACGTGTTTTATCGTCCCTGTGCTCGACGGCTTTGAGAAACTGATCGGCTATTACCCGGTCAATCCGATGCAGGTGGAGATCATCGAGGTATCTGGCGAGCCGTGGCTGCGCTATACATTCCGCAGCGGGCAGAAGGCTGCAATCGAGCTGGCGCGCTGTGGTGTGGTCAGCAAATATCTGTACAGCAGCGACATCAAGGGCGAGAACAACGCGGCACTGCGGCCGACGCTGCAGCTGCTGAACGTGCAGAATCAGGGAATTGAAGAAGGCATTCGCAACAGCGCGAGCTTTCGCTTCATGGCTACGGTGAACAACTTTGCCAAGGCGGAAGACCTGAAAAAGGAACGCAAGAAGTTCGTAGCTGAAAACCTCGGCCCGGACTCCGGCGGCCTGGCCCTGTTTCCGAATACCTACACCAATGTGCAGCAGATCAAGTCCCAGCCGGAGATCGTGGATCCGGAGCAGATGCAGATCATCCAGACGCGCGTGCTCAACTACTTCGGCTGCAACGAGGATGTGCTGCAGAATAAGACGGTCGGCGATGCATGGAGCGCGTACTACGAGGGGAAAATTGAGCCGTTTGCCCTCCAACTGTCGCAGGCCATGACCTGTATGACGTTCACGCGGGCAGAACTTGCGCGCGGGAACTCCATCATGTGGAGCGCAAACCGGCTGCAGTATATGACCAATAGTGACAAGCTGCAGGTCAGCTCGCAGATGTTCGACCGCGGAATTCTCAGCACGAATGATGTGATGGACATTTGGCAGCTGCCGCACGTGCCGGACGGGGACAAGCGATATATCCGCAAGGAGTACGCAGAGATCAGCAAACTGGATCAGGCGGTGCATCCGCAGCCGGTGGAAGGGGAGGACGAAAATGACGCCGGAGAATAAGATCAAATTTAAGGCGAACGCGCAGGCACGATCGCTTGTGCTGCTGCCGAAAAAGGAAGCCGAGAAGCGCATCGAAACGAACTACTACGTGGAGGGCTATGCCGCACGCTATGAGCCGTATGTGCTCTACTATGATGGCGATGAACCGATCTATGAACGCTTTGAGCGCGGCTGCTTTGACGACTGCGATATGAGCGATGTCATCATGCAGTTTGACCATGCCGGGCGGGTGTTTGCGCGCAGCACAAACGGCAGCCTGATCGTTGGGCCGGACGACGTGGGCCTGTTTATGGCCGCCGATCTCGGCCGCACCGAGGGTGCCCGCGGCCTGTACGCGGACATTGATGCCGAGATGATCACGAAAATGTCTTGGCGCTTCCGCGTCGGTGATTACTACTGGGACGCCGAGACGCGCACAATCGTGCACCGCACAGTGAAGAAGATCTACGACGTATCTGCGGTCAGCATCCCCGCAAACGACAACACAGAAATCAATGCTCGCAGCTGGGCCGACGGAGTGATCAGCCTGGCAGCCCGGAGTGAGGCAGAGCTTGACGATAGGCGCAGAAGACTGCGCTTGAAAATCAAACTCAATTCACAGGAGGAATTCAACTATGAGACTTGATGAAATCAATGCGCGCCTGGCTGCCATCCAGCAGGAGGCGGAGACGGCCAGCGGCGACGCGCTGACCGCACTGGAAAACGAGGCCGCCGCCCTGACTGCGGAGCGCCAGCAGATCCTGAATGAAATGCAGGCGCGTCAGCGCCTGCGCTCCAACATCGCCGCCGGCATCGTGACCGGACGCACGATTGAAGCGCCGAGCGCTGCTGAGCCGACGCAGGCGCGCTTCACCGTTGATTCGGCGGAGTATCGCGAGGCCTACCTCATGCATCTGCAGGGCCGCAGCCTGAGCGCCGAGCAGCGCGCGGCGGTGACGGCTACTGCGGCGATCCCCACCCAGACGCTCAACAGAATTGTCGGCGTGTTCGATCAGAACCCGATCCTGTCGCGCATTACGATGACCTATATCCCGGGCAATATCACGATTCCCGTGGAGGGCACCGTGAATTCCGCAAGCTGGGTCGCCGTGGGCACGGCTTCCACCGATTCCGATGATACGATTACCTCCGTCTCCCTTGGTGCGTACATGCTCATCAAGACGGTCGAGATCACTGCTGATGTGCAGACCATGTCCATCGATGCGTTCGAGACCTGGCTTGTCGGTCGTCTGGCCAATAAGCTGGAGGCCGCGCTGGACGCCGCGGTCTTTACCGGCACCGGCAGTAGCCAGGCGACTGGTATCCTGAAAACGCTGGATACGGCGACCGGCACCTTCACCAAGGCGAAAGCGACCTATGCGGATCTGATCAAGATCATCGCTGCGCTGCCGACTGGCTATGCGACCAATGCCGTCTTTGTGATGCCGCGCAAGCTGTTCTATACGGACGTGATCGGCATCACGGACACCCAGGGCCAGCCCGTCGTCCATGCGGATGTGGAGTCTCCGGCGAAGCACAACATCCTGGGCTATCCGGTGATCTTGGACGACAATCTGACCGCTGACAACATCCTGTTCGGCGAGCTGTCGTACTATCACATGAACATTGCCCGCGCACCGGAGGTTACCAGCGACGACTCTGTTGCGTTCCGTGCCGGATCCCGCGTGTATCGCGCCATGGCGCTGGCGGACGGAAAACTGACCGTGTCTGCTGCCGTTGTGCGCTTTAACCGCGCAACAACGGCCTGATCGTCATCTAAGGTGGGGCTGTAAAGCCCCACCGATGCCGTCGGAGAGGAGGAAACCATATGGAAATTGATCAGGGCCTCTTGACGAAGGTAAAAACCTATCTCCGCATCAGTCACACGAAGCTGGACGATGATGTGGCAGACTCCATCTCTGCCTGCCTGGCGGATCTGCGGGTTTGCGGCGTGCGAAATCCATCGGAGGACACGGAGGATGTGATCGACCCGCTGGTGCTCAACGCCGTCAAGCTATACTGCAAAGCGGAGTATACGGACGACACGGGTAAGGCCGCAGAGTACATGGTCAGATATAACGCGCTCAAATCCTGCCTGATGATGGCGAGCGGCTATCAGGAGGGAACAACGTGAACGAAGTCATCACATTGATCGGCAACGCCGGCGAGCGGGACGTGTTTTGCCGTCTGGCGAGCATTGGCCAGAGGGAGTACTACGAGGCGCAGGCGGTCGATGTCTACCCGGAATGCAAGTTCATTCTGGCGGACTATCTGGAGTACGAAAACGAGCAGCTGCTGGAGTATGACGGCCAGCGTTACCATGTGCTGCGTACCTACCGGAACGGTCAGGAGCTGGAGATCACGGTCGCGCGTGCGTCTGCGGAGGAGGGCGGTATCTATGGGTAAAAGCATCCAAGTGGGCAATCTGCCGGCTGCACTTTCTGATGCGCTGACCGTGTATGCGCAGGATGTGATTGACCGTATCAATGATGTGGGCGAACAGTCAAGCGATAAGCTGAGAAGAATCACGAGGGCAACGGCGCCGCGGTCTAAGCGAAAAGATAGCTCATTCTACAAGAACATAGCTGTAAAGGCCGAAGATGCCGGAAACGGAATGAAGCGATATATCTGGTATGTGAAAGCCCCTGACCATAGGCTGACGCATCTGCTGGTGCATGGTCATGCGACTAGAAACGGCGGCCGCACGAAGGCAAATCCATTCCTGAAGAATGCGCTCGACGCTGTTTTACCGGAATACGAGCGCGCCGTGGAAGAAGCGGTGAAGGAGGCTGGACAAAGTGATTGAAGAGATCCTGACTGCATCCGGCATTCCTTTTCGCCAGGGCCGTTATTTGAATCCGCCCTCGACGACCTATGCCGTCTATTTCGATGACCAGGAGGTGGACGGGGCAGACCCGGAGAGCGGCGTGGCGCCGATGGTCGTGAGCCACGATGTTTCCGTGGAGCTGTACGAGCCGGAGCGAGATCCGGAAGCCGAAGCGGCTATCGAGACCCAGCTCGCGGCGAGGGGCATTCACTGGACAAAGGCGGCACGGTACTGGCTGCAGAGTGTGCAGCGGTATCAAACTGTCTACGATTTTGAATTCTACGAAAAAAGGAGGGCCACATAATGGCTAAAAGAGACAAAGATACGGTTACGCTGGGGTCAGGCAAAATCTATCTGCAAACATTCAGCGAGTCCATGCCGACGGTAGATGCACTGTGCGTGGAAAGCAATCTGCTCGGCTATATCAAGGGCGGCGCGTCGCTGGAATATACCCAGGAGACCTACGAGGAGAAAGACGATCTCGGCTATGTGTCCAAGATCATCACGACCAATGAGGAGGCTGTGCTGAAGTGCGGCCTGCTGACATGGAACGGTACGACGCTGAAAAAGCTGCTTGACCGCTGCAGCAGCACAGAGGCATCCGGCAAGCGCACGACGAAGATCGGCGGTGCCGGCAACGCACAGGGCGGCTATTATGCGATCTGCTTCCACCACGAGGATAAGACGGACGGCGACCTGTGGATCCTGATCAAGGGCAGAAATACCGCCGGCGCGACGCTGACGTTTGCGACGGACGCGGGCACGACCGTGGAACCGGAATTCAAGGCGCTGCCGCACGATAGTGACGGTACGCTCGTGGAATTGATCGAAGAGATTCCGACGGCTTAATTTTGACAGCGGGGCTTTCACAGCTCCGCTGTCCCTTTTATGGGAGGAGAAGTGACCATGCCGAAAACAATCAATTTCAACAGCATCAACCAGTCGTATCTGCGCCTGATCATGCAGGACGATGCGCAGACGACCATTGACGTGACCACACCGACCGAGGCGATGGTGGAGGAGCTGACGGCGACTGCGCCGGAGCTGGAGGACGTGCTGAAGACTATGGATGCGAACAGCATCCGGGCAGTATACGATCTGGCGGCGCGACTGATCTCCTGCAATCTGATGGGGTTGCCGGTGACGGTGGATGACCTGCGCGGCAAATACCGCATGAATCTGGACAGCCTGATTGTGTTTTTCAGTGCCTATGTCGAATTCATTGAGGAGCTCACAAAAGCAAAAAACTGATGCTCCCGTACTATCCGCAAGCAGATAGTGCGGGAGGCCATCAGTACGTCATCACGTCCTGGTGGAAACGGCTTGTGTCTGCGTATACTGGCCTGAACTTTGTTGAGGTCGGACAGACGGACTATTTGCAATACCTGATCTGGCGGCACGATGCGTATATCTACGAACTGAGCCGCACAGAGGCGGGGCAGGAGTATCTGAATAACGCCTGGCGCATGGAACAAACAGAGCCAGACCGGGCGAAATTGCGCCAGAAGATTGGAGGGAATGCGGCGCATGGCAAACAATAAAATCAAAGGCCTGACGGTCGAAATCGGCGGCGATACGACGAAGCTGGGCAAAGCGCTGCAGGAAATTGAAAACAAGTCGAAAAGCCTGTCCGGTGAGCTCGGCCAGGTGAACCGGCTGCTGAAAGTAGATCCGGAGAATACTGACCTGATTGCTCAGAAGCAGCAGATCTTGAGCGAGGCTGTGGCCAACACCGCCAAGAAGCTGGAGACGCTGAAAGCGGCAGAAAAGCAGGTTCAGGCGCAGTTTGAGCGCGGCGAAGTATCTGCTGATCAGGTGCGCGAGCTGCGCCGCGAAATCATTGCGACCGAGCAGAAGCTGGGCGGTTATGAGCGAGCGGCTCAGGAAACGGCCGACGCGATCGAGCAGCTTGGTGACGGTGCAGACGGAATCAGCGACATTGGGAAAAAGGCATCTGCTGCGGCTCGCCGCGTGGGAGATTTGTCCGACGCGGCGAAAGATGCCGGCGAAGGCCTGGGTACGGCCGGCGTTGCGGCAGGCGCTTTTGTTGGCAATCTGGCCAGCGAGGCGTTCGGGAAAATCGTCGACGGGCTGAAAGAATGCATCGAGGTCACGCAAGAGTACCAGACAGCCATGGGCAAGCTGGACACAGCATTCACGACAAACGGCTACAGTTCCGAGGCGGCATTGAAGACCTATAAAGAGCTGCAGGGTATCCTCGGCGAGACGGATCAAGCCGTCGAGGCGGCCAACCATTTGGCCATCCTAACCGATAACGAGGCGGATCTGCAGACGTGGACGGATATCTGCACGGGCGTGTTTGCTACCTTTGGCGATTCGCTGCCGATCGAAGGCCTGACCGAGGCGGCGAACGAGACCGCAAAGGTTGGGCAGGTTACCGGCCCGCTTGCGGATGCGCTCAACTGGGCGGGCGTGTCCGAGGATAAATTCAATGAGAGCCTGGCCGCGTGCACGGACGAGCAGGAGCGCCAGCAGCTGATTATGGATACGCTCAACGGTCTCTACAGTGAGGCATCTGATGCCTACAAGGAGACCAATGCCGATGTGATTGCGGCAAACAAGGCAAATGAGGAGTGGACGGCATCCATGGCGGCGGTCGGCGCGGAGTTTACGCCGTTGATCGCCGAGGTGAAGTCTATGGGCGCGGAGCTGCTGGATAAGGCTGTCCCAGCTATTCAGTGGGTGAAAGACAATCTGCCGGAAGTTGTTGCTACGATTGCCACACTGACTGCCGGGATCACCGCGTTCAAGGTGGCACAGCTCGCCGCGATCGCGTCGGAGCAGGGCATGACGCTCGCGCAATACGCTGCCACACAGGCCAAAACCGCAGCCACAGCGGCGCAGAATGGCCTGAATGCGGCGATGAAAGCGAACCCAATCGGCTTTGTTATTACTGCTATTAGCCTGCTGGTGACTGCCTTCATGTATCTCTGGAACAACTGCGAGAGTTTCCGCGTGTTCTGGCAGAACCTCTGGGAGGGCGCAAAATCAACATTCCAGTCGGTTTGGACGTGGCTCTCGAACTTTTTCACGGTCACGATACCGGATATCTTCAATACGGTGATCAGCTTCATCGAAACCAACTGGCAAGGCCTTTTGCTCCTGCTCGTGAACCCGTTCGCGGGCGCATTCAAGCTGATCTATGACAACTGCGAGGGATTCCGAACAAAGGTCAATGAAGTGGTGAGCGCCGTCCTGAACACGCTGCGCGAGCTCCCGGCGCAGGTGCTGAGTGTGGGCCGCAATCTGGTGGAAGGCCTGTGGAACGGCATAAACGATAAACTCTTGTGGTTGAAAGACAAGATCAAGAGTTTTACTGAGTCGGTGCTTGATTCTATCAAGCACTTCTTTGGCGTCAATTCTCCGTCCAAGAAAACGGCGTGGATCGGTAATATGCTCGATCAGGGTCTTGCGAGCGGCCTTTTGGACAATATGCAGGATCCCGTGCGGGCCATGAAGCGCGTGAGCGACGGCGTCCTCAGCGCCGCCGGCGGAACGTATCAAACGCAGATGTCGGCGATGCAGACGGCGGGCGCATCTGCGGCTGGAAATGCAGGGATCTCGGCCGTGCTGGAGCGCATGGACCGGCTCGAGCGCGCCATCACGTCCATGCAGATCTATATGGACGGAAACGCTGTGGTCGGTGCCGTTGCGCAGCGTATGGATGCGGCGCTCGGCGATATTTACAGGCAAAATGAAAGGAGGGCTGTTTATGGAGTTTGACTGCAAGATTGGCGGAGTTAAGTACGCTGGACTGGAACTGCTGGATGTGCAGATCGGTCTGCCGAGTGTGAAAACACAGCAAGAAAGTGTCCCGGGTGCTGATGGTGTGATCGATCTCACTGATGTCCTGAATGGCGGGCCGGCCTATGGAAACCGGACAATTAAACTTCGGTTCGGATTCGACCCGTATGGAAGCTTTGACTTCTATGCATTTGCAGGTGCGGTGCACGGCAAACGCCTGAAATTGGAGCTGGGCAACCGGAGCGGCTACTACATTGGGCGATTCACGATTGGGGACATCGAAAAAAGCAAGACGACAACAATATTTGTTGTCACAATTGACGCCGACCCGTACCGGCTGGAATCGGCCGAGACAAGCATCTCCATTCCTTGCTTGGCGAGAACATCTAACACAATGATTGACGGCACCGCAACTGTGCACAAAGCGTGGGCAACCGGGGTGGCGCAGGTGTACGGCACAGGTACGGATACGGTGCTGTCTGTTTACAGCAACAAACCATATACAGGTGAGTACCGGCAGGGCGCGATTTTCAAACTGCCATGGCCCGAGGCGGGGAGCTGCCTAGTATCAGCTGATGTGGAAAATGGGTGGTACGGCGTTTGCGATGAAAATGGGACAGAATACACAGCTAGCGAGTCCCGCTGGATTGATACTGTTCCGGCCAATGGTCTGTATATCATGCTGTTCACATACGGCGGCGCGGCGCACTACGGAAAACTGCGCAATATTCAGGTATTTAAGGCAACACCAGCCTCGCTGACCGGATTGGCAAGTGATCGGATGCTGTATCCGACTGTGACATGGACAGGAGATGTGACAACAATTGTGCCATGCCGCCGGCCGCTGCCGCTTGCGACGCTACGCGGGAACGAAAAGACAAGCCCGTATTTGCAGATTCAGCGGCGCGCGGCAGATTACGCGTATGCGATTGGTGACACAGCGGGGACAGTCACATTAACCGGAAGGAGAGGGTGGTTGTAATGTACGCGGGGTATGTTGATGATCGGTTGCTTTTCTCGGCTGGTATGGCCGGATACGAGATATCAGCTGGTACAATCCACAAGGAAATCGGCAAGTGCGATTCGGCGACAATCAAGCTGCCGCCGAGCAATTTGATGCGCGATACTCCCGTAAAACGCGCGTCTATTATCAAAATCTGCAAGGATGGGGTTACCGTATTTAAGGGGTGCGTTGCGGATACGTCGATGGATTTTGCCGGAAACAAGACATACAACATCGATGGCGCCATGATGTGGATGAAGGATATTTGTAAGCCACCGTTCACCATGACAGAGGATACGATGCTGTACTATGCTACTGCAATTATCACACAGTACAACGATGTATGCCGTGCGACCAAGCAAATCAAACTCGGAACGGTTGATGATACGCTGCCGACTTTGGCTGTGGAGCAGACGGAATATAAGCCTATGCTATCGTTGCTGCAGGATGCTGCGCAGGCAATCGGGGGAACTCTGTGTATCCGTTATGACGGGGATGATATCTTCTTGGATGTCATTAAAGCATATGATCACAGGTGCGCGCAGCAAATCGAGATTAGCAAGAATTTGCTCGATCTCACTGATCAGGTCGATAGTGCAGATCTGATTACACGTGTATACCCACTAGGTAAGGATGGCTTGACGATTGCCAGCGTAAACAATAATAGTACCTGCCTGATTAACGCTGATGCGGAGGGGCTCTACGGGCGCATCGACGGCACGCTGCGCGTGGACACGGATGATGCAGATGCGCTCAAGGCACAGGCAGCTGCCTACCTTGCACAGTATTGCGGCTTGTCGCATGGCATTCGGGTGACAGCGGCAGATTTGTCCGCTGTTGATTTCAAGCTGGAGTCGTATCACGTTGGCGACAGCGTCCGAGTGGTGTCTCCGCCGCACGGAATTGACACAATTATGCAGGTAACCAGTATGGACACAAGCCTTGTTAGCGAAAAGGATACCATGGTGCTTGGATGGTCGAACCGGACGCTGACCGGCGCCGTCGCATCCGGCGGCAGCGGCTCGATCGACGTGGACAGCGCACTGTCGCTGGATAGCACCAACCCCGTCCAAAACAAGATCGTGACCGCCGCCTTGGCCAGCAAGGCCGGGACGTCGCTGGCCACGCAGTCTGCGGCGGGCCTGATGTCCGCCGCGGATAAGGTCAAGCTGGATGGCCTGTCCGGGGCGGGCGTGACGCTGATGCCCATGACGGCCGCGGAAATGCAGGCCATCTGGGACGCAAATTGAAAGGAATGATAACATGGACGATCAATCTACATACGTAGGGCCGACCGCGGCTGCGAAACTTGCGGCGCTGGCAAAGGCCGCCGCGAAAAACGCGATTACAGTCGATGATCAGCTGTATTCACAATCCACGCATCCCGTGCAAAACAAGGTCGTGACCGCCGCGCTGGGCGAAAAGGCCGGGAAGGACGTTGCCACACAGTACATCAACGGCCTGATGTCCAAGGACGACAAAGCCAAGCTGGACGGCATCGAAGCGGGCGCGAACAAAACTACCGTGGATGCAGCGCTGGACGCTGGCAGCACCAACCCGGTGCAGAACAAGATTGTCACTGCAGAACTGGACAAAAAGGCCGGGAAGGACGTCGCCACGGCGGACGCTGATGGCCTGATGTCCGCCGCGGATAAGGTTAAACTGGACGGAATCGAGGACGGCGCAAACAAGACCATCGTCGACGACGCCATGTCGGATACATCGACGAACCCTGTCCAGAACAAGGTAATCAAGCAGTATGTCGACGAAAAGGGTGTGAATTACTTTGACACCTACGTCGAAAAGCCAACGAAAGGACAGCTGACTGCCTACGCCGACTACTACACGTGCAAATGCAAAGCGACGCACACCTACGCGGAAATTGCTGCTGCGCTTGCAAAAGATATGGTGCCGCGCGTCCTGCTGGTCGATGTCATCGGCAGTGCGGGCGCCAATCGCATCGTATGCCCTCTCAACGAATACTACAACGGTGCCGATGGGTCGTACGATTTCGACGCGCCAAACATTGCCGGTATGTACGGTTACGGTACCGGCATCGTCAGTATCAGCGAGGACGGGGCAGATTACACGTGCAGTGCCGGTGAACTGCCGCCTGCCACTGGTAACGGCAAGTGCCTTGTAGTCGATGATGGCAGGTATCGGTGTGGGACACCGGCGACCGCCACGCAGTCAACGCCCGGCTACATGTCGGCGGCCGACAAAGCCAAGCTGGACGGCGTGGAGGCGGGTGCAAACAAGACCACCGTGGATGCAGCGCTGGATGCAGCGTCGGAAAACCCCGTGCAGAATAAAGCCGTCAAGGCAGCACTGGACGGTAAGCTGTCGACACGGGGTGGCGAAATTTCGGGTTATTTGAGCGTTGGGCTTACAGTCAGTGCTGAGGGGTCTGTATCTACTGGCAAGACGAGCACGGACACAGGAATCCATTTCGAGAAAGCGGGTTCTGACGTCGGACGCATTTCGCACGGCTCGGACCCCATGACTGGTGTGGCGCCAATTGCCCGCCTGAAAGTGGCATCCCCGACAGAGGATGACGACGCGGCGACTAAGGGGTATGTGGATGGCAGCGCGGTGCGATACGACGCGGCACAGGAGCTTGAATTCGCACAGAAAGGTCAGGCGCGCCAGAATATCGATGCGGCTGGTGTTGATAGCCCTCAGTTTCAGGGCTTTTTGACGCTATCGCCCGCGAACGAAACCCTTGGACATGGCGTGGGCCTGTCCCCGACCGGCAGCGGGCACAACTATACGCTTGACATTTCTGACGTGGACGAGGGCAACCCGACGCTGCTTACTGGCGTTAAAACGCCGACGGACGCAAATACCAATGCAGCCACGACCGTGGAATATGTGAAGAATAAAATCGCCGAAGTCGCTGCGAGCGGCGGAGTGGACGTGGATAATGCACTGTCTGCTACGTCGACAAACCCCGTCCAAAACAAAGTCGTGACTGCCGCCTTGACCGGCAAAGCGGGCACGGCAGTGGCGACCACGTCCGCCAACGGTCTGATGTCTGCTGCAGATAAGACCAAGCTCGACGGCGTGGAGGCAGGTGCGACCAGGACCACCGTGGACGCAGCACTGGACGCAGCGTCGGAAAACCCCGTGCAGAACAAAGCGGTCTTGTCGGCATTGGACGGCAAGATGGACAAATCCGGCGGCACATTTACCGGAAACGTCTACGGCAAGTATTTTTGCGGTACATGGCTACAGTCCACTGCCGCTAGCGATCTTGGCAGAACGCCCGGAAAGATTGCTGTGCTGGATGACAGCGGCTGGGTATACTATCGCACCCCGGCCGAGCTGCTGGCTGACATCGGCGCAATGTCCGGCGGTGACTACTACACCAAAGCCGAGACGGATGCAGCTATCGCTGTGCGGGCAAGCACGTCGGCATACGGCACGACCAAGCTGTCCAACAGCACCACATCGTCCAGCAAGACGCTGGCCGCGACGCCGTATGCCGTCAAGACTGCGCTGGCGCAGGCCAAGGCATACGTGGATAGCGCGATCGCCGTGGCGATCAACAGCGCGTACTAAGGTGGGTGATTCTATGTCTACTACTGTAACCCTCACGAACATTATGGCCAACAAAAACATAGGCTTTTTTCCGGCCTTTTTGGGCAACTGCTCATGGCAAATGTCCACCCTTGTACCAGGCGATGGCTCCACAAATAGCGCTAAAGTAATCCCGTCCGCGCAGGGAGAGGTTACGCTTACATCCAGCGATCATGGTCTAATTGCGTCGCACAAGTACTACGTTACGTTTAAAATTCGTTTCGAATCGGCCACACAAGGCACCTGCGACTGGTACTGGCCAGTAGCCGAGCCTGCAGCGGCTGCGGGTATGGCCGTCAACGCCGCTGCAGGCGCATGGACACGTCTGTCGGCCGTGTTCACGCGTACCAGCTTTACAGATGGGTCGTACCCGTGTCGATTCGACTACAACAACGATGACGGCAAAAAAACGACGTTCTGGTTCACATCCTGCATGCTGATCGACCTGACCGCCGCTTTTGGGGCAGGGCTGGAGCCAAGCAAGGATTGGATGGACAAGCACGTCACTGCGTTCGCGGACTCACAGCAAGTCCAGTACACTGAAAATCTTGGCGAGTTGTTTACCGACATCGCAAACGCGATTCGCGCCAAAAGCGGCCAGTCTGGCGAGATCATGGCCTGCGATTTTGCAGACCGCATCCGGGCACTGTGAGGAGGTGATGGTATGAGCATCGACATCGTGGAGGCCGTCGTGACGGCCAACAAATGCTATCAGGCGGCTATCCCGCTGCATCCGCAGGGCATCATGCTGCATAGCATCGGCTGCCCGCAGCCCAATGCGGCGGTGATGGCGCGCAGCTACAACCAGTACCAGCCGAACGGGAGAAGCGTGTGCGTGCACGGCTTCATCCAGCGTGATGGCACGTACTACCAGACGCTGCCATACACTATGCGCGCGTGGCACTGCGGCGGCGCGGCGAACGCGACGCACATCGGCATCGAGATGACCGAGCCTGCGTCTATCGCTTACACTGGTTATGGCGCTGAGTGGCGCGACCTTGACCCGGATGCGACCGAGGCGCACGTGCGCGGGACGTATGCCGCAGCCGTGGAGCTTTTTGCACAGCTGTGCACGCAGTACGCGCTGGATCCGCTGGAGGACGGCGTCATTATCAGCCACGCCGAGGGCGCGGCAAGAGGCATCGCCAGCGCACATGCAGACCCCACGCACCTGTGGCGGGCGTTTGGGCTGACGATGGACGGCTTTCGGGCGCATGTCGCGGCCAAGATGGCCGCGGGAAATACAGACGAGGAGGACGACATGGTAAGATACGACAGCATTGATGACGTGCCTGGCTGGGCACGCAGAACAATCAAAGAGATGATGGACGCAGGTCTGATCGCCGGTACGGGCGGCGGCAAACTCGGCCTGAGCGATGATATGCTGCGGATGCTGTACATCATGTGGAATATGCATGATACGCGCTATGGCCGTATCGTAGATGGCAAAGTGATGGGCGTGCCCGTGTGGGCGCAGGATACGGTGCAAAAGCTTGTCGATGACGGCGCGCTTGAGGGTATGGGCAACGGCAAGCTGGACTTGTCCATGGATATGATTCGGACGCTGGTCGTGTGCCAGCGGATGAGCGAAAACAAGTGATGGAGGAATACATATGAATGCACCGAGTAAAGCGATGGAGTTCAAGGCGGCAATCACAGCCATTTTTGCCGCAATGACAGCCTTTTGGGGCTGGACGGGCTGGCTTGTGATTGTGTGGCTGGCCGCGATGATCCTGGACTATGCAACGGGATCGTGGGCGGCACTGGCGACTGGATCGTGGGACAGTGCCGTAGCGCGTGCCGGCCTGTGGCACAAGTTAGGCAGTATCGTGGCCATGCTGGTCGCACTGCTGCTGGATGTGGCCCTGTCGGCGATCATCAACTACGGTGACTTGGGTTTCGACCTGCCATTTACATATAAGACGGCGTTTCTCCCGCTAGTTGCTATCTGGTACATCGTGACGGAGCTGGGCAGTATCGTCGAAAACGCGGCGAGGCTTGGCGCGCCGGTGCCGCAGTTCCTGACGGACTGCCTGGCAAAGCTGAAGGATAAGGCTGACGAGGATAAATAATTAGGGTAAAGCGATTCCCGGAGGGCTTCGGCCTTCCGGGATTTTTTGCTATACGTACAAATACGTGCGAAATATTGTTGACATACGTGTTTACACGTGCTATAATATAACCATCCTAAGCGATTGGAGGGCCTCATGAAGTACAGTGAACTCATAAAGCTCTTGCAAAAATCCGGGTGTGTTGTTGCAAGAGAGGGGCGCGGACATACGGTGTGGTGCAACCCCGCAACCGGGAAACGGTTCACAGTTGGACGCCACAAAACAGAGGATGTGCCGACTGGTACATTGAAATCAATTTTGAAGAGTGCGGGGCTTGAATAAAGCCCCTGCACTACGACTAAGATACATAATGTAAGAGCGTAAATGAAAAAGGAGAGGCTATGACTACTAAGTATGTTTATCCGGCAATCTTTGAAAAAGAAGATTGCGGATACAGTGTGTATTTCCCAGACGTGGAAGGGTGCGTTACATCCGGAACGACATTGGCAGAGGCTATTGAAGCGGCGCAGGATGCGTTGTGCCTGATGCTCTATGATATGGAAGAGCGAAAAGAACAGGCTCCGGCAGCTTCGGATATCTCGGCAGTGCAGTGCGGTGAAAACCAGTTCTGCAGCTTGATCGACTGCAACACGATGGATTATCGAAAATTCTATGATAAGAAGGCTGTAAAGAAAACACTGACGATTCCTTCGTGGCTGAATACAATGGCAGAGCGCGAGGAAATCAACTTCTCCGCGGTTCTGAAAAAGGCACTGCGTGCCGAGTTGAATATTTAAATAATGTAGAAGCATCGCCACCGGAACGTAATGATCCGGTGGCGATTTATTGCTTTTATGCGCTGTTTTTAGGTTGCCACGTTAGCATTTTAGTTAGCATTTTGTGCTGAAAAAGTGCTAACGAACTGCGAGAAATAGCAACATGGCGGTAAAGAATTTAGCGAAGCAAAAGCACCGCAAAGCATTGATATACAAAGAAAATCCCCGGAATCCGTTGGATTCCGGGGATTTCTGATTTGGAGCGGGATACGGGAATCGAACCCGCCTATCCT